>Ga0315338_1003403_pt1 | contig 13929 bp, 13 predicted proteins | sample ASW8metaG_FD_204518 | JGI IMG/M metagenome (GOLD analysis project Ga0315338, IMG submission 204518) | Ammonia-oxidizing marine archaeal communities from Monterey Bay, California, United States - ASW #8 | ecosystem: Environmental > Aquatic > Marine > Coastal | place: USA: California | collected... | reverse complement strand
GGATAAAATTACCCGGTTCCTGTTTGATAATCTGCTGCCGTCGAAAATTGCCACTGTCGATGCAGCTTTGGATGGTTTTACGGTCAATTCAAGCCAGCTCACCATTTTCGGCCTGGCCGGTATCGGCATTACCGCCCTCCTGTTAATGTCCAGCATAGAAGAAATTTTTGGCCAGATCTGGCAAGTGGAAGCCACCCGCAATCCTTTCAAGCGATTAATTATTTATCTAATGATTACACTGATCGGCCCTATTGCCATCGGCACGAGTCTTACGTTGGTAAATTGGGTTATTGATGTCAGCGAGGAAGCGACAGGCTTTCAGCTTTCCGGTTTTCTGGAGCTTTTAGGCACATTTGCACCGGTCCTTTTGCCCCTATTGGTTCTGTTTATGCTCTATCGTCTGGTACCGGCTTGCAAGGTAAAATGGCTACATGCCCTGATCGGTGCGGCCGCAGCCACCGGCTTGTTCCTGTTCGGGAAATATGGTTTCAAGCTCTATCTGGAATATTTTCCGTCTTATGAGGTGCTCTATGGTGCGATGGCGGCTTTCCCGCTTTTCCTTATCTGGCTGTATGTAAGTTGGTCCATCGTTCTTTTCGGCGCAACAATAGCTGCTGTTCTCGGTCTCGAATATACGGGCGAGATGGAAAAGAAATAGAACTGCGCGATAGGTCTAATCCGGCAGTTTCACCGCACCTGAAGCATCAATCTCAAAACCCGGATTCCAGGCAACTTCCCAAAGATGCCCGTCCAGATCACTGAAATAACCGGAATAGCCGCCCCAAAAAACCTCTTCTGCCGGTTTAACTATTTTAGCACCGCAAGAACGAGCTTCTTCCAGAACGGCGTCAACCTCCTCCCTCGTGCGTGTATTATAGGCAAGGCTAAAACCACCAAATCCGGAGCGTGCCGACGGGACAGTCGCATCCTTCGCCAGCTCATCCATAGGATAGAGGCCGAAAGCAATCGATCCAATCTGAAAAAAGCTGACACCCGGCGCGTCGTTGACGGACCGCTTCCAACCGAGGTTTTCAAAAAAAGCAGTACTGCGCGCCAGATCCTGAACGCCCAATGTCACGAGAGAGATACGTTGTTCCATGCCGGGGAAGGTAGCTTAATTCCAGTTTCCCCGGCAATAGAAAATGACGTCTAATTTGCGCCTTCAAGCAGACGACGGGCAATCACCTGCGCCTGAATTTCACCAGCACCTTCAAAGATATTGAGGATGCGGGCATCACATAGAACCCGGCTAATAGGATATTCCAGCGCAAATCCGTTTCCGCCATGGATCTGCAGCGCATTATCCGCAGCATTCCATGCCACGCGGGCTCCCAGTAATTTCGCCATGCCAGCCTCCAGGTCGCAGCGGCGGCCTTCATCCTTGGCCCGCGCCGACGCATAAGTGAGCTGGCGAGCCATCATGATTTCCACTGCCATCCAGGCAAGCTTACCGGCGACACGAGGGAATTCAATAATAGGTTTGGAAAACTGAACGCGATCCAACGCATACCGGAGGCCCAGCTCCATGGCATTTTGGGCAACACCCAAAGCACGGGCAGCCGTCTGTATGCGCGCACTTTCAAATGTCTGCATCAGCTGCTTGAAACCGTTGCCTTCTTCTTGGCCCAAAAGATTTTCTGCCTTGATTTCAAAATTATCAAATCCGAGCTCATATTCCTTCATGCCGCGATAGCCCAGAACCTCAATTTCACCGCCGGTCATACCGTCTGCCGGAAAATCTTCCGTTTCTGTCATATGAGGCTTTTCAGCGAGGAACATGGACAGTCCCTTATAGCCGGGCTGATCCGGGTTCGTGCGCACCAGCATGGTCATCACATCGGCCCGGGCCGCATGGGTGATCCAGGTTTTATTGCCCGTTACCTTATAGACGTCACCATCTTTCACGGCGCGGGTTTTCAAGGATGCAAGGTCGGACCCTGTGTTGGGTTCAGTAAAGACGGCAGTCGGTAAAATCTGGCCTGTAGCAATAACCGGGAGCCATTTTTCTTTTTGCTCCTGTGTTCCACCGGTTAATATCAGCTCCGCCGCGATTTCTGAACGAGTGCCAAGCGAGCCGACACCAATATAGCCCCGCGACAATTCCTCTGACACCACGCACATGGACATCTTGCCAAGGCCCAGACCGTCGTATTCTTCGGGCACGGTCAGACCGAACACGCCCAGCTCGGACATTTGATCGACAACGGACATAGGGATCAGTTCATCCTGAAGATGCCAATCGTGAGCAAAGGGCATAACTTCTTCATTCGCAAACCGGCGGAATTGATCGCGGATCATTGAATAAGTCTCATCAAGGCCTGCTTCGCCGAAATGTCCGGTATCCATACCATCCGCAATAAGCGATGCAATATGGATTTTTACTTCAGCTGAGTAACCCTGCTCAATCAGGGTTGAGACATCCTTTGTCTTGAAATGGGCAACGGCGGTATCATCCAGCCCCAAATCGGCTGGACGAATAATCTCTCCCAAGGTCATGGGAATCCCGCCTGCCATTTGGCTCAGATATTCACTAAATCCGGCTTGCAGCATCAACTGCTCTAGCTCGCCAAGCTTGCCTTCACTGGCAAGCGCCCGTGACCAATTCAAAGTCTCCCGCAAAGCCTCCACATAAGTGCAGAGCCATGCGAGGCCATGAGTTGCATATTGGTTTTGTTCAACCAACGCGCCACTAATGCGGCCATCGCTACCCTGTGTAGTGTCCGCAACCGCCAGAATAGCTTGTTGTTTTAGCGATTCTGCCGCATCCAGTGCATTCGCACAGAGCCTGTCCAAATCCTCGAGCAGCAAAGGAGCTGCCTCGCCCACGGTGTCCGTCATCGTCATTTCTTATTATCCTTATGGCTAGGGTGCAGGATTATTGGTTTCCTGCTTCAATAGCATCTTCAACAGTCCGCATTCCTGGATATTTCGCAGAAACCAGCACTGCCATATTCCCAGGCTTATGTTCGTTGTTGAGCATTTTCGTATGCGCTCGCGGAATATCGTCCCAGGAAAACACTTCCGACATACAAGGATCAATACGACGTTCAATCACCAGGTTATTTGCCTGCGCCGCCTGTTTCAGATTGGCGAAATGGCTGCCTTGAATACGTTTTTGGCGCATCCAGACGAAGCGGGCATCCATGGTCAGGTTAAAGCCACTGGTACCAGCGCAGAAAACCACCATGCCGCCGCGTTTCACGACATTACAGGAAACGGGGAAGGTCTGCTCGCCCGGATGTTCAAACACGAAATCCACATCGTTACCCTTGCCTGTGATGTCCCAGATAGCCTTACCGAATTCTCTGGTTTTCTTCATATACTCGCCAAAGCCTTCGCCATTCACAGTGGGAAGCTGGCCCCAGCAATCGAAATTTTTCCGATTAATGACACCTTTGGCGCCGAGGGACATAACAAACTCACGCTTACTCTCATCAGAAATAACACCGATGGCGTTGGCACCTGCGGCTGCGCAAATCTGAATAGCCATGGAGCCCAGGCCGCCTGAGGCACCCCAGATCAAAACATTGTGGCCCGGACGCAGGATATGCGGTCGATGACCGAAGAGCATCCGGTAGGCTGTCGCTAACGTCAAAACATAGCAAGCGCTTTCTTCCCAGGTCAGATGTTTCGGGCGCGGCATAAGCTGCCGGTCCTGCACACGCGCAAACTGGGCAAAGGACCCATCCGGCGTCTCATAGCCCCAAATACGCTGGCTTGGAGAGAACATGGGATCACCGCCATTGCATTCCTCATCATCGCCGTCATCCTGATTGCAATGCACCACAACTTCATCACCGACTTTGAAGCGCTTAACCTTGTTACCAACGGCATAGACCACGCCAGATGCATCAGAACCGGCAATATGATACGGCTGCTTATGAACATCGAAGGGAGAAATAGGCTCTCCAAGAGCGGCCCATACGCCATTGTAATTAACGCCAGCGGCCATCACTAGAACCAGGACATCGTGACTATCCAGCGCCGGAGTATCGACGACTTCAATTTGCATGGCATCTTCGGGTTGACCATGACGCTCCCGGCGGATTGCCCAGGCATACATTTTGGGCGGCACATGACCGAGCGGCGGTATCTCACCGACCTCATAGAGATCTTTAATTTCACCCGCAGGCAATGAAGTATCTTCGTCCGACTGCACGGCAGCTTGAGTATTCGACATCAACATATTCCTCATATTTTTGTGCGGCGCCGGTTTGAATATTTCCTGTATTCTCCGGCTTTTTCTATGCCGCATTGCACCAATTGACTGATCTGAGACCTTTAGTTTAGTCTGATTTGCGAGAAGATTACTAACCTTTGCGCAGAGTACAAGTTTTTTTTGCACTGCAGCACAAAGTTATGTTATTACGTGTTGCAATTAATTCACGAAAGAACTGGTCGAATTGCCGTTCCCAGACGAAAGATAATTATGAAAAAGAGCGAAACGGACATTGAAAACGCCGCGAATCCTCCGAAAGACCGGCCTTGGTTATTTCGGACTTATTCGGGTCATTCTTCCGCAAAAGCGTCTAACGAACTGTATAAAACTAATCTGGCACGGGGACAAACAGGCCTATCCGTCGCATTCGATTTACCCACGCAAACCGGATATGATTCGGATCATGTGCTGGCTCGCGGAGAAGTTGGCAAGGTTGGTGTCCCCATTTGTCATCTAGGGGACATGCGCGAATTGTTTGAGGGTATCCCCCTTGAAAAAATGAATACTTCCATGACTATCAATGCCACCTCCGCCTGGTTATTGGCACTTTATGCAGCAGTTGCCGAAGAACAGGGCGCGGACCGCAGCAAGCTTCAAGGAACCGTGCAAAACGATATTATCAAGGAATATCTGTCTCGCGGCACTTATATCTTTCCGCCAAAACCGAGCATGAAGCTAATCACGGATGTTGTCAGCTTTACCTATGAGGAAATGCCGAAATGGAACCCGACGAACGTCTGCTCCTACCATTTGCAAGAAGCAGGCGCGACCCCGGTGCAGGAACTTTCCTTTGCGCTTGCTACTGCCATCGCTGTATTGGACGCCGTTAAGGAAAGCGGCCAAATCAGTGAAGAAGATTTTGCCGCTGCCACCGGGCGCATCAGCTTTTTCGTCAATGCCGGCATTCGCTTTATCACAGAGATGTGCAAAATGCGGGCCTTCGTCGATCTCTGGGACGAGATCCTGCAAGAACGTTACGGTGTTGAGGAAGAAAAGTTTCGGCGTTTTCGCTATGGCGTACAGGTTAATTCCCTTGGTTTGACGGAACAGCAACCGGAGAATAATGTTTATCGAATTCTGCTTGAAATGTTGGCAGTGGTCCTCTCCAAAAATGCCCGTGCCCGCGCAGTCCAGCTACCGGCCTGGAATGAGGCGTTGGGTTTGCCGCGCCCCTGGGATCAACAATGGTCTCTTCGATTGCAGCAAATCGTCGCTTTCGAAACTGATCTGCTGGAGTATGGAGATATTTTCGAAGGCTCCGTTGAAATTGATCGCAAGGTAGAAGAACTCAAAGCTGCTGCCCGCGAGGAACTTCGCCTGATTGAAGACATGGGGGGCGCTGTTGCTGCCGTAGACACAGGCTATCTGAAAGAGAGCCTTGTTCAGTCCAATACCAATCGTGTTCAGGCCGTGATAACAGGCGCCCTTCCGGTGGTTGGCGTAAATAGATTCACAGAAAGTACGCCTTCGCCACTTACCCAGGAAGGGGACGGTGGTATTATGACCGTGGATCCTGCGGCCGAAGCTGAACAAATCGAAAGACTGAAGGCGTGGAAAGAAGCGAGGGATGATGCTGCTGTCAAGCGGGCGCTCAAAGCCTTGTCCGCTGCCGCCAATAACGGCGAGAATATCATGCCCGCCTCAATTCAAGCGGCAAAAGCCGGTGTTACGACAGGCGAATGGTCGGAGGCTTTGCGCAAAACCTTTGGTGAATATCGGGCGCCGACTGGCGTCAGTGGTGGTGTCTCCAATGCTGGAAGTGATATCCTTGACCCCGCTCGTGAAAAGGTGGCCGCGGCCGCCCGCGAGCTTGGCCAGCCTTTAAAGGTACTCGTCGGCAAACCTGGTCTGGACGGACACTCAAATGGCGCCGAGCAAATCGCCGTTGCTGCCCGTGACAGTGGTATGAAGGTGGTCTATGAAGGAATTAGGCTAACACCGGATCAAATTGTGAACGCCGCGCTTGATGGTTCAGTCCATCTGGTCGGCCTCTCCATCCTGTCTGGTTCCCACGTTTCGCTGGCAACAGAGGTTGTGGAAAAGCTGAAAGCGGCAGGTGCGCCCAATATTCCCGTGGTTGTGGGCGGCATCATCCCTCCTGAAGATGCCGAGCGCTTAAAAGCGGCAGGCGTAACCGCTATCTATACGCCCAAAGATTTTGACATGGCCGGCATAATCATCGACATGGTTGATATCATCATGAAATACGAAGACGTTGCCTGAGCAGAGAGATTCGGTGAAAAATTAACCATAGTTGGCCATTTTAAGGACTTCTTCAGGCTGGTAACCATATTCTCTCAAAGACTTGATTGTTGCATCCTGATCACGTTTTGATAAACGCCGACCCTTGGTGTCCGAGATCAACCCATGGTGAAAATAGGTGGGTGTCGGCAGTTCCAGAAGTGCCTGTAAAAGACGATGAATATGGGTCGATGTGAAGAGGTCCTGCCCTCGCACAACAAGGTTAACACCCTGTATGGCATCATCAAATGTTACCGCCAAATGATAGCTCGTGGGCGTGTCTTTACGGGCCAAAACCACGTCCCCAAATAAGGCAGGATTACACTTAATATGCCCTTTTTCCTGCTCGAGAAACGTCAGCCCGGAACCGTCAACATCAGCTATCGCATTAACCATGTGAAGGCGCAGGGCATACGCATCCCCCGCATCGAAGCGCCGCTGCTTTTTCGATTTGGTTAATTCCCTGCATGTCCCCGGGTATATAAGGCTTTCTGCATCATGAGGGGCTGACTTGCTCCGGGCTATCTCAGCGGCGATTTCCCTCCGCGTACAAAAACATGGATATATAAGATCGCGGTCATTCAATTTTGCCAATAGAGCAGCGTAATCCTCCATATGCTCGCTCTGGCGTCGCGCTGGTTCCTCCCACCGAAATCCCAGCCAGTTCAGATCCTCATAAATCGCTTCTTCGAATTCCGGACGACATCGGCCCGCATCAATATCCTCCATCCTCAGCAAAAATTTACCACCGCTATCAATGGCAAATGTTTGCGCCATTGAGGCGGAATAAATATGGCCAATATGGAGATGCCCGGTCGGGCTTGGCGCGAAACGTGTGATGTATTTCATATGGTTAACAAAGATCCGGTTCAGAAAAAAAGACGCTAAAGAGAATAAAATTTTACGGGTTTTGCTTGTCAGTCAAAGTTGTGGACACTAGCCTTGTTAACACTTTATTAATGATAATTAATTTCAGCAGGCGAGACAAATGTTTAGAAAAGTTTTGATCGCACTAAATATATTGATGTTGGCAACAGCCTGTGCGCTGCCCATAAGCCAGAACTATGAAATCAATAGTGCTATGGAAAAGTATGAGATCGCCTACCGCGAGATCGTCAAAAATGACCCTGCCATGGAACAGAATATTAACACCATGGGAGATGTCCTGCTGACCATAGACCAGCGCTATGTGGACCGGATTGACCCAAATCTTCTGGTCGACAAAGCCATCGCCGGTCTTAGAGAAGATCCATTGGAAGAAAAAGATCCGACAACTCGGGCGCTAAATGCCATGTTCGCCTCCATGGATCGCTATACCGGCTATATGACCCCCACCCGCTTTACAAGCTACAAGGAAAGCCTGAACGGGCGGTTTGTCGGCCTCGGCATTCATATCAAGATGGTGGATGACGTGCTGACCGTGACCAGCCTGCTTAAAGGTTCTGGTGCGGAAGAGGCCGACGTGAAGGCCGGAGACAAAATCACTCATGTTGATGGAACTTTCATAACCGGATTGAAGCTTATGAAAGCACGCGGTGTTTTACGAGGGCCTGCCGGAACGTGGGCAGCGCTCACCATTGAACGTGAGGGGCTTGTCGATCCGTTGAAAATTGACGTTATGCGACGGCCCGTCGAAATTGCAGCAGTTGAGCATCATATTGACGGAGATATCGGCTATATACGTATTTTCTCCTTCACCCGGAAAACCGGACCAGGGGTTGCCGCCGCTCTTGAAAGTTTCGATCAAGAGCTGGGGCCCAGTCTTTGCGGTGTTATTCTGGACATGCGGAATAACCCAGGTGGTTTGGTTTCGGCGGCGGAAGATGTCGCCAGCGCCTTTTTGGATGGCGGCAATATATACGCCGTTAAAAATCGCGGTCGTGATGTGATGGCAAGAGACGCAGAACGCGGAGACCGTATTGGAGGTGCGCCAATTGTTGTTATGCTCAACAAATCATCAGCTTCATCATCAGAAATCGTTGCTGGCGCCTTGCAAAGCCAGCATCGGGCAAAGCTTTTTGGTGAAAAGAGCTATGGTAAGGGATTGATGCAGACATTGATGCCGCTGGACAATGGTGGTGGTCTTCGGCTTACGACTGGCCGGTTTACGGCAGGCGGCGGCCCCACTTTCCATGGTATCGGCCTGCAGCCTGATATCCCGGATGTAAAGGGGAAGGATGAGAGTGACAAGATGCAAATCCTGCGTGCCGCCAAAAGCCTGAACTGCAGCCCGACAATAACAACGGCCCTCGCGAATACGCAATGACGGAAAAGAATTCGCTCTCGGTCGCTCTGGCATATCTTGTCGACCGGGATCCGGATTTTTCGAAAGCATTAAGCCTTATCCAACCGCTACCGGACAGGACACGTCCGGCAGGTTTCGAGCACCTAACCAAAATTATCATTGAGCAGCAAGTTTCTCTGGCCAGTGCAGATGCCATCTGGAAACGGATGATTGCCGCCATCAATCCCTTCTCACCAGAAGTCTTGGCCCGATTTAGCGAAGAAGAGCTACGCGCCATTGGCCTCAGCCGACAAAAAGCAAGATATTGCCGTGCTTTGGCAGACGACATTCTGGCCGAACGACTCGTTCTGGAAAATCTTCATGACCTTGATGACACAGCGGTTCTCACGCACCTGACACACGTTAAAGGGATCGGTCGCTGGACGGCAGAGATTTATATGATGGCCTGCCTTGGACGTACTGATATCTGGCCCGCCGGAGATGTGGCACTGCAGTCCGCCATGGGGCATCTTAAAAACCACCCCGTGAGGCCAAATATCGATCAAATGGATGAGCTCGCGGAGCCTCTCCGTCCCTATCGGACCGTTGCCGCGCGCATTCTCTGGCGATACTATGCAGATGTTGTTCAGGTACGCCCCAATCCAACCAGTTAAGTTCTGCGAGTACACTTCATGACTGACATTCCTATCCTTGACGGCCCCCGGCTCAATCCTAAATCGGATGCAGTACCTAAAAACCTTGTCATCCTGCTGCACGGCTATGGCGCGGATGGTGATGATCTTATTGCCCTCGCAAATTATTGGCAGCGGGATTTTCCAAAGACTGCCTTTGTCGCCCCCCATGCACCGGAGCCTTGCGAGCTTTCCCCGTTTGGCCGTCAGTGGTTTAGCCTCGAAAAATATGACCCGGACTTGCAAAGGCGCGACCCCAAAGCAGCGGCCACCGCGTTCGAGCAAATGATTGGCGGCGCAGCAAAAGCAAGCCTTGCCGTTAATCAATTTCTGAAGGCAGAATTGGAGCGTTGGAACCTGTCCCTCAAAGACGTAGCGTTTGTGGGTTTTAGTCAGGGAACAATGTTGTCCCTTTATACCGGATTGCGCGAGCCAGAAGCCCCAGCCGGAATTTTGGGTTATTCCGGCGCCCTCATCGGTGCCGCCAGTTTAAGTGATGATATAAAATGCCATCCGCCAGTTTGTCTGGTTCACGGAGAGAATGATGAAATGGTTCCCTTTGCCGCCCTTGCCCATGCCGAACACGCCCTAAAAAATGCCGGCATTTCCATTAGTACATTCCCACGGCCGGGCCTTGGTCACGGCATCGACGAAAAAGGCCTTGAAATCGGCGGACAATTCCTAAAATCAATACATATCTAATATAGGATCGCAAAATCGACATGCAGTAGGTTCCTAATTATTTCATACAAAATACTGTATTATCATTTGCAATTCATACGCGAACGCGCCAAACTTCTGTTTATGAAGGCAATTTTGGAGACTTAAGACGGTGCATATGTCAGGAGAAAAATTTCCTGCTCTTGTCCTGAACGCCGATTATCGGCCGCTCAGCTACTTCCCTCTGTCTCTTTGGTCCTGGCAAGATGCCCTCAAATCAGTTTTTCTCGACCGCGTACATATTGTCTCGGAATATGACCGGGTTGTTCATTCGCCAAGCTTCGAGATGCGACTGCCCAGCGTGATCAGCTTGAAGCGGTATATCAAGCAGAGTAAATATCCGGCCTTCACCCGATTTAATCTATTTTTGAGAGATGGCTTTCGCTGCCAATATTGTGGCTCTGGAGAGGAGCTAACATTTGATCACGTATTGCCGCGACGGCTTGGCGGACAGACGAGTTGGGAGAATATCACCACGGCCTGCGCGCCCTGCAACATGAGAAAAGGAGGCCGGATTGACCGTGAGGCAAATATGTTCCCCGAAATCCGCCCCTATATACCAACGCCACAAATACTCAATCGCCAGGGTCAGGCCTTCCCCCCCAATTACCTTCATGAAAGCTGGCGGGATTATCTTTATTGGGATGCAGAACTGGAACAATAAACTTAACTGCAACAGCTCTTTACTTCTCCTCTCTTGCCATTCGAATGCAGGACCGTCTATATAGAGGTCCGACTAAACTTGTTCCCTTTTTATTCCAAGATGTGATGTACGATGAGTTATGGACTAGGTCTTTCTGAAAAGAAACAATCACGGCTGCGGCGCAACCGTTTCTTCAAATTTGTCTTGTATCTTCTTATCCTGGCTGGTGTTGGCGTCTATGGCTATTATGAAGGTCAGGCCGAAGGCGAGCGCATGATCGCCAACGCAGAAGATCAGGTGCTGGTCCTGACGACCGAAAACAAGCGCCTGACAGATCAGACGCGTGCGGCGACAGATAAACAAAGCGCGGCCCTTGCCGAAGCAAGATCCTGGCGCGACAAGTTTGAAAATGAAATTCCAAGCGGACCAACCTTGGAAATTCTGGAGATGGTGCAGACCCGCCTGAAAGACGGGTTAGAACCGGAACGTCTTAAAACCCTCATTAGCCTTGCGCAGAATAGTCAAAATTGTGATCCGGCGCCGGAAACAAAGCGATTTATTGTGAATACGCCCATCTTTACCAACCCCGGCAATTCCGTCAGCCTCGGAAAAGGAACCATCACGGTTAAAGGCACGGGTGTCTCGGCCATTAATGCTGAAAAAAAGGTTGAAGCCTGGTATGATCCAAGTCAGCCGGTTGAAATCATCTTTACCCAGCTCGGCGGTAAGAAAGAAACGATCAAGGGCGTACTCCCGCTGCACAAAAGTGTCGTCTTCGGCGGCAGTGAATATCGTTTCAGTATCCTTGCTGGTAAGCAGAGCTTCGCAACAATTTCAGCCAACAGATGTGATTTTCCATAAGAGGTCAAACCCGGGATGACAACCAGATGGCAAGCTTCGAGCTTGCCTTTACGGCGGACGTCAGGAGCTCATAGCCCGGCGCTTCCGCCGCGCCTTGTTCCCGGGCGATGTCGCGATGCTCAATTTCTTCGTTCCGGAATTTTGCAATTACGTCTTTAAGCTCTGATTGATCGGCGCCGAGCTGCTCCAGCTGCTCCTGGTAATGCTCATCAATTACTTCTTCAACCGCTTCCGTGCAGGCCATCGCAGCCTCTTTGCCAAGAAGAGCCGTTCCCGCACCCAGCGCATATCCCGCCACATGCCAAAACGGGGTCAATATGGTCGGTCGCACGCGATTTTCCGTGATTAACTGCTCAAATTTCTCCCGATGAATTTCTTCCTGCTCTTTCATATGGCGAACAGTTTCAACGTCCGAACCGTCTTTAAGAACAGCTAACTGCCCCTCGTAAATACGCACCGCGCCATATTCCCCCGCATGATCGACGCGGATGATGCGTTCCAGCTGCTCTTTCGGGCTCAAATCCCCGGGCTGGCGACCAAAGGAAGGTTTGGTTTTTTCAGATCGTTTTTTCATCATTTCTGGACCTTAGATGAATGTAGGGCAGCGGCAAGACTAAAAACAGTCATGATGCCTGCCGCGATTACATTAAACCCTGCCATGGAAATCCCGAACAGTGACCAGGCAACATCATCGCAACGCACCACCGGCGCCGACATGATCTGGGCTTTTAAATCCTGAAGCGACAACGCCTTTGACGTATCACCGACGCATTCAGCCGTACCTTCCCACCAGCCTTGTTCGACGCCCACATGAAACCCGCCAATAGCAGCCGTTGTCGCGAACCCGATGGCGCATAGCACAAGAAGCGCGCCGCTTCCCACCTTTCGCCGTAGGCTAATCCCAATCAGGGCAATGGCGATAACAACGGCATAAGGCCAACGCTGATACAAGCAAAGGACACAAGGCCAGAGACCGAAGACATATTGCGATGTAAAAGCAGTCGCAAGCGCCCCGACGCTCGCGAGAAGTGCCGCCCACAAAGCGTTTCTATAGAGAAAATCCAACTCTCAGCTCCTCACAGCATATATTTCAATGCCAGAAAACTACCAATCAGCAACACAAAAAAGATGATGGTCAATAGGCCAAGATATTTTTCGATAAATTCCCGAATTGGGTCGCCAAATTTCCATAAAAGACCTGCGACCAGAAAAAACCGAAGTGACCGCGAGAGGACAGAGGCAATAATAAACACTGCCAGATTGAGGTGAGTAACACCGCTCGCAATGGTGATGACCTTATAGGGAAACGGTGTCAGACCAAAGAAGGCAACAATCCAGCCCCCCCACTCGTTATAGGCTTCTGTAAATCGCCCAAATTTGTCTGCATAGCCATAAAAATCGATAATCGGCTGACCGATCCATTCAAAAAACACGGCGCCAATCAAATAGCCAAACATCCCCCCCAGAACAGAGAATATGCTGCAAATTAACGCGATACGCCATGCATGCGCCCGATTGGCAAGCACCATTGGGATCAGCAAGACATCCGGCGGAATGGGGAAAACGGAGCTCTCCACAAAGGCAATGCCGCCAAGGAAAGTCTTGGCATGAGGCCGGGCCGCCAAACTCATGGTGAAATCATATAAACGTCGCAGCATTCGATGAACCAAATCCACTTTAAACTCAACTGGTTGACTTTTTTAGCGTTTTTCCGCGTTTCGAACAATGCAAAAGGTCAAAAGAATAAACTTCACATATGCCCGAAGAAGCCCTATTGACCCACCGCCATTCATTGTTATAGTGCGGCCTGTTTCCTCGCAGCCCCTGTGGCGGAATTGGTAGACGCGACAGATTCAAAATCTGTTGTCCTTAGGGCGTGCCTGTTCGAGTCAGGCCAGGGGCACCATCTATAACAATGGGCCACGGGATAACTCGTTTCTTAACTTTGCGTACGTCCGACGTCAGTAAGTACATAGTAAGCACCAGACAGAAAATTAGGTCTGGTTATCTGATTCCCTTGGAATCGGCTGATTAGCAAGCCGGACACTCGGACCCGCCAGATCGTCCCCAGCAACAAATAAAAGCCCCCTGCCTCGAAGAACAAAGCAAGAAAGCCGCAAATGATTTTTACGATCCCTACCAATAACATCTCCGCCCCGTAATCAACGCCATTTGCTCTATCGGATATTCTAAGTCTTAGTTTTTGGAACCTCTTCCGTGAGACTGAATTCTATCTTGTTCCCATCACCATCAAGCCCACTGCCGCTTGATCCTTTTCCTTGTCCACGAAACTGAAGAACGCCGGTCGCACTTGTGCCATCTGTACAGG
>Ga0315338_1003402_pt1 | contig 13942 bp, 14 predicted proteins | sample ASW8metaG_FD_204518 | JGI IMG/M metagenome (GOLD analysis project Ga0315338, IMG submission 204518) | Ammonia-oxidizing marine archaeal communities from Monterey Bay, California, United States - ASW #8 | ecosystem: Environmental > Aquatic > Marine > Coastal | place: USA: California | collected... | reverse complement strand
AAGCCCATTGATACGTCGGAAGCCTCTCTTGGTCTGGATGCCATGCGCGAAGCCGGGCATGGTGGGCATTTCTTTGGAACCCAACATACTCAGGAACGATATCAGACCGCATTCTATGATCCCATCCTCTCGGATTGGCGCAATTTTGAAAGCTGGCAGGAAGCCGGATCACCTGATGCGCTCACTCGCGCTAACAAGATATATAAAAGCATACTTGCAGAATATGAGCCCCCTGCCTTTGATCCTGCCATCAAGGAAGAACTTGATGAATTTATTGACAAGCGCATTGCCGAAGGTGGCGTGAAAACAGATTTTTGACGGTGATCACATAATCTTTAAGTCATCCTTGCTTGTTGTCTTGATCCTCTGCTCTACTTGAATGGAGTATCGTTTATTAAGGAGTCTCCGGTCATGACGACGGCTAAATCATTTGCGTCCCTTTGTCTTTCCTCTACCCTTGTGATCGGCGCTTTTCTTTTGCCGTCGCTTGCTTTTGCCGATAGCTGCCAGCATGAGATGAAGGAACAGGTAGCAAAACTCTCTCTCCCGAAGGAAAAGATAAAAAGCGCTTTCACTGTCAATTTATATCACTCCTCCCCTGGTATTTTGACGGGTGTTGATGGCTATGTTGAGTTCAATGATTGCAAGGGCAATCTCGTTCTCAAATTTAACCGGATTTGCCAGTTGGATGAGACTTATACGACAGGCTCCTGCAAAGTGGTTGGCATAAAGAATTACTAAGATTAAGTGCTCACGCAATCGTTAGACTTCGTGAATTGCTGCCAGGCTGAACTCCGCTAACTATCAAGTCATAGATCGCTATTACAGGAGGAGAGAATGCGTGTGTTTTCAACGATGACTGTTCAGCTACTTCTTGCATCGGCCTTTCTTATCATTTCTTCCCTAATTCCAACATTCGCTGCGGCCGCCAAATGCGAGGCACAAATCGATACTGAACTTACCGGGCTGGATATTTCAAAAGATAGCATTAGTAAAATTTCCAGCATTGATGTCTATACCGGCACCGGAGAAAGCAATGGCGGCCGACTGGAACGTATCGAAGGCTGGATCAGTTTCAATAACTGCAAGGGGAACCTTGTCCTGGAGTTTAATCCAAGATGCCAAGCTAGTGAAAAATATACGACATATTCCTGCTCCATTGCCGGTGTCAAAAGCTATTAAACCAAGCCTTCAATGTTAGCGACGGTGTAGAATTCAAAAATTGCGAAGGGCAATCTCGATTTTTTAACACAACTGGATTTGTCATTCTAAAAGACTGCACTTGAAGGACTTGTGCAAAATCTTCAAGAGAAGAATATCTCGTCAACAATCGTTGATTGATATCAAAAAGCAACCCTTGCCTTCCCGTTAAAGTGATCGAAATTAAGTCACCTTATAACGGGATTAAAAAAATGCGTTTTTACGTTACAGCAACCGTCAGACTGCTTGTTCTATCGGTTTTCCTTATTTCTTCTCCACTGATCGCGTCATTTGCTGCTGGTTCGAAATGTGGGATGCAAATGGAAACAGAACTTTCAAGACTTGAAATTGATCGAGATACAATAAGCGAAATATCAACGGTCAATATCTATTCCCGCAGTGGCGCGATGTTGGAGCGCCTTGAAAGCTGGGTAAGCTTCAATAATTGCAAGGGAAATCTCGTCTTGGAATTTAATCGACAGTGTCAGATCGGTGATGTGTATACGACTTATTCGTGTTCTATCCCAGGCGTAAAGAACTATTAGATAGTAGATCCACGATTACGTATCATGATCAAAATGACATTTTTATTCATCGAGTAGGATTGTCATATCTCTGGACTGCTAGTCCTGCAGTTTTCCAACTATACTATTGCCGCTACCTCCTAATACGTCTTTCTATTTACGCCGAAGGGAGCTAAGTTCATAAAAAATAAAAAAATCTCACGGGGTTTACATGCTCGCCAGGACGACGAAACAGGACAGATACGCCGCTGTCGCAACATTATATCACGCCTTTTTTACTGGATTACTCCTCACGCTCGCACTTCGTAAAGATAAAGATGCGGCAGGTGATCTTTGTTTTCATGTATTCCGACGGCAGCATCATGAAAAATTCCTGTCCAGTTTCGAAAAACTCGGGCTCAGCGGACTGCCAGACGCAGTCGCCTGCGCACAGTATCACTATCTATCCAACAGCGTCGGTGGTGTCCCCGTGGAATACATGTATGAGAGGGACGACAAGGCTTGGGTACATTTTTGCCATCCCCGCTGGATCTACGAGGGGGCGGCGATTTGTGGCATTCCCCTGGAAGTCAGTCACGGCTTTTTAAAAGGTTGGTATGGCCAAAACGGCGTTTCCCTGAAAAACCCCCGTCTTGGATTTGTCTGCACATCTCAGGACATGGACGGGCAATATGGGATGGCCGGATATTTCAAAGAATTCAGCCATGAGCTTACTTCGGACGAAAGGCTGCAATTTTCACCGGGAGAAATCGCGCCGCCATTCGATCCTGACAAAGCGCCCAAACTTGATACCTCAGATTGGCCAGCAGAGCGGCTGCACAAAGCCAACCGCAACTATGCCATGGAATATGTAAAAAATTCACTTCTGGAATTGGCGGAAATATTTGGGCCTGCGGATGCCAGCTATCTCGGTGGCATTACCGCACAGCTCATTGGCAAGCAATATTACCGTCAAACTGCGGATAGCCTTGGAATTGAGGGAGATACTGCTGAAGATTTCGGCAGCTACCTCGCGGCGTTACTGGACGGGCATGATGACAAAACAGCAGTTGAGCGCGACGGAGAGGCAATTCATGTCCGACTAAAAGGCTGGCGGCTGATGCGTGGAACCGGTCCACATCCAACGTCCATTTTTGATAGCTGGAATCAGCTTTGGCAAGGGGCTCTGTCCGTCCATAACCGATTTTTAGTGCTGGAAGTCCTGCAACGCCAGGATTATGGAGACCCCTGCTTCGAATGGCGGATCAGATCAAGGAAAACGTAAGCGACTCCCCGGTTTTAATCCTCACCGCGAAGCTGACGCATATCCGCAATTTTGGCTTCGATCAGGGCACGCATTGTTCTCTCTGCCCCCTCAGCATCCCTGCGCCGAAGTTCCTTCAAAATGGCGCCGTAAGCGTCAATCATTCCAGGAGGAATAGTATTCAGGGATTTTCTAAGATTAAATTGATAGTCGCACAGCGCCCGAACGACACCACTAAGGCGTAAAAGGACATCATTATGGCAAACTTCGAAAAGCACCATGTGGAAGTCCACACATGATGAATGCAAATTATCCAATGATTGGGCGGCAACTGCTCCCTTCATTTCAAGATACATATCTTCAAGTTTATCAAGTTCTTCATCCGTTGCCCGCGTTGCAACAAGCCCCGCAATCACAGGTTCAACCAATTTCCGCGTTTCAATCATATTTCGGAAGTCATGGCGATCATAGGATTCCTCAGACTGCCAGGCGAGCACATCCGGATCCAGAAGGTTCCAGTATTCCTGGGCCCGCACACAGGTTCCCGCCCGCTGACGCGCCTCAATCAAGCCTTTAGCTGTTAGTACGCGGAATGCCTCACGAATTGCCGTCCGGCTACCATTAAACCGCATGATAATTTCAGATTCATGTGGAATTTGTTCTCCCGGTTTCAGGACACCCGTCACGATTTCCTTACCGATCTCGTGAACGACTTTTCCATGGATACCCGTATTCGGATAATACCACTTACTCGCTTCAGACATTGAACAATTCCTTTACAAACACTTGATAGTAATTGAGGATACTACTTAAGCTCTAATAGCAAGATATATATAGAATGGCTAATTTATTCGTCAATTTTTCCCTAAATATATTAAAAATCAGTTTATTGTGGCCATTTTATGATCGAAAATCTTTCGTAGTTTGTGAGTTTTTTTTAAGCCCTGTGATTGTTTACCCTCTATATACTTGAATATTAGCCTTTTTAGTAAATATAGAAATAATATCCGCGACCAAATCACAACCTAAATGTAATTATCATACTTTTAAAATCTCTGTGACTTCCGATAATAAAAGTAATACTTTTCAATTTATGCGAATGCTTTCATTCAAAGCTCCCAGTCGAACAGCTGGGTAGTATTAAAAGTAATATGACCAATTCCACAAGATAATAAAAATATTATTACTAAGGAAGAAATACTACTTTGATCTAGAAGGTTTTTTGACGTGCAGAAGGTTTTCCAGAGAAATTCCGCCAAAATGTCAACAAAATCGTGTTATTTGGTCCAATTTCAGATGATTCGGGTTTGCTAAGGACGATTTTATGGCCGGATCACGGAAAAAGCCCGCTAAGCCCTTCAGGTGAGGCATCGCAAACCCCTTTTTCTGTTATCAAGCCACTGACCAGACGTGCAGGCGTCACGTCAAAGGCATAATTCGCGGATTTGCTGGATTGGGGAAGGATGCGAACTTCGCTGATAGCGCCGTTGTCGGAAAGCCCCGCTACATAATCAACTTCATGACTATCACGGATTTCAATAGGAATGTCAGCAACGCCATCATGAATTTCCCAGTCAATGGTCGGACTCGGCAATGCCACATAAAATGGGACATTATTGTCCTTCGCCGCCAACGCCTTCAGATACGTGCCAATTTTATTACAGACATCCCCGGCTGCGGTGGTTCGGTCCGTACCGGTGATACAAAGATCCACCTGCCCATGCTGCATGAGATGTCCACCGGCGTTATCAACTATCAAGGTATGATCAACTCCATGCTGGCCCAGTTCCCAAGCCGTCAGATGGGCACCCTGATTACGCGGACGGGTTTCATCGACCCAGACATGAACGGGAATTCCCGCATTAAAGGCCTTGTAAATGGGTGAAAGCGCCGTTCCCCAATCCACCGTCGCCAGCCAGCCCGCATTGCAGTGGGTCAGGATATTGACAACACCGGTTTTGCCTTTGGCAGCCCAGGCGTTTTCAATCAAGATTAGGCCGTGATCACCAATGGAACTGTTGATCGCTACATCTTCATCGCAGATTGCGGCAGCACGGGCATAAGCCGCCTCGACCCGCTCGCATTCTGCCAAGGGAGCCAGCAATTCATTCAATTGCCGGACGGCCCAGCGTAAATTGACCGCCGTTGGACGGGTTGAAATCAGTTGCCCACTTATCTTCTCTAACTGTGCATCCGATGGATCAGTCCGAAGGCCGAGGCATATCCCAAAAGCGGCAGTAGCACCAATTAATGGAGCACCGCGGACCAGCATGGCAGAGATGGCGTGAGCGGCCTCATCAACCGTTGTCAGTTTTTCAATGATAAAGGTATGGGGGAGCTTCGTCTGATCGATAATATCGACAGACCAGCCATCCTCGGCGAGCCAGATACTTCGATACGCTTTTCCGTCAACTTTCATCCTGTATATCCATTTTTAAATAGGGGTTTGCGTCACCCGAAATATCTTGCGCCATTCTATATAAATCTGCAAAACTCCTTCTTCAATCACATTTGCAAGCTAGGGAAAGAAAATGGATGTAAAAGCAGCGGTCGCGCATAAAGCCGGGGGCCCACTCACCATCGAAACGGTCACTCTTGACGGCCCGCGAGAGGGCGAAGTGTTGGTGGAAATCAAGGCGAGCGGCCTCTGTCACACCGATGCCTTCACATTATCAGGTGAAGACCCGGAAGGTATTTTCCCTGCCATCCTCGGTCATGAGGGTGCCGGTGTTGTCGTTGATGTCGGACCCGGTGTTCACAGTCTTAAAAAAGGCGATCATGTCATTCCGCTTTATACGCCGGAATGTCGGCAATGCGATTACTGTACCAGCGGCAAGACCAATCTCTGTCAGGCCATCCGGGTGACGCAGGGACAGGGTTTGATGCCTGACGGCAGCAGTCGTTTCAAGATTAATGGGGAAAAAGTCTTTCACTATATGGGCTGCTCGACCTTTGCCAATTTTACGGTAGTGCCGGAAATTGCCCTCGCCAAAATTCGCAAAGACGCGCCCTTTGATAAAGTCTGTTATATCGGCTGCGGTGTGACGACCGGCCTTGGGGCTGTCATTAATACCGCCAACGTCAAGCCCGGCGATAATGTGGTTATCTTCGGTCTCGGCGGTATCGGCCTCAATGTCATTCAGGGCGCCCGCATGGCCGGGGCAAATATGATTGTTGGCGTCGATCTGAACCCTGCCCGTAAAGAGCTGGGTGAGAAATTTGGCATGACCCATTTCGTCAACCCCAAGGACGTGGGCGGCGATGTTGTTGAGCATCTTGTAGAGCTCACCAAGGGCGGCGCAGATTATTCCTTCGAATGCATCGGAAATGTGGACGTCATGCGTCAGGCCCTCGAATGCTGCCATAAAGGCTGGGGAGAAAGCATTATCATTGGCGTTGCTGGCGCAGGGCAGGAAATCTCCACCCGCCCCTTCCAACTGGTTACTGGTCGTGTCTGGAAAGGTACGGCGTTCGGCGGCGCTAAAGGACGCACCGATGTACCCAAAATCGTCGACTGGTATATGGATGGTAAAATCAATATCGATGACCTGATCACCCATGTGATGCCCATCGAGGACATCAACAAGGGCTTCGATCTCATGCATGCGGGCAAATCAATCCGCGGCGTCGTGACGTTTTAATGACGTTGAAAATCCTCTCGGAGCAGGACTGTTTTGATGGTGTACAAGGCTTCTATGAGCATAGTTCAGTCGAAACTGGAACTCAAATGCGCTTTGCCCTCTTTCAACCTCCAAAGGCCAAAATTCAGCCAGTTCCCGTTCTATATTATCTGGCAGGCCTCACCTGCACTGAGGAAACTGCGACCATAAAGGCAGGTGCCCAGCGGCTTGCTGCTGCCCATGGTCTGATACTGGTCATGCCTGATACCAGCCCGCGAGGGCTTGGGCTTCCGGGTGAGGACGATGACTGGGATTTCGGATCAGGTGCCGGTTTTTACCTCGACGCGACGCAAGATCCCTGGGCAAAAAACTACCGAATGTACAGTTATGTGACAGAAGAACTGCGCAGTCTGGTCATTGGCAATTTCAATGCGCATCCCAGTAAAAATGGCATCTTTGGCCATTCCATGGGAGGTCATGGTGCCCTGACCATCGCCCTTAAAAACCCTGAGATCTATAAATCCGTTTCGGCTTTCGCCCCAATTTGTGCACCCATGCAGTGCCCGTGGGGTGACAAAGCATTCTCCGGCTATCTGGGTGCGGATACTTCATGCTGGCGTCGATATGATGCGACAGAGCTTATAATTGCTGCGAGAACGAGCCATCATATTCTGGTCGATCAGGGAAGCGCCGATGGTTTTCTTGAAGAGCAGTTAAAACCTGAATTGCTGGATCAAGCTTGTCGTCAAACCGGTCAAGAGCTGACATTGCGCTTTCACGAAGGATATGATCACGGCTACTATTTCATTCAGACCTTTATGGAAGAGCATATCCGCCATCATTCAGATATTCTGACGGATGCCTAGGCGGCACCTGCAAGATGTGCCCGGACATGGGTGTTGAACTCTAACGGTTTTTCCATGGCGAGCTGATGCGATGCATTATCGACAACGATAAGCTTCGATCCGAGGATTTTGCTATGGATCAGTTCTGACGACGCAAGAGGTGTGCCTGCATCGTCCCGACCGACTATTACCAAAGTCTCTGCCGTGATAGCGTGATTACGCTCGACCAGATCAATACCAGCAATGGCGTGACTGCATCCGACATAACCATCGACCGAGGTTTCACGGATCATTTTCCGAACCCTCGCGTCAAGTTCCGGCTTGTCATCCAGCGCCCCTTCGACGAACCAGCGAGACATGGCGCTGTCTTCCTGTGTGATAATCCCTTCTTCGCTGACACTGCGGATACGCTCAGGCCAAAGCGCCGCCGCCCCATCCGGCAATGCGCAAAGTGAACTTGAAATGACCAGCTTATCGACCCGTTCAGGATAGCGTAGGGCAAATTCCTGACCAATCATCCCGCCGATGGAAAGACCGACGAAATGACCCTTCGTCACCCCGTAATGATCCTGAATGGCGGCGACATCTTCGGCCAGCAGGGCAAAATCGTAAGCTCCGGAGGTCCCGCCACTTTCCCCATGACCACGCAAGGTGTAGCGCAGCACGCGATAATTGCTCTTTAAATCTTCCGTCAGTTCGTCCCAGGCTGTCAGATCACAGCAAAGGGAATGACTAAGAGTAACAACAGGCGCCTCGTCGGGGCCTTCAAAGCGGGTATCAAACTCAACACCATTTGCAGTGATTTTCATGAGGCTTTCCTTTTCTTGTTGTTCTTAAAGAATGACCTCGTCAACCAGCTGCGCGCCGCGACCAGCCATAAAATAGAGGCCCATATAATGGGTGATGTCCTGAGGATGGGCGGCACGGCCACCATACCCTGCCTCTTCCGCTACGGCGCGCGGCAAATCGAATGTAGAACAGCCTTTGTCATATACATAAATTTCCTGTAGCCCCGACAGCATTCCGTGATTGCGAGCGCTCAATGTGGTCAGCACAAAATCCATGACGCATATATCCGTGCAAATTCCCACCACAAGAAAATCCGTTATGCCATGTTCCCGAACCCAGTCGGCGACGGCGTTGGTGCCATCGGAGCGGGTCGCGCCGATAAATCCGTTAATGCAGTCTTTCCTGATCAGAGTTGTATGCGGATTGGCCTCTAACCATTTAAGTTCCGGCACCAGCTCTTCCTCACCGGTCCCTTCCTCACAATGGGCGGGATAAGGCGGTTCTGGCTCTCCCGGAGTATGGGTATCCAGAAAGGCGAGAATGGGCCAGCTTTGAGCGCTGAAAGATCGGGCAATGCGGACCGTCTCTGAGACCATGGTCGAGACTTGCACGTTAGGAATTGACGGCGCCAGAGCGCCTGCGCCCACTGTCGCGAAACCATTAACCTCATCGACGATCACAAGGCCAAACTGACGCCCCGCCTTGGCCGGATCAAGCGGTGTCATTGCCAGCGGCATAGCGGATGCCAGCCCGTCAGTAATTTCCTGCGTCGTCATCTATTGCTACCCTTTATTGCTTGCTTCCCATTTAACGTGCGATCTTCACTTTTGGCAATCTGGAAATTCCACGAAACTACCCGTTCGAATATAAGAGACATTAAAGACAGTTTTCCATTGCAAAGCCCGATTTTCCGAATACAAGTTGATGATAACAAATACGCGTAACGGGATGAGGTTATTTTGGGAGAGATAAAACTGGAGAAAAGCTGGCTTGATCACCTACAGCCGGAATTCGACAAACCTTACATGCAGACCCTAAAACAGTTTCTCCTGTCCGAAAAACAAGCCGGGAAGACTATCTATCCACCAGGCCCAGAGATATTCACCGCCTTGAACAGCACGGCGTTTGACGACGTCAAAGTCGTTATCCTCGGTCAGGATCCCTATCACGGTCCCGGTCAGGCCCATGGCCTCAGCTTCTCAGTTGCGCCTGGTGTTCCCATCCCGCCGTCCCTTCGCAATATGTATAAGGAATTGGAGCAGGATCTGGGTATTCCCTTCGCGCGCCATGGCTCTCTCCTGAAATGGGCAAACCAGGGCGTCTTGCTTCTAAACGCCGTGCTTACGGTGCAGAAGGCCACAGCAGGGGCGCATCAGGGCCGCGGGTGGGAGCAATTTACCGATGCCGCCATAGCCGCGCTTAATGAAAAGCGCGAGAATATTGTATTCCTGCTCTGGGGGGCTTACGCGCAAAAGAAGGGAAGTTTTATAGACCAAAACCGCCATCTGATCCTCCGCACCGTCCATCCGTCTCCGCTTTCCGCCCATCGCGGTTTTATGGGCTGCTGCCATTTTTCAAAAACAAACGACTATTTACAGAGCACCCATCAATCGCCCATCGACTGGACCGTAGGTGATCCGCAATGACAGTAAATGTCTTTGAACAAATGCCAAGAATTATTGGCCATCGCGGTGCCTGCGGTCATGCACCGGAAAACACCCTTGCATCTTTCGATCTGGCTGCAACTTTAGGCGCGGAATTTATCGAGCTCGACGTCACGTTGAGCAAAGACAATATATGCGTCATCCATCACGATACGGATTTGGATCGCTGTACCGACGGGCAGGGTCCGATTTTACTGAAAACCCATGAGGAGATTAAATCGCTGGATGCGGGCAGCTGGTTTTCGGAAGCGTTCAAAGGTGAACGCATACCGACTTTTAAAGAGACCCTGGAAACCATCATACGGCTTAATCTCGGCCTTAATCTTGAAATAAAGCCGTGCCTCGGATGGCAAATTCCCACGGCGGAACATGTGGTGAATGAACTGCGCAGATATATGCCGCACAATCTTCCGTTGCTGATTTCCTCCTTCGATGTTGAATGCCTGCAGGCGGTGGGAGCAGCCATGCCAGAAACTCCGCTCGGCTACCTGACTGAAGCGATCCCGACTGACTGGGAACGACGGATGACGGAGGCCGGTTGTGCTTCCCTTCATTGCCAACAGGAGTTTGTAACCGAAGATGTTGTCGCCGCTGTCCAACACGCCGGATACCGGTTTCTGGCCTATACCGTCAATGACGTTGAGAGGGCACAACAGCTTTTAGACTGGGGCGTCGATGGCGTTATCACGGATTTCCCCGATCGATTATTATCGAACGTGCGGTATTAGCTTTCCTTGAGGCCCACCACCAAATAAGCGCCCGATGATAGCAGCGAGTTGATCCGGCGCAAATCGCCAAGCAGGCTCAGATACATGGCACTTGCTTCCTGATCCATGGTCTTGCTTTCGCGAAGACGTTTGAGATGGCCATTTACAGCTTTACGCTCCGCCTCCCGGAAATTCTTTTTCTGTTCGATTAGTCGCCGGGCTGCTGCCGGATCGCTGGTCATCAAGACGGTGAACGAAAGCCGTAAATTTGATAGCGCCATCTCCAGCAACCTGTTGTTATCCGCAAGATCATTTGGTGCCAGGACCACTTGCTTTTTTGCGTTGCTTTCTATCAGCTCCGCCATGTTGAGAACAACGATATTGCCGATATGATCCAGCGCCGTCGTAAAGTTAAGAATTTCGGTGCAGCGGTTCTCGTCCTGCTCTTCCAGAGTTTCCCGTCCGAGTCGGGTGAGGTAATTTTTTATTCCGCGATCAAAAATGTCGATTGTATTGTCGGCGGTGCGGATTTTCTCAAAATTCTGCGCGGCAGCGCCGGGTAATGCCTCTTTCAAATCTCGGCACATTCCTTCCAGCACATCGCCCATGCGCAACGTATCCCGAACCGCATTGGCAAGGGCCAATTGCGGGCTCTCGAGCGCTGCCTTATCCAAATAAAGCGGTGCTTCACTATCCCGTTCATCCGCGCCATTATCAGGTAGGATGTTCTCCACCAACCTTGCCAGAACGCCAATAAAAGGCAAAAACAGGATTGCACAGGCGAGGTTCAGGAAGGTATGAAAATTAACCAACTGACGGCCATGAGACGGATCCAGCAACGCAAGCTGCGGCTCGATCAGCCCGATAAAGGGCAGCGCCACAACCACCACAACAAGCCTGCAAATAAGATTGCCAAGCGGAGGCCTTCGCGCCGCCTTGTCAGCCTTCAGCGTTGCCATTATCGGCGGCACAGCACCGCCGAGGTTCGCCCCAAGGATCATCGCAAAAGCCACATCCATAGGGAAATTGCCGCTGGCCACCAAAGAGACGGCGAACAAAACTGTCGCCAGACTTGAATGCGCGGCAACAGTAATCATTCCCGCAAGAATGACCACAAGTACTGGCTCCCCTGCCAAGGACGATAGGACGAATTGCGCGATGGGCGAGGTGCGAATGGGATCAGAGGCAAGCGATAAGAGTTTCAGCGCCGTCAACATCATGCCGAGGCCCAGGATAATACGTCCCAGGTTCTTCGCCCGTGTCGTACTGGCGCTCGAATGCCGGACAAAACCTAAAAATAACAGAACCGGCGCCAAAAAAGAGAGGTCAAAACTCAGGATTTGAGCGACCAGTGTTGTGCCGACATCTGCACCGAGCATGATGGCGATCCCTGCGGCCGTCGCAACAAGACCCCGCCCCGCGAAAGATGCCGTCAACAGCGCCGTCGCCGTGCTGCTTTGAAGTAGCATGGTGACACCAAGCCCGCCAAAAAACGAGTAGACCCGGTTTTTGAGACAGAATTTCAGAAAACTGCTGAGTTCGCGACCAAACGCTCGCATAACGCCGGTATTGACCATACGCAGGCCCCAGAGCAATAGGGCCACTCCACCAAGCAGATTTATGAGAACAAGGGTGCCATCCACGAAAATTGACCTTTACAGTTTCAGATATCGACCGGAGAGCCCTACTCCGTTTTCAAGAGCCTAGAAGATAAAACCAGCATAACTATATGTAAAATCGTTATAATATTTACTTCAATAATATTTAGTTATGCATTTTTTCACGTTAAATCGCCGGATACCGCTTTTTCGAATACATCAGCATATTCACTGGCGGTCAGAGAAATGGGATTGCCGCCAGCCGATGGGTCTTCGACCGCCATTTTCCCCACCAGTTCCCTTTGCGTGGTATCAATATTGAGCGCTCTTAAATCATTGGGGATTTCAAGCTCCGTGCGCTGTGCCAATATCCAGCTCAAAAATCCGTCGAAAGAGGCGTCATTTAACCCTAAATAAGCAGACAGTCGAACAAGACGGCCTTCAATTACCGGGCGGTTGCGGATCAGTATATAAGGCATCAGAATGGCATTGAGCATTCCGTGATGGGCATCATAAAGCGCGCCCAGAGGATGCGCGAGGGCATGCATACCGCCAAGACCACGCTGAAATGCCGTCGCCCCCATAGATGAGGCGATCATCATCTGACTGCGGGCTTCCAGATCGGCCCCGTCCGCAACGGCCGTTGGTAAAAATTCCTTCACCAAGCGGATGCCTTCGATGGCGATCCCTTCGGCCATGGGATGGTAATGAGGCGAGCAAAAAGCCTCCAGATTATGGGAAAGCGCGTCCATACCGGTGGCAGCAGTAATCATTTTTGGCAATCCTACAGTGAGTGCCGGATCCCCAATGACGATGGACGGCATCATTTTGGGATTAAAAACAATGCGTTTTATATGGTTCGCTTCGTCGGTAATGATGGAGGCGCGCCCGACTTCAGACCCTGTGCCAGAAGTTGTGGGAACAGCAATAATCGGCGGAACTTCTGCTGGATTTATATCTTCCCAGTTCGTGCCGCTTTCCAGTAATTCGAAAACACCCAGTGACTGCTTACCCATCAAGGCAATGGCTTTCGCCGCATCAATGCCAGACCCACCGCCGAATGCAATCACACCGTCATGTCCGCCTTGCCGATACTGCGTCACTCCGTCGTCGACATTCTGCCCGACCGGGTTCGCTTTAATATCGCTGAAAAGTCCGCAACTGGTACCAGCAGCCTTGCAGACCGCGACAGCCTCCCCGATCATGGGCAACGCCGCAAGGCCGGGATCCGTCACCAACAACGGGTTTTTCATGCCGAGTTCCACGCAGGCCGTGCCTAACTCATTGATACGCCCAACCCCGAAGCGCATTGCTGTGGGATAGTTCCAGTTTCCAGATAGTTTACTTATGTCAGCGGACATACTGTTCTCCGTTAAAGAGCTGTTTTCAAATGATAGGATTTTGGTCGCGTCAGGCTTTCATAACCAACCGCCGATAATGTGCAGCCGCGCCCTGAATTCTTGACGCCCGTCCAGGCAAGCGCCGGGTCGAGATAATCGCAGCGGTTCATAAACCAGGTCCCTGTATTCACCTGATCGCCAATCCGGATTGCCGCAGCCTCATCATTGGTCCAGACCGATGCCGTCAGGCCGAACTCGCTGTCATTCATCAGCGCAATTGCCTCTTCATCCGATGCGACTTTCATGATGCCAATGACAGGACCAAAAGTCTCTTCAGTCATTACCCGCATACTATGGTCTACATCCACCAAAACCTGTGGCGCCAGATAAGGCGTTCCTTTCTGATCCGCTG
>Ga0315338_1003401_pt1 | contig 13942 bp, 15 predicted proteins | sample ASW8metaG_FD_204518 | JGI IMG/M metagenome (GOLD analysis project Ga0315338, IMG submission 204518) | Ammonia-oxidizing marine archaeal communities from Monterey Bay, California, United States - ASW #8 | ecosystem: Environmental > Aquatic > Marine > Coastal | place: USA: California | collected... | reverse complement strand
ATTGCAATCTCCTCTTCAACAGTTTTCTTGTAAATTTCTAAAATGTCTGTCACTTCTTTTTCAGCTTCAGTTTTATCAGCATGTGCAGTGTGACCTTCTTGCCACAAAAATTCTGATGTTCTCAAAAATGGCTTAGTTGCTTTAATTTCTGCACGAAGTGCCGAATTCCAAAAATTAATTTTTAGTGGTAAATCTCTCCAACTCCTAATCCATTTTGCATACATTGTATATGCTAAAGTTTCAGATGTTGGTCGTAGTGCAAGTTTATCACCAATTTCACCATCACCAGAATGTGTAACCCAAAATACTTCAGGATTAAATCCAGTAAAATGATCTTTTTCTTTACCAAGAAGTGATTCTGGGATAAGTACAGGTAAGAATCCATTACGATGTCCTGTTTCTACAAGTTTAGAATCTAGTGATGATTTCAACGATTCCCAAATCGAATATCCATCTGGTCTCAAAACTATCAGACCTTTTACTGGAGCATAGTCTGCAAGCTCAGCCTTTATCACTAACTGGGTATACCATTCGCTGAAATCTTCCGATTTTTTTACAGTAATACCAGTTTCTTTTCCCATTTAAAATTCAATGATTTGACAGCTATTTAGTTTTCTTAATAAACAATTAATGATACTCTAACATGAAAAAATTAGACATATATTCTGAAATTTTTGTGGGAATACATGGCTACTCCTAAAAAATCATTGGTGACTATTGTAGAAAAAATTGTGAATCTTGACAGTCATATGAGATTTGCAGCAATAATTGATCTTAAAGGAAATATTGTTGAGGGCATAATGAAAGAAGGAAAAACATCGTTAGAATCACAAAAACAAGAAGAGTATTTTTGTAAACAAGTTGCAGATAGACGAAAAATGAGACAGGAATTTGATCGCCAATTAGGAAAGGTGAGATATGTTCATGTTGAACGTGAAAAAGTAACTCAGTTTGTTATCTACACAAAAAGAAAAACATTGTTTGTTACAATTGAACCAGAATTATCAATTGCACGAAAAATGAAAATAATTAACAGTATCAAAAGAATTACAGCAAATATCTGATTTTAAAGAGACTCGCCTTTGCATAATACATGCCCCATAACCCTACTTTGAAAATTTGGGCATACAAAACATTGTATGAAATGGATTTCTTTTTTTAGTACAGGACAGTCTACAAATTCCTGTTTCATTCGTTTTAACATCTTAGGACTGACACCTTTTAGTTTTAATTTACCTTTTTCATCCATCATACCTGAACCTTTGAGAATTTCTTTAACATCGTCAGGTAATTTTTGTCGTCCTTCACGTGATTGTACTTTCACTTCGTGTTTATGCTCTAACTCATCAACCATAATGACAGCACAATAAAGGCTGATTTATTATTAGCGGTACTGGATCGCATTCTACTGTTTTAACTTTTATATGATTGACCTCTTTTCGAAATTTAGAAACCAATTGTTAGCAATTTTTGATGTTGAGGGAGTACTTTATGATGCAGAATATTTACCAATTCTTGCAGAACAAGTAAACAAAGAAAAAGAAATTTGGGATATCACAAAAAAAGGTATTCAAGGTTTGATAAATTGGGAAGAGGGTTTAGAAAATAGAGTGAATTTACTTAAAGGATTAAGCTTTGATGTTTGTCAAGAAGTTGCTGATGGACTACCCATAATGAATGGTGCAAAAGAGGCTTGTAAATCATTGAAAAGTGCAGGTTGGAAGATAATGGCAATCTCTGGAGGTTTTACAATAATGACTGAACGATTAAAAAATGAACTTGGTTTAGATTTTGTATTCTCAAATGAACTAATTTTCAAAGATGGTTTTTTGGACGGCGTGAAAATTAATGTTGATTCTGATAAATCTAAATCTGCAAAAATAAAGATTCAGGAATGGAATGAGAATAAAGAAGAGATAGTAGCGATTGTAGATGGTGCAAATGATGTAAAATTATTTGATATATGTGGTTTAGGAATTGCTTTTAGAGCCCAAGACATAGTTAAGGATCTTGCGACTACAACATTAGAAGAGAAGGATCTATCAAAGATTATTACAATAATTAACCAACACTACAAACTTGAATTGGCATTACAAACAGCGTAGTTTTGGTAACCTTCAAGTATAGTCACGATTAGATAATGTTCAATTGAGCCTTCATATCTTTCCAGTTTGTTTTAAGGAAGATGTTACACCAGAAAGTAACATAGTAGACAAGCTAATTTCTTCTAATCAATGTGGAATTGAAGATGATGATGTTTTAATTATATCACAAAAAATTGTATCAAAACAAGAAGGACGTGTAATTAATTTAGATACTGTAATTCCATCAGAACTATCTATTGGAATTGCATCTGCATATGAAAAAGATCCAAAATTAGTTGAAGTAATTTTATCTGAATCAAAACGAATTGTTAGAATGGAGCATGGTGTCATTATTGTTAAAACAAAACATGATTTTACATGTGCTAATGCTGGAATTGATCAAAGCAATGTAGATGGAAACTTTGTAACACTACTTCCAATCAATCCTGATAATTCAGCCAAATTAATACAGGACGAAATAAAAAAGAAAACTGGAAAAAAAGTGGCAGTAATAGTATCAGATACTTTTGGTAGACCTTTTAGACTTGGGCAGACAGATAATGCAATTGGAGTTGCAGGAATAGAATCAATTCTCAATTATGAAGGAAAACCTGATACATTTGGAAAGATACTTCGTGTTACAGCTATTGCAATAGCTGATGAATTATGTTCTGCTGCAGAATTAGTTATGCAAAAAACAAAAAAATGTCCTATGGCCGTTATTAAAAATTATAAATTTATTCCAAAAGATGACAAAATTTCCAGTTTAATTCGTGTTGAGTCAGAAGACCTGTTCATGTAGTTAATTAATAAAGTAAGTCATTTATTAGATTATAATTGGTCCTACTAAAAACTGAAACACATTGCCATAACATGTATTCAAACGGACATGTTGGGGAAATAGAATCGCCTTTTGATTCAAACGTAACAATCTCCTCCCAATTAGAGAAATCATTACAATCTGGTTTGGATGTTTTGTTTGTCACTAATCATAATACGCTTGATGGATATAATCAGATTATTAATTACAAAAATAATCACGAAAAATTCTCAAAAATTGGTGTTTATCCAGCAGAAGAAGTAACCACAGACAAAGAATCTCATGTTTTAGTTTATGGATTACACAAAGAAATTAGATCTGGCCAAAGTTTGGATGAGATACTGGATGATGCACAAGATCAAGATGCAGTTACTATTGCACCACATCCATTTAGCTTAATTGACGCATTGAGAGAAGACTCAAAAAAATGTGATCTGTTTGAAGTTTTTAACAGTGCAAATATTGATATCTATTCTAACAAAAAGGCAGAGATCTTTGCAAAGGAAAACAATTTGCATGTGGTAGCAGGAAGTGATTCACATGTTACTAGTACAATAGCAAGATGTACGAATTTAATAGATTCTGAAAATAATATTGATGACATAATTTTTGCTTTAAAACATAAAAGAATCTCAATTGAAAAAACTGGATATGTGACACCAAAAGAAGTTTTAGAACACATTCAATTCAAAATTGAAAATTCCAAGTATCACATTGATAAATACATTAACGAATTTTATCCTAAATCAAAACTTTTGTTTAATTCATTATACAGGTTCTATTTGATTACCAGAACAAGTTATTTCTGGGAGATAATTTATCGAATGTCATTAATTGGCGTAAGGCGTATCTCACGAAAAATAAATTTTGAGGGTATGGATCCTTATTCTTTTAGAACACGAGATATACCAACTATTACCAGAATGATTTTTTAGATTATAGGCATAGCTAAAAAAACTAGTTTTTTATATAGACAAACTAAATTTTTGTTAGGTGATTAAAATTTCCGAATCTAATAAAACAATAGATGTAAGAGGATTGTATTGTCCATCACCTGCCTTACAAACAACTGTTGAATTATCAAAGATGCAGGTTGGTGCGATACTAACAGTTCTTGCTGATGATCCTGCTGCTGAAGATGATATCACTGAATTATGTCATAAACGTGGACATGAACTTTTAGAATTAAAAAAAAGTGGCAGTGATCTAGAATTCACTATAAAAAAGATAAAGTAGTTTATTTTTGTTCGGCTAAATATTTGTCTACATCAATTGCTGCCATGCATCCATAGCCTGCAGCAGTAACTGCTTGTCTATATCTATGGTCATGCACGTCACCTGCAGAAAATACTCCTTCTGTACTTGTCTGTGTATTATTTTTTAGAACAATGTATCCATTAGAATCTAATTCTAGTTGGTTTTTAAATAATTCAGTATTTGGCTCGTGACCAATAGCAACAAACACGCCAGCCATATCCAAAGAAGTCTCTTCATTGGTTTTGATATCTGTTAACACAATTTGCTTTACTTTCTCATCACCATTGATGTCTTTGACAATGCTGTTCCAATGAACTTGTATTTTTTCATTGTTTAATGCACGTTCTTGCATTATCTTACTGGCTTTAAATTCGTCACGTCTATGAATAATGTGTACCTTTGATGCAAACTTTGTAAGAAATATGGCTTCCTCCATACATGAATCTCCGCCTCCTACTACCGCAATAGGCTGTTCCCTAAAGAATGCACCATCACACGTTGCACAATATGAAACTCCTTTACCAGCAAATGTTTGTTCACCTTCTAAACCAATTTTTCTTGGCGTTGCACCTGTGCAAACTATAATTGCTTTTGCTTCAAATTCCTCTGAAGCAGTCAAAACTTTAAACGGTTTACGTCTAAAATCAACATTGATTACAACATCATCAATTATTGTTGTACCCATTCTTTCTGTTTGTTTTCTCATTACCTGCATAAGATCAGGACCCATGATACCATCTGAGAATCCAGGATAGTTTTCAACATCGGTCGTATTCATTAATTGTCCACCAGGTAATAATCCTGAAATAATTAGCGTTTCATGTCTTGCTCTTGAACAATAAATACCAGCTGTATATCCTGCAGGTCCAGCACCAATTATTATTACATCAAAAACGGTTTTTATCGTTTCTGGAGTTTTTGATGTATCTTTTGTTGGTTCTCTATCTGCATCTTTATCAATTAAAACAGTTGAACTGTCTGAATCTGACATCATGTTTGTTTGAAATTGATGAATGAATTTAAATCATTTCTGCATATCTAAGATTTTTTGATGTTTTTTACAAAGTTTAGAAACTTCGATCTGTGAATATAATAGATCCCGTTGCCAATGTGCATTATTTAGCCTACAATCTAAATATTCACAGAAAGATTCACCAGTAATATTGTAAAAAATCACTTGTAAAATGTAACCTTCTATGATTTTAGAAAGTCGGTCATCATGATATTCGAGAAACTCACCTTTGTGAATTGCTTTAACTTTGTTAATATCTAGACCCTGTGACTTGTTTGCCATAGCTTGAATATAGAATTCTTTTGATTTAGCAGGTGCCTCAATTATACCAGTAGTTGACAAAATTGCAGGATTTGCACATATTACAGCACGACCATGATATCTGGAATCTGATTCATCGAAAGTGCATGTCAGTCTATTTGTAAAAATTATGTGTAATGTATCATTTGTTGTAGGCTTAATCTGCTCACGAATAAATTTTTGCATCTCAAATCCATCATACATAACAACATCACTAATATTTTCTGCGTCTTCAATTTTTGTTGTATTTTCCATAAGTGAAGAATTCTTACATAATTCATTTTCTAACACAATAGATTTTTGTTCTGGCTCATACATGATGTATTTTTTATAGATATCAAATATTCGTGTCTTAGAAAGCAAGTTTATCTCACTTTCATTAAGTTTTTGGAAAAAATTATTTTTTATAATTATGTTAGCGGAGAAACTATCTTTAAGAAAATTAACTAAATTTGAAATTCTAATTTCAGGAATTGATGGTTCATCGTAAATGATTATTTTTTTTAACTTCAATTGGATTTTTTATTAATTGTGTTATCTAACTCTTTAATTTTTTGATCAGTGATTTCTGCTGCCTTTTTACCTGAATATAGCATTGAGCCAAACGTTGGACCCATTCTTGCTAATCCATGTGTTTCTGTTACTGACATACCGGCAGCAACCAAACCCGGATACACTTCACCCGTCTTTTCAACAACATGCTCTTCTCCACTTTCTACCCACATTGGGTTCATGCCTTTCCATTCAACCATATTTCTATCCACTAATCTTTTCACTGCAACTGAATCATGACCTGATGCATCAATTATCATTTTAGCTTCTAATGCAACTGGATCAACACATGTTATGTTACGTGGAAGTGCAGATACTGGCATCCAGTTCACAACAATTCCTGCTATTCTACCATGTCGTAAAACTAAATCATCAAATTTTGTCAGATTCAAAAATTTAACACCTGCATCACATGCAGCCGCAATAAGTTTCGAAACAGCATGGGGTCCAGGTGTTAGGTATAACCCCTCACCAACTTTTTTGTATGGTATACCAAGTTCATCCCAAATTTTCTGTGCTGGTGCCCTAACTGTAACTGGGTTCATCATATATCCTCCAAGCCAATAACCACCACCAAGGTAGTTATTCTGCTCGATGACTAGTACTTTGTAACCCATTAATGATAATTCACGTGAGGCTGTTAGACCTGCAGGTCCAGCACCAATTACTATTACATCACATTCAGCTCTATCCTGCAATACGTCAAAAAATTCTTTAGAAATTGCTCTTGTAATTTCAACTTCTTTCGCATCAGCAAAAATTTTGTCAGGTCTTTGTTCATTGACTGATTCTTGCATACAAAAAATCTGGCTTGAACTCATAAATAGATTTCTTCTTAACAAATTGGTTAATACTCTGTTCCATAGTCGTAAAATGGTTAGTTTATCCAGTTTATCTATTAATTTAGTTGAAACTAATTTTTGTTACTAATTTATATCGGAAATTAGGTAACATGAGTAAGATGGCACAACAGTTAAGACCATCAAAATCTGGTTCTAAAAAACCAAATATTGATTGGTCAAGAAGAGAGGAAGCAGAAAATTTTGCTAGTACTGTAAAGTTATTCAGACAAGGAAAAATTGAACCTGATACTTTTCGTAGGTTTAGACTACAGCATGGTGCATATGGCACTAGAATGACTGACGATTATGCTATGGTTAGAATTAAAGTTCCCGCTGGAGAGATTTATCCATATCAATTAGAAAAGATAGCACAGTTAAGTGAGATGTACTCTATAGGAAGTGCACATTTTTCAACACGTGAAAATATCCAACTTCACTGGGTTGTATTAGAAGATGTCTCAGAAATTATGCATGGTCTTGGTGATGTTGGGTTAACATCAAGAGAGGCATGTGGTAACACTGTTAGAAATGTCATGTGTAGTCCATTATCAGGTGTTTGTAAGGAGGAACTATTTGATGCTACACCTTATGCGTTATCTATTGCAAAATTTCTTCTTAGAAATCCACTGAATCAGGCATTACCACGTAAATTCAAATTCAATTTTACGTGTTGTGAAAAACATGGAATGATTAGGATTGTAGATGTTGGGTTATTACCTCAAATTAGACAAGTTAACGGAGAAATACAAAAGGGGTTTAAAATATTTCTCGGAGGTGGTTTGGGCAATAAGTCATTTGTAGGACATGAATTGGAAGAATTTACTCCAGTTGAAGACTTTCTTTATACATCCATTGCAGTTTTGAGGATTTTTGATAGATTAGGCGATCGTAAAAATCTTGCACGTAACAGAATGCGATATCTGGTAAATGATATGGGGTGGGAAAAATTCCAGAATCTTGTTCTTAAAGAACGTGCAATTGTTAAAGCTACCCAATCAGTAATTGTTAAACTAAGAGTTGATGAATCATCTAAAGAGATTACTAGACCAATTTCAGTATCAAACGAATCTACAGTATATCCTGATGGATTTGAAAGATGGAAGAAAACAAATGTGTTTAAACAAAAGCAAGCAGATTACAATTCTGTATTTATTGGATTGGAATCAGGTGATATCACTGCAAATCAACTTCGCACAATTGCTCAGATAACTCAAGATTTTTCTGGTGAGGGATTAGCAAGAAATGGTTTTTCACAAAATATTGTCATACGTTATGTCCATGATGATGATTTAGCTACTATGTATTCTACATTAATTGAAACAGGACTTGCAAAAACAGGTTCATTAACAATGGCATCTGCAGTTGGATGTTCCGGAACAACTTCTTGTAATCTTGCATTAACAAACTCGCATAGACTTGCAAAAGAAATTCAGAGAAAATTTTTAGAATTAAAACTTGATGAAGATGATGATCTTCGTGATTCATCAATTAAGATTAGTGGATGTCCAAATTCATGTGGTCAGCATGAGATAGCAACTATAGGATTCTACGGTGGTGGTGCTAGATTTGGCAATGACATGTACCCAAATTATGTATTATCACTTGGTGGTAGATTTGATGGGCAGTCAATGTTAGGACATCATACTGCACGTATTCCAGTAAAGCGTGTAATTCCAGTTATATTGAAAATTATAGAATTATTCAAAAAATATAAACAGTCAGATGATTCTCTTTCAAAATGGATTGATAGAATAGTTAATGGTAACGAGTCATCAGAAATTAAATCTGTTGAGGATATTAAAAAAATTATTTCGCCATTACTGATTCCACCAAAAATAGAGGATGACGCTGATTTCTACAATGATTATGGAAGTGATACAAGTTATCATACAATTACTGGAAAAGGAGAATGTGCAGCATGACAAAACAAGAAACACCTCTTATCAACGCAGATACACTTAGGGAACAAATCATAAAAAATAATGTAAGAATTATTGATGTGAGGCGTAAAGATGATTATCAGCATGGCCATATTACAAATTCTATTAATTTACCATTAGCTACTCTCCTTGCAGATGGTAGTCCTGAAAATATTGTAAAAATTGCTGAAGGCTTAGGAATTGGGGATGAAACACCTGTAGTAGTTTATGATGATACATTTGGCGCACTATCTTCTAGAGTTGTCTGGGCTTTACAGTATATCGGTCATGAAAATGTCAAACTGCTTGATGTAACATTTTCACAATGGAAAGCACTTGGTTTAGAAGTTACTACTGAAGAACCTGAAATTGAAACTGCAAAGCATTCATTAAATCTACAATCTGAAATAATGGCTACAGCAGAATATCTTGAAAAAGTAAAAGACAGTGAGAATGTGATTGTCATTGATAATCGAGAGCGTTTAAATTTTCTTGAACAGCATATACCGGGGGCTGTTAACATTCCTTACAGGACATTAGCAACAGATGGAAGAATTATTCGAAGTAAGGATGATATGAGAAATTTATTAAAAAATAGAGGAATTTCCGAAGATGCTGAAATTATTACTTATTGTGGCAGTGTTGGAACATTATCTGGTCTAGCATTTTATGCATTAAAATCTCTAGGATTACCAAACGTAAAACTTTACGTTCATTCATTTAAAGAATGGAAGAATTTAGAGAAACCTACTCAAAAGCAAGAAAATGCTAGTTATTGGGATCTTTCAGCAGAGTGACCAATTTATATTGAATTTGGTATCATAATCAATGTTCAAAATGAAAGATATCAATGAGATAATGCCTAAAGTACCAAATATGAAGTGGGGTGCATTATTGAACAAAAAACCAACAAATCAAAAAGTTAGCGAATTGAATAAATTGTTACCACATAATGGAAAATGGCATACAGTGTTTGAAGAAAATGATGTATCTTACATTGATGGGGTACCAATATTTAAAAAAGATAGTAAGTCATGGACATAAATTCTGATTTAAATTAGTTTTATGTAATATTTGTTCTAAGTTTTTTAGTAACTCTAATTTCAATATTATCAAAAAATTCAAGCATTTTACGCTTGTTATCTATGAGAAAGTCTTCACCTCTCTCATCTAATCTTACTTTGTAAAGTCTAATGTCTCTGTGTTCTTCCAAAAACTCTTCAATCATTTGTTCACCACACATTGCAGGATCTATGAAAACTTGCAAGTTTTCCAATGTTTTTTCAACATTCTCATCTTGTATTGATGATTTTATTGATTGTACTGCCAAACCAATTTCTTTAAGATTTTTTACAGGTGCAGTAAGCTTGCTTTTTGTTTTACTACCTAACAAACCACGTTTCTTTGCACCTAACTTTTTACCCATTTCTGGTTCTAAATCATAGATAGGAATCATTTGGTTAAATCCTTGTCTTTTATGACTTTTAATTACAAGACCTTTTTCAATTAGTTCATTCAGGCATTTTTGTGTGTCTTCTTTACTTAGAAACGTTGTCCAAACAATTGCACCAATTGTATGATAGCCCTGTCTTAATGATTCTATAACAACAACTTCAATTATTCCCTTAAACCCTTCTTCGGTTCGTACATTTACAAAATCTTTATCCTTTACAGCTTTTCTAGCATTCTTTACATCAATTTCAATTGAACGCTTTAATGATTCCAGTGAATCAGGAATTTGATTCATTAATGATAAGTAACACGCTTTGTTATACCATGCCATATCATAGGTAGGATCTGAATCAAGTGCTTTTTCTGCACTGTCTAATGCTTTTGCAAAATTTTTCTTTTCATAGAATACTAAAGATTTGAGATTCCATGCTTCTGAATTTGTAATATCAATATCTAAGACTCGATCATAAACTCTCATTGCTTCTGAATGATCATCTAAATGAAATCTGGAGTATCCTAGTTTTAGCATAGCTTCAACGTCATTTGGGTCTGTTCTGAGAAGCATCTCAAAAGTTCTAGATGCCTCTTCTAATTTTTCATCAGCCATCAAGTTTATGCCTTTTTTGAATAGTCGATTACGTTGATAATCAGCATTAGTTAGAGAAGTTTCATCTTTCTTTTTTAATGAAGTATCTTCTTTTTTACTCATACTACAAAATACAACTATTTTCTAGATAAATAGTATCCTATGGGAATTTATAGTATTTTTGGCAAAAATGAAAAATGTATTAACTAGGTAGCGTTTTAACATCGATAATGGCTAATGTAAATTTTCTAGTCACAGGCAATGCCCCATTTGACCAAGACGGTATATTTGAAGTTGAAATATCCATCACTGAGGCAAAACCCACTGATTCTGAAATTACGGCAGATTCATTTTCATCAATTTGGAAAGAAAAATTCCATTTAAAAGTTAAAAATGGTAAATTTCAAGAAAATTTAGGTTCGTCTGACAATCCTTTACCCAATGCTATTTCCTCATTCTCAAAGGTATGGATAGTGGTCCGTGATCAATTCTCATCTCTTGGCAGTTCATTTGAATTTGATATTCCTGAATCTATCAAATCAGTTCAAGAAAAATCTATGGTTGGTAATTCCAGTCTCACAAAGAAAACAAAAATCAGAGGCTTGCAAGGTCAACAGGGTGAACAAGGCGATAAAGGTCCATCTGGTGTTCAAGGTGACAAAGGAGACAAAGGTTCAACTGGTGGTAAAGGTCCCACAGGTGACAAAGGTGTTACCGGTGACAAAGGTGACAAAGGTGACAAAGGTACTCCAGGTCCAGCAGGGGGCAAAGGTGATTCTGGACAAAAAGGATTAACTGGAGATAAGGGAGACAAGGGTCCTGCTGGTGACAAAGGTTCAACTGGTGGTAAAGGTGAAACTGGTAGGCAAGGTCCAACTGGCGATAAAGGATTAACTGGTTTACGTGGTGATAAGGGTGAAAAAGGTCAGACTGGTCCTCCTGGTATACAAGGCGATAAAGGAGTACCTGGAGCGGTTGGTGACAAAGGTGATAAAGGTATTACAGGTCCTGCTGGTGACAAAGGGTCTCCTGGTCCACAAGGTCCACAAGGTGAAAAAGGAAAAATTGGATTAACAGGTCCTCTTGGGGAAAAAGGTCCAAGGGGTCCACAAGGTCCTCCAGGTGATAAAGGCATTACAGGTCCTCCAGGTCCTTCAGGTGATAGGGGTCCACAAGGTCCACAAGGTGATCAAGGTCCACAAGGACTAACTGGTGATAAAGGTCCAAGAGGTCCACAAGGAATTCAAGGTCCACAAGGAGAGCAAGGTCCCCAAGGTTCTCCAGGTCCTTCAGGCGAATCTGGTCCACGTGGTCCACAAGGTCCTGTTGGAGAAAAAGGTCCAAGAGGTCCTCCTGGTACACCTGGTGATAAAGGTACATCTGGTGGAATGTCTGAAGAACAAAAGCAATTGTTTAAGGATTTATTGGATATAATGGTTAGAAAGGGGTTGATTACATCTGAAGAACAGATTGAACTCCAAAGCCATCTTTATTAGAATTTAGCAAATATCCTTGCATAACTTATAGATATTCTAAGAAAAATACAATCATAGAGGTTTGAAATGCCAGAAAGCAATTATCAAATTTTAGGATTAAAGGATGGTGCAACACGACAAGAGATTCGTGCCGGATTTAGAGAACTTGCACTAAAACATCATTCTGACCGTGGTGGTAAAGATGATTCATTCATAAAAATTAAACAGGCATTTGAAGATCTTAAGAAAGGAAAAAAATTTCCAGATTCTCCAGATGATTTAGCTAGAAAAGCAAAATTCTTCTGGGGTACAGATGAAGAAGAAAGAAAACGACAAAACACCTTACTTTCTGATGACGTTGCAAGAGAGATTCATGTTGCTCAGGAATGGCTTGACGCATTATCGCGTACAAACGTAGCAGGAAATAGACTTTTTGGTTCTAAGGAACTTGGCGAAATTGAACTAGAAAGGAAAGAATCTAAGGCATTAGCAATCAAAGGAAAGTTTTGGGCTGGTAAATTATCATATGATGATCATGTGTTCATGTGGGGTAGTATCACTAATCCATATTTTTCAGATAATGAAAACTCTAAAACTGAAATTCATTTGACACATGGAACATTCAAAATGACAGATCCATTAGATAATGGTTTCAATATTGAAAATGGTACAAAAATAACTGTTGATAATGGTGACATCATATGTGGAAACGTTAATGGTATTAGGGAGCATGTTCCTGATCCAGATGGCAGAGTTGGCATGTCATTAATACGTGAACACAAATCACAACTAAATTCTCCAAATGGTAAAATAATTGCTGGTACTATTAGAGAAACAGTTTCACTTGACGCAGATGAGATTTTGGTGTTAGATCTTATTGACAATGTTAGTGTTAGAGGAAGGAAAATTCAGATTTTTGGGCATAAAGTGAGCTATGATGTTTTCATAGAACTCAAAAAAGGTGGTGTTATTAGATTCCATGATAGGGGCTCAGGTTTTGATATTAGTGATGATGCAATACTAAAACTCGAAAATGGGAAGGAATTCTTTCTAGATGAACTAAAAACTAAGAAACTAATTGGTTTTGGTGGTGAAGATATTACATATGATTATCTTGATGGGGTGGGTACAAATTCTATTAATACTAAAGAATCTTTTTCATCTAAATTATCTGGATATCGAATTTTTGGCAAGAAGAAATAAAATATTTTTAATTACTTCTTAATTCCTAACTGTCTATTTTTTAATCTTAATGTTGTACTTTTACACTTTCTACATCGTGTTGCTTTAATATCCAATCTGGCACCACATGAAATACAGATTTTCATATGAAGTCTAGCTCTTTGAGCAATTTGTTTTTTTAATGGGTCTGATACTGGCATGAAATTTGTCTTTTAACACACTATTAATTCTTATTGACTACTCATTTTGCCTGCAAGTAAAACAGCCACTTCACCTGGTCTTTTTGCAACTGGTATGTTTGCCTTTGCAAACATAGCAATTTTTGACTCTGCAGAGCCATATGTACCCATTACAATTGCACCTGCATGTCCCATTCGTTTTTCCTTTGGTGCACGTCTTCCTGCTATGTAACCTACTATTGGTTTTTCAAAACCTATATCGATAATATGTTGTGCTAGTAT
>Ga0315338_1003400_pt1 | contig 13952 bp, 11 predicted proteins | sample ASW8metaG_FD_204518 | JGI IMG/M metagenome (GOLD analysis project Ga0315338, IMG submission 204518) | Ammonia-oxidizing marine archaeal communities from Monterey Bay, California, United States - ASW #8 | ecosystem: Environmental > Aquatic > Marine > Coastal | place: USA: California | collected... | reverse complement strand
GCACGGGGGCAAACCGGGAGCAACCGTGGCTTCGCCGCGGTTCGCGACGCCCGTCGGAGCACGGGCGCCCCGCGCCCGCGCGCACGGGGGCAAAACCGGAATAGACACCGGCGGAACGTTCACCGACTTCGTCGTTCGCGACGGCGACCACGTTCGCGTCCACAAGGTCCTCTCCACGCCGCGCGATCCCGCAGCCGCTGTGCTGGACGGCCTGGCCACCCTGTCCCCCGACGCAACCGGCCGCATCACCTACGGAAGTACCGTCGCGACCAACGCGCTCCTCGAACGCCGGGGTGCACGGGTGTGTCTGGTCACCACCGAGGGCTTCGAGGACGTCATCGAGATCGGGCGCCAGACCCGTCCCGCCCTGTACGATCTCGAGCCGCGCCGCACGCCGCCTCTGGTGTCCCGGGCGAATCGCATCGGTGCCGCCGAACGGATCACGTTCGAGGGGCGTGTGCAGACACCGCTCACGCAGGCCGCACTTCGGACGCTCGTGCGGCGCGTGCGTGCCCGCCGACCAGCGTCGATCGCGGTGGCGTTCTTGCACGCCTATGCGCAGCCCAAGCACGAGCGTGCCGCCGGCCGGGCACTGGCCGCCCTCGGCGTGCCGGTGACGCTTGCGCACGCGCTCGTGCGAGAGCATCGCGAGTACGAACGGACGAGTACCGCAGTCGTGAACGCCTACGTGGCGCCGATCATGAGTCGACACCTGGCACGGCTGCGTGCCGCCATTCCGCGCGAGCGGTTGCTGGTCATGCAGTCGAACGGCGGTGCGGCAACGCCCGAGCTCGTCGGGCGTGAGCCGGTCCGGACGATTCTTTCCGGACCTGCGGGCGGTGTCGTTGGTGCGGCGCGCGTGGCCGCGCGCGCAGGCGTGCCGGCGATCATGACCATCGACATGGGCGGCACCTCGACCGACGTGGCGCTCGTCGATGGGAAGGTCCCGCATCGTAGCGACTGGTCCCTCGACGGGATGGCCGTCCGCGTCCCGGTCATCGACATCCATACCGTTGGCGCCGGCGGAGGCTCGATTGCGCGGCGCGATGCTGGTGGCTCGTTGCAGGTCGGTCCGGAGAGCGCCGGCGCCGACCCGGGACCGGCGTGTTACGGCCGTGGTGTAGTTCCGACCGTCACCGACGCGAATCTGGTGCTCGGTCGACTGGACCCGGGGCGGTTTCTGGGCGGCGACATGCGGCTCGATGTGGCCCGCGCCGAGCGCGCCGTGGACGGGCTCGCGCGGAGTCTCCGCGTCAGCCGGACGGCGGCGGCCGAGGGCACGATCCGGGTGGCGAACGCGGCGATGGCCAGGGCGCTCCGTGTGATCTCGGTCGAGCGCGGCCACGATCCGCGGGACTTCGTGCTGGTCGCCTTCGGGGGCGCGGCCGGTGTGCACGCGTGCGATCTCGCGGCCGAACTCGACATGCGCGAGGTGATGATTCCGACGCATCCAGGCCTGCTCTCGGCCGTCGGTATGGCGGAAGCGCCGCTTGCCCGCGACTACACGCTGACCGTGCGCCTGGTCGATCCGCCAGCGCGCGAACTCACGCGCCGCATCGGGTCTCTTCGGAGGCAGGGGACGCAGGAGCTTCGTCGGCAGGGCGTGCCAGCCTCGCAGCTGGTTGCGGCGACGCTCGCGCATGTCCGCTATCTCGGGCAGGCGCACGAGATCGCGATCGCGCTCGGTCCCGACTATCGTCGGCGCTTCGACGCCGAGCATGCCCGGCTCTATGGTCACGCCGACGCGTCACGATCCATCGAGGTCGTGGCACTTCGCCTGGCGCTGACGACGCGCGACACGGCGCCCGTGCGCGTGCGCCGTGCACCGCGGCCGCGTCCTGCGCCGCGTGGAATCCCGCACACGATCGTCTGGCAGGGGCGTCGGCGGCGCGTGCCTCGCTACGAGCGTGAGGCCCTCCCTCCGGGGACCAGGCTTCGTGGCCCATGCCTCCTCGTCGAGTACAGCTCGACCGTCCTGGTGCCGCCCGGATGGGCTGGTGGCGTAGATGCGGAAGGCAATCTGCGCTTCGTTCGAGGGAGTCGTCGATGAGCGCCCGCCGGCCCGCCGCGCCCGACGCGATCTCCCTCGCCGTGCTGCACCATCGGCTTGCCGCGATTTCCGAGGAGATGGGTGTGTTGCTCGGGCAGACGGGCTTCTCGCCGAACATCAAGGAGCGGCGTGACTACTCGTGCGCCATCTTCGACCCCGAGGGCACGTTGGTGGCCCAGGCGGCGCACATCCCCGTTCATCTCGGCTCGACGCCGCTCTCGGTCCGGGCCGCGCTCGAGGCGTGTCGTCCGTCGGCCGGGGACGTCGTTGCGCTGAACGATCCCTACGCTGGTGGCACGCATCTTCCCGACGTGACGCTCGTTGCACCGGTGTACGACGAGACCACCGGTCGACATCTCGGCTTTGTCGCCAACCGGGCACACCACGCCGACATCGGCGGCATGACTCCCGGATCGATGCCCCTGGCGCGCGAGGTCTATCAAGAAGGCTTCCGGCTTCCCCCGGTGCGGCTGGTGCGTGCCGGACAGGTCGATCCCGACGTGCTGGCGTTGTTTCTTGCCAACACGCGCGTTCCCACCGAACGTCAGGGCGATCTCGACGCGCAGCGGGCGGCGCTCCGCAAGGGGGAGCAGCGGCTGTGCGAGCTGGCGCGCGAGCTCGGGCACGCACACCTCCATCGGGGGATGACCGCGCTCCAGGATTATACAGAGCGCCTCATGGCCGCGACGTTGCGGGAGCTGCGACCAGGCGTCTATCGCGCCATCGATTGGCTCGATGACGACGGTATCACGCCGCGTCGGGTGCCGATTCGCGTGGCGATCACGATTCGCGGTGGGCGAGCGGTGGTCGATTTCACCGGCAGCGCGCCGCAGGTCGACGGCAGTCTGAACGCGAACTACGCGATCACCCTCTCGGCCGTGTTCTATGTGTTTACCGCGCTGTCACGGGAGGCGATTCCGGCGAACGAAGGGCTCATGCGCCGCATCCGCCTGCGCGCTCCGGAGGGGACAGTCGTGAACGCGCGGTTTCCGGCGGCCGTGGCGGGAGGCAACGTCGAGACGTCGCAACGCATCGTGGACGTCCTCCTGCGGGCGCTCGCACGGGTACTCCCCGATCGGATTCCCGCTGCCAGTCAGGGCTCGATGAACAACATGGCTGTCGGAGGATTCGATCGGCGGCGCGGCCGGGCGTTCTCCTACTACGAAACGGTCGGCGGTGGTGCGGGCGCGGGTCCTGGTGGCCCCGGCGCCTCGGGCATGCACACGCACATGACCAATACGCTGAATACCCCGATCGAAGCCCTCGAAGCCTACTACCCGTTTCAGGTGATCCGCTACGGTTTTCGTCCGGGGAGCGGCGGCGGCGGCGCGCACCGCGGCGGTGACGGGCTGGTGCGGGAGATCCGCTTTCTCGAGCCGGCCGACGTCACGCTGCTCACCGAGCGACGACGGATCCCGCCCTATGGTCTGGCGGGCGGGCACGCGGGGCGGCGGGGTCGGAACAGTCTCGGCACCGGGGGCGGACGGCGACCGCTCCCCCCCAAACTCAACTTCCGGGTCGACGCCGGCCAGAGCGTCCGCATCGAGACGCCGGGTGGTGGCGGTTGGGGGGCCACCGGCCGGCGAGGCCGAGCCCGCCGGAAGAAGTGATCTGGTAAAACAGCTTGCTCACCGGCAGTCGCTCCTAGGAGCGACCGAAACCGTACAGCGGACCCTTCCCCCTGCCGGCAAGCAAGTTCCCGGGCCGCGATTGCGGCCCGACCCTTTTACCTGATGCGTGCTGCTGAGCCGTGCCCTGATACGTATGCTGAGCCGTGCCCTGATCGTATGCTGAGCCGTGCCTGATGCGTGGTGCTGAGCGCTACCTGATGCGTGCTACCGGGGTGCGGTAGCAGGTCAGGCAGCCTTCCCCTGCTCGTCTCCGAAGGCGTCCAACCGCTTCTCGAGCTGGGTCAGCCGCTTCTTGAGGGTGTTGACCTCGTCACGCGTCGCCAGATTCAAGCCACGGATGATCGGCTCGACACCGCGCTCCGCCTGCTTTTCGAGGACTTTGACGACCCGCTGGCTCCGGTTCTCCAGATCCTTCACGGCCCGCTCCGTCCGCTTCTGGAGATCGGCGCTCAGTTTCTTTGCCTGGGACACCAGATCCTCGACGGCCTGGCGACGGTCCTTCTTCAAGAGGTCTGCTGCATCCTTCCGGAGACCAACGAGCAGCCGCTCGCCTTCCTTCTGGATGGTCTTCAGCGTCTTCTGCAGATCCTCGAGGCGGATGCCAATCACCGCCGTTTTGCTGTCACTCATGATGAAACCCTCCCTTACTTTCTGGGGTGTGTCAGTTGACTGCGGAGCGGTTTAACACACCGCGTCAATCCGGTCAACACCCCAGAATGTAAGGGAGTTACTGGAAACTACTCCTTTTCGACGAGGACGTCGTACTCCTCTGAGCCCCACAACCCCTTGGAGTCCTTCACTTTGAGGACCACGGTGAAGTCACCCTCGCTCTTGTAGGTGTGCGTCGTGTTGACGTCGGTGCTCGGGGCCGAACCGTCGCCGAAATCCCACTTGTAGGTGTAGGGTTCGGTCCCGTCCTCGACCTCGCTCGTCAACTCCACGGTGAGCGGAGGCTCGCCTTCATCGGGCTCGATCTCGAGATCTACGTAGAGCTCTTCGAGATCCTCCGGATAGTCGGGATCGTCATCCTCATCGACGATGGGCGCCCGCGCGAGGGGCGTCGGAGCCACGGCAGGGGCTTTTGCGGCGGGTTTCGCCGCTTCCTCCTGGGTGCAACCAGCCAGCAGTAGAACGCAAGCCAGGATCGATCCAAACAGAGTCAACGAGCGCATTTCCTATTCCTCCTCCAACAGCGATTGCGTGGCTGCTTAGCAAAGGGCGGAGAGGGAGGCAATTACACCGCCGGGCCGATTGCGTCGAATCACCAAGGACTCTACGCTCTCAGCTGGGGCGCCGGGGGTGGTCCGGCGCTGTGGGGGGGCGTGGAACCGAGATGCCGGGCCGCTGGAAGCTGACTCGCGCCGAGCAACGCACCTGGGAGCGCAGCAACCGGGTCGTCGCCGTGCGGGTGCCGCCGAACGGGCCCTTGCCTGCTCGTGCCCGCACCCTCGAGCAGGCGCTTGGCACTGGAGATCGCCGGCGGGTCCAGGTCGCGAGCCAGCACCTCCTCGATGCGGCGTGTACCCTGCTGCGCGCGCCGCGGCTTCAGGTCGATGTCGGCGGAGTGCGTCCGGCCGATGGTGACGGTGAATTGCACGGCCTCTACACGCCGAGCAACGGCGGACCGAAGCGCGACCGCGTCCAGGTGTGGATGTTGACGGTCCGGCGCCGTCAGGTGGTCGCGTTCAAGACGTTTCTGCGGACGTTGTTGCACGAGCTCTGTCACCACCTCGACTACGAGCGCTTGCAACTCGAAGACTCGTTTCACACCGAGGGCTTCTACAAACGCGAGAGCAGCTTGATGCGTGCCGTGCTGACGCCCGACGTCGCCCCGCCCGTGCGTCCGCGCAGGTTGAGCGATGGCGCGTCTCTGCCTATCTAGGACGGCGCCATGAGTGACACCGACACGCCAGGAAGTTTCGTCGGGCGCGTGTGCGTGCTGGCGGGCGGGAGCGGTGGCATCGGCGCCGTGCTGGCGCGCGAACTGCACGCCGCGGGGGCATCGCTCGTCATCGGCTACCGCGCGAATGCCGCGCGTGCGGAGGAGCTGGCGGCCGCGCTTCGGGCAGAAGGCGGGCCGCCGGTCGAACTCGTGGGCGGCGATCTCGCTCGAGCCGATGTGCGCGCGGCGCTCGTCGCGTCCGCGAGCGCCCTCGGCAATCTCTACGGCCTCGTCGTGCTTGCCGGGAACCCGGCGCGTCCCGCGGACGGGACGGCGACGCAGGATGAGATGGCGCAATCGTTGTCCGACAACTATCTCGGACCGATCCTCCTTGCCCGCAGCTTCGCAGAGGCCGCCGGTGCGGGTGGAGCGGTGGTCCTGGTATCGACCATGCAGGGCGTCGCCCTCTTCGAGGGGAGCCTCAGCTACGCGGCCCCCAAGGCGGCGCTGGTCCACGCCGCGCGCCTCCTTGCCAAAGAGTGGGGTGGCGCGCGCGACGTGCGCGTGAACGTGGTCGCGCCCGGCGTGACGGCCGCTGGCATGGCCGAGGCGAGCATCCGCTCGGGCAAGTACGACCGATTCATCGAGGGCGGCGCGATCCGTCGCTTCGGGCGCCCCGAGGACGTGACGCGCGCGATCCGCTTCTTTCTCGAGCCCGATGGGTACGTGACCGGGCAGGTGGTGACGGTCGACGGCGGACTCACGCTGCGCCGCGACGCACTGGTACGCTGACGCTTTCCGGAGCGCGCGGCTTTCCGGTCGCGGCCACGATTGCCCGAACCCGCGACCGATGGTACGAAATCGCTCCAGTGCGGTCGCATAGCTCAGCTGGTTAGAGCGCCTGCTTCACATGCAGGAGGTCCCTGGTTCGAGTCCAGGTGCGATCATTTGTATTTCGCCCCCGTGCGGGCGCGCGCGGAGCGCGCGTCCTCCGATGGGCGTCGCCCCGCAGAGCGCGGTCTGCGGGGCTCCCGCTGTCCAGAGCGTGGCCACGTCGCGGCTTCGGGTGACTCTCGACGCGGCTTGTTGCGATAGATCGTGGGCTCGTGCCCGCCCGTGTCATCGCGTGGCAGGCCGTTTCCGCCTCGTACAGAGGCTCCCCGCTACCGGCGAGTCGCCGTCCAGTCGCCGTCTATCCAGCGCAACTCCAGGTTCGGTACATCGACACGGAAACGGCCCGCGCTCTCGGTGCCATCGCCGAGGTCTGCCGTCAGGATCAGCACGCAGGCGGAGTCGAACGGGAGCCCGACGTTGAACGGGTCGCTGAGGGGACAGCCGGGCGTGCGCGTCTCGTAGCGTGCGCTCAACCGAAGTCGCCCGGACGGGGAGACCAGGACGCTCCCGGCCGTGAGGTCGGCGATGATCGTTCCGTCCGCGCGTGCGGTCTCGACGGTATTCGCGAAGCTCGCGTGCCCATCCGTGCTCACGTCGACGGTGAGTGCAACCGTCGAGCCGCGCCCCGCGGTCGTGGTGAGTAGGAACGTGTACGTCCCGCTGAACCGCTCGGGCGTCCGGTCATTGTCGCGTGTCAGCTCGAACGTGTAGGGCGGCCGGCTGAAGCCCGCCAGCGAGCCGGTCATGCGTTCCATGGTCCCTGTCCGGGTCGCGGTTGCGCTTCCGTCCAGTTGGACGAAGAAGTCGCTGCCGCTGAACCCGCCGGTGAGCGTTGCTGCTCCGTCGGTGTTGAGGGGGCCTTCGAACGTGAGGCTGCCGAAGCCGCGCGGCGCCATCGGGATGGCTGCGCTCATGTTGCCCTGAACGTCCGCGACGGTCAGCGCAGTCTCGTCGTCCTGGGAGATGGTGGCGTCCCATACTCCCGCGGTCACGTTCTCGAGCGCGACCGGTGTCCGCGTCGCGTCGCTGCCATCGCCACAGCTGGTGAGAGCGAGGCACAGTACGGCTCCGATACTTGCCGCTCGCGTTCCTCGGCTTGCTCTCAGCACGCGTTCGCCGTCGTCGCCCGTAGAGAGGCGCCGACGTCCCTTCAGAGGCAGCATAGAACCGGGGGCAGATCCGGGGCAACCAGAATGGCGGTTCCGCCACCGACGGTATTTCGGCGCGGGAGGATTGCTCTCCGTGTTTCAGCTGTCCTGTTCCTTAGCTGATCGTGAGTCAGACCCAGTCTTGGCGCGACAGAGTGGCCGTGCATCCCAGACCCGTGCGCTCCGGCTGGCCGTCAAGGCAGTGGCGCGATCGCTGCATCGGTGAGGCGCGAGAGACCCTGCGGAAACGATGCCCGAACCCATTGGTTCCCGCCGTCCCGCGTCGCGAAACCCAGCGGGCCGGGTGCCGAGTTGAGATTCGTACCGCCGACAGCAAGGCCGACCTCGCTGTTTGCGAAGACGACGTCCAGGAGTTCGCCGGTCACGTCATCCGGCAACGTCTGTCGATGCCAGGAGTCGCCGCCGTCACTCGTATGCAGGATAAGCGGTCGTCCGTTCTCATCGCCAACGAGCCACCCGTGACTCTCGTCGGCGAACGCCATACTCCGCACTCGGCCCTGAAAGCCGGCGGGCAACGCGTCGATCTCGGCCCATGTCTCGCCGCGGTCGCGGGAGCGACGGAGCGTACGGAACGTGAAGCCCCACAGCGTCGCGACACCCGTGCACCCGGCATGGCGCGCGGCAACGCCGCGGGAGAGGCCCATCCAGCGCCCACCCGCATCCGCACTCAGCGCACAGGACGGGCCCACGTCGAAGGATCCGATACCGCACGCGAGCACCAGGACGCCGTCGGTCGTGCAGGCAGATTGAAGCGGCATGGCGGCGAAGTCGAAGTTGCTCTGGCCGTCGGTGACGCGGGATGCTTCCCACGTGGCTCCACCGTTCGTCGTACCGAGCACCAGGGAAGGACCCAATCCGAATCCGCCGGGCGCATTGAATGACCCGAAGAGTAACGCCCGCCTGTCGGAGAGCACCACGATTTCGTTCAGCAGCTGAACGCTGTCCAGATCGGCGCTCTGGTCGGCCCAGGTCGATCCGCCATCTTCGCTCCGGAAGACCACTGGAGAAGCGCTGGAGCCCACGGCCCATCCCGTCGAGGCATCGGCAAACTCTGTTGCCTCCAAGCCCTCATGCTCGAACACGACGTCCCAGGTCATCCCGCCATCGAGCGAGCGTGCGACCGAGCCTCCCGCGGCCCAGGCGGCAACCGGCGACGCGGTCCGCATCGGCGTCGCCGTTTCCAGCGGCGTTGGCAGGGGCGTCGGCCCTGTCGCGTCGCTGGAGCCGCCGCCGCACCCAACTGCTCCGATGAGCGCGAACGCACACGGCCAGATGAATACGCAAGAACCCATGCGTGCTGGTGCCATCGAAGCCATAGCCCTCATGACGTTCGCAACGCTATAATTCTTTCGGCCTCTAGTCAGCGCGCCACAGCATCCGGCGTGCGATACGTAGCAATGGCCGCTCGATTACGAGGTGGACGATCACCCCGACGAGCACGATCACGATCGCCAACACCGTCAGCGTCACCTCCGGCGACCAGTCGGCAATGGGCCGATACGCATGCACCGTCTGAGCGAAGAGGATGATCATGCCGTAGTGGATGAGGTAGATCACGTACGAGGCCTCTCCGACGAGTACCAAGGGGCGCGGATACGGCTCGGTCGTTGCCCGGTCGTAGAGTCCTCCAGCGAGCAGGAGCGCGAAGCTGGGAATCGCGTACCACTTGTACGGATCAATCGCTCCGAGCCCCTCCGCGCGTGCGAAGACGGCCCAGAGCGCGAGCGCCAGCACCACCCACCATCCTGAGACACGCCGAGGTGTCCAGCACTTCACGATCACGGCTGCGAGCATGCCGAAGAAGAAGTCCCCAACGATCAATCGGAGGAGGACGGGATAGGGCCAGTAGATGATCCCCTGCCACTGCGCGACGATCGCGCCAAACCAGGCCAGCGACAGCAGCGCGAACAACCGCTTCCCCACCACGAAGTACAGGCTGAAGAACAGGTAGAAGATCACCTCATGCGTGAGCGTCCACGCTGGCGCGACAATCGTGTGGTTCGGGTCTCTCAGAATGATGGAGTTGAAGATCGTCGTCGGCTCCAACATCGTTGCGACGGCCCACATGTTCTGGGGCGTTGGTGGACAGAGCCAATACAGCACGAAGGTTGCTGCGAGCACGCACCAGTAGATCGGGTAGATGCGAATCGCGCGTAGGACGAGGAATCGCCAAGCCCGTCGGGCATGGCCCGCTTGATCCCAGTGCACGTACAGCATGATGAAGCCGCTCAACTGGAAGAAGAAGTCGATGCCGGCGTGTCCCCACACGAAGAAGCCACCGAGGTACCGCCCGAGGAAGTGGTTGGTGATGCTGACGTGGTACAGCATGACGGCCAATGCCGCCGCAGCACGAAAGATCTGGATCAACTCCAGAGTTTTCCGACGAGCAACGATCTCCACGAGGCTCTGTCTCTCTACCGCCAGGTGTTCTCTCGTTGCGTTGATGCGGTGAGGGCCATTGAAGCCATGCTAGCGGGGTATGGGCACGCGCGACAATGAAAGCTCCTACGCTCGATTCCACCCGGACTACCCTCATGTGTGACAGGCTGTTCGGCTTGCGGAGTCCGGCGCCCTAGAGGGGCGGCTGATACAGGGATCGGCCTGGGCGGGGCACCGTCGCCAGGTCAAAGCAGCAACGCCGGGCTCCCATGGGGGAGCCCGGCGTCTTCGCATGAGCTGAGACCTGATCGCGCTAGCGGCCGCGAGCCGCTTTGCGCTCGGCGCGTTCGCATTTACGGACGCAGCGTTTGAAGGTCCGTTGGGCCTTCCTGGTCGCGCGAGACGTGTCGTTGCGGCGTTCGAGTGACTCGTCGAACTGACTGAGGGCCTGGCCCTCGCACTGCTCGCTGCAGGTGGCGATCGGGGCCACCCCGCACTCGGTTACGCAAGCCTCGAACGCGCCCCGGCCGCGTGCGGCGCATTCCTCGGGATCGTTGCCAGCCTCGAGGCACTCGTGGACGATCGCGGCCGCGTGCTCCTCGCAGCGCCCCTCGCACGTGTCAGGCGGTGGGGGGACGCACCGTCTGTCGCGACATTCGGCGAACTTTTCTTCGGCGCGGATGGCGCACTCTTCCTCAGTGCCGCCACGTCGCGGGATCCGTCGGATGCAGCGTTCCTCGACCCGCGCCGATTTCTTGACGCAACGGTCCTCGCACTTCGGCGGGACGACGCAGTGCAGGGCGACACACTGGCCGAAGGCTTCGCGTGCGAGCGTGCCGCACTGAATCTCGTCACCGATGTCGGCCAGGCAGCGGCGGAAGCGGTGACCGGCATGCTCCTCGCACCGCGCTTCACAGGTCGGGGCGGGCGGGCGCTCGTCTTCGCAGTGCTCGACGACGCAGTGGCGCGCGGCGCGCTCGGCGCGCGCCGCGCAACGCTCCTCGTCTCCGAAGTCCTCGAGGCAGTGCTCGAAGAGCTCGCGGGCCTGGTGCTCGCAGCGCTCCTGGCAGGTCGGTTCGGGTTCGGTGCATTCCTCGCTCAGGCAGGCTTCGCGGGCAGCGATGGCCTCGTCCTCACACGTATCGGCGTTACCGCCTTCTTCGACGCAGGCCTCGAAGAACTCTTCGGCGTGGCGCTGGCATCCCTGCTCGCAGGTCGGCTCGGGCTCGGTGCACTCGCCGCGCACGCACTCTTCGAAGACCTCGTGCGCGAGACGTTCGCAGACGTCGGGGCCGAGGCCGTCCTCGAGGCAGTTCTCGAAAGCCTCGCCCGCTCGTGCCTCGCAGCGATCCTCGCAGGTCGGTTCCGGCTCGGGCTCGCAGTGATCGTCGATGCACTCCTCGAACTCCGCGTGCGCCAACTCCTCGCAGTGCCCGAGCTCCCCACCGTCTTCGATGCAGTCGGCGAGCGCCTCCGCCCGGCGGGCATGACAGCGATCCTCGCAGGTCGGCGGCTCCGGCTCGGTGCAATGTTCTTCGATGCACTCGGCGCGAGCTGCCCCCGCGAGTTCCTCGCAGTCATTGGGCTCACCGCCCTCGTCGATGCAGCGCTCGAACACCTCTTCCGCAACGCCCTGGCAGCGCTCCTCGCAGGTCGGCTCGGGATCCGGAGGCTCGCATACCTCGGCGATGCAACTCTCGATGGCCGCGCGTCGTCGCGCCGCGCACTCGATCTCATCGCCCTGATCTTCCAGGCATTGATCGAACAGCGCGTTGGCCATCAGCTCGCAACGGTCCGGACATGACGGCGGCTCGACGTCGCAGAATTCGGCCTTGCACTCGCGAAACGCGATCTCGGCGAGCTCTTCGCAGTCCTCGACGCCCAGCCCGTCCTCGCGGCAGGCATGGAAGATCTCTTCGGCGTGGCCGCCGCACTCTTCGATGCAGCGCGTGTGGTCGACCTCGGGTTCTTCGCCGGCTGCGACGACGGCCGGCGTGAGGCCGAGACCGAGTGCGAGCGTGGCGGCGAGCAGGACTCGACTGAATGGATTGCGTGAGTGCATGGCGTTTCCTCCTTGGGATACGATGGACCGGTCGTCGGATCAGCAAGGTGCATGCCGTCGATGTGGGACGGGAAGCGGGTTTGGGCAGGGTGCTGACTTCGCGGGCTCCACGGGATGCGGGAGCGCGTTTGCGGGCGCGTCTGTCAGCGCATTCGCGTGCTACGCCGATGCCGTTCGGTGGGCAGGAAATGGCAACGAGAGCCTGGAGGAGCCGAACGCCTCGCGATCTGCTAAAGCATCCGCACCATGGGGACGAGCGGGTCGGGGACAGTGGGCTGATGCGCGTTGCCGGTGTCATCGCGCTGGTGCTGCTTGCGATCGAGGTACTGTTTCTCGGGGTGCTGCTCCCACTCGATCAGGCCGTATGGTTGCGCGTGCTCCTGGTTCGTGGGTGTACGACCGATCAGACCGTCGATCAGCTCGTGGGGTGGGCTGGCGTAGCGACGGTCGTGCTGGTCGCGGTCGCGGCGGTGCTCCACCTCCGCCGGCGGGGCGTAGCGGCGACGTGGCCGGCGGCTGCCCTTTTTGCGACCGGCGCGCTCGTCAACGTCGTCATGAAGGACCTGCTGTCACGCGAGCGGCCGAGCAATCTTCCGGGGGTCGTGGATGGGCACGGCTTTCCGAGCGGGCACGTCATGAACACGGTGCTGGCGATGCTCGTCGTGTTCGAGTTTTCCCGAAGCTTTCGGCGCCCCTGGTTGTGGCGCGGCGTCGCCGTGATCCTCACCGGCGTCGTCGCCGCGGGGCGTGTCCTGTACGGCGCCCATTGGTTCCTCGACGTCGTCGGCGCTGTGTTGACCGCGCTCGCGCTGGCGGGTCTCTGCTTGCCGGTGTTCGGGCGGCGCCCGTTCGCAGCGCCCGCCACGCTGGCCGCAGTGCTCGCAGTGGCCCTCGCAGGGCACGCGCTTTTTCCGGAAGCGGTGGTGCACTTGCCTTCACCCCTGACAGCGCCAGGGGGGGAATTCATCGACGTGGATCTCGGGGCGCCCGGGGCGTCGAGCAGTCTGACGGGCAACTGGTCGGGGGGCGGGCACGAGGACCCGGCGGGCAGCCTCTCGTGGATGCGTGGGGTCGCTGGGGTGTCGGTCTTCGAGACGAGCTGGGTCGAAGCGGCCAAGCGGATCGAGGCTGGCGACGAGAGTGCGGTGATTCCGACCATTGGCGCCGAGGATGGACCCGGCGAGTTGCTGGTGATGGTGGCACGTCCCGAGAAGGAGCCGTCTACCTGTCGGCAGGTGCGCGCTGCCGTGAACGGCCACATCGTGGCCAGTTTCGTTCCCTTCGTGGGTTGGCGAGAGTACCGGATACCGCTCCCGCGAAGTACCTTCCGGCGGGGCTTCAACGACGTCCAGCTTTCGGTGCGCTCGCCCGATGGTGTGCCGCAGAAACTTGCCGTGTCTCGCTTTCGGCTCCGGCTGAACTGACGCGCAACTAAGGGGTCAGTGGCGGTTTAGATACCCTACCGGGGGGCATTGGGAGAGGGAGTCCCCGGGCAGGAGGGTATCTACGTGTCAGATGCGCAATCAGGCCGAAGAGATGGCGAGGTACTCGATCACCTGCTCGCAGGTGGTGAGATGTTGCCCACGCAGGTTCCCAAGGATTCGTTGTGGACGCCGGAGAAGCGGCTCGCCGCCGCGGTGCTGACGTCGGCCCTCATCACCATCCGCGATCATCACGATCGACGGCTGCGGCGTCATGAGATCGATGCCGATCTCGCATGGATTCACGGGGATGATCGCGAGGCACCGTACAGCTTTCTTCGCCTGTGTGACGTCTTCGATCTCGATGCGGGATGGGTGCGGAAGAACGTCGCGCGGTGGCAGCATGAGGCGCCGGGGACTCGCGTTCCGTTCTCGCTGCATCGACACGCGGCCTGAGTCGTTCG
>Ga0315338_1003399_pt1 | contig 13953 bp, 13 predicted proteins | sample ASW8metaG_FD_204518 | JGI IMG/M metagenome (GOLD analysis project Ga0315338, IMG submission 204518) | Ammonia-oxidizing marine archaeal communities from Monterey Bay, California, United States - ASW #8 | ecosystem: Environmental > Aquatic > Marine > Coastal | place: USA: California | collected... | reverse complement strand
CCGTTTCGGCTCAGCCGGTCCGAGCGGATCCCGTTGTTCTAATCCCAACTTCCCCCGGTGGGGTCGTTGCGCTCAACGCCGGGACTGGGGCTCTCGCCTGGACGCTGGAACTCGATGATCGAATGAGCGTTTCGCCCGTCCTGACCCCACGGTTTCTCGTTCTTGCGACCAACCGAGGAGATATCTTTGTCTATGATCACCGCTAGTCCGGAGAAGCGTTGGTTGGACTCTGGGGAACGATCTGCGTCGGCCGCCATCTTGATCGGGGTGTTGTTGCTCCTGCTCGGTCTCAGTTCGGGACGGGCCGAAGCAACCCGATTACGGATTGAATCGGAAGAACCGGGTCGTCCGATCTGGGTAAACGGAGTCTTTGTCGGAACGGGAGACGCTCTGGTGGACTCTGTCGGCGCTGAGCCGACCGTTGTCGAAGTGGGCGAGCCGCTTTACTCGTCGACATGGATCCAACCGTGGCAGATCAGCCTGGCCGAACTCGATGTCGAGGAGAGGCGGATCCGTGTTCCTGCGCTGCAACGTCTGACACTGCAGTCCCCACTCTCCACACTGCGAGTTTGGGTCGACGAGCGTGAGGTGGGCCGGACTCCGATCTCGTTGCTCGTTCCCAGTTCTGTGCCCGTACGAGTACGGGCTGAAGCGGAAAAAGGAGCGCGAGTGCCGTACTCGCGGGAGTGGAGTTACGATCCGGGGGAGGGGCGGGACTCTACCCTCAGCATCGGACCAACCTCCTTGTCAGCGTCGGCCGTCGTCACCGCAGACCGCAGTGTCTGGAGAACTCGCTCCCGCTATGCTCTTCCCATCGGTGCGGTCGTTTCCGGGGTGGTTGGAGTGTGGGCCCGGCAAACGGCCGATCGTTCCTACGACAACTATCTCGCGACGGTGGATCGCGGTCGAATCAAGTCCGAATACGATCGGGCGGCTCGCTACGATCGGATTGCGGTCGGTTGTTGGGTGGCGGCGGAAGCTCTCCTCGTTGCCTCGGTCTGGACCTGGCTTCGCGGCGAACCGGAAAGCTGGGTTCGGGTCGATGCGGAAGGGAGTTCGACCCGAGTGGGCCTTTCCCTCGACGGCGTCCTCGGAACTCTGGCCGGCGGGGAGGGCGACCAATGATCTTTCCGACTCTCTTCCGGACCGGACAGACTTCGTTCGACTCTCGGCACTCACGGATCCTTGTGTTCGTCTTGGTCACGCTCTTTCTGGTCGGGTGTGAGACTCGCGACCACACCAACCCTTTTGATCCAGAGAATCCGGAGACCGACGGTCATCCTCGGGTCCTCAATGCGATCGCGCAGGACGGGTCCGTCTTGTTGCGTTGGGATTTGGAAGGGCTCGACGATCCACTCGGTTTGCGAATCCTTCGCGAAGTCGAAGGTGTACGTACGCTGCTCTTCGAACAGAGTGAGGCGACGGGAGGGGAGTTCGTCGATGAACCGCTTCCGAATGAGGAACTGGTTCGGTATCACCTCGAGGTGCAGGACCCCAGTGGTACCTGGCTTCCGACCGAACCGGACTCGGCTACCCCGGGCCTGACCCGGGTCTGGGTCGGTGATGCGGTGGGAGGAGGCTTGATCCGGCTTTCGCCGGACGGTCGGGACTTTCTGCGACGGTCGACTTCGGGAGACTTTCTCGACATGGCGGTCGAAACCGACGGATCGGTCCTGGCGCCGAACTGGTCCCGAAATGAGGTCGTCATCCTCGATCGGGATGGCGAAATCGCGAACCGGTTCGATCATCTCGGGGGCAACGCTATTGCGGTGGAAGAAAACACCTCGGAATTCTGGGTTGGATCCTTCAGTCGCGGATCGCTGACCCGCTACAACCGGGGCGGCGACGAACTCGCCGTTCTCGAAGAGGTCGGCCCCATCGAAGACCTCGAAGCGGCTCGAGGGAACGACGGTGGTCTCTGGGTCGCCGTTCGTTTCAGCGGCGTTCTTCGTGTCTTTGGCAACTCGATTCAAGATCGCTGGGAACAGTTCGATTGGCCGGTGTCGGTAACGGAGGATCCGCGCGGATTCGTTTGGGTCATCGACAGAGCCACCCAATCGGTCAGCAGAATCAGCATCACGAGCGGAGCGGTCGTCGTTAGTGCAGCCGAACTCGGAGACCCGGTCGACGGAACTCTCGACGGAGACGGCGGGTTCTGGGTAGCCGACCCGGGTCGTGAGGGATTGGTCCATCTGGCGGCGAACGGAAGTGAAATCGAGTTCCTGGCCATGGGGCGGGTCAGTGGCGTGACTTATGACTCCCGGAAGAGAAGACTCTGGACGGTCCATCGGGATGAGGGCAAGGTCTCGACCTGGACCGTTGACGGGAGAGAACTATCTTCTTACGTCTTGGGAGGGCGTCCGGTCAAGGTGGAAGGGAACTGGCCCTAAAGGGCATTGGTTCTGGATGTGGGGAAGGGGATGGGATGAAACCAATCGATTTACGAAGTGATACGGTCAGTCGCCCGACCGCGGAGATGCGTGCGGTCATGGCCGCGGCCGAAGTCGGTGACGACGTCTTCGGCGACGATCCGACGACACTGGAACTCGAAAGCGAAGTAGCCGACCTCATCGGAATGGAGGCTGCCCTCTTTGTTCCGAGTGGGACGATGGCTAACCAACTGGCGGTGGCCGTTCAAACCTCGTCAGGCGATGAGATCCTGGTCGAAGAGACCTGTCATATCTTTCAGTACGAAGGAGCGGGGGCTGCGCTCCTCTCGGGAGTCCAGACCTGGCCGATTCCAGGCGAGCGGGGAATGATCACCCCTGCCCAAATTCGCGCCCGCGTTCGGCCGACCGACCCTCATTGTCCAATGACTCGAATGCTCACCGTGGAGAACACCCACAACAGAGCCGGTGGGCGGGTTCTTCCGGAGGACGAGGTTCGCGCCGCCGTGGCGGAGGCACGGGCCCATGGTCTTTCCGTCCACCTCGATGGCGCCCGCCTTTGGAATGCAGCCGCTGCGACGGGCCGCTCAGAAGCCGATCTGGCCGAGGGGTTCGATACTGTTTCCGTCTGCTTTTCGAAAGGACTGGGCGCGCCGATCGGCTCCGCTCTCCTCGGCACGAACGAGACGATCGATCGAGCGCGTTTCTACCGCAAGCGATTCGGTGGTGGAATGCGGCAGGTCGGTATCATTGCGGCGGGTGCACTCCACGCCGTCCGGAACCATCGGAAGCGACTGACCCTGGACCACACACACGCCCGGGGCCTCGCCGAGGTGATCGCCGAGCTCTCCGGTCTGTCGATCGCGCTGGAGAACGTCGAGACGAACATCGTCGTGGCGGAAGTCGAACACGGCTCTCCCGAACTCTGGTTGGAGCAGTTGGCAGCTCGTCAGGTGCGTGCGGTTCCTTTCGGCTCAGGAGCGATCCGATTCGTTACCCATCTCGATGTCTCGACGGCCGACATTGATGAAGTCGAGCGTGTTCTGCGAAGTGCAGATAAAGAGATCCTCGCACTCGCCTGATTCGATCGACCCGAAACGGCTCATCGTGGGGATCGCTGCCTCGGGGCGATGAAGCTCTACGCCAGCCGGCCCCCGGGCCTAGCGGCGCCGGAGCACGCCTTTGATCTCCAGAATGATCTCTGGTTGGCGGGGATCGGTAGTGATCAGCCGAACGTAATCGAGAAACGGATGACGAGTTCCATCGAAGGACAGCCGGTCCGACATGAGGGTGATTTCCAACTCGTAGCCATCAGCCGTTTGCTTCAGTTCCGGTTTCAGGTAGTCGGCATGGAGAACCACGTCGGTGATCTCGTAGTCCGCGGTGGAAGCCGCCTTGATCGTGGTGGACCGACGGACTGTCTTGCCGACGGCCACTGTCTTGAATTTGATTGTCTCATCGGCAACGATGAAGTGACTATAGATCGCTCCCCGCAGACCAATCCGGTGTTTCTGACGGTTGGGATGTTGAACATTCATCTCGATTCGCTCGCTGAAGTTCCCGAGCGGGGCATCAGGCCGGAGGGTCGCTTCGACTCGATATCCAATCTCGTCGGGCACGCTGGCGGGAATGACCTTCCACTCGACGACGTCCTCGCCACCAACAATCTGGGGAATGGCGAATTTGGTTCCCAGGTCTGCCGAGATCAAGGCTCCCTCTGAGCGAGCGATCCCAACTTCTGTTTCACCGAAGTCGATCCACTCCTTGTCCTGGCGAATGAAGGGGATGATGCTGGCGCGCAGGGTCAGGTCAATTCGAGGTTCGGCCGGGTCGTTTGTCCGCAGGACCACGACCTTGACCAGATCACCCTCGAAATCACGGCTGCTGAAGGTCACATCGATTCCCGAGGACGCGCCGGGAAGGATGAGAGAGTCTACCGGAGCCACCGCTGTACAACCGCAGGACGCCTCGACGTCGAGAATCGTGAGCGGTTCGGTCCCGCGGTTCTCGAAAGTGAACAGGTGAGTCGCATGATCGGCCTGCTTCATTTCGCCGAAATCGACAACCCGTTCATCCATCCAGATCATCGGTCCTTGGTTCAGACCAAGTTGAGCCGCCGCTGGCGAGCAGAGCCCAAAGGCAAGTAATCCGATGGCCAGGCAGCGTAAGTGGTTCATTTTCAGATCATTCCCCGGTTCGTTTCAAAACATACATAAGGTGGCAGGCTGACTTCTCATAGAACCCAAAGTATAGGAATACGTTCCCAAAAGGGTCAATTGTTGGGTTCCCGGCGGAAGGTGTTCGAAACGACACTTTCGACCAGGATTCTGGTATCGGGTTGGGATTCGGCGATCGTTCTTGAGTTCCGGAGCATAATTCGAGGTTGAGAGGGTGAGGCGATTCTTCCCGGCAGTTTCTTCCCCCGTGGTCGCAAGTCGGTCTGTCGGAGTCCGATGTACCCCAATCAAAACCGGCAGAAGCAGGAGTATCCGACCCCGCGAGGGAGGCTTACGCACAACCCAATCTCTTATCTACAGAAGTCGATTGTCCGTACCGATTTCGGGAGGAGATGGTTGTAACTCCGAAGACATACCCCGGGGGCTTTTCTCGATGACATCCCCGGACCAAGCGAATCCCATCCGGATCCTGCTCGCCGAGGATGATCCGACGAATCAGTATGTTTTCGACACGATTCTGGCCTCAGCAGGCTACGAGTTGGAAATCCATGCCAACGGTCGCGACGCTCTGGAAGCAGCGCGACGCGAGCGGCCAGATCTGATTCTCCTCGACATGATGATGCCGATCATGGACGGATACGAGGCCGCGTTCCACCTCGTCACTGAGCCTGCTCTTGACGAAGTTCCCATTCTCGCCCTTACGGCCCGGGCCATGAAGGGTGACCGGGAGAAGACCCTCGAGGCGGGCTGCGATGGATATCTGGCCAAGCCAGTGAGCCGAAAGAACCTCATCGCAGCAGTCGAGTTCTGGCTCGCCCGCCCCTCCTCGGAATGGATGGAAGAGCGATTGGCCAAGCGCCATCGCTTTGGACGCTCCGCCTAGTCCTCGTTGTCCCCTGAGATTTGATCGAGGTCGTCGTTCCTCCGAACTGGAGTATCCCGAACAGAACGGCTATCCTCCGGGACTGTTTCTTCATGCGATGGCCTTTGCACCCTCGCCTCCCAATGTCCTGAGAGTTTCTGAACGGATTGACATGCTCAAAGCGGAAGACATCTCGCGCGGTTTCGCGGGGCAGCCACTATTCGACAACGTATCCTGGTTCGTCGGCGACCACGACCGCATCGGTTTGGCGGGGCCCAACGGTTCGGGCAAGTCGACCTGGCTCAAGATGCTGGCGGGGGAGGAGGCCACGGACAGTGGCCGATTCGTCCAACCGAAGGGGCAGAGGATTGGGTATCTCCCGCAGTTCTCGTTCCAGCTCGGAACGGGCACGGTTATGGAAGAAGCCCGATCCGCGTTTCGCGAGCTCCTCCGGATGGAAGCGGAGATGGCAGATCTGCAGGGTGGAATGGAGTCAGGTGATCCGGAAACGGCTTCGGCCGCCGTCGCTCGCTACACCGATTTGGAACATCGTTTCGGGAATCTCGGTGGTTACCAGATCGATCGCAATATCGATCGGGTTCTGAAGGGGCTCGGTTTCGTCCTCGAAGACTACGAGAAGAAGATCGCCGAACTCTCCGGGGGTTGGCAGATGCGGGTGGCCCTGGCCAAGCTCCTTCTCGAGAAGCCTGATCTCCTCCTCCTCGATGAGCCGACCAATCACCTCGACATCGAGGCCCGGTCCTGGCTCGCTCAGTTCCTTCGTGAGTATCCGGGTGCTTTCGTTCTCGTTTCTCATGATCGCCACTTTCTTGACGGAACGGTCACAAGGATTTCCGACGTGATGGCGCGAAGCCTTGTCGACTACCGGGGGAATTACTCTTCGTTTCTGGTCCAGCGAGAGGAACGCTATGAACAAGCCCTCAAGGCGTGGGAGCGGCAGCAGGAGGAGATCAAGCGAATGGAGCGCTTCGTTGAGCGCTTCAAGGCGAAAGCGTCCAAAGCGACTCAGGCGCAGAGTCGGGTCAAGGCCCTGGAGAAGATCGTTCGTCTGGAGCGTCCCGTCTCTTTCAACCAGCAGGTCCATTTCCGCTTTCCGCAACCGAAGCGATCCGGGCGCTTTGCCATCGAGGTGAAGGGAATTGCGAAGAGCTACGATGATCTCGAAGTGTTTCGGGACATCGATCTGATTATCGAACGCGGACAGAAGGTGGCACTGGTCGGGCCAAACGGAGCGGGCAAGTCGACCCTCATGCGAATTCTCGCCGGCATCGAGCCGTTCCAAAAAGGGGAGCGGAAGATGGGGCATCAGGTTGAGTCTGACTACTTCGCCCAGGATGCCGCTGATCAACTTCCGGGGGATCAAACGATCCTCGAACTCGCGATGGACCGCGCGCCGACCGAATTCGTGCCCTCTGTGCGCGGGCTCCTCGGAGCGTTCTTGTTTTCCGGCAGCACTGTCGACAAAAAGGTCTCGGTTCTTTCCGGAGGAGAGCGAAACCGGCTTGCCCTCTCGCTCATGCTCATGATGCCGCACACTCTCTTCCTACTCGACGAACCGACCAACCATCTCGATCTATCGGCGAAGGACGTTCTGCTCGAAGCGCTTCGTCAATTCGAGGGCACCGTTGTCTTCGTTTCTCATGATCACTATTTCCTCAGCGCGCTGGCCACGCGAGTCGTCGAAGTAGGTGGTGGAACGCTCTACGATCATCCCGGAACTTACGAGTCCTTCCTCGTGCGCCAGCGAGAGCGAGGTGCAGGCGGTGCCAGCCAGAGCGGCGCGGGCGGGGCGGTAGGAGGTCGGACTCCGGGACCCGCGGTTGGAAAACCATCTGGATCCGTCAAGGCGAGTGCTTCCAATGGAACGACTCCCGGGCGAACCGTCAACGTGGCCAAGCTGGCCGAGATCGAGAAGAAGATTTCCGAGACCGAGGAGAAGAAGGAGCAGCTCGAATCGCTGCTGGCAGATCCAGACGTCTACAAGGACAAGAAGAAGTCGGAGTTCTACACGGAGGAGTATCGGGCGGTTTCGTCTCAGCTCGATGGTTTGATGGAAGACTGGGCCGAGATCGCGGAATAGCTGAGGCGGGGGTGGCGATCCACCCCCCGGGCCCTAGCGGATTCGACTAGCCAACCTTCGATTCTTCTCCGGCCGCCTCGGCTTCCGGAATCGGGATCCCGGCCAAACGGAGCATCTCGTGGTAGTCGTCGAGATCCTCGATATGACGGATGATTGACGTCTCGTAGATCTCGAGTTCCTGGAGCTTATCTCCATGATCCCGCACGATCGGCCAGGCGGAGCCTTCGTCGCCGAGGGCTTGAAACTCGGATTGCATCGAGGTTGGAAAGATCGACGGCATTCCAATCTGACCCTGGCAGATCGGGACGAAGATCTTCTTTGGATGGGCGAGGAACTTCTCGGCAAATCCATCGACCAGCTCCCGGCTGAGGAGGGCCTGGTCGCAGATGGCGATGGCGAACCCACTCTTCGGGTTGATCGCTGCAGCGCCGGCCCGTAGCTGTGCGCCGACCGTCGCATGTTCGTCTTCGAGATGGACGAGCTTGGCCTGCTTCGAAGCCGCGTCTTCGACCGTGCCTGCCTCACCAATCGTCACTACGATGACTTCGTCGAAATCGGCGAAAGCCTCCAGGGTGCGATCGAGAATCGGTGCTCCGCCAAAATCGAGGCGATAGGGAGACGATTTGAGGAATCGGCTGTGGCCCGCAATCAGCACCGCAGACAGTTGGTTCGACATGTTTTAGATACTCCTTCTCGGGGGCGAATCGAAGTCAAACGCGCAGTATAGGGTCTCAGAACGAAGCGTACAAGGTGGAAGCGGGCCCGGGTCGGGGCTCGGTCCCGATCCTACAGGAACGTCCGATCGGGTCGGTGGCCCGGATCGATCTCAGCGAAAAGCTGGTCAAGTTCGCCCACTGCCTCCCGGAGAACGGCTTTTTTCTCCTCATGGGGCAGAAACGCGCTTTTGAACCCGTTGATGGTCAGGCGACGGATGTCTTCTAGTCCCAGGTCGAATGCCTCGATGGCCAGGCCCAGTTCCTGCGTACAATCGGTCGCCGAAATAAGGCGGTTGTCGGTGTGGAGGCTGACCCGTAGCCCGTCCCGGAAGTAGCCGCGAAACGGGTGGTTTCTGATCGAGTCAACGGCCCCAGTTTGCACATTGGAGGTCAGGCAGACTTCGATCCCGACCCGGTGATCGTTGACGTAGCTGAGGAGGGCCGAGTCCTCACCCAGGCGGGTTCCGTGCCCGATCCGATGCGCACCACAGTAGTGGAGAGCCTGGTGGATGGAGGCGGCTCCGAAGGCCTCTCCTGCATGAATGGTCAGATTCATGCTTGCGTTACGTATCCGGTAGAACGCGTCGAGGTGATGTTTGGCGGGGAAGTTTCGTTCTGCCCCGGCCAGGTCGAAAGCGACGACTCCTCGTCCCCAGTAGCTCAGAGTGAGGTCGGCGAGGCGGTCCGTGGTCGCCGGATCGAGCGAGCGTATCCCACAGAGGATGACTCCAGTTTGGATCCCGAACTCGTCTCCGGCCCGTTTCAGCCCATCGAGAACTGCGTCGACGATCGCTTCGAGGCCCAGCCCCTTCTGTTGGTGAAGAACCGGCGAGTAGCGCACTTCCAGATACCGCACATTTTCGGCGGCGGCATCGGCGGCAAGCTCGTAGGCCACTCGGGAGAGAGACTCCTCGGTCTGCATGACCGAGAGAGTCAGATCGAACAGAGCCAGGTAGGCGGTCAAATCCCCACTGGGTGGGGGCGTGAGGTGCGGAGTGAGGTCTTCGACATTGTCGGCCGGCAAGGGTACGCCTTGGGCCATCCCGAGCTCGAGAAGGGTTTCTGGTCGCAGTGAGCCGTCCAGATGACAATGCAGATCGGTCTTCGGGAGGCGGCGGATCCATGCGCTGGGAAACTCAGTGACCAATGCAACTTCCTTTTTGCTCGTTTTGTTCGGTAGTATTCAGTCCTATAAAACTAACTAGTGGCGACAGTCGGGTCAACGGGGAGGAATGTTCTGGAAATCTTGCTCACGGAACAGCAACTGGCCGAACGGGTGGCAGAATTGGGTCAGGAGCTCTCGCGGGATTACGCGGGACGTTCGCCTATCCTGGTCGGGATCCTCAGGGGCTCGGCCATTTTTTTGGCTGATCTTATTCGTCAAATGTCGATCGATTGCGAAATGGACTTCATTTCCATCTCATCCTACGGGAATCGGACCGAGAGCTCCGGAAGCGTGCAATTGATCAAGGACCTCGACGGCGATGTCGCCGGCCGCGACATCATCGTGGTCGAAGACATCGTAGACTCGGGACTCTCGCTTGCCTATATCACGAAGAGTCTGCAGGCCCGAAACCCCCGCTCTCTCAGACTCTGTTCCCTCCTCGACAAGAAAGAACGTCGTCAGACAGACGTGAAGGTCGAGTATGTTGGCTTCGAGATCCCGGATCGGTTCGTCGTTGGTTACGGACTCGACTATGGGCAGCTCTATCGGGGTCTGCCCTTCGTTGGAATCCTCTCGGAAGAAGAAATCGCTATGGGAGCAAAGGACTGATGTTCCTTGGAAAGGTTACGGGCGTTCTCGTCTCGACGGAAAAGCATCCGGCTCTGCGAGGTCGACGTTTGCTCTGGGTTGCGCGAACGGATCCGACGGGCCGCTTCCTCGGTCGCTCCAGTCTGGCGGTTGACTCGGTCGATGCGGGGGTGGGCGATTCTGTCCTCGTTCTGGATGAAGGCAATGGAGCTGCTCAGGTCCTGCGAGGCGGACGTGGCCCTATTCGAACTGTCATCGTCGGAATCGTGGACTCGGTATGTCTAGACGCGTCGTAATCGGGATCGCGGGCGGTACCGCGTCCGGCAAGACTCTGGTTGCCGAGCGATTGATGGACGCGCTCGAGCCGCGCGGCGTCGCGATGATCAAACAGGATAGTTACTACCGTGATCTGTCCGGAATGACCTCAGAGCAGCGGGCGCAGCAGAACTTCGATCATCCCGATGCATTCGACATCGCACAGATCGTAGAGCACATCGAAGCTCTGGTTCGGGGCGAAAGCATCGAGGAGCCCATCTACGACTTCACTCGGCACATGCCGTCGCCCCACACGCGAACGATCGAAGCGGGGCGGGTCATTGTTCTGGAAGGTATCCTCGTCCTCGCCGAGCCGAAGCTGCGTGACCTTATGGACATCAAACTCTTTGTTGACGCCGATCCCGACATCCGGCTCGTTCGCCGACTGCGACGAGATGTGGAAGAACGGGGACGAACGGTCCGGTCCGTCCTCGAACAGTACGAGTCTTCTGTCCGTCCGATGCACTTGCAGTTCATCGAACCGAGTAAGCGCTACGCCGATGTCATCATCCCAGAGGGCGGGCACAATCACGTCGCCATCGATTTGATTCGTACGAAAATCGCCTCCATTTTGTTGGGTGCGTCGTCGCCAGGAAAGGAATCCGTCACATGAGACGAGGAGAACCTCCCCACCAGGGTGGAGTGCTCGAGGTAATTTGTGGGCCGATGTTCAGCGGCAAGACGGAAGAGTTGATTCGTCGACTCCGCCGGGCTTTGATTGCGAAGCAGGACGTCGTTATCCTCAAGCCCTGGATCGACAACCGCTTCTCCTCCGATCACCTCGTGACCCACAACGAAGAAAAGATCCCCTCCGCCCAAGCCAGCTCTCCGGAGCAGGTGCGAAAGCTCGCCGCTGGGGCCGATGTCGTCGGGATCGACGAAGTGCAGTTTTTTGGCCCCGGGATCGTGCCGGTCATCGACGAGTTAGCCGACGGTGGTGCTCGGGTCATCGTCGCGGGGTTGGATATGGACTACCGGGCTGTTCCTTTCGAACCCGTGCCCCAACTTCTGGCCCGAGCGGAATACATCACGAAGGCTCTGGCCATCTGCGTCTGCTGCGGGAACCCAGCAAGCCGTTCGCAGAGGATTTCGGCGGCGACCTCACAGATTCTGGTGGGCGCCCTCGATCACTACGAAGCTCGTTGTCGCGAGTGTTTTGAACCGCCCGAGCCAGATGGAGCGGAGAAGACGACATCGTTGGCCGAGACGGAAGCGTCGACACCATTGGGAGAGCGATCATGAGCGGAGGTCTCCAGCGAGCGCCCAGCGCACCAACGAACTACTTGCCGACCTGCCCGGTCTGGCTGAACTTACTCTTCGTGTCCATCGCACTCGTCGGCTTGTCCGGTTGTTCGGGAGGAGATTCCGAGACAAAGAGCGATGCCCTGACCGTGGGGCTCGTTTTCGACATCGGCGGACTCGGCGACAAATCTTTCAACGACGCAGCCTTTCGCGGTCTGGAGCGGGCTCGCGAGGAACTCGGAGTCGAGTTCTCGTACTACGAACCGGCCGAGGGGACCGAGCGGGAAGCGGCGCTAAGAATTTTCGCCAGCGGCAGCGCGGATATTGTCCTGGGAATCGGCTTCCTCTTTACGGACGACATCAAGGTCGTTGCCGAGGAGTATCCGGAGAAAGCGTTCGTCTGCGTCGATATGACCTGGCAGGAAGGCACGCCAGTGGCTGACAACCTGCTTGGAATCAAATTCCGCGAAGAAGAAGGTTCCTACCTGGTCGGTGCACTCGCCGGTCTCGTCACGGAGTCGGGAGTGGTCGGGTTCGTCGGAGGTATGGATATCCCTTTGATCCATAAGTTCGAGGCAGGTTATACAGCGGGCTTTGCCGCGACCCGACCGGATGGACGGGTTTTGGTCAACTATGCTGGCGTGACCGGCGATGCTTTTCAAAACCCCACGAAGGGTCGTGAGCTTGGTTTTGCCCAGATCGATCAAGGTGCCGACATTCTCTTTCACGCTTCCGGCTCAACCGGATTGGGCGTTTTTGAGGCGGCTCGTCAACGGGAGAAACTCGCCATCGGAGTTGATTCCGATCAGCAGGCAGAAGCCCCCGGCGCCATTCTCACTTCGATGACGAAAGAAGTCGACGTGGCTGTTTTCGAAGCGATTCGCGCTGTCGCCGACGGCACCTTCGAAGGCGGAGTTCGTGTTCTCGGACTGGCCGAGGACGGAGTGGACTACGTGTTCGATACGGCAAACGAGACCTGGATCACCCCGGAGATTCATGCTCGGGTCGAGGACTATCGTGCGCGAATCATCGCGGGCGAGATCGTCGTTCCGGTTCGCTAGGCGATCGGGTGCAGCACGGGCCGACAGGGCGCTCCGCCGTCGAATTCGCCGAAGTGACCAAACGCTACGGTTCGACCGTGGCCAACGAGCAGGTCAATTTCCAGGTGAGGCCGGGCGAGATTCACGCCCTCGTCGGCGAGAATGGTGCCGGGAAGTCGACCCTGATGGGGATGCTCAGCGGATTCGTTCGCCCCGATAGCGGTCAGATTCGAATCAACGGACGGCGACTTCAGACAGGCTCACCTCGCCACGCGCTCGAGCAGGGCATTGGATTGTGTGCTCAGCACTTTCACCAGGTACCCACTCTGACCGGGTTCGAGAACATCGTGTTGGGCGCGCCAGGCTTTCGGAGCTGGCTACCCTTTCGCCAGGGCCGCGGTGCCCAGGTGCGTGATCTCATGCGCAGGTACCGTCTGGAGACGCCTCTGGATCGCCCGGTCGCCGAACTCTCGATTGGGGAACGTGAGCGCGTCGAGATCCTCGGTCTACTCTACCGGGACACAAAGATCCTCATTCTCGACGAGCCGACGGCCGTCCTGGCACCGAGTGAGATCAAAGGTCTCTTCGAAGTCCTGAGGCGTGTCGCCAAGGAGGGACGATCCATTCTCTTCGTGACGCACAAGCTCTCCGAAGTGATGGAAGTGGCCGATCGCGTCACCGTTTTACGGGGCGGACGGGTCGTCGGCACTCTCGCCCGCGGCGAAATGGATCGATCACGGATCGTCGAAATGATTGTGGGAGGGCGTCCACCGGCTCGTCCGCGTTGGGCGCCATGTCTTCCCGGCGAACCGGTCCTCGAAGTGGAGGGACTTTCCTGGCAAAGACATGGAGCCGGTTTCGAGGAGATTTCTTTTGCCGTCCGAGAGGGAGAGATCGTTGGGATCGGAGGCGTGGAGGGAAACGGTCAACGGGAACTCGTTCGAACGTTGCTCGGTTATCTGACGCCTGATCGTGGCGAGGCTCGGTTGCTCGGAAAGCGGATCGAGGCAAAGTCGCGTCAGTCGATGCGTGCACATGTCGGAGTGATCCCAGAGGACCGCCACGGCGAAGGCCTATTGATGGGGCGCGGGCTCGCGGAGAACGCCGTCCTCGGGGCGCACGATCGTGCCCCCTACTCGAAGTCGGGTTGGCTGGACATGAGCCTCATGAAGGAGCATGCCGAAGATATCGTCGACACGTACGACGTGCGCCCCTCCCGGATCGACCTTCCCGCCGCGTCCTTCTCGGGAGGTAACCAACAGCGGTTCATCGCCGGGCGAGAACTCCGGCGGCGTCCATCCCTCTTGTTTGCCGTCCACCCGACCCGCGGAGTCGATTTGGTCGCAACGCAGTTTCTCCA
>Ga0315338_1003398_pt1 | contig 13959 bp, 13 predicted proteins | sample ASW8metaG_FD_204518 | JGI IMG/M metagenome (GOLD analysis project Ga0315338, IMG submission 204518) | Ammonia-oxidizing marine archaeal communities from Monterey Bay, California, United States - ASW #8 | ecosystem: Environmental > Aquatic > Marine > Coastal | place: USA: California | collected... | reverse complement strand
AAATGCGGCCCTTGGAGCCAAGGCCCCGTTTTCCTTCAGCAACTCGCCCTACTGCGCGGTTTCGACCTCGCCGCAATGCAGCCGAATGGCGCGGCATTCGTTCATCACGTAACGGAAAGCGCGAAACTCGCGTTCGCCGACCGTGAAAAATTCTACGGCGATCCCAATTTTGTGGACGTCCCGACCGAAACACTGCTGTCGGATGCGTACAACACAGCCCGGCGCGCCCTGATCGGCGACGCAGCTTCGGATACGATTCGCCCGGGCAGGATTCCCGGTTTTGGTGGGCCGGTTGTCTACGGTCTGCCGGATGGACGGCGAATCACAGTCACCGAATCAGGTGAAATCAGCCCCGCGGTCGACCCGGTCGAGGCCGTTTCCATTGCGACCGGCGATACCGTTCATCTCGATGTCGCGGACCGGCACGGGAATATGGTCTCGATCACGCCGAGCGGCGGCTGGCTGCGCAGTTCGCCGACTATTCCCGGTTTGGGCTTCGCACTGTCCAACCGGGGTCAGATTTTCACGCTCGAAGACGGCACTCCCGGAGGGATCGCTCCGGGCAAACGCCCCCGAACGACGTTGAGCCCCGGTTTCGCGACCCGTGACGGGAAACCGTACATGGCCTTCGGGACACCGGGTGCAGACATGCAAGACCAATGGGCGCTGCAATTCTTTCTGCGCCATGCCCACCACGGACAGAACTTACAGGAAGCTGCGGACGCGCCAACCTTTCATACATCGCACTTTCCAGGCTCGTTCTATCCAAAACGCGCCGCATTGCGTTCCCTGGAACTCGAAGACCGCTTTTCCAATGAAAGCGTTGCCGAATTGCGAAACAAGGGGCACGACGTTTCCGTTAGCGAAGGATGGTCGCAAGGCCGTATGTGCGCCGTCGCGCGCGATGGTGATCTCATCAAGGCGGCGGCGACCGCACGCAGCACGCAGGGCTACGCTTTCGGCCGTTAGCGCAGTGCGCGAACTTGGTGGCGGTCCGGCCGCAGTGATAATATTTGCGCCGTCCTTCTTCCTCGCGGCCATGGCGGCTAGTATCGGTCGCGGCCAAGCGGATGGGGCACCATGGGCAGGACGATCTTCGAGAAAATTTGGGACGAGCACGTCGTTACGGCGCGCGAAGATGGCGACGCGTTGCTTTATATCGACCGCCACCTCATCCACGATTTGCATTTTCGCGCTTTCGGCATACTCAAATCCAAAGGGCTGGAGATACGCGAGCCGGACAAATTGTTTGGCACACCGGATCACAGTATCCCGACGACGGCGAAAACGCTTCAGGACATCCCCGAAGGCGAAATGCGGCAGACCGTCGAAGTCCTTGAACAATCCGCTGAAGAGTTCGGCTTCACGCACTTCCCCATGACCGACGACCGGCATGGCATCGTCCATGTCGTGGGTCCGGAACAGGGCATTACCCTGCCTGGATTGACCCTTGTCTGCGGCGATTCCCATACTTCGACGCACGGCGCGCTTGGCTGCATTTCGTTCGGGATCGGAACAACCGAGGTACAGCACGTTTTGGCGACGCAGACGCTGTGGCAGCGGAAGCCAAAATCGATGCGGATCAACGTAACCGGAAGGCTTGGCTTCGGAATTAGCGGCAAGGATGTCATCCTCGCCGTCATCCGAGAAATCAGCGCCGCGGGCGGTACCGGTTACGCCATTGAATACGCCGGCTCCGCAATTGATGCCATGCCGATGGAAGGCCGCATGACCGTTTGCAACATGACGATCGAAGCCGGCGCTCGGTCCGGCATCATCGCGCCGGACGACAAGACCATTGAATATTGCGCTGGACGACCGTATGCGCCCAAGGGCGCAGCGTGGGATCAGGCGGTTGCCTATTGGCGCGCATTGCCCACAGATGATGACGCCAAATTCGACAAGGAAGTTACCCTGGACGGCGACGCTATCGCCCCGATGGTGACGTGGGGCAACAGCCCACAATGGGCGCTGCCCGTGACGGAAAGGATCCCGGACCCATCCGATGAATCAGATCCGCTTAAACGCGCCGACATGGCAGCGGCACTCGACTACATGGATCTAAAACCCGGAATGCCTTTGTCGGACATCGCCGTCGATACGGTATTTATCGGCGCCTGCACCAACAGCCGAATTGACGACATGCGCGCCGCGGCCAAAGTCGCTAAAGGAAGACGCGCTAAAGTTAGAACACTCGTCGTGCCGGGATCGGGACTCGTCAAAAAACAGGCGGAGGCCGAAGGTCTCGACAAGATATTTACCGACGCCGGCATGGAATGGCGCGAACCCGGCTGTTCCATGTGCGTCGCCATGAACGGCGATATGCTGGCGCCAGGCGAACGATCCGCGTCGACCAGCAACCGTAACTTCAGGGGACGTCAGGGTCTCGGCAGCCGCACCCATCTGGTCAGCCCGGCGATGGCGGCAGCCGCTTCGGTAACGGGGCACTTCACCGATGTCCGTACGCTCATCGAGGAGGCCTGATCATGGTGAAAAAACCAGCTCTGGAACCCTTCAAAACCTTCGCGTCCGCCGCGATACCCATCGATATCGCGAATTGCGACACGGATCAGATCATCCCGGCCCGTTTCCTGCGCCGGCCCGGCAACGACCCGGATTACGCCAAGTTCCTGTTCCACGATTTGCGATTCGAAACGGACGGCACGGAAAAAGACTTCATCTACAACAAACTGGAATTTCGCGAGGGACGGATCGTCGTCGCCGATGTCAATTGGGGCTGCGGGTCGTCGCGCGAGAATGCGGTAACCGCGCTGCGGGCCAACAATATCCGTTCGGTCATCGCGCCCAGCTTCGGCGATATACACTACAGCAACTGCATCAAGAATGGGGTTCTGCCCGTACGCCTGCCTTCCGATACCTGCGAGACGTTGCGGCGTCAATTGCGTGAGAACCCCGGCGCGGAAATCGCCATCGACCTCGATGCGCAAAGTCTCACTGGACCAGATCAGACCACCTACAGCTTCGAGATCGAGGCTTTCGACAAACACCGACTGCTAAATGGGCTCGACGAAATTGAGCTGACCCAGGAGTTTGAGAGCGATATTTCCGCTTTCAAGGCACGGTACGAAGCGCGCCACGGTTGGGTGACTTCCACCTCTTAGGTCCGCGACAACTTAGTCGTCCCGCACCGCGGTAATTACGTGCCCTCTAATTTTACCGGCAACGTTTGCGCTGCCAAAGCGCGCGGCGATCGCTTCTTCGGCACGATCAGTGACCATCTCAAGCAGGCTCGCATCCCGCGCCTCGATTTCGTTTCTCAAGGGCGTGCCCTGACAATAGGCGACGGCGGGGTGCCGCGGGGACGGTGCAACACTCGTCTCTGCTTTGGTTTCGATAGAAATTTTTGCAAACCCGGCAGCTTCGACATCATTCTTGATTTTCGCGACATCGTGATAGCCATGCGGCGTGCGCGCGAGGAAAAGCGGAGGATCTTCGGGAAAGACTGCCGTCGCCGCCTCCGTCGCCATTTTGGCGAATTCATTCGCGTCGATGCGATCCCAGACGTTGAACAGAAATTGCCCGCCAGGCTTTAGTACGCGGTACGCCTCCTTATATCCGGCAATCCGGTCGGGAAAGAACATCGCGCCAAATTGGCAAAGAACGACATCGAAAAAGCAATCCTCGAACGGAAGTTTCAGTGCATCCGCCTGACGCCAGGAAATGCGTTCGTCCTCACCCTGTTTTCCCGACGCATGGTCGAGCATCGGCTGGTTTAGATCCGTCACGAAGTAGCGGGCATCCTTGCGAAGACGCGAAGCAACAGCCCGCGTCACGACGCCGCTTCCAGCCGCTGTTTCAAGAACCGTCATTGGCTTCAACTTGGCCACGCGCTTCGCTAAATCTTCCGCATAAGCTTCGAAAATCAACGGCACCAGATAGCTGTCATAAAGCTCCGGTATCGAACCTGAGAATACCTTGTCGGATTCGGTCAATTGCCTTCTCCATGTTTTGGATAATCGCCGGATAAAGCTCGCGTGACCGGTGACAATCATAAAATAAAACGACCGTGGTCCTAAGCCGCCACTGGCCGCTCGGTGGCCTTAATCACGACGCGCCACAGCTTCCGCTCATGCGGGAAGTAATCGGCGACTGGGTAGTGCAGACAGTGCACGTCTCCCATACGATCAGCGTCCTAGGCTGCCACACGAGGCGGAAATGGAATTCCGGCCGCTGCACATGGGCGTATAGCCTTGCTAGCAGCGCATCGCCTTCCTCGGTCGGCATTTCAGCGATGCTGCGACAATAAATCGGGATGTTCACGAACAGGAACTTGCGGCCGTTCGCCGGATTTAAACCGACCAGCGGATGGCGGACAGTCGGCGCGCCGTCCAGCGCGTCGATCTCTTCCTTTGTGTGCCGGCGTTTCGTGTTCTGCGTCTGCGTCACCTTGTGAAGGGTGTGCAGCCCCTCGATATGCGCTTTCATACGGTCGGAGAGCCCCTCATAGGCCGCCTCCAGACTCGTGAACAGGGTGTCGCCGCCCTGCGGCGGCAGGATATTGGCATGCAGTGCCAGAACCGGCGAGGGCTTTTCCCGGAACGAATGGTCCATATGCCAAAAATTGATCCGCTGCCGTTCGTCCGGCCGGATATGGATGGCGCCAACCTCCGGGGGATTGCCGTCCTCGACAACCAGATCTTCCTTCACGGTTTCGCCGAATATCTGCATGAAGGCGGCAAACTGCGCAGTCGAAATATCCTGGTCGCGGAATATCAACGCCTTGCGATCGATCAATGCGGCGCGCAAGGCCGGCGCCTGATCATCGTCAACGCAAGTCAGATCAACGCCGGAAATCTCAGATCCGACATTGGGCGTAATCGGGTGTACCTCGACCATACGTCGCTCCACCGCCAATTCGTTGCCGGCAGCCTAGCGCCGCATCAGTCGCCGGGCCAGTCGACCGACCGTTTCTCCGAAAACGCCCGTGCGCCTTCCTTGCGATCGTTGGAGTTCATGACGCGGTTCTGTGCGACCTCGGTGATCTGGTCGATCGCGGTGTAATCGAGATTGCTGGCCCGGACCATCATCTCCTTCATGCCCTGAACCGCCATCGGGCTCAGTTCGGCGAGCCGGTTGGCCATCCGTTCCGCTTCGGCCATCAATTGGTCGTCCGGCACGATCTTGTTGAGGATGCCAACTTCGCGGGCTCGTTCCGCGTCGACACGCTCGGCCAGCAGCAACAGTTCCGAAGCGATCGCCCAGGGCACCATCTTTGGGAACCAGCCGGCCGGGATCGTCGCGATACCCCATTGCGGTTCGGGCAGCCAGAAGGAGGTGTCAGCCGTCGCGACCCGGAAGTCGGCATCCATGGCGATCCACATGCCGTAGCCGACGACATGGCTGTGCAGCGCGGCGACGATCGGTTTATAGACCCGCCGCGTCCGCGATATATCGGCGAAATCGCCGCTATATCGGTAATCGTCCGGCGCGCCGCCGGAGAGATCCGCGCCGGCGCTGAAGCAACGTCCTTTGCCCGACAGAATGGCGGCGCGCAGCGCCGGGTCGTTTTGGAAATCCTCCCAGATCTCACCGAGTTCCGCGTGCATCGCGGCATTCATCGCGTTCAGCTTCTCCGGCCGGTTCAAGGTCACATAGGCAATGTGCCCGCGTTTCTCATAATCGACGACAGTCAGATCCATCTGACGAGCTCCTTCCTCAAGTTCTGCGTTCTATTCGTAATCTTGTCCGGGATTGAACCCTTCGCCTTCGGCAAGGACACCCTGCCCCGGCACGAAATTTATCTCGACCCGGATACCGTCCGGATCTTCGCATAGCACGTAGTAGTAGCCCGGCGCCCAGCCGCCTTCCTGCGCCGGGCTGACGATATGCGCCCCAATCTCGTCGAGCAACGCGGCGACCTTGTCAACGTCGTCACGCGACCGCGCTCTAAGGCAAATATGGTGCAGTCCGACGCGGCCCTGAACAAAACGCTCTCCCGCATAGGCCGGATCGCAGGGTTGGATACCGACCGCCGTTCGCCCGCCGACGAAGTAGCACATATTGTCGCCGTCGAAGACATTCTCCAACCCCATCGCCGGCATCAGGCGACCGTAAAATTCCTTCGCCTTATCGAATTGGCTGACAGTCAAGATGACATGCGCCATGCCGTTGATATCGATCATCGAATACATCCCTTATTAAGCGCGGTGGGTGCCGAAACGTTTGGCCAAACCGGGCGAAGTCGGCAGCGAAGTTCGTTTGGCGCTATTCGCTACTCCGCCGCACGCAAGCTATCGTCCTCGGCCTGCTGCAGCGCGAAGATCGAACTGTATCCGCCCGACCAGTCCGGCGGCATCCTGCACGCTTCCTGATCGAACTGCGCCCAGCGCGCCCGCTTACCGCGCACAACCATCTCGTTCTGGGGACAGGCGATGCCGGGATAGGGCGTCAGCGAATACGCGTCGGCCGAGGCGTAGGCATTGATCAGCAAGGGCCGCATGCGTGGCGAGTTGTTCGGCATGGACCCGTGGACGGTTCGGACATGATGGACCGTGATGGTGCCGGCCTTGCCCGCCATATAGCCCGCCGTTTCCAGCGGCAATTTTGCCTCGTCCGCGTTGCATAGGGCGCCGGCCCATTCATCCTTGTCGTTGAAGTGATCGTAGATCGGCCCCTTATGGCTGCCCGGTATCGCGCCGAGCGGGCCCATCTCGTCGTCCACGTCTGCCATGTACAGACCGATCGCCAGCACCGAGGCGTTGCTATGCGGATAGAACGGGAAGTCCTGGTGCCACTTGACCTCCTCGCCGCCGCCGGACCATTTGAAGTTCAGCTTGGAATGATGAAACACCAAATCGGGGCCCAGCAGGTCCTCGGCAACGTCGGCAATCGGGCCTCGGCTGGCGAATTCCCAATAGGTCTGGTGATGCGCCACGGGCCAGGTCAGGCGGCGCAACCGCGGATTGTCCGCCGTGTGATCCGGTTCCAGGTCGAACTTGTCGTCTGATTTGGAAAGCGACCTGCTCTCTTCGACGAATTCCTCGGTGACCGCCCACAACCGGTCCAGCCATTCCTTGCTGACGAATCCGTCCAACGATACATACCCGTCCCGAAAATACGCTTCCCGTTGCGCCTGTGTCAGAACCTTGGGCGCGTGCTCGAGAATCGATTCCGGTGTCATGGGCAGTTTCCTTGATCGGGCGCAGCCGAACGGTCAAACGGTGGCGAGCGTTTCGTCCTCTTCTTGCTGTGCGGCAAAGATCGAGCTGTACCCTTCCGAGAAATCAGGCGGCAGCAGGCAGGGCTCGGAATCGTATTCGACCCAGCGCGCCGGCTTGCCGCGCACGATGTGGTTGGTCTTCGGTCCCGGATAGGGGTGCGCGCTGACGGTCAACGCGTCGGCCGCCGCATAGGCGTTGATCAGCAGATTTCGGCTGCGGGGCGAACTGTTCGGCACCGATCCATGAACCGTGCGGCAGTGATGAACGGTCACCGAACCCGCCGGTCCTTTCAGCCAAACCACATCGTCGAAATTTACGCGCCCGAAATCCTTCTCATCGAGTGCACCGATCCACTGGTCCTTGTCGTTGTAATGATTGTAGATCTCGCCCTTATGGCTGCCCGGGATGACACCCATCGGCCCCATTTCTTCATCGACGTCGTCCAGATAAATGCCGATCGCCAGCACGCCGTAATTGGTATGCGGATAGAACGGGATGTCTTGATGCCACTTCACCTCTTCCCCGCCGTCCGACCATTTGAAATTCAGCTTCGAATGATGGACCTTCACGTTCGGCCCGAGCAGATCTTGCGCGACATCGGTGATCGGGCTGTTACTGGTGAAATCCCAATAACCGGGGTCCTGACGATACGGCATGTTGAGGCGGCGCACGCGCGGCGCGTCTGCGGTGTGATCGGGCTCTAGATCGAACATGTCGTTCGATGCGCTGACACTGCGGGATTTATCAACGAAGGACTTCGTCAGATCCTGAAGCGCCTTCAGGCGCTCCCCTGAAATAAAACTGTCGAGCAGCAGATAGCCGTTCTCGAAATAGAACGCGCGCTGTTCCTGGCTCAAAACCTTAGGCGTCTCGGCCAACACCTGTTCCATTTTCATCGCAAATCTCCTGGTTCCCTCATCTCTCGAACCGGCCTGTACTGTGCCATCGACCGGTATCGCTAGGCAATGCGGCAAAAAAGTCACCCGCCTGTGTCCCGCGTTCGATCGGCCGTGCGGCAATCAAACCGGTCGAGTTTGCTGCGGAAATCCGCGACAATCCGAACAGCCGATCACGGGAGGAACAGGCTCATGAAATTTTCCGGATACCAGCGCCTCAAATTTGAGCGTCGCGACCGCGTGCTATGGGTCACTATCGACGCGGGTAAAATGAATGCCGTCGATTTCGAAATGCATGAGGAATTGGCCCGCGTCTTTCCCGAACTACAGCGCGATCCAGACAGCGACCTGATCGTATTAACGGGTGCAGGCCGCGCCTTCTGCGCTGGAGGCGACATGCAGTGGTTCCAGGAAATGATCGACGATCCAGCGCTGTTCCGCGGTATCGCCAACGACGCAAAGAGTATCGTCAATGGATTGCTAGAGCTGGAAAAGCCCATCATCTGCCGCCTGAACGGCGCGGCTGCTGGCTTGGGCGCTTCGATCGCCCTGCTGTGCGACGTCATCATCGCCGACGAGAAAGCCAAGATCGGCGACCCGCACGTCAAGGTCGGGCTGGTGGCGGGCGACGGCGGTGCGGTGATCTGGCCGCAATTGATCGGCTTCGCGCGCGCCAAGGAAATGCTGCTGACCGGCGACATGCTCGAAGCCTCCGAAGCGGCGGCGATGGGCCTGATCAACCACGCCGTTCCCGCGGAAGAGCTCGACGCAAAGGTCGATCAGGTCGTCCAAAAAATCCTCGGCAATCCGCGCTGGGCCGTACGCTGGACAAAGACCGCCGTAAATCTGGCCTTACGCGATATCGCCAACCGGGTGATGGACGCCGCCATCGCCTACGAAGTCAGTTCCAACGCCACGAAGGACCGGCAGGAGGCCGTGTCCGCCTTCGTCGAAAAACGCCCGCCCCAGTTCACCGGCGAATAGGAAGTCACCATGCCCAAACAACTCACCCCGTTCGAACGCGCCGCCAAGCAGCCCCTGATGCTGGGCCTGTTCATGCCGCACCAGGAAGGCGCCTGGAGCCCGTCGAAGGCACCGCGCAAGACTTCATGGGACTTCGAGTACAACGCCAAATGCGCCCGCAAGGCGGACAAACTGGGCTTCGATATCGTTTTCGCCCTGGCGCAATGGCTCGGCAAGGGCGGCTATGGCGGCGACATCAAGTTCCGTGAAAACGCCCTCGATCCTTTCATCACCTCGGCCGGGCTGGCGCCGATCACAAAGAACGTGCTGCTGATCGCCACCGTGCACATCCTTTATGGCTGGCACCCGCTACATCTGGCTAAGTACGGTGCTGTGATCGACCATATGAGCGGCGGGCGCTGGGGCCTCAACGTGGTCACCGGCTACAAGGAGAGCGAATTCCGTATGTTCGGGCTCGATCCGATCGAACACGACAAGCGCTACGCCATGGCTTCGGAATTCACGACGATCATGCGGCGGCTGTGGTCGGAGGACGAGGAGCTGACCTTCAAGGGCAAGTACTGGCGGACAAATGGCGCGTTCGTCGCGCCCAAACCGGTCAACGGATCGGTCGTCATGGTCAATGCGGGCTCTTCTCCGGCCGGCATCGACTACGCGACCAGCCATTCCGACCTCATCTTCGTCACCAGCCCCGGCGGCGCCGACCCGGCTGCGGCGGTCAAGACCCTGCGCCCGCACACGAAGAAGATCCGACAGGCGGCGCGCGCCAAGAAACGCAAGATCAAGATCATGATCAATCCGCACGTCATCTGCCGCGAGACCGAGGAAGAGGCGTGGAAGCAGTACCACCGCATTCTCGACCAGCGGGATGAAGTCGCGACCGAAAATTTTGTCGCGACTTTCATGGGCGGCGATCAATCGTCGTGGCGCGGCCATTCTGCAGCCAATTGGGCCGTCGGCGGCAACGTTCACCTCGTCGGCACGCCGGAGCAGATTGTCGAATGGTTCATCAAGCTCAAGCGCGCCGGTTGCGATGGCATGCAGATCAACTTCTACGACTTCCTGCCCGACCTCGATTTCTTCGGCAAGCGGGTTATGCCGCTGCTGAAACAGGCCGGGCTGCGGATCGATGTTGCCTGATGTGTTATGCGATTTTGCGCAAGGGTATAGCGTTACCGGCCCGGTTGCGGGACCATTCGCCATACCAGGATTTGAAAAGGGCTAGCTGGTCGGCAGCGTAGCCTTTCTGACTCGCAGACAAGGCGTCGGAAGCGTTGAAGTGCAGTTCGTATTTCGGATTGCCTTCAAGTAGCATCAAATATTTGTAGTAGAGCACGAGATCGACGCCCTCATCGAACGAGGACAGCACCATCAAGGCCTGCTCCAATTCTAGAGCGTCCACCCGCGCAGCAACATCGCCCGCGGCGGCGCGTTCGCACAGCGAGACCAGGTGCAATATTTCCTGTGGTAATACATTGCCAATACCGGTGATTGCGCCGCGCGCACCGCAATTCACGTAACCATGGACAACATTTGTATCCACCCCGACCATCAACGTAAGGGCGTCGTTGCCGTTCGTGATGTTCTCGGCCGCATAGCGCAACGCCTCCGAGCCCCCGAATTCCTTGAAGCCGATGAGATTGGCATACGCTCGGTGCAAGTCGAAAAACAGGTCGGCTTTCGTCTCGAACCCGTAGTAAGGGCTGTTGTAAATCACTGCGGGCAGATCATCCGCCGCCTCCAATATGGCCGAAAAATGCGCCCGCTGCGCCGCATGCGACGTGCCCCGCGAGAGAACACGAGGAATGACCATTAAACCCTTTGCGCCAACTTTTTGGGCGTGCGATGCGTGATCCACAGCCAGCCCGGAATTCTGCGCGCCAGTGCCGACAATGACCGGAATTCCGGCCTCGACCAGATGTTCGACACCGGCCTGCCGCTGCGCGTCCGTCAGCAAGGGCCAATCCCCCATCGAACCGCAATACACGACGGCCGACATGCCGGTCTCGATCAGTTCCTGTGCCTTGCCGACCATTGCAGGAAAGTCGGGCTGCCGTTCAGGAGTGCAGGGCGTCATCAATGCAGGGATACAGCCGCTAAAAATTGTCGATACCATCTCTAATTCCTTTCAGTCATGCCGGAACGCTGCGAAGGTATCCCGACCGTTGTCGAGCAATGCTCGATTGCCGATAAATTGGCTGAAAGGCTCAGCGGCGTATTGTTTCAAACCGGGGTAATCAGTGACGAAACGGCACAAAGTGCGAGTCTTAGCCGATGACTGCGTTCAGAAATACATTTTCTGACATGCTCGGGCAGCCTTACGCTTTTGAGACGCTGTTCGATCGGATCGCGGACACCGTATATTTCATCAAAGACCCGATAGGCCGTTACGTTGCCGTCAATCAAACGCTGGTTGAGCGCTGTGGCCTTCGCCAAAAAAGCGATCTCATCGGGAAGACCGCATTCGATGTCTTTCCTGCGCCTCTCGGCGCGCTAATCACGGCGCAAGATCGGGACATCGCCGTAACCGGAAAACCCGTCCAGGGAACGCTCGAATTGCATCTTTACCCGGACGGAAACCAAGGCTGGTGCCTGACCTGGAAAGAACCGTTGCGTGACGAGAATGGGGCCATAGCCGGCATCGTTGGGATCTCACGGGATCTCCATACGCATACCGGCGCGCAATTGGAATTGAAGTCAATTTCCACTGTACTCAACCATATCGAGGACAATCTTGACCAAGCCTTGAGATTAACCGACCTGGTAAAACTTTCCGGAATGTCATCGTACCAACTCGATAAACGGGTTCGAGCCCTGTTCGGAATTTCAACGAACCAGTTCGTGACCCGTGCGCGAATTGAAAGTGCCTGCGACCGGCTCCGGCACAGCAACGATGCCATAAGTCAAATCGCTCAGGATTGCGGCTATAGCGACCAGGCCGCCTTTACACGGCAATTTCGACGCTCTGTTGGATTGACGCCGAGAGCCTACCGCGAGAGCCGTAAACGAAATCGCTAGCGCGCGTTCGCTTTGCGCCACGCCGCGTACTTCACGCGCGTCTCGTCTTTGGTGGCTGGATAGAGGCCAACCGTCGTCGCCCCCTTGCGCACTTCCTCGGTGACAAAATCCTCGAACGCCGTCATTTCGAATGCCTCTTCGGCGACCTCGTTCGCCATGTGCGCGGGGATAACCACGACGCCTTCCGGATCGCCGACCACAATGTCGCGCGGGTAAACCGGTACGTCGCCACAGCCGATCGGCACATCGATATCGCAGGCGTGGTGCAGCGTCAGGTTGGTCGGCGCCGAGGGGCGCTGGTGATAGGCCGGGATTTCGAGCCCGGCGATCTCCGGCGCGTCGCGCAGGCCGCCATCGGTGACGATCCCGGCGACGCCTCGCTTCATCAACCGAGTCACGAGGATCCCGCCGGCCGATGCTGCGCGCGCGTCCTTGCGGCTGTCGATGACGAGTACATGACCCGCCGGACAGTTTTCGACCGCCTTGCGTTGCGGGTGCTCGGGGTCGGTAAACCCCTCGAGGAGATCTACGTCCTCGCGCGCTGGGATATAGCGCAGAGTATAGGCCTCGCCCACCATATTGCCGCCGGTTGGGCTCAATCTTTGGACATTTTGGATGAAGGTGTTGCTCAAGCCGCGCTTGAACAGCGCAGTGGTCAGCGTCGCCGCGCTGACCGTTTTGAGGCGTTCGCGGTTCTCTGGCGTGAGGGTTTCAGTCATTTCGGTTATCCGCTCAGTAAATATCCGGCTCTGCCACAGGAGCCCCGAATTCCGTTTTCAGGAAATCGAAGTCGCAGCCTTCCGGTGCCTGTTCGATATGCTGTGAGAAGACATAGCCGTAGCCGCGCTCGAAGCGCGGCGGCAGCGGCTTCCAGGCGGCCTTGCGGCGTTCCAGTTCAGCATCGTCGACCTCCATCCGGATCAACCGCTTGTCGACATCCACGGTGATCATGTCGCCGGATTGGACCAACGCAAGCGGCCCACCGACATAGGATTCCGGCGCCACATGCAGCGCGCAGGCGCCGTAGCTGGTGCCGCTCATCCGCGCGTCGGAAATCCGCATCATGTCGCGCACGCCCTGCTTCACCAGCTTGGTCGGCACCGGCAGCATGCCCCATTCCGGCATGCCCGGACCGCCCTTCGGTCCCGCGTTGCGCAGGATCAAAACGGTGTCCGCCGTAGCGTCGATATTCTCATCGTTGATCGCCGCCTTCATGGCTGGGTAGTCGTCGAAGACCATCGCCGGCCCGGAATGTTTCAGGAAGCGACTGTCCATGGCCGACACCTTCATGACGCAACCATCCGGCGCCAGATTGCCCTTGAGCACGACCAGCGCGCCGGACTCGTAGATCGGATTGTCGAGCGGCCGGATGACGTCGTCGTCATAGACTTCGGCCGTCTCGATGTTCGCGCCGATACTCTCGCCTGTAACGGTCATCGCGCCACCGTGCAGATGTTGTTCGATTCGCTTCAGCATCCCCTTCAGCCCGCCGGCGTAATAGAAATCCTCCATCAGATAGGTGTCCCCATTCGGCCGGATGTTGGCGATGACGGGGACCCTGCGGCCGATCGACTCGAAATCGTCGAGACCGATATCGAACCCGGCTCGCCGCCCGATCGCGACCACATGGATGATTGCGTTGGTCGAGCAGCCCATGGCCATCGCGGCGGCGATCCCGTTCTCGAAGGACTCGCGGCTCAGAATGTCGCTCGGCTTGAGGTCGTCCCAGGCCATCTCGACGATCCGGCGGCCGGTCTGCGTCGCCAACCGCGTGTGGTTCGCGTCCGGCGCCGGGATCGACGCGCCGCCGGGCAGCACGAATCCGAGCGCTTCGGCGATCGACGTCATGGTGCTGGCCGTACCCATTGTCATGCAGTGGC
>Ga0315338_1003396_pt1 | contig 13963 bp, 15 predicted proteins | sample ASW8metaG_FD_204518 | JGI IMG/M metagenome (GOLD analysis project Ga0315338, IMG submission 204518) | Ammonia-oxidizing marine archaeal communities from Monterey Bay, California, United States - ASW #8 | ecosystem: Environmental > Aquatic > Marine > Coastal | place: USA: California | collected... | reverse complement strand
CTTCCTTTTTCTAATTTTGCCAAAGGTTTTGAAAATCTTGAAGGTTTTTTAAATAAAATTTTATTTTCTAAAATTATTAAAGAATTTGATTTTTTTAATTGAGATATATGAATCCATCCACTATTTTTTTTAAAATCGATTATTCTTCTAAAATTTTCTTTTTTATCTATTATTTCTATAGGTAGATATTTTTTTTTATATATGTATTTTATTGGGTAATTAAAACTAGGTCCATATCGGACATTTACTAATTTATTTTTTAAAGATAAATATTTTTTTGGAATATCCGCATAAATTATATTTGAAAAAAAAATTAATAATAATATAAAAATTTTTTTTTTCATTTATAGCAAGTACAATTTTTCTTTTTCGAAAAAGAAATCTTTCTAAAATTTAAAGTTAATAAATTAATAATCAGAATTGAACCATCTAAACTATTTTTTAAATTTAAAATATTTTTTAAAACCTCATTAGCTTGAATGCTTCCTATTATATTTGCTGCAGTTCCAATGATTCCTTCTGACTCACAATTTAAAATATCGTTTGAAGGTTCAGTTTGGTAAAAGCATCTTAAGCAGGGAACTTTATAATTTTTAAAATTAAAAGAAAAAACATGTCCATCAAATTTACTAATTGCGCCTGTAACTAAAATTTTTTTATATCTAATACTGTAATCATTAAGTAAAAATTTTGTTTTAAAATTATCAGATCCATCCACCAAAATATCAAATTTTTTTATAATTTTTGAAAGATTTACATCTGTTATTTTTTTTTTAATAATATTTATTTTTGAAGAAGGATTAATTTTTTTAATTTTATTTTTAATAACATCAACTTTAAATTTCCCAATATCATTGGTATAATACATTGTTTGTCTATGTAAATTTGATAAACTAACTTTATCATCATCAGCTATAGTAATATTTTTTACACCAGATCTTGTTAAATTATCAATTACTGGGCAGCCTAAACCCCCGGCTCCTATAATTAAAATTTTGGCATTTAAGATTTTTTTTTGACCAATAATTCCAATATTTTTTAATACAATTTGTCTTGAGTATCTTTCAATCTCACTTTTATTTATACGTTTATTCATCTACCTGTTGAACCAAAACCACCTTCTCCACGTACTGTATCTGGCAAATTATCAACTTCTTCAAAATCAATTTTGTGTATAGGCATTAAAACTATTTGTGCAATTCTATCACCATTATTAATTAAAAATTCATCAGAGCCATGATTAAATAATATAATTTTTATTTCTCCCCTGTAGTCACTATCTATTGTTCCGGGGGTATTAAGTACTGATATATTGTTTTTAGCAGCCAGTCCTGATCTAGGTCTAATCTGGATTTCATAGTTTTTTGGCATAGCCACACTAATTCCTGTCGGAACTAAATAAGATTTTTTGGGTAGAATTGTAATTGGTTTATCAGTCAATGCCATTAAATCCATGCCTGAAGAACCTACAGTTTTATATGAGGGTAATTTTACACTAGAGTCTAATTTTTTAACAAGAATTTTTACCATCAATTAGTTTAATTGTTTAATAACTCTCTTAACAATTTTTTTTGCAATTAACGATTTTTTCATTTTATAGATTTTTTCATTTTTGATATTTCTGTCTTTATAAAATATTGAAACTTCATTAAAATCAGACTCAAATCCAATAGAACTATCAGCTACATTATTTGCAATTATCCAATCACAATTTTTTTCAGACAATTTTAACTTTGAATTTTCAACTAAATTGTTAGTTTCAGCCGAAAACCCAATAACTAACTTTGGTCTTTTAGAATTATGTTTTGAAATGTTGGCAAGAATATCGATATTTTTTTCTAAGGCTAAATTTAAATTACTTTCTTTTTTAATTTTTTCTTTTTTTTCATTTTTTATCTTGTAATCAGCTACAGCTGCCGAAAATATAGCTACATCAACAGGTAAATTTTTTATAGTCATTTCAAACATTTCTTTAGCAGATTTAACTTTAATAAATTTTATTCCAGGAAAAGGATCGATGTTTGTTGGACCAGAAATTAAAGTTGTTTCAAATCCATTTTTAAGTAAAGCTTCTGCAATTTGATATCCTTGTTTGCCACTTGATCTATTTGCTATGTATCTTATGGGGTCAATATTTTCATGAGTTGGTCCAGCCGTTACAAGAGCTTTAAATTTTTTATTTTTACTAATATTCATAAAATAAAAATCTAAATATTTTGCAATTTCTAAAGGGTCAGTCATCTTTCCTTTTCCATATTCTCCACATGCCATATCTCCAATTTCTGGGCCAATAATTTTATAACCAAAATTTTTAAGATTATTCAGATTTTTTTTTGTAGATTCGTGTTCCCACATTCTAACATTCATAGCGGGTGCTAGAATAATTTGTTTATTTGAAGCCAGCATAACAGTTGAAGCTAAATCATCTGAATTTCCAAAACTTAATTTGGAAATTGTATTTGCTGTTGCTGGGGCAACTAAAATTAGATCAGCCCATCTTGATAACGAAATATGATCCATTTCTGCTTCATTCTCCAAATCAAAAAGGTCTATATATACTTTTTCTTGAGACAAAGAGGTTATTGATAGTGGCGTTACAAACTTTGCACCGTTAACTGTTAATATTGATTTAATTTTTGCTCCGTCTTTTTTTAGAATTCTAATTAATTCTAAACTTTTGTATGCAGCAATCCCACCACAGATAATTAGTAATATTTTTTTTCCTGATAGATTTTTCATTTTGTGAATTAAAATACTATGATCCCAAAAAATACAAGCAATAATAAGCCAATAATGCTTTGATTTCTAAAAGATTTAATTTCTAATTCTTTTTCTTTTAATGCACTATAAGAGTTTGAATTCTCAGGAATATTGCCACTAGCTAAATATGAAAGTGCTTGATTTGCTTTATCCATCATTTTTGGAAATTCTGGAAGTCTTTTTATCACTTCAGCAGATTCTTTAAGAGTATCTGTTAATGAATTGATAGGGTCTTTTGTTTCTTTTAACCAATTTTCTAATACTGGCCTTGAAGTTTTCCAAATATTTGTATTAGAATTTAATTTTCTAGAGACGCCCTCAGTTACAACCATTGTCTTTTGTAATAAAAGCAATTGTGGTTGAGTTTGCATATTAAATTTTTCAGTAATATCAAAAAGTTGTTTTAATAACTTTCCACCAGAAATATCTTTTACTGATTGTCCAAAAATTGGTTCACCTATTGATCTTAAGGCTTGTGCAAATTCATCAATATTTACACTTTTTGGAACAAGACCTGCTAATAAATGAACTTCAGCAACTTTTTTGTAATCTCTTTGAATAAAACCAAATAAAATTTCTGCTAAATATCTTTTGTTTAACTTATCTAGTCTTCCCATGATTCCAAAATCGATTGGAACAATATGACCTTCATTATTAACTAATAAATTCCCTTCATGCATATCTGCATGAAAAAAACCATCCCTTACAGCATGTCTTAAAAAATGTTGAATAATATCATTAGCTAAGTTTTCAATATTAATATTTTTTTCTTCTAGTAATGCTTTTTCTTTTATTGAAATTCCTTCCACCCAGTCCAAAGTTAAAACTTCTTGACTGGTGTAGCTCCAATAAATTTTAGGAACATTAAATCCAATATCATTTTTAGTATTTTCTGCAAATTCGTTTGCAGCAGCAGCTTCTAGTCTTAAATCCATTTCATGATTTGTGATTTCTTTTAATAAAAATACTACCTCTAATAGTTTTAGTCTTTTGGTTTGTTTTGCTAAACTTTCAACAAAATAAGCTAGAAGCATTAATGCATCTATTTCTTCATTAAATTTTTTTTTAATATTAGGACGCAAAATTTTTATTGCAACATCCTTTATAACTCCATCATCATTAATTTGTGCTTTGTGAACTTGAGCTATGGATGCTGCAGCAATTGGTTCACTAAAATTAATAATTGATTTATATATATCTTCACCTAACTCTTTTTTGACTGTTTCTTTAGCTTTAAAGTTAGAAAAAGGTGGAAGTTTATCTTGAAGTTTTTCAAATTGTTTTGATAGTTCTTCACCAATGATGTCTGGTCTTGTTGAAAGGAATTGCCCAAGTTTTATAAATGTAGTACCCATTCCTTGAACAGAATTACACAATCTTTCTTCATTACTTAGATTTAAATTTTCATTTTGTTTTCCAAAAATAGAAATAGAAAAAATTCCCAAAAATACTTTTATTATTATAGGTGGCTTATGTATTTTAGAAACAATTGTCAAAGCATCTGACAAAGCGAGTTTCCTTGCCAGTTTAAGTAAAGTAAATAATTTTTTTAACATTATATTTTCCAACCTGAATGGATTGCAACAATACCTCCGCTTAAATTTCTATAGGTACAATTTCTAAAGTTATTTTTTTTCATTAATTCTAAAAGTTTTTCTTGGTTAACGAATTTTTCGATGCTATTTATTAAATATTCATAAGGTTTTTTATCACCTACAATAAATTGTCCTATAAATGGAATTATTTTTGAATAATTTTTATAAATAAACTCTAAATTAGAATTTTCTATTTTAGAAAACTCTAGACATAAAAATCTTCCACCTTTTTTTAAAACTCTATAAGCTTCTGATAAACTTTTATTTAAATCTTTGGCATTTCTTAATGCAAAACTTATAGTATAAAAATCATATATATTATCTTCAACTTTCAAGTCTTCGGCATATCCAATTTTCCAAATTATATTTTCATATTTTTTTAGTTTTTTTTTACCTTCATCAATCATTTTTTTATTAGAATCAATACATAAAATTCTAGTATTATTATTTGTTGATTTTATATAAAGATCAGCTATATCCCCAGTTCCACATCCCACATCAATTAATTTCTTTTCATTTGTTGGATTTAGCATTTGAATAAAATCTTTTTTCCATCTGCGATGGACACCTAATGACATAAAGTCATTCATAAGATCATATTTATCAAAAACCTTATTAAAAACTTCTTTTACCAATCCTTTTTTTTGTTGAAGCTCTTGATTCATGATTTAATCTTTCATTTAAGTCATTAATATAATCTTAAATGCCAGAATTACCAGAAGTAGAAATAGTTAAACAGTCTCTTAAAAGGAAGATCAAAGATAAAAAAATTATAAAAGTTGTAGTTAGAAATAGAAATTTAAGGTTTAAATTACAAAGTAATTTTGAAAAAAATTTAACAAATAGAATAGTTAATAAAATATTTAGAATTTCTAAATATTTAATACTTATTTTTGATAATCATAAATATTGTATAATTCATCTTGGAATGTCTGGAACTGTTCACTTAATTAACAAAAGTAAAAAAACAAAAATAACCAATTTAAGTTTCTATAAATCTAAAATTCTTCCTAAAAAACACAATCATATTGAAATTATATTTTCTAAATTTAAAATTATTTATAATGATCCAAGAAGATTTGGATTTTTTAAAATATTAAATAACAAACATGAATTTAAATCATATTTTAATAAATTAGGTCCAGAAGCTTTAAACGACGATTTTAATATTAAATATCTAAAAAAAAATTTAAAAAATAAAAAAAAAAATATTAAAAATTTACTTTTAGACCAAAAGTTTGTTTCAGGAATTGGAAATATTTATGCAAACGAAATATTATTTTATTCCAAAATAAATCCTAAAAAAAAAGCACAAAAAATTAATTATAAAGAAATTAATCAACTGTTAAAATTTTCTAAAAAAGTACTTAATCTTGCTATAAAATTTGGAGGATCGTCAATAAAAGATTTTAAGAATACAAAAGGTTCAATGGGAGAATTTCAAAAAAAATTTAAGGTTTATGAAAAAGATAATGAAAAGTGCCCTAGAAAAAAATGTAGTGGTAAGATTATTAAGATTTTTATATCTAATAGGTCAACTTTTTTTTGTAATTCATGTCAAAACTAGTGATTTAAACTATTGACCCAATCAATTTCCCAAGTTATACCATCCGCCCATATGGCAAACACAAAATCAGCGATCAAAACTATAAGAAGAATAGCGAGACAAACAGCGGTAAATAAGTCAAGAAAAAGCAGATTTAGAAATGCTATAAAAAAAATGAACACGATACTTGATACAAAAAGTAAGAATGACGCATTAGCATATCTGCCAAAGTTAAATTCAGAATTAATGAAGATTGCTAAAACAGGTATTATAAAAAAAAAAAATGCGTCAAGAAATATTTCAAGAATAACTAAAAAAATTAACTTACTTTAACAACCTAAAGTAGCTTAATTAAAAAATTTAAATTAAAATCTCAAGTTGTCCCTGAGAATAATCAATTGTTTTGTCACAGACAACCTAAAGTATTTATACAAAATAGATTTAAAAATATTTTTTAAACACAATATCTAGATTTAAATACAAATAATTTAAGTAAATTATTTTTTACCATAAATAAAAAAAAAATTTTTTTTATAATTTAAAAAAAAAATTCAATTATAGATTTATTCAATTAGAGATTTTATTTTTTTTTCAAATTATAAAGTATTTTATTGCATAAGTTGGTTATACACACTATCTACAAATACTTCTCCAATATGAAAAATACTTTAAATCAAAGTACTGAAAGTTTTCCCGAAAAAAAAATTAATTGGAAAGTCATCCAAAGAGAGATGAGGAATAAGTTTGGAAGCGATATATATGAATCGTGGTTAAAAAAAATAGATTTTATTGATGAATTTAAAAATTATTTATTAATTTCGGTTTCAACAAGATTTATTAGAGATTGGATTGCTTCAAGATACATAGATCAAATTTTACAAATTGTTAGAGTTCATAATAAAGAAATTGGCAGAATAGAGTTTAATATCAATGATCAAAAACATGAAAAAATTGATGAAAATAATTCTCAAAAAAATTTGAACGTTCATGAAGATCCAAGTCAAAAAATCTCTTTTATAAAAGATTCATTTTTGCAGTATAACAGAATTGACCCAAATAAAAATTTTGAGAATTTTATTTTAGGCTCAAGTAATAAACTAGCTTTTGAAGCTTCTAAAAAAGTGTCTGAAGATTTATCACACTATAATCCTCTATATCTTTATGGAGGTGTTGGTATGGGCAAAACACACTTGCTTAACTCTATAGGCTTAAGTCTTAAGGAAAAAAATAAAGTTATGTTTATTTCAGCTGAAAGATTTATGTATCAGTTTGTAAAGTCATTAAAATCTAATGAAATGGTAAAATTTAAAGATTATTTTAGAAATACAGATATTCTGCTAATTGATGATATTCAATTTATGAATGGTAAAGAAGCTATGCAAGAAGAATTTTTTCATACATTTAATGCATTAATTGATAAAGGTTCACAAATAATAGTTTCTGCTGATAGACCTCCAAATAAATTATCTAGAATTCAAGAAAGAATAAAATCTAGATTTGCTGGAGGTTTAGTTGTTGATATTCAAAATGCTGATTATGAATTAAGATACAAAATAATAAATGCAAAAACAGATGAATTAAAATTATTTAATTCAAATCAAATCAATATTTCAGAAGAAATTCAAAAATTTATAAGCTCAGAAATAAGAACAAGTATTAGAGAATTGGTAGGTGCTTTAAATAGAATTGTTTCTTTTTCAAGAATATATAATAAAGTACCCACTATACCAGAAACAAAAGTTATTCTAAAAGATCTTTTAAATTTATCTGAAAACAAAGTGACTATTGATTTTATTCAAACAATAGTTTGTCAGTTTTTTAAAATAAGCAAAAATGAAATGCTGTCTGCTAGAAGATCCAGGTATTTAGTAAGACCAAGACAAACAGCTATATATTTAGCGAAATTATTAACTTCAAAATCATTACCTGAAATTGGAAGATCTTTTTCTAACAGAGATCATACTACAGTTATTCATTCAGTAAAAACTATAGAAAAATTAAGAAAAGAAGATAACGAGTTAAATATCAATATTGATAATTTAAAAAATAAAATTTTATATAATAAAGAAAATGAAATTTAACGTAAATCAACAAGATCTTCAAAAATCTTTGAATTACTGCCAAGGAGTTATTGAAAAGAGAAGTACACTACCCATTCTTTCAAATGTTTTGTTAGAAGTATCAAATTCTAAATTAACTATTACTGCTACAGACCTGGATTTAATTTTTATACATCAAATTCAAAATGTAGAAATAATAGAAGAAGGTAAAACTACCACATCTTCATCTATTATGTATGATATAGTAAGAAAGTTTTCTGCAGGGAAAAAAATAAATTTTTCTTACATAGCAGAAAATAAACTGCATCTAGAGTCTGAGAAATCTGTATTTAATTTAAATTGCATAAATGCTACTGAATTTCCATTAACAGATGAAAATTTTAATCAAAATGAATTTTCAATAAAATCAAAACAACTACTTAAACTTCTAAATAAGTGTAAGTTTTCAGTTTCAAATGATGAGACCAGACACTATTTAAGTGGAATTTTTTTTCATCAAAACCAAATAGAAGATAAGATTTTTTTAACAGCAGCAGCAACTGATAGTCATAGAATGTCAATTTCAAAAATGAGACTTAATCAAAAAATAGATTTTGAACCAGTAATTTTACCAAAAAAAACTATTTTCCAACTTTGTTCATTACTTGAAGATTATGAGGGTGAAGTTAAAGTTTCCAATATCAAATCAAAAATAAAATTTGAATTAAATAATAGTATTTTAATTTCAAAATTAATTGATGGAAAATTTCCTAATTATGTTCAAGTAATTCCAAAAGAAAATCAAAAAAAATTAGAAGTAGATTTAAAACTATTTTTAAATTCTGTTGACAGAGTCGCCTCAGTTTCTCTTGATAAAAAAGATGGAGTTAAATTTAATTTAACTAAAGATGTACTTAATCTTTCTGTTAATAATACAAATAGTGGAGATGGAAAAGAAAGTTTAAGTGTAAACTTTGATCATGATTTAGATATTAGTTTTAATTCAAGATATTTGATTGATGTTGCTTCCCAGTTAGATGGTGATAAGATTGAAATTTATTTTAAAGATACTGGGTCTCCAGCTCTAATCAAGGACCCAGCAGATTTTGATAGCATTTTTGTTGTCATGCCAATGAAAGGCTAACGTAATTTATCTAACTCCGAATAAATATCTTCTTGCAGTTTCTTTAAAAAAAGATCTCTGTTCATGCCTGGTTCAATAGGATGTAAAATAGAAATCGTTAATGTTAAATTTGCTTTCTTAAGTCCTTTTTTAGGCCAAATATATCCAGAATTAATTGCTACAGGTTGGCATTTAATTTTTAATTCTTCATAAATTCTACCTGAGCCTTTTTTAAATGGAGACCTATCCTCTGGAAGTAATCTTGTTCCCTGAGGAAAAATTATTAAGGGTCTGTTTGATATATTAATTAATCTGGATATTTCTTCAAAGAAACCTAGGTTTTCTTTAGTTGTTTTATTTCGATTAATAGATATTGATCCAATTTTTTTTAAATACCATCCAAATATAGGAATTTTAAGTAGTTCTTTTTTTAAAATAAAAACAGGCGAATTAAAAATCGTTTGTAAAAAAAATGTTTCAAACATTGATTGATGAGATGAAGCTATAAAAAATTTATTATTAGTAATTATGTTCTCTGTCCCTTTAACTATTATTTTTGTAGATAAAAAAATACGCAAACAAAGAGCAGACCAATGTCCCATAATTTTACCCCCAAATAAAACGATTTTTTGTGGAAGGAAAAATGAAGGTATAAAAATTATTGAAATTAAAATAATTCCTATAAAAAAGAAAAACGAAAATAAAAAGTTTCTTATCATTTGAATCAAAAGCTAAATTATATCAGCAAGCTTTTGTCTTTTTTTAATTACCCTAATTTTAGAATTTTTAATTAAAAGTTCCATTGGTTTTGGTCTTAAATTGTAATTTGAACTCAAGGACATACCATAAGCACCCACATCACAAATAATTATTAAATCTTTTTCTTTTAAATTTTGAAAATTTTTTAAAGTTGAAAACTTATCTGTACTTTCACAAATTGGACCAACAAATTCAAAAGTTTTTTTAGATAATTGACTATTTTTTATTACAGGAATTATTCGATGAATAGCACCATAGAGTGCTGGTCTCATCAAATCATTCATTCCCGCATCTAAGATTATAAAATTCTTGCTATTTGTTTCTTTAATATAAATTACTTTTGAAATTAGTAAACCAGCATCTCCAATAATAGACCTTCCTGGTTCAAAAATAATTTTTGATTTGTGATTTTTTAAAAATTTATTTATTGTAACATTATATTTTCTATAATTAAGTTTTTTTTTTTTTTTTTCATAAGGTATACCCATTCCTCCACCCAGATCTATAAATTCAAATTTGTGAGCAGATTTTTTTATTATTCTATCCACAACTTTAAGCGTTCGTTCATAAGGTTGGTGACTAAGAATTTGACTGCCAATGTGAACACTTAGACATTTAAGTCTAATATAATTAGAACTTTTAATATAATTTAATAACTTTAAAAATTTTTTTTCTCCAATACCAAATTTATTTTCTTTTTTGCCTGTTGAAATTTGACTTAAGGTTTGTGCGTCAGTATTTGGATTTAATCTGATTCCTATATCTACAATTTTTTTTTTAGATTTAGCAATCCTTTGAATTTCTTTTATTTCACTTTGAGATTCAGCATTTATTAGTAATATTTTTTTATCTATTGCATAACTTATTTCTTTAGATGTTTTTCCAACACCAGAAAAAATAATTTTTTTTGAATTAATTCTTGCTCTTAGAGCTTTCATCATTTCTCCTTGAGAAACAACATCAGCTCCAAGTCCCATTTTTTTTATTTGTTTTAAAATTTCTAAATTAGAATTCGATTTTACCGAGAAACAAATTAAAGGATTAAATGATTTAAAATAGTTTTTAAAATTTTGAATATTATTTTTTAATTTCTTCAATGAGTAAGAATATAATGGTGTTCCGTACTTTTTAGCGATTTTTTCAGCTGAAACATTTTCAATATAAAAATGATTATTCTTATAATTCATCAGCTTATTTTAGCTGTTTTAATTGTTATTTTAGTTTCTTTATATTCTGGATCAGCTTTTTTTCCACATGAGATCGTGAGAGTTAAGCAAAAAAATATTAATGCAATTTTTCTAATCATTTTAGTTCCTTTTTATATTTGTTTATCATTTTCTTGATGTTTTCAAAAGATGTACCACCATAAGATTTTTTTGATTTTATTGAGTTTCTAAGATTAAATACTTTTATTACATCTTCACTTAGCTTAGGTTCTATGTTTCTAAGTTCTTTGATATTTAATTGATCAAGTGTTTTATTTTTTGATTCTGCATAATTTACAATTTTTGAAGTAATCTGATATGCTTTTCTAAAAGGAAAATTAAATTTTCTAACAATATAGTCCGCTAAATCTGTAGCAGTTATGTAGCCAACTTTTGAAAGTTCTAACATTCTTTTTTTATTTGCAGTGAAATTATTCAAAATTTCATTCAAAATTATTATCGAATATTTTATTTGATCAAAAGATTTAAAGGCTAATTCTTTATCATCTTGTAAATCTTTAAAGTAAGATAAAGGTAGTCCTTTTAAAATTGTAAGCATTGAAAATAAATTTCCGAAAGCATTTCCAGTTTTGCCTCTTAAAAATTCTAGTGAGTCTGGATTTTTTTTTTGTGGCATAATGGAAGAACCAGTTACTATTTTATCATTTAATTTAATAAGTCCAAAAGCATCTGAATTCCAAATTATAAATTCCTCAGCTAATCTTGATATATGAATTGAGCAGACAGATATTGCATATAAAAAATCTATTACAAAATCTCTGTCAGAAACAGTATCAATAGAATTGTTTGTTGGTTGTTTAAATTTTAGTTTTTTTGTTGTGTAATTTCTATCAATATTAAATGATGTTCCAGATAATGCTGCGCTACCGAGTGGATTTTCTAATAAATTTTCTATATTATTTTTGAATCTATTTTTATCTCTTTTAAACATTTCTACATAAGCAAGAAGATAATGCGCAAAAGAAATTGGTTGAGCATTTTTCAAATGAGTGAATCCTGGCATAATAGTTTCGATATTTTTTTCAGAATTTTTAATTATGATTTTAATTGAAGAGTTTAAAAGATTTATTATTTCATTAGTTGATGTTTTTAACCATAATTTAAAATCTGTTATAATTTGGTCATTTCTTGATCTTCCAGTATGAACATATCCAGCATCTTCTCCAATGATTTCAAATAATCTCTTTTCAATACTCATATGAATATCTTCATATTCAGGATTAAAAATAAATTTTTTTTTAATTATTTCATTTTGTATTTTATTTAAACCCCATATAATTTTGTTTTTTATTTTAAATGAAATTATTTGTTGTTTAAAAAGCATTTCAACATGTGCGATAGAGACCGCTACATCTTCTTTAAATAGTCTTTTATCTATATTAAGTGAACTACCTACTTTTTGAAAAATTGATGAAGTATTTTTTTTAATTCTTGTATTCCAAATAGCTTGATTGTTTTTATTTTTTCTCATGATATGTAAATATACATTTTTAGAATGAAATTTTTAACATTTAAATTTATTGTAATTTTTATCTATGTAATATCATCAAGCATAACTTATGCAATACAGGAACCAAATTTTAAAAATTTAATAGTCCATAAAGAACCAATAAAATTGGAAGAAATATCTTTTAAAAATTCTTCAAAAGATTTTGTTACGTTAAATGATTATAATAACTTTATTATTATTTTAAATTTTTGGGCTACTTGGTGTGCTCCATGTAAAGAAGAAATGCCATCATTAAATCGATTGAAATCAAACAAAAGTTTTTATAATTTAAAAATATTCCCAATAAATGTGGGTCAAGAATCTATTTTAAGATCACAAGAATTTTTTGATCAACTTAAGATTGATAATTTGGAAGTTTATATTGATGATACAGTTAAAACAGCTAATCAATTTTCATTAAGAGGTTTGCCAACCACTATACTAATAAATAAAAAAGGAGAAGAATTTGCTAGAATACTTGGTGCAATTGATTTTGATAATGAAAAATTTATCGAATGGCTAAAAAATTATGATTAAAAATTGTTAAAAAAAAATTTATGAAATTTTCACTTAACACAAATATTGTTTTTCCTGATGAAAAAAAAGAAATAAAAAATGCAATTATTTTACTTCATGGATATGGTGGAGATGGTAATGATATTAGTATTTTGACTATTAATTGGAAAAGATTTTTACCTAACACAATTTTTTTATGTCCTGATGGACATGAACCGTGTCCAATTAACTCCAATGGTTTTCAATGGTTTGATTTAACAAAAGATGATCCCGAGTACATATTGCAAGAATCAATCAAAGCTGAAAATAAATTGAATTTATTTCTAGAAGAAATAAAAAAAGAATATAATTTAACTAACTCACAAATATGTTTATTAGGTTTTAGTCAAGGTTGTATGATGTGTCTGAATCTTGGATTAACTTCAAATGAAAAATTTAATTGTATAGTAGGATTTTCTGGAAAAATTATTAATGAAATTAATTTATCAAAAAGAATAAATTCAAAAACTAAAACGTTCTTAATTCATGGAGATAGTGATGCGGTAGTTTCTTCAAGTTATTTGCTAGAGGCAAAAGATTTTTTAATGAGACATAAAGTTGATGTTGAAACAAAAATGATAAAAAATTGCGATCATCATATTCCTATTGAAGCCTCAAGTTTAGCTTTAAACTATATTAAAAAGAACTTAATTATTTAATAATTATTAAATATTTTTTTGTATTATTGATAAATAAAATTAATTAAGCTAAACTTTTTTTATGCAATTTTTTGATCAAAATATATCTTTAGAGAAATGCCCTGCATTAGTTTTAAATGCTGATTATAGACCTTTGAGTTATTATCCGCTTTCTTTATGGAGTTGGCAAGATTCAATTAAGTCAGTTTATTTAGATAGAGTCGCAATAGTTA
>Ga0315338_1003395_pt1 | contig 13964 bp, 13 predicted proteins | sample ASW8metaG_FD_204518 | JGI IMG/M metagenome (GOLD analysis project Ga0315338, IMG submission 204518) | Ammonia-oxidizing marine archaeal communities from Monterey Bay, California, United States - ASW #8 | ecosystem: Environmental > Aquatic > Marine > Coastal | place: USA: California | collected... | reverse complement strand
CCCCAACCCGACTGGCCGCTTTGCGTCGGAATCGGTGGCCGGATTAAATCGGAATCAGTGGCCGCTTTGGATTGGAATCACTGGCCGCTTTGCGTCGGAATGCGCAGTTCAAACCACTCTCAGCGATGAGAAATGGCGCCAGCGCCGGGACAGCCTGAAACTGCATCGGCAATGTAATGCCGACAAGGAACATGAGGCCGAGTACGGCCCATCGGTTCTTCAGGTCGATCAAGATTTACATCGCATCAACTTGGCTTGTAGTGATCGTTTCGCGTTCCATGTGGGAGCGCCTATGCCAATCAGGCGCGGATACCCGACCGCATCAGCGGTTACGTATACCGCTAGTTCACGTTCAACCCGCTCTACCATAGAGGGAGTGTATCGCTGTGTGCCTGCTAAATCTATACGTGGTGATGAGACGACTGGATGTTACCTCTTGGCAACAAAGCGAACTCGCGGCGTTCCCGATCGACTTCCACAGTACCCTCAACATCCGACATCAACGCGACGATGTCGGCTTTTCGTTGATTTACTTCCGCTTTCTCACAGCATCGGGCGTGACGCGTAAAGCTGGTTGATGGGGAAAATGGCCGATTACTGACGTGGCTTAGTTCACCCGCTGGGCTGACCCGCGCCTCAAGCAGTTTCAGCGAGTATCCTGCCGACTGTGCTGACGCCAATTCCCAGTTCCTTTGAAATTTTTCGTTTGCCCGTGCCCTTCGCGCGAGCGGCCAGTACGGCCTTCTCTACATCGCTATTTACCTTAGGGCGGCCCAACGTTTTACCCTGTGCCTTTGCGCGTGCGAGACCAGCCTTCACCCGCTCCTGGATCATGGCACGCTCGAATTCGGCAAAAACGCCGCACATCTGGAACATCGCTTTTCCCACCGGGGTCGTCGTGTCAATTCCTTGTTGATGCAAATATAGATCGACGCCCTTGGCGTGTATCTCTCCAAGGAAACCGACAAGATGCTGCAGTGAGCGCCCGAGACGGTCGACCGACCAAGCCATGATCACATCGAATTCCCGGCGGCCCGCACCTTTGCACAAGGCATCGAAAGCTGGCCGCTTCTCACGACCGTTGGCGCCACTGACGCCGTCGTCAGAGAAAGTTTCGACGACTTCCCAACCGTGACGTTCCGCCGCGACCTGGAGCTCCATTAGCTGATTAATGACAGTCTGGCCGTCGGTGGATACGCGGGTGTAGATGGCGATGCGGCGGGACATGTGTTTACCTCCGAAGGGATGATGCCCGACTTCAGATTTAAACACATGGTGGTTCGGCAAACAATTAATTACCGAACCATTCAATTGCCATCCCGAAAGGCGCAGATTTACTAAGGTCGCGTAGCGAAAAAACAATAGGGTTTTCCGAACCACCTTCACACCAATCCCATATGGCGGCGATTGGTCTGTTGCGGGATAGGGTCTGAACTGACGGCCTTGCGTTCATCAATCCGACGGCTGTCGCGCCACGATCTGCCGAATTTTCTCGACCAACTCTTCACTCGGAATATCCGGCTCGACCGGATTGCTGAGTCGTCGAATGATCACAGCTTGTCGAGTTGTAGCAACCGCCCCGTAGCTGGCGAAAGTCGTCATCACTTTTTCATGGCCGACATTTTGGCTCCAAGCTTTGAATTCCTCCGGGGTGCGGCAAATCTGTTCTCCAAGCTGCGTCAACGTGTCCCGAAAGCTGTGCGGATGGAAATAGGGCAAACCAGCGTGTTCAAACGCCTTTCGAAAGATATCACGGATTGGCGATGCCGTGCTCCAATGCTTGCGAGCCAGACCAGATGCGCGGAACTGCTGGTTATTACCCTGGGACACTTTGGTCGCGGGAAAGAGCGGATCGTCGTTGCTCCATAATTTTTCGGCCCGCAGGAAATCGACCCACGCCTGGACGATCTGGCATACGTCGTTCCCGACCGGGAAGAAGTAAGTCGGAAAAGACTTTGAAAACTTCGTTCGAACCTCCCGCGCGTCCTGCATGATGCGACCCTCGACCAAGTCAATATGCTTCAGCTTCAAGGAGACAATCGCCCCGTCGCGCGCACCGGTCAGCAACGTAAACGCGATGAGCGCGTGGTTGCGCCGCTCGATCTCCGTGATCGCCGGCATGACGCCCAAAACATGCTTGATCTGCCCAAGCGTCGGCACCGACCGTTCGGTATGGGTCCTGGCCTCACGGGTTTCCTTGTCGGTGAGGTTGAAATATTCCGCATCGGAATAGTTGATTCTTGACTTGAAACCGGGGCGCCCGGCCAGCCATTGAACAAAGGCCTTCAGGGCCGCTAGTACCGAGTGAACCGTCGCCTTACTGAGGGGCTTGCCGGTCCGCTCGTTCTTCTCCTCCGTCAGGCGCCGCTTGAATGCGACTGCCTGCTGGCGATGAAACTGCCGAAAATCCTTGAATCCATTACTGGCTTCGAACCGGTGTAGGGCTGCGGCCGCGTTGTCGACGGAGGGGTCGCTCAGCCGCTTGGCCTCCTTCAGGAAGATCAGGTATTCGCGCTTTATCCGCTCGTTGTGGGCGTTGTGTCTGGCCATGGGTTACGCTCCTTTTCTGAAATCACAATTCAGGGAGGGTTTAGTCACTCCCCTTATGTGCCGTTCCACCGGTTCGGGCGTGACCTCCAGATCGCCTATTGCGGCCGCGATATTGGCGAGACTGACGCGACGGTGAATGAGCGAAACGCAGCCCGGGCAGATGCCGCGCAGATTGGCCGAGGCCTCCGTGACGTGGACCCATTCAGCCATCTTCCCCGCGGGTCTGACGGAGCCGCGGCATTTCAGGCAGTACATTTCCCCCGGCTTCAGCGGGCGCTTGCTCTTCTCGCGCCGCAACTTGAGAAATGCGATGAGATCGGCGCCCAGAACGAGGGCAGGACGCCTGTCGTCGATGCTTTTTAAACCGTCCCGGAGCCAATTGCGGACTGTATTCTTGTGCTTCCCAAAAAGTTGGGCGATCTCTTCCACCGTGTAGTTTCGATGGATCTTTACGTGGCGATGGTTCGGATGGCGGCGCTTCATAACGGCACCGCGTCTGACTGACCCTTGAAGGCGGTACGAGGGCTACCGGGCATCGTTGTCCGCCGCATCGTCGGCTGCTTCGCTGATCGGTCCAACGGTGTTGGCGTGCAGGCTGGCCGCCTCGAAGGACTCTATATCGGACAGCCGATAAACGACCCGCCCGCCGATCTTGAGATATTGGGGACCGCGGCCCTGCCAGCGCCATTGCTCAAGCGTGCGCGGCGAAATCAGCCAGCGCTCCGCTAGGGTCTTCTGATCAAGATGTTGCATGGTCCAGTTCCTTTCTGCGTATCGCGCGCCGATGCATTGCGGCGCGATAAGTCACGAGAAAGAACGTGGACCTTCTGGTTCGATTAATCTGTGGACAGCCACGCAGAAAGGCGTGACGCGTTTTGGCCTTCAATCCTTTGATTCGTAGCAATCGCGTCGAGAAGCGTGACATTTCATTTTAGAAGCGTGACTAAAGATCAAGCTTTCAGCACGAAGAATGAAATTGGACCCCCACGAAAAACTTTATTCGCCCCAAATTGCCAACATCGCCGCTCGAATGTCGCTTGTTGATGGTCCTGCAGCGTTCACATTGCGATGTTGGATTTCGCTTTGTTCATTTCCGATCATCCCTCAGCTCCGGACGAACCGACCGAGGGGCGATTTGGTCGCGAATGACCCACACCAGACTTCGCAATCGTAGTAATTTGGCATTCTCATGTTTGTGAAATAGCATCGGGGTATTGGGTGGATGTAAAGTCAGACGCTCCGTTGAGTGCCGTCACGACACTTCGGCAGTGTCCAAAGAAACAAATTTCACCCTCAATCAGAGGCCAAATGGGAGGGAATTATGGCAGCACTAGCAATTACAATTATCCGACCTCATCCGGGGAAGCGCCAAGCAGCAGAAAGTCGAGCCCGCCAAGCCGGTGGCATTTACGCAAGACATGGGGCCTCGGTCAAAATAACGAATTTTATTGCTGGCCCGTATACCGGGTGTATTGGGCTAATTCGGGCCTACGCTGACTTCCAAACTGCGGCGAAGGCGTTTCAGGCAGCGAGTAGTGACCCAGCTTACGCCGAATTCGAAAGAGAGCGTGAAGCAAACCCGCTCGCTGAAATAGTTATGGGACGGAATATTGCCCGTAGCATCTACGGCGAAAGTAAGTGGGCCACGCACCCGGTAACGCAGCTGCGTCAGTACGACATTACACGAGATAAAGTTTCGGACGCACTCAAACTATTTCCAAAGGTTTCCAAGGTTGTATCCAAAAACGATGTCAACGTTCTCGGTTTGCTTCCGGTAACCGGTGACGACATGAGCAGCATGACCATTTCGTATCAGTTTCGTTCGATTGACCACTGGGCGGAAGCGGCGGATACCGTCGCCGCGTCGAAAGAATTTCAGGCTATTGTCGCCGAAGCAAGTAAGCTTGGAACGCTTCGCTCAGCCAGCGTAATGGTTCCGCTGTAGGCTGGACACCTTGCCCGCTCGGATGAGCGGACATCGGAATTGGGAGCCTCTTAGGGCGTTCTATCCGTCGATAACGCCCTAAGAGCTTCCGGTTACTCGTGGGTCTCGGCTGCGATAGACAGATACCGATAACATACCTGCATCGATGGCTCCGTTTGGTGCGCTCGAGACCGAAGCGTTACACTACACGAGTTATCTCTGGGCGCTGGCGTCGCTTGAATTCCCTGGGGGGCGCCAGCGTTCGCTGCTTATTTCCATTTCACCCTGCCGAGTTAACCTTGGTTTGCTCCTGGGGCTAAGGGATTCCAGCCATTTCAGAAGGAAATTGCGATGAAACGTCCAGAGCGCAAGCGCGTTTATCACAGTGGCCTTTTGGATAGCACCTATTGGGACCGATTCGTTCCGCGCGATGATGACATCGTGATTTCAACTTCCTTCAAGGCAGGAACGACCTGGACCCAGCGCATTTGCGCCGCGCTCGTCTTTCAATCCCCGGAGCTCGAAGTACCAGTTGATGCATCGTCCCCTTGGCTTGACTTCCGAACCGCGCCGCAAGACTTCGTAATCCCGGCCCTTGAGGCCCAGACGCACCGACGCTTCATCAAGTCCCACCTGCCGCTCGACGCAATCCCGTTCTACGATCAGGCGAAGTATATCGTCGTCGGGCGGGATGCGCGTGACGTGTTCATGTCCCTGGTGCCGCATCATTTCAACATTACCCCCGCGCAGCTCGATCAGATGAACGCCAAGGATGGCGTAGAAGCCGTGGCCGCGCACCGAAAGAACGGGCGGGAGGTCGGGCCGGAAGAGGAAGCGGCGTTGCTCAAACTGCGACGATGGGAAGGCGAAGATATTCCCACCCTGGAAGGTTTGGACATTCGCGATATCTGGCGCCTGTTCATGACGAAGGCGATGTACCCGTGGGAGAGCGACGGTTACCCCTACTGGTCGCACTTTTATCATTTAAATTCCTGGTGGGAATTTCGCGAGCTGCCCAACGTTCTGTTCGTTCACTATGCGGATATGTTGAATGACCTGGATGGTCAGATGCGACGCATCTCCAACTGGTTAGGCATCGAGATCGACGAGGAAATCTGGCCGTCGCTTGTAGACTCCGCCACGTTCAAGACGATGAAAAGCCAATTCGAGAAAACAGCCCCAGCGATAACGCACGGTGTTTGGCGGGACCCGAAAAGCTTCTTCCATAAAGGTAGCAACGGCCGGTGGCGGGATGCGCTCACAGATGAAGACCTTGAGCTCTATGAGGTAGCAAAGAACAGAAACTTAACGCCGGCAGCCATTCGATGGCTGGAAGATGGCGGCCTGAAAGCCGGTTACCCCTCGGCGAGTTGACGCGAATTATATTGCGAGGTGTAAAGGAGTAACAGCGGCTACCCCGCATTCGAGACCTCGTGCTGACGGGTTACTACAGATTTCATTAAACATTGTTTGCTCATCATCAGGGTGGCGGCTCGCAAAAGCGAAACCGCCCTCCTGTGAAACCGAAACCATCAGACCAGCGTTTGAAGCGAGTGACCTATGCGCTGCATTTGAGCGGTCGTTGTCAATTCTTGAATGACTTTAGCGAAGTGAGCATTATCCGCACCGGAGAAAATGTACTGCCACCGGTAAGCCTTCAAAAAGCCCTTGGTGATCGCCTCCGCTTCATCGTCGAAAACTGCACGTTCTACCGCTGACATGAAGTATTCCGTATCTGTTCTCGATTGTTCCTGCAGGATACCGTCAATCGCGATGGCCAGTTCGATGAGATCATCGACAGCGGCGTCCCGTTCGCTCTCGTTCAGTTTTCGGTGCTCGCGCCGCCATTCCAACTCGTCCAAAATTGCATGCTGACTTTCTTCCATCCAGTGAAAGCGGAAGACATCCTTGTAGAGCGGTGAGAGCTCCGCGCCCTTCCCGATGCTTTCGCGATAGTGGGCCTGAGTGACGATTTCGACCATCAAAGTCAGCCCTAATACCGCCCAATTACGCTTGCCCAGTATCATTCGAGCGACGGGATTGGGCTGCGGTGCGAAGCGGTACCCGTCCGGCATCGCTTCAGCCATCAATTCCTCCACGCGCCGGAAGAGGTGCTGGTGTTTCATCTCTTCGTCGCTGAACCGGATCAAGGCCTCCAGCTTGGTCTGATCACCAAACCAATGGTCCTGACTCAGTTCCAAGACTTTTGCGTTTACGTAACGCTCGAGCAGGCCAAACATGTTCGCGTAGGTCCGGCCCTGAATTTGGCTGACGAAGCGCATTTCCTCGACCGACAGGCTTGGAAATTCTGCGGACTTCGCAAAACTCTCAGGAAGGAAGTTGTGCGTTGGGTCGAAGCTTCGGCCCTGAATCACATCGTCGATGTCCCAGCTTACGCGCTTGGACACCTCGATGCACCGCGCGTAGCGAAAAGCTTCCATATTTGCAGCGGTTCCGTCGTCTTGCTCGGAATATTGCTGTGTCTTGTCGATCTGTACGGTCATTTTACTTGCCTCTTCTTTCGGACCACGCGCGAGCGGGCGCCTGGTGGCGCCGGCTCAGCGGGCCTTGGTTTAGATTTTTTCCACTCTCACCTCGACCGGCAAAGAGTTCGATACGATGTCGAACACCGGCGAAAATTGAGTCAGTGATTTCAAGGTCTCGGCGTCAGCTGGGGATTTGACCCGCATGACAACGCGTACGACGGAGAAGCCCTTGCGAACATTCTCGTCCAGGCCCAGAAACCCCTGCAGATCGAGTTCGCCCTCCAGCTCGGAAGTCACATACTCGATGTCGATGCCCTGGGCCGTCGCGTGATACACCATCGTCGTGGTCAGGCATCCCGCCAACGCATGCAGAACATATTCAACGGGATTTGGCGCATCGCCGTCCCCGAGAAGGACCGGCGGTTCGGCGTTATCCATCACGAATGGCCCTTTGGCGTGACGATGATCTTCGCACGCGCCATGGAATCCGCTCACGGTCGTACGGTTGCGATCGCCGCCGATCCACCGGTTGGAAACATGGAACCGGAAGTCGGCAATTTGCGGCGTTTGCTTTACGGCGTCGACGGTTTCGTAAAGCGCGTCGACGTCGATCCCATTAGTGACGACAGGGGCGGTTTGAACAGCTGCGGACGTGGACATAGCGTTTTCCTTTCATGTTTGGGGCTACTCCGTATGAGCAGCGTGCCTCTACGCTACGCCTCGGTTCTCTTGCGTTCGAGATCGAGAATTGCCAAAAAAGGACCGATCGTGCCACGAAAGGAGCCATGACATGGGATCCAATGTCGAAAACGCGAAGGAGGCTGTGATCGTCGCGGTGCCTGAAACAGCCGGTTCTGCGCTTTACGGCATGTTCGACGTGTTGGCGTCCGTCGGAAATATCTGGCAGGAGCTTGTTGGGGTGCAGCCGACGGCCCGATTAATCTCGCCCAAAATTGCTTCACCGATCGGGCATGCCTTCGAATGCGGCAACGGCATCCCGGTGCGACCCAAACTCAATATTAAAGATCACCCTGAGGCAGACATCGTGATCCTGCCTGAATTGTGGCTGGCACCGGACGAGGACTTGAAGGGACGCTATCCGGAACTGATGGAATGGATCCGGCAACGCTATCGCGGAGGTTCATCGATCTATTCTGCTTGTTCCGGTGCCGTCATGCTGGCGGAGACGGGATTGCTTGATGGCCGAAAAGCGACGTCGCACTGGGGTTACCAGAACCTGTTTCGCGTCAGCTACCCCGAGGTCAGTTTCGAACCGGAACCCAATCTCTGTTTCGCCGATCCCAGTGGCCGGATCGTTACGGCCGGCGGCACCAGTTCCTGGCATGACCTGGCGATTCACATCATTTCAAAACACTGCAGCCCCGGAGAAGCCTTGCGAATAGCCAAGGTCTATCTGCTGAAATGGCACGACGAGGGTCAGTTGCCCTATGAAACGCTTGTGCGTCACGTACCGCATGCCGACGCTATGGTGCGCCGCTGCGAAGAGTGGCTGAGCGAACATTTTCGGGAGACGGATGCGGTATCCGGTGCGGTTAAACATGCGGGCGCTGCGGAGAGAACACTGAAACGGCGCTTCAGGGCCGCCACGGGAACGACCTTAATGGACTATGCACAGAACCTTCGTATCGAAGAGGCGAAGCGGCTCTTGGAGTCGAGCGAAATCTCCTTCGACACGATTGCTTCCAATGTTGGCTATGAGAACCCAAGTTTCTTCCGACGGCTGTTCAAGAGACGCACAGGCCTCACGCCATCGAACTATCGCAGGATGTTCCAGTCCTTTGGGACGGGAGTTTAGTCGGTTCTGATTTTATCATCGTTCAGTCGATCTCGCCTTCTGGCTACACCTCGCCGTTGTAACGGAGGCCATGGTGAGTCCGGAACGCTTCTCATTCCAGACCTGAGGCCACCGACCTCCCGATGGAGGAAGCCGGCGGCCGAAGCCATACGATGTTCCCTGTCAGGCAGCCACCTGTCTTTCCCAGGTAGTCTGCGTAATTTTCTCTGCTGTAATCGCGGCGAAACGGCGTGCGCCAATATAGGACGCCCAGGCCAGAATGCGGATAAACCGCGTTTCGTCTGGAACGGTTCCGATCACCGCTTCGGCCATCGTTTCATCGACCTGATAGGGGGCCTTGGCGAGTACGATCGCGAGGCGAGCGATAGCCGCATCGGCGTCGCCCAAACCTTCAACGTCGGCTTCCACCCAGGATCGGCTTATGGGCATTTTCTCACCACGCCACGCGCCCAGAGCAGTCTCAACCGCGCGTCTAACGTCGGGAGAGACGGCTTTAACCGCTTCGAGTTCCACGGCCGCGGCCCAGCGCGCCAGTGCCTCGGCAACGCGAGAGTTGGGCTTGGCCCATGCCATGTCGTTAGGGAGCGGTGCCGACGGCAGGAGAGGAAGTGCCCGGCCAGGCAAAAGCGGGACACGCCGCGTGACCTCGAGTTCCGATCCAAAGAGGCGCAGCGCCGCGGCCTTGATTGTTTGAAGACCGAATGGTGTCCCGACTGGCGAGGCCGCCATGACCACGTGGCTGAAACGGTTGATGTCGCTCATCCCCATCAACGTGCCGAGCACCTCCGGAAGCTGTTCCGAGGAAAAGGGTGTCGGTGGGATGATGTCGGTGCCTGGCGTGGCAATGGCCCTCACCCACTTCAACTGCGCCTGCAATGTGGCGTCCGCACCCTGCAGGTCGTTTTGCGCAAAAATATCCTGTGCCGCCTCGTGCTCGCCGCCGGCATGAACGAGGCTGACCAGCATGTCTTCGCAATAGGGGCAGTCGTTGGCCTGCGACAGCACCGCACTGATGGCATCCTTTGTGGTGCGATCGACTTTGTCTTCGACGAGCATCGCCTCGCGTCCTGCCGTCCATATCGCTGCCATGAGTTCAGGTACCTTGGACCGGCTTGTGAGCGAGCCGTTCTTGAAAAAGTCCTCCCGGATCATGTCGTACACCTGCTTGGTCAGACCTTTTGCCTCGCGGTTGGGTACGGCCGTGACATAACGCATGGTCTTGACTGACAGGCTATCGAACAGGCTGTGACGAATTTTTTCTGGCAACATGGTTCTGTCTCCTTTTGATCAACCCAGTTTCGTTTCGGGTGGCGCGTTTTGCGCCGTTGTTGATCGCGAGGATGCGCCCGGTTTGTCGCTGCGACTAGTTCAGAAAATGAAGTGGTTTGATTCTGGACCAGCGACTAATGTTGCAAGCATGACGAAGGGATATGGACAGTATTGCCCGTTAGCGAAAGCGATCGACATTGTCGGTGAGCGCTGGACACCGTTGGTCTTGCGCGAATTGTTGATGGGTGGGCGGCGGTTCAACGAGATAAGGCGTGGTGTGCCGCTGATGTCACCGGCTTTGCTGACCAAGCGGCTCAAGGACCTGGAGCGCGGCGGTGTCATCTCTCGGGTGCCGGTGCCGGGCAAACGAACCCACGAATACCAATTGACCCCAGCGGGTGAGGCACTGCGTCCGATCATCGTCGGCCTGGCCGTCTGGGGTCTGAATTGGGTCGAAGCCCGGTTGGGTGATGAGGATTTGGACGCTAGCGTTCTGATGTGGGAAGTCCGTGGGCAAATCGACACGGCGGCGCTGCCGGAAGGCCGGACGGTAATCCAGTTCTCCTTTCCGGATGCGCCGAGAATGGCAAGTCTTTGGTGGCTCGTGATCGAAGACGGTCAAACCGATTTGTGTCAAAGCGATCCTGGTCACGAAGTGGACCTTTACTTGGAGACAGACCTGCGCACGATGACGGAGGTTTGGCTGGGACGTATCCCTTTGAAGAAGGCGATCCGCGACGGTGCAATCGACCTCTTCGGGAGCCGTACTTTAGAAGGAACGGTTGGAAATTGGCTACAGCTTAGTAAGGTCTACGAGGCCGCTCAGGATATGAGCGAAAGAGCCAACTGACCCGGTTTGCAGCCTCGCTTATAGACGTTACAGCAGGTCTGCTTGTGGCTAACCTGAGAAGTCGGGGCACGCCGGAATGACTTCCGCAATCCCCTCAACATCCGACATGCCGCCGATGATGTCGGTTTTAAGCTGTTTTGCTTCTGCTTTGTCCCAACTCCGGGCGTGACGCGGGGCACTCGTTGACGGGGATTTATGACCCAAGTCGGGCGTGAAAGGTTATTCGGAAAAGCCGGCCTTGCGCAGGCCGTCTAGCAGCATCGCCGTATGTTCCGGTTTTTCAAATAATTGGTTTTCACCTCTAAAAACGCTGCCTATGAAGTCCGGTGCCGTACGCATCAATTCCGCGCGATGCGTTTCCAGTAAAGACAGATTACCGACCTCCGCGGCATAGGCGATCATCATTGCTCGGCGTATCGGCGCGGATGGTTGGGCCTGAATTGCCTTACTTGCCCAATCTTCAAAACCAGTAGCGTCTTTTTCAATGTATGCCGCCATTGCGAGCGCTAAATATGCGACACCAAGTTGTGGGTCTTTTGGGCTAATACGAATTGCCAATTTCGCGTGTATTTTAGCGTTCTCGAACTCTCCAGCGCTTGCTTCACACCATGCCCACCAATTAAGTACGGAAGCGTCATTAGGATTAAGCTCATGCGCGCGCTGAAAATCTCGATTTGCGTCTTGATATAGCCCCTTTCGGAACCGAGCCAGTCCAAGGCTGTTATATGCCATGTAGGACCCCGGAACTTGAGAGAAAAACTTCTTTGCCCAGTCTTCGGCAAGGTCAGCGGATGTTGAGGGGCTATCGCCCCACCGGAACAAACTTTTCATGACATATGCAAGACAAATCGTGTGGTACGCAACGCCGCATCCGGCATTCATTTCCACGGCTTCCACTGCCAAAGTAATTGCACTATCGAGCATAGACGGCTCGCGGTTGCGGTAAGCTGATCTTGCCATTCCCTTGGCTCGCCAAGCGCGTTCATGGGCTTCGTCGAACAGCCGTTCGCCCCGTCCGATCCGTACCAGTTCGGCGTCGGCAATTTGAGGCGCAATACTGCCTACCACTTGGCTCGTCACCTGTTCTTGCAAATCAAAAACATCTGCAATAGCGCCGTCGTAGCGTTCCGCCCAAACGTGTCCTCCGTCCTGACCGCTGATGAGCTGGGAGGTTATACGAACCCTCTGACCCGCCTTACGCACACTGCCTTCCAAGATAAAGCGGACGCCAAGCTCTTGGGCGATCTCTTTCACGTCAACTCGTTGACCTTTGTAGGTGAAGGACGTGTTTCGGGCGATAACAAACAAATTTTCAAAGCGCGACAACTCGGTAATGATGTCTTCTGTCATACCGTCGGCGAAATATTCTTGCTCCGGATCGCCGGACATGTTGTCGAATGGCAGCACGGCGATAGAAGGTTTGTCCGGTAACGGCAGTGGCTCGACTCCTCCGGAATCAGCGGAACTGCTCGTTATCGAAATATTTCCGACCCATTGCCACACTTTCACCGGTCGAGTGATGTTCTTAACTTCCTTCTCACCCATATCCTCAAACGGCAAGTCGAGCCGATCTCGCACCTGCTCGTGAACACTACCTGAGATGCAAATTCCACCCGGTTGAGCGAGACCCTCCAGTCTTGCGGCCACATTCACTCCGTCGCCTTGGATGTCGTCTCCGTCTATCACCACGTCGCCCAGATTGATCCCGACGCGAAACTCGATCCGCTTGTCTTCGGGCAAGTCCGCATTGTGCTCGGCTATTGCTACCTGTGTCTCAACGGCGGTGCGCACGGCGTCCACCACGCTGGGGAACTCCGCCAACATGCCGTCGCCCATCAGCTTGACGATCCGTCCATGGTGCTCGGCGACCTTGGGATCAATGAGGTCCGCTCGCAGGTCTTTGAGAGCCGAAATCGTGCCCTCCTCGTCAGCACGTATGAGCCGCGAATAACCGACCACATCAGTGGCCAAGATGGCGGCGAGACGGCGCTCCATCGAAATTCTCCCTGCCAGGAAGCTTAACGGTGATCAAACGGGAAATCTATGCGTGCCGTTGACAGGAGCCGACTTCTGCTTATGGCTAAAAACGGCTGTCGCGGCGCTCCCGATCGACTTCCGCAATACCCTCAACAACCGACATGCGGGCGATGATGTCGGCTTGCAGCGGTTTTATGCCGGCTACTCTCGCAGCTTCAGACGTGCCGTTGATGGCGGCGCGAGGACCGTTTTTGACCCGTTTGAGAAGTCGTCCACGGATAGGAATGTCGTGGAGACGTGAAACGACAAATCTTGCCCCACACTGGAAAATTCTAAATCTACCTTGTTCCGAAGCGGAATTTACGCCGCCTCAATAAGGAAAGCCCGGCCAAACCAACTCCCACTAGAGCAAGCGATCCTGGCTCTGAAACACTAATTCCACAATTATTTCCGGTATTTGGGTTCGAAATACAAAATCCGCGATTGGCGACAGCCGCTGCTACAATGTCGTCGTCTACAGCGCTGTGCAATGCAAGTGCATCGGTGCCGTTAGAATTCTCTATACCAACAGTAGTGTTCCGAAGCGATGCGCCAGCGTCCATTCTGCCGTATTGAAACTCGATGTCATTCGTTGCTTCGTGCAGGATCATTTCGAACGTAACAAATGTATCGCTAACAATTGTTCGTACATCGTAGAAGCCCGCAATGAATTCTCGTGAACCGACATCACCTTGCGTCTCAAAAGCTATAATTCCGCCTCCAGGTTGGAAAAGGTCCGTCCAATATCCAGCAATTAAGTCGTCGAATGCATCATTTACCGGAATCGGAAGGCCGTTCAACCCAGCTTGTGTAGTTGAAAAATTCAAGAATCCATTGCTGGATAAAACCACGTTAGATTTAGTCGATCCATAGAAGCCGAAACTAAACGGCAGTGTTAAAATCGTTGTCGCATCGTCCCCCAATACGAGGCGAGTGCCCGTGACACGAACGTTACGAATATTATTTGCAATCTCTTTGCCTTCATAACCAAATGCGTCAGGTCCTGGGAATGGCACCGAATTTGCCAATCCAGAACACCCAAACATTGCAATA
>Ga0315338_1003394_pt1 | contig 13966 bp, 10 predicted proteins | sample ASW8metaG_FD_204518 | JGI IMG/M metagenome (GOLD analysis project Ga0315338, IMG submission 204518) | Ammonia-oxidizing marine archaeal communities from Monterey Bay, California, United States - ASW #8 | ecosystem: Environmental > Aquatic > Marine > Coastal | place: USA: California | collected... | reverse complement strand
CAAGCAATGTCGTGCCGACGCTTTTCGTATTTGGACTAATGCATGTGCATCTGCCTGAAAAAGGTTTTGATAATTCTCTGCGCCTATAGAAAGTTAATGTGACAATACCCACCTAATAAACCGATCTCATCTCAAGCAAAGTCGCGCTGAAGCATTTGGCGTTTGGGCAACTGCAAGCAAAGCTGCCTAAAGATATTCACTAAGGTTTCTCTGCGACTACGGTTAGTTAATGTGACAATGCCTCCCTTTCGGGGTTTGGGCAATTGTAAGTGAGGCAAAATTTCACTGAAGAAACTCTTCGTCCACTGCAAGTAAATGCGAAAACACCAGAAAATGGGCACAGAATACACTTGATGTATTCAGTACTATTGTATACATTTATGCTCGTGCGATTGAGGAATGAAAAATATATCACCGGAAAAACCGAAGGTCAGGGAAATAAAGTTCAGTACCAACTGATCCCACATAGGGCGCCGCAATACGTATGTATCAAAATACTAAGCTTAACAATTAAAGATTGTGTTGGAGAATTGAATGGGGTTTTTAGCTGAAAAATTATCTGAGTATGTATGCGACTTTAAGTATGGCGACATTCCCGCATATGTAACAGAGCACACAAAGCTTTGCCTTTTGGATTCTTTGGGGGTGGCGCTTGCGAGTGCCGACAAACCATGGTGCAAGGCTATTCATAGCTATGTCCGGCGCCAGGGCGGTGCCCAGGAAGCAACTGTATGGTATCATGGAGGCCGGGTTCCGGATACGAACGCTGCCCTTGCGAATGCCATGTTCGTTCACAGTATGGATTTCAACGATGATCTGGCCGGCATTCAAGTTGGCGGCATTATCCCGCCAAGCGCCCTTGCCATAGCCGAGAGTGTCGGTGCAACAGGCGAGGAAATCATTGCCGCAATTGTTATCGGCTATGATGTTGCAACCCGTTGTGCGGTCGCGATCAATTCGCAGGGTCTTTACATGCGCGGCTTTCAACCGACGGCAGTTTGTGGCGCATTTGCTTCAGCGGCAGTAGCAGGACGGCTTCTCAAAATGAGCCCGACTGAAATGGCATATGCGTTCGGAATTGCAGGCAGTTACGCCGGAGGGACAACTGAGTTTCTCAAGGAGGGCACGGACACAAAACGGTTTCATGTCGCAAAAGCTGCACATGGCGGATTAATCTCAGCTCATCTCGCAAAGGGGGGCATGACTGGCCCTAGATCCATTTTCGAAGGAGAGCATGGTGTTTTTCACGCTTATTCCGAAAATTCACAGCCGGAGCGTCTGGTTGAAGAACTTGGAACGCGATTTGATATTCTGGATACATCGGTAAAATTGTATCCGTTCTGCGATGGAAACGCAGCACCGTTGGAAGCTGCCCTTGCAGTATTGGAAGAAAATTCGCTCGGCATAGAAGATTTGGAAACACTGCATTTCCAGATGAAATCATTCCTCATTCCCTATGTTGTTGACTATCACGGAGACAAGGAACGTAAGTACCGGCCTCAAAACGAGCTTGATGGCCAGATGAGCCTTCCTTATTGTCTTTCCGTTGGCCTTTTGAATGGCGGAAAAGTGAAAACAACTGACTTTGAACCCGAGAAACTTTCAGATCCGGATATTCTTGCGCTTGCCGCAAAGGTAAGCGCTGAGGCAGATACTGAACTCGACAAGATCCCGCTTAAACCAATGTCAATGCCAGCAATTGCTACGATCAAGACAAAGGACGGGCGTGAGATTATAAAACGTGTGGATTATCAAAAAGGCGATCCGCGCAATCCGTTCTCAACGGATGATTTTGTCAAGAAATTTTGCGAGTGCACAGACGGCATTGTAACATCAAATCATCAACAGGAAGCGATAAACTGTGTTCTGCAGCTCGATAAACAAGAAACGGTTGAGCTCTTGATCAACAACTTGATCGCGGAAAAGAACTTGGTATGATTATATCAGGCACGACCTAAACACCTGACCTGAAGGGCTGTTCAATGTAATGGATGATAAACCGAAGCACAATTTTGCACTTGGTTCCCGTCGCACAGCCAAAGATCTCGCTTATGAACGTCTTCGCCAGATAATTATAGATGGCGCGCTGTTACCAGATCAACGGGTCACTGAACTAAGCCTCGCTGACCACCTGCAAATCAGTCGAACTCCTCTTCGCCAAGCGCTTCAGCATCTCGAAAGCGAAGGGTGGATAAGACGCACAAGCACCGGTGCAATCCGGATTGGCGGCGTGTCGGAAAATGATATTGACGATCTCTATACTGTGCGATCGTCTTTGGAGGTCCAAGCATTGAGGCAAGCCAGTCTTAATGCCGTTGAGCAGGATTTGGTATCCGTCCGGGCGATATTAGCGGAACAAGCTCAAGCAATCGAAGCTGATGACCTTAGCAGTGCAGCAGATATTGGAGAGAGGTTTCATCACTTTATCTGGGAGCTGAGCCGGAACCATATTTGCATTGAGTTTCTAGAGATTATCTACGACCGAACAAAGCGTTACAGACGGCTGGCTTTCGATCAGCATTCTAATACTCGCCAGGGTGCAGTCGAGCATGCCAAAATATTTGATTTCTTTGCTGGCGGTGACATTAACAGTGCCGAACGATGTCTAATTGAGCATATCGCTCAAAGCCGTAAAATTGTACGCGCCGCATTTCAGCAATGGTCTGAGAATGAAGAAAATAGCGCACCTGTGAGCAAGTAAAAATTCGTTTATCCGCTTATAAAGCGGATAGGTTTAGAGCCAGCCGAATGACAAGGCCTGCCTGCCCTTCTTGAGTATCTCTCATACATGATCCGACGATTACTCTGTAATGACAATAGTGAGCGATATGCCTGATAAGTGCTGATCTCACAATAAAACTCCGGTATGTGCAGCCAACCTGAAATGGCAGATGGCCTCACAAATTAATTTCCAGATTGACTTTTGTGTTTTTGTATACAATACTACAAAAGTGCATATTTCTTGCACTTAATGCAGTGCTTTGTCACCTTTGACATTCAGGCAACTGCGAGATAATGGAATAGAGAGATGCAAAGACCAAATTTGCTGAATTCCAGTCCAATACCGAGAGCAAATTTGGATTTTCCGAGCTCTTGCTTCGCAGGATTTGAGAATGCGGATATATTAATCTCAAATCCATCAGCATCTTTTTCTCATAATTCATCAAGCATGTGGAGGCGATCAAAAACATGACTAACATAACAAAAAAGGTAAATTCGTGGACAAGATGTTGTATGGCTCTTGCGATAGTCCTTGCTTTTTCAAGCGGCCTTGCCAAAGCAGACACCCTGTCGGACATCAAGGCTGCAGGTACTGTCAAATTTGGAGTAAAAGCCGATGTAAAACCCTGGGCTTATGTTGATAGCCAAGGGAATCCAATCGGCTTTGAAATTGACATGGCAAAAAAACTCGCTGAACAAATGGGGGTAAAAACTGAATTCATTACCGTTACGAGTTCCAACCGTATCCAGTATTTGGAACAGGGCAAGATCGATATTGTACTCGCAACAATGAGCGACACTCCAAAAAGACGCAAAGTTGTGCATATGGTTGAGCCACATTATTTTGCCGACGCTACAAATGTAATGTCGAAGCCAGCGGCCGGGATCAATGGATGGCAGGACATAAAAGACCAGGCATTGTGCGGTGTAAATGGTGCTTTTTATAACAAATGGGCTGCAAAGAAATATGGCTCTGAAGTGAAAGCATTCAAAGGCCCACCGGAGGCCATTGCAGCACTGAAACAAGGTCAATGTGTAGGGTTTTTGTATTCTGACCAAATCCTTCGAATCACGAAAGATGAAAACAGTGACTTAAGTGATTACGTGATCTCACTGAAACCCGTAAACCCGGATTATTGGGGAATGGCAGTTCGTAAAGACAGTGATTCTGATACATTGGCTGAAGCCATTTCAACGGGGATTACTGAAATGCACGAGTCAGGTCAGTTGCTTGACCTGGCCAAGCCATATGGTTTGGGGGGGAACCCGTTCCTAAAGTCAAAGACTACTGATTGACTTAAATGCATAGCAAATATGTAGAGCAAAGTTCGAGGGTGACATGACACCACTTAAAAACTTACTGGAGGTGGCATGTCACTCGAAGCCATAGGAACCATCGGAAATTTCGATTTCACAATTCTATATGACGACTTCGATAGAAATCGATTTCTGCGATCCATAATATATACGATGTCGATTTCATCTGCCTGCATCGTAATAAGCACAACGCTTGGCCTTTGGCTTGCGCTAGTCTACCATTCAGGCAGACGAATTCCTAGATTACTTATCGGCGGCTTCGTGGCCATATTTCGAAATACGCCACCACTAATCCAGTTGTATTTTTTCTTCTTCGGAGTTGGCGCATTTTTTGGCGGTTTATTCGAAGGCTCGCTTGTAATATCCGCAACGACATGGGCAGTTATTGCAATATCCGTTTATATAACTGCGTTTAATATTGAAAGTTTTCGCGCTGCGATAACCGGGCTGCCAAGCGGCTGTTTCGAGGCAGCACACGCTCTTGCACTACCGCGCTATCTGATACTGTTTAAAATAACAATACCACTGACAATTCGCGCCGTACTCCCATCATTGACCAACAATCTTGTTGAGCTGATTAAGGCAACATCTTATGCCTATACAATCGCAGTTCCTGAGATTTTGTACGTCTCCAGCCAGATATGGGCTGATGAACTCAACGTCGTTGAAATGATGATTGTAATGTTTGTGACGTATTCAGCGCTCATCGGGTGCCTCATTTATTTCATGAAGAGCCTTGAGAAAAAACTTGCCTTACCTGGATACGGTGCATCATGAGCATCGCCGTACAAAACATAAACACGACAAGATCTAGTGATGGTTCGATGATGCACTACATGGTGCCAGGCCTCATAATACTTGTAGCTACAACTGGCTTGTATTTAACCGGGCATGTCCTCGGGTTCCAGCAACTTCGAGCGCACTCACAAGCTCTGGGTGTTTTGTCAGAATGGACACCTCGACTAGCCATTGGCTTTACCGTTGATATTTACCTGACCGTCCTTTCTGTAGCCTTCGGCACGTGCATCGGTGCTGTCGGCGGCTATGCGACGATGTCACAATCGGCTTTGTTGCGCCGCATTTCGTGGTGGCTAATTCAGTTCTTTCGCAACACGCCCGGGCTAGTTCTTTTGTTTGCCTTTGCTTTCACATTGCCTTTTCAAATGCAGTTGGGAGATGTGATCATACCTTTGCCTGCAGAAGCTAAGGTGATCATGTGCTTTAGCTTCAAGATTGCGGCAAATGTAGCGGAGATTGTGCGTGGTGCAGTCAACTCCCTCCATGTAGGGCAGTGGGAAGGCGGACTGTCAATCGGTCTCTCCCGCGTTCAAACATTCCGTCTGGTTATACTACCGCAATGCCTTCCACGTATGCTGGCACCTTGGATGAATGTAGTGGCTCTGTTTTTCACAGCTGTCCCTATTGCTTCGTTGGTTGGCATCTATGATGCGGTTACGTATGCCGGATTGGCATTGAGTTCCGAGGGAAGCTCGGATCTCATTATGCCTATTTATTTGTATGTGCTTGCATGGTTTTTCGGTATTGTATTTTTTTTACAGGGGCTCACCAAGCATTTCGAAATTCGCTCTAGACTGATCGGTCGCAGTACGGAAGACTAATCTAGAGTGGCATTGTCACATTAACTTTTTAAACGCAAGTTCTTGATGTTCATCAAAATGTGGATTCTTGTAATTCAATAACTTGGGACGTTCTTAATTTCCTCAATAATACTAACTTGGATGAGTATTGAGTTAATGTGGCAACGCTGGCGTTTGGGCAACCGCAAGCAAAGCTGTCTAAATAAATTCACTGAGGTTTCTTCGTGTCTACCGAAAGTTAATGTGGCAATGCCCAATGCCAGTCTTTGCCTCAGTCCATTCGTCAGTCTATAACCACTTCAATCACGATCATCATTTAACTCGCCGTGAAGATTTCAAAGAACACCATTCCGCCGCCCAGGATAAATGGCGTCAACTTGCGGCCTAATATCATCAGAACGTTGACTTCTGTTTACCAAATACCGATCCCCCTGATACTGACCCAACAATTATTCAAATGGGCAAAGGAGGAAAATAAAAATATTTCGTATTGGAAAAAAATTTCGTATTAGCTATAATTCATTCCGACATATACCCTAAGCGAATTGGAATGGCAGCTGCGATTATGGAAAAACCCAATCAGAATTTGGTCTCTTGCGCCAGAAACAAATCAGAATTTAAGACTTCACGGTTATTGGGTTTACGAAGTGTTAAAGATAATAAGGGCGAAATTTTCTCGGATAACCTCCGTGACTTAATATCACCTAATGATGGCTGCCATTTAGAAGCAGTGTATGACCTGGACCGGATCGCCAGCGAGGTAGACCGGGACAGCTTAATTGGAATGCGGTCATTATGGGATTGGAGTTTTCTGTTACCCCAACGAGATCCGTCAAAATTGGCGTCAATGGTCGAGGGTGCAACTCCTCTGATCAAAACCGATCGACTTGGGGATCATTTTGGTCTGCACCTATATATAAAGGACGAAGGCCGCAATCCTACCGGATCCTTCAAGGATCGCGGTTCTAGCGTCACTGTCAGCAAGTGCAAGGAAATCGGGCACAGCGCAATTGTGGTTGCGTCCTCAGGAAACTTGGCCTGTTCCCTAGCCGCTTACTGTGCCCGCGCCGGTCTGGTTTTCTACGGCCTCATTCGAGATGACACGACCGAAATCCTCCGCCTCCAGACCATGGTCACCAACCAAAAAATCCATATCGTTGAAGGCAACATGTTGGATGGCGTCCGTTTGGCCAAGGCTATTACCGAACGATATGGGTTCTTTCACGCCGTGCAACCTTACAATCTCTATCGGGTGGAAGGCAAAAAAACTTTAGCATATGAAATCGCGGCTAATCTCAATTGGCGGATGCCTGATCGCATTCTGGTTCCAACCTCAGGCTGTACCAACATTTTGGCGCTTTACAAGGGGTTTACGGAGTTGCAGGCGATTGGTTGGATCGACCGGATTCCCGCCATTGATGTTGTTCAGCCATCGGGTTGTGCGCCCGTAGTAGAGGCTTGGAAGAAGCAAGAACCTGTCGAACGATCAACTGGGCTTGGTACATCATTGCTCGGATTAGGACATCCTTATCCTGCCGCTGGAGACCAAGCCATAGAGATTATGCGAGCGACTGGTGGAGTTGGATTGGTAGCGACGGATGACGCAAGTTACGAGGCTAGTGCGCAAATTGCGATAACCGAGGGGCTTTACCTCCAACCGGCTTCCGCAATCCCGATTGCCGCCCTCAATGATCCGAAAAACGCAGAGTACGTTGCAAAAACGAAAGGCCAAACAGTTGTTGTAATCGGTACTGCATCTGGAAAAAACCATCTGAACGAACCGTTAGCGCGATTACCTATACCGCCGAGAATTACAGGCGGTATTGAGGAATTTATCACACTTAATCCCGATCTCCGCGATTCAGCGGTCTAATAACCTGAGGAGGGGCTGCTCCATGAATATTCCAATCCCGTCAGTACCAGATGTAATCACTGTGGAAGTGATCGGTCGCCGGTTCACTGCAGCGAGTGAGGAAATGTTCGCGACACTCGTACGATCATCTTTTTCGCCGAACATCCGGGAGCGCCGGGATTGTTCTGTCGGGATTTTTGACGTGAACGGTAATCTTATTGCCCTGTCGGCCATTGGACCCATTCATCTGAGTTCCTTAATGGGTGTCGTGCAGAATGTCCGCCAGCGTTTCGCATTGGCAGACCTAAAAACGGGCGATTGTCTGATGACAAATGATCCATATGTAGGTGGCGGATCGCATCTCCCTGATATCACCATCATCACGCCCGTGATTTATGAAGGCGAGGTTGTCGCTTTTGTCGCAAACTTGGCCCATCATTCTGATATCGGTGGCCGAGTGCCCGGAAGTGAGAGCGCCGATTGCACGAGTATTTTCCAAGAAGGATTACGAATTCCGATCGTTCACCTGGTTGCTGGCGGCGAACTGCAGCGAGATGTTTTTGATTTTCTAATGCTGAATTCGAGAACGCCGCGCGAACGCGACGGCGACATAAAGGCCCAAATAGCTGCCAATAATGTTGGTGTTGAGCGGGTTCAAGCAATTTTTAAAAAATTCGGGTACCCGCGCGTAATTCCGTCTCTTGCTGCACTGCTTGATCATGCTGATGCACGCACCAAAGACGCACTCCGGCGTATTCCGAACGGTATCTATGAAAGCGAACAGCTTCTAGACAACGACGGACTTGTCAACTGCGAGATCCCTATGAAGCTTGCCTTAACGGTCGAGGACGAGCGAATAATTTTCGATTTAACTGGAACCAGCGAACAAGTCGCCGGTGCGAGAAACATGCCGTACACAGCCACCCTCGCGGGCGTATACTATGCGATCAAAGCCTTGCTGGAACCGGATTTGCCGGTCAATTCAGGTGCATTCAGATGCGTCGAGGTGATTGCGCCAGAGGGATGTTTGTTCAACCCGGTATCGCCTGCGGCCGTCGGTGACCGGGCGGCGACAGGCAACATTCTTGGAGACTTGATATTTGCCGCCATGGCTAAAGCCGACTCCAGCCGCGTCATGGCTGGCTGCGGGCCATATCATGGTGTCATCATGAGTGGGTGGGATCCGCGCGACGAAGAGTATTTTGTCGACTACGAGACGTTTGCCGGAGCGTCTGGAGCTCTTGACGGGCTCGATGGTCGGGATGCGGTGAGGGTTCATGTATCTGGGTCTGCCAACCTACCGATTGAATCATTGGAGCAGGAATACCCAATGGCCGTTCTTTGTTATGAATTGGTCACCGATACCGGAGGAGCAGGACAATGGCGTGGCGGACTTTCCACCCGTCGAGACATAGCTGTTTTTGGAAATGAGGTGCTGGCTTCAGCGCGTGGATTACGTCAACACGTTCCTGCATTTGGGTTGTTCGGTGGTCAAAAGGGAAAAACCGGAAAATTCGCACTTACTACAATCAGCCAAGAGGAGAAGGCTTTGGAAGGGTCTTTCTCCGAACTGCCGGTAGAATCTAGCTCAATATTAACGGTAGTCACCCCTTCTGGGGGTGGGTTTGGTGCGCCCTTCAAACGCGATCCGAACGCAGTCCTAAGTGATGTGGTAGACGGGAAAGTGTCGGTAGATAGCGCTGCCAAGGTATATGGGGTGGTGGTTGCTGGTGGAAATATTGATGAAGCGGGAACTCGCAATCTCCGGTCTGCAACATCTGCAGGAATTGCAACAGGAATGAGGAATTAGTTATGAGTATAGAGCAAACTAGCATAGCCAATCCTCACCTTCTCGCAATCGATGTAGGTGGAACACACACAGATATTGTGTTGGTAGACATGGTAACTGGCAAAACTCACCGGCACAAAATTCCCTCGACACCACGTGAGCCTGCAAGAGCGGTCAAGGAAGGAACCCGGCAAGTTCTTGATCTCGCAAACGTTTTACCGAAAAACGTAGCCTATTTTGCGCATGGAATGACTGTCGCTACAAATGCTCTTGTCCAGGGCCAGCTTGCGAACGCCGCTCTGATAACAACAAAGGGGTTCCGAGATATTCTTGAGATTCGACGCCAGCGCCAGCCTCATATCTACAATACGCGTATTTCCAAACCGAAACCGCCGATTCCAAGAGGTTGGCGATTGGAAATCGATGAGCGACATTTTCTTCTCGGATCTGACCATCGGCCACCCAAGAAGGATGAAATTAGCGCCGTTGCTGATTTTCTCATTGAACAAAATATCAATGCCGTCGCTATCTGTTTCATGCATAGTTACTGCGATTCCTCTCACGAAAGACAAGTTCATGCGCTACTCACGGAGTTAATGCCGAGAGCTTTTGTGTGCCTTTCCTCTGATGTGTTGGCGGAGTTCCGAGAATATGAACGGACCAGCACGACGTCGATCAACGCAGCATTAGGCCCGATCATGGAAAGCTACTTATCCAGCATCGAAAACGATGCAGTCGCAAATGGGCTCACTGTTGAGCCTCGGATTATGCAATCCAACGGTGGTGTTACTTCGCCGCGCGAGGCTGCGACCCTTCCAATTGGTACTTTAGCGTCTGGACCCGCGGCCGGTGTTATCGGGGCGACGGAGGTAGCGCGGGAGCTTGGGTACTCCAACATCATTACTTTTGATGTTGGCGGCACAACAGCCGATGTCTGTCTGGTTGAGGAATATGAGCCGTTGCTTGCTGTGGAGCGGGAATTCGGCGGATATCCAGTAAGATACCCAACGATTGATGCGCTTTCAGTGGGTGCGGGAGGAGGCAGCATTGCCTGGGTCGATTCTGGTGGGTTTCTCCATGTAGGGCCAAAGAGCGCCGGTGCGGACCCTGGGCCAGTTTGTTATGGGAAGGGAGGCACCGAACCTACAGTCACGGATGCAAACCTTGTTCTCGGCCGCCTGAATTCCAACGGATTGCTTGCCGGCCGACTCAAGGTCGATACCAAAGCTGCACGTCAGGAGATCGAGCGGACAATAGCAAAACCTAATAACATGACGGTGGAGGAAGCCGCTATAGGAATTTTGACAATCCTCAACGAAAACATGGTCCAGGCTGTCCGGGTGATTTCAGTCGAACGAGGGTTTGATCCAAGGGAATTTACTTTGGTTGCATTTGGCGGAGGCGGTCCCCTGCTGGCTGGGAAATTGGCAAGAGAACTCGGAATGAGTCAAATCATCATTCCCCTCAGTCCAGGGCTTTTGTGTGCCGAAGGATTACTGGTTGCTGAAACACGCGCGGACTTCAGTCTGACACGAATAATGGAACTGACCCCCGAAAATAACTTGGAAATTTCCAAGGTGTTATCCGAACTAGTATTACGGGCCCGTGGTTGGTTCGAAGATGAGGGAATCAATGTTGAGAAACGGCAGACGTCATTCGCTATTGATATGCGGTACAAGGGGCAAAGTCATGAATTGCGCGTAAATTTGGATGAGGCTTCACCTGAGAGAGTGAAAGTTTACAAGTTGAGCGAGGCATTTGTTGAAGAACACAAGAAATCATATGGATTTGCACCTGACCTTCCAGTGGAACTTGTGACTTTCAGAATTGTCGCAAGAACGCCTAATCATGAACGCCCAGTGGATATGCCTTTGGAGACCGTTGATGATTCATTGATCGGGACGCGGCAGGTCTATTTTGAGTCGTCGAAGGGTTATGTTGAATGTCCAGTGTATTCTCGCCAATTGATTAAGCCGGGAGTTTCCATTCCCGGTCCCGCAATCATTGAGCAAATGGATACCACGACTGTCGTGGACCCCGGAGACAAAATTGTATCAATGCCGTCCGGTGATCTAATTCAATATATTTGCTGAACAGACCGTAGCCCCAGCTCCGCGTGAGGAATGCATCAGATGATTTGATCTGCGTTACCAGTGAAACCAGGTGTGATGAAATGTGCTCCATGAAAAATCTGTTCAAGTTTCGGTTCAGTTCCGCGAACTACGGTATCAGTGAATACACTTGAATCATCTTCTGGCCGGTAGCCGATTTGTTCCCAGTTTGACGTGTCGTAAAGACCGCAGTCATTGTTTGACGTGCCATAAAGTGCCAGGAAATGAATATCCGGAGCTACTAAACTCCGTTCGATCAACTGCACAGCATCTCTCGGACTGAGCCATGTCGCCAACTCACGTTCGCTTTGAGGTTCAGGGCGGAAGGATGCTATCCGCAAACAGATGACCTCCAAACCGTACTTATCAGCGTAAAGATGGCCTGTGGCTTCGCCAAAAACCTTAGCGAGACCGTATAGGCTGTCAGGTCGGTACGGTGTTTGATCAGAAATCATTTGGGCGCGTGGGCAGAACCCGTGAGCATGTATAGAACTGGCAAAGATGACTCGCGGCACGTTATTCGCTCTGGCCGCTTCAAAAACATTGTAGTTGGTGATGATGTTATTATTGAGAGTTTCTTCCCATGAAAGCTTTGCACTGACAAGACCTGCAAGATGGATGATCGCGTCCACGCCTTTGCAAAGCGATAATACTTGATTTAGATCGCCGAGATCTGTTTCAATCACTTCTTCATTCGGCCCCACATCACCAAGATTCGCAATATCGGTTAACCGAAGGATTCTTTGGCTATTGGCTAATCCTGTTCTCAGAGCAGTTCCGATGCGTCCCGCTCCGCCTGTTATTAGAATCCGTTTCATAATACCCTCCATCGTGAAATATAGTCGGTGCGCGTGCACGCCATAACTAAGATTTTGGCCCTTCATCAAGAAGTGGGCTTTCATCCAATATTCTCTGATATCCAAAGCGGGACAGGTCAATGGTCTGGTATCCGCCGTCTATGATTAATTCCTTGATACCACGACCAACAGCTGGAGCTTGTTGCAACCCGTGGCCCGAGAACCCGGCGGCGACATAGAAATTCTCGATGCCTCCTGTCCAAGGCCCGATAATTGCTGTTTTATCAAAAGTGTTCATATCGTAATGGCCTGACCAACAGCTCTCAAGTTTGACAGCCTCGAACGCTGGTATACGAGCTGCGATCGCTGGCCAAATCGTTTGATCAAACCAGTCGTAATCGAGATTCCAGTTAAAGCCGTATTGCTCCTCGTAGTTAGTCACTCCGGTGATATATCCGGCACCCTCTGGTCGTACGCTGACGCCGTTGATGTCGCGTGTTAAAGGTAACTTCTCCAAATTAGCACGCACGTCAAAATAATAGGTCATGCGGCGGAGCGGTCGCACAGGCAACTTCATGCCCACCATGGACCCAACATCGGCTGCCCAACAGTTTGCGCAATTGACGACGGCATCGGCTTTCAATTTCTCACCAGACTCAAGAACAACCTCGGTGACCAAGCGTCCACTTGTCTTAATATCAACTACGCGATCTTTGACATACTGAGCTCCAAAGCTCTTCGCTTTCTTTGCAAATCCATGAAGTGCGCTGGCCGGATCGATCCAGCCATCATCAGGAGCAAACAATCCGACGTCCACGTCGTCTGTACAAATTGACGGATACAGTGCCGAAATCTCTTTTGCGTCAAGGAGATCAATCAGGGGGTAATGTTCTTCGATAATATCCCGTGCGCGTATCATTTTGGCGACTTCTTCGGTGCCCCATGCCATATAAAGGAATCCTCCCTTATTGAACTGGACATCAGCAATTTCTTCTCCATTGATTGCCGTAAGTGCACTGAAATCGCTATAAACCTCATGCGCGAAGTTTGACATCTCGATTTTCTCCGCAAGTGTAAATGTGCGCCGAATAGTGCCCGTGGCTCTTGGTGTTGCTGCCCATTCGTAAGTTGGGTCTGGTTCAATGACGACAACCTCTACACCAGCTCCAGCGCCCGCCAACGCACATGCGACAGAGGAACCAATTATTCCGCCGCCGACAATGACAATGCGTGATGATTTTAGAGTGGCCATTGTTAAATTTGCGTCCAAGTTGATACACCGAAGGTAGTGTCGTTTAGTTAAAATATTTCCGATACGAAAAATTACCCCTAATTATTGAACAGTGTCAAATTATTATTCACGACAAATTCCCATAAAATAAGTCAGATTTCATGGAATCTCTCACGGAATTCCGAAATTATTTGCAATAATAAATTCAATAAATTTCTTATACGAAAAAAAATATAGGAAATTAAAACTCTTTATGTTAGCGTTACATAATAAGTTGATGTCCTTCTTTTTGTTATGGGCGAGTTTTGGTTTTATGTTCTTACTGAGTAAGAGGAGCATCGATTGTCAGAGGATCTTCAATTTCATGCGAAAGGGATTAGCTATGTTAAAATATTTTAAAAGGGTCGCGTTGGCGGTTGCCATAATTGCCGGAATTGGAATTGCAGGTGTACCTGCCGAGGCCCGCACACTCGATGAGATAATTGGGTCAGGAACGGTAAAAATTGGTGTCCATCCAAACATTCCCCCACTTAGCTTTCGAGACGAAAAA
>Ga0315338_1003391_pt1 | contig 13981 bp, 11 predicted proteins | sample ASW8metaG_FD_204518 | JGI IMG/M metagenome (GOLD analysis project Ga0315338, IMG submission 204518) | Ammonia-oxidizing marine archaeal communities from Monterey Bay, California, United States - ASW #8 | ecosystem: Environmental > Aquatic > Marine > Coastal | place: USA: California | collected... | reverse complement strand
TTGCTTAGTCCGGCCTGCCGAACTGGCGGCAATTCTCAGTGCCTAACCTGGCGAGATTTAAAGTGGTTGGGTTTACTTAGCCTTGAGCGATCGTCTTTGGTCTGAATGAAAAACCCCGAGGAACCATCACCAAGCGGCGCGTTATTAAGATGCAACTTCGGCTGATTCCGATTGGAGCACCATTTCTTCCCCATTTCTTAAAAAAGGTCTACGGGTGAGACTCTCAACATTAAACTTCCTCTCGTATGAGTACCGGACCAAACACCCAGCCGCGATCATCTGGTTTACGGCGTTCATCGCACTGCAGCTCGTCGCGCTCTTTGCGTTTGTGCGGTACTTCTTCAGACCGACCTGGGACCAACACGTGTCATCAGGTGTCTTAGCTATCGTCCTCACCTGCCTCGTCTGCAATCTTGTTGTCTGCTTTGGAGAATTTTTCTTCCACCGCTATATTCTCCATCTTGAGACCGTGAGGCTCGTCCGCGCCTTCACCACGAGCCACCGCACGCACCACAAGCTGACCCCAATCGGCTTTGATAACGAAAAACAAACCATCCGCAATGCGTATCCGATTTCTAGTTTGGCCCAAGACGACCAAAGCACGTTTCCTCCCTGGGCGCTGATCCCGACCTTCGCAGCCTTCACGCCGTTCTTTGCGCCCATTGCATTCTCATTCCCAGGAATTCCGATTCTTATTAGCGGGTACACCGCCATTGCGATCAACTGGTTCTTGTACGAAACGATCCACGTCGCGCATCACCAGCCATACGAAACCTGGTGGAAGCCAAAACTGAAGAGCCGGATATTCGGGGAGTTGTGGCGTAAGCTGTACGGATTCCATCAGGCACATCACGCGAACTACTTCTGCAACATGAACATCGCCGGATTCTTCGGTGTCCCGGTCGCGGATTTGGTATTTGGCACGTACCTCCAGCCGGACGAACTCCTCCTAGATGGTTCGCCAGGCACAAAGGTCATTGCCCGAAGGCTTACCCCTCAACCCAGGTGGCTGATCGCCTGGCTCGACCGCGTGGCGTTTAAGAGACGACGATGGATGGTAAAAAGAGACTGAGACCCACTTCGGGTCGCAACCTGCCATTCTCTCTGTAGTGTTGGCTCTCACAAGAGAACAACTCCACTTGGAGACGTCAAGATGTTTTCTGAGACTCCAAAGCCAGACAACGAATTGACCGCGTAGCGAGCTACACCTCGATGGAGAGAGTGACCAGCCGGACGGTCTTTCTATTGCTCCAGCTCCTCAAGAGATGGATCCTCCTGACAACCAGAAACACTCATGGCATGTTGTCGTCGAGCCAGGGAGTACGACAGGGGTCTCCTCCTTCGTACAGCCTGAGATTTTCGGCTAATTGGTTCACGATGTCATCACGCCCTGCCTCTTCGGCCATCGACATGATTTCTCTCTGCCACGATGCGGCTTCCGCGTATTGTCCGACTTCAGCGAGCGCCATTGCCATGACTTCACCCAGCTCAAAACTCCTCTCCTGTGCCAGGAGCTCTTGAACCAGCATCACCGCTCGTTGCCCGTCACGAGCGCGCTCATCGGGTGCGGCGGCCAACAAACGGGCGAGGGCGAGGGCGAACATCGGTCGGTCAGGGTTGGATTCCATCCCTTCGGCCAACCGATCCCGAGCTTCTTGATAGCGCCCGAGTCCGGCAAGTGCCATCGCGTACCCGAATATGGCCTCGGTAGTCCGCGGATCGGTCGCGATGATTTGAGCGTATTCCGAAAGCGCCTCGGCTGGGCGTCCGATCCGGCGCAAGGAACGAGCCAGTCTAAGACGGGCCTCAACGTAGCTCGGCTCGTATCTCACCGCCAACGAGAATCTCTGAATCGCATCTTCCAACCGACCGCTCTCTTCCAGAAGTAACCCGAGACTGTAATGGGCTTGAGCGTAGTCGGGGGAGACACGCACCGCTTCTTCGAATTGAGCGAGGCCCTCACGCTCATCTCCCATCAGGAACAAAGCCGTTCCCAGTCGATGTCGCAGTGCTGGATTGTCAGGCGCGAGCTCGATACCTTGGCGGAACGATGCAGCCGCGCCTTCCAAATCTCCGTTCCCGAGCGCTTGTATCCCTTCCCGCTCGAAGGTACTCGGACTCTGCAGTGATTGACTCATTGTTCGCATCAGCGGGTCGGGTCGGCGGACCTTACCGGCAGCCCGCTGTGCAAGGTGAACCTCGGCTGTCTCCAGATCGCCCAAGCCACGGTAGGCCATCGCGAGCGGATAGTGGATGCCCGCAGCTTCCTGATCTAGTACCAAGGCTTCCTCCAGATACTCCACTGCTTGGACGTAGTCCTGCCTCGCCAGGGCTGCCCGTCCGAGTCCGATCCGTGCCCAAATAGAGCTGGGCTCATGCGACAGCGCCCGTGTGAACAGCGGTTCAGCTACCTCCGGTTGTCCTTGCTCGAGATGCACTTCCCCAAGCGAAATCATCGTCGGCACATCATCAGCTTCTAGCGCAAGTGCCCGCTCGAAGGCTGCCGCGGCTTTCGCGAATGCACCCTGGCTCGTGTACAGATGCCCGAGGTAGTACGGCCAGCGTCTGTCTCTCGGCGCAAGCGTTTGCGCGTTTAAGTAAAAGGGCTCGGTCGCGTCGACATACCGAGCCGCCATCAGTACGTTACCCATCGCACCATGCGCGTCGCTCAGTTCGGCGCTGGTCGTGTCTAGTTGCTCAATCGCTGATGTCAGCGATGAGTACCGCTGGTGGATCTGCTCCCGTACGGGAGCGGTCATGTGGGAGAGATCGGGCAACGATACAGACTGCACCACCTGCTCTTCGGACAGGGTGGGCACCAATTGATCAGTCGTGGCCTCGTCTGCAGCGCAGCCGCTCACAGTGATGGCAACCGAGCAGACGAAGCAACCAAGGCCGGTAAAACTACCCCACTGCCTCACTGTCCGCTCCCCTTGATCAACGTCGTCCATTGATCGATCGCCACGTCAATCCACTCCTCAATGTGGCCACTCGGCCAGTACACACGAATACGGGCAACGTCCGTCACATCGCCCAGTCCGACGAGTACCCGTGGGTCGTTAGCCGACGCGTAGCTCCCGTCCGCGCGCACCCGGCGCCATCGCGTTGTTCCGTCACGCTGCGTAATTTCGACACGCGCACCCAACATGTCGCGCGAGGCATCTTCTCCCACCAATCGGAGCCCTACCCAGTGGTGACGATCGCCCACCTGATTAATGAGCAAGCGAACCTGACCACCATCGTTTCCCACGAGCACGTCAGTGTCACCATCGTTGTCAACGTCGCCAAAGGCGGCGCCACGCCCCACCTCGGAAACCTCGAATACAGCTCCGGCTCGGTCTGTCACGTCTTCGAATTGCCCGTTACCGAGATTGCGAAACAGCTGTTTCCGTTGGTCATACGGGAACGGTTCGTTCGCCCGCTCTTCGATGCTGCTTACCCGGCCATTGACCGTCAGGATGTCGAGCCAACCGTCGTTGTCGAAATCGATCCAGGCAGCTCCGAAACCGGTCAACGCAAGACTTGGGGAACCGAGACCCGAAACGGCACTGCGATCTTCAAACAATCCGGTCCCGTTGTTGAGATAGAGCGTGTTTGTCTCGGTCGCCAGGTGCGTCATGAACAGGTCTTCATCCCCGTCATTGTCAAAATCGCCAGCGTCAACGCCCATGCTCCCCTCAGCCTCGCCGTCCCAGTTCAATGCTGCACCCGACAACACAGCTGTATTCACCAGCGTCCCGTCCTGCTGGTTTGTCCACAGTTGGTTCTCTTCTCCGTCATTGGCAACGTAGATGTCCAACCACCCGTCGCCATCGAAGTCGGCGGTCACGACACCAAGAGCCGCACCAAATGTACGGCCCACCAGGGCAGTAGCGCTCACGTCGACGAAGTGGCCGTCACCTTGGTTCCGATAGAGTCGGTCCGGCTGCGCCCGATACACTTGTGGAACGCAGTACCCTATTCCGCCGGTCACACTCGGACATGGCCTGTCTGCGTCGGTGCTGTACTCGACATAGTTCGCGACGTAAAGATCCAGCCATCCGTCAAGGTCGTAGTCTACGAACGCGGCCGACACACCCCAGCCGTCGTCCTCAACTCCACGCTGGCGTGACACGTCTTCAAACGTACCATCACCGTTATTACGGAATAGTTGGTTTTGACCGTAGTTTGTGAGGTAGAGGTCGACCCAACCATCGTTGTCTACGTCCCCGGCCGCCACGCCCATCCCATACCCTCTCGCGTCGACACCGCTCTCGTCCGTCACATCGGTGAACCGCAACGTGCGTGTTCCATCTGCATGGACCACCAAATCGTTGCGGTAGAGCCGGCCGGTAAGTGGTAACGATTCCGACGGTGGAAACAATGCGTCGGAGAGCATCTTCCCCGTCCCGAGCATCTGTCCCTGTGCGAGATAAACATCAAGGTCCTCGTCGTTGTCGATGTCCAGCAGCCCAACGCCTGGACCTATGATCTCCGGGAAAAAGAAATCCCCCGACATCCCGTTGAAGTGCTCGAAATGTAGCCCGGCTCCCTCGGCATCCTCTGTGAACCAGTCGAACCCATTTTCGAGCCCAGAGAGTGCGTCATTGCTCGGCACGGTTCGAGTCGCGTTCTCGGCTAACCCGCTAACCGGAGGAGAATCCGTTGAGGTGGCGCGGCAGTCAACGAGAAGCGCCATCACCGAGAGGAGCGCCGCAATCCTGATACTCACATGGATATTGGTTGTGTGCATGGTGGAATACTGAGACCGTGCCGTGCTCTTCCCTCCAGATCACCGCATCGCGCTTGTCGGGTGTCCAAGTGAAGAACTGTCCCTCCTCTCGCGCACCGTCTAGTCCTCCCGAGTGTCAGTACCGGTAGCCGACCGGAAACGCACCCGGCGGCTCGTCAAACATCTACACGGGAATACCACCGCACCCGAAACTGCGGGCCATGAGTACGAGCACCACACAGGTGCTCCCTGTCGCACCGAAAATACTTTTCTTAACGTCAATATTAGCGTCAATATCGATGGGATGTGGATCCGAGGCGACAATTTCACTCGTGGCAGATTCCCACATGAAGCCGAAGATCTCGAGCGAACTCAACTAGCAGCGCTCCCCTTGCTGGGCTGAGCGTGAGCATCTCACAGACGGATCTGTAAAAATATCTTCTTGCCACCGTCTCTATTCATACACACCCTTTCACAATGACCGTCACACACCCGGCTGATCATTAAGGCCATGTTCCAAGAATTGAAACGTCAACCCCGGATCGGTCTAGCAAAAATAATAGGACTCGTCATACTTGCGGGCTGCTGCGCGACCGCTTTTCACGCCCGTGTGTATCAGCAGTTCGACCGCGTCCGGATAAGGGTCGTTACGTCCGAAGTACAGGCCGTTGACGGCTCAGTGGTTGTGCCACTTCCCGACTTAACGAGCCTTGCCGGGATGCCGACGGCGATTGTCTTGCGGGTGCAAAATGGCAGCACTGAGACCCGAACTGTAGCACTCGTCGTTCGTGGTGCCGAGGTGGATCAATTCGTCATCCGTCCTACGCAATCACTCCGGGTTGATTTGAGCATTCCAACTCGAACGAGTCTGCACGAAGGCGACCGTGTGGAACTTACAGGGGACGGCGATGACTGGGCAGTGCATTACCTGGAACTTGCTAACGTTCACGGTTTTTCGAGCGGATTATTCAGCTTTGTAATCACTCCAACCGAGACTACGCTGGTTGATTCTTTCTCGATAATTGCCTCATTCCTTTTGTTTTGCCTGTTGCTCGTTCTCTCGATCCCGCTGTTCAGCCTTCGTGAGGGAAGGGTCGTCCTATTTGTTTCACTGATACCAGGTGCCACAGGCCTGTGTTTCCTCTTCCTCACCCTTGCCCTTCCAGCGGTTTCCTCATTCAAGGTACTGCTTTCCACTCAAGCCTTCTCGCTCTGCCTGGCAACCCTATACGGCCCTGCCCCCGTCATTTGGATTGCCCGGCGTGACATTCGGCGATATGCCACGCGCTTCGTGCATCTGCTCCTTGCCTTCCTGGGATCGGTCCAACACAGATTCGAAAATCTCACCGGCGTGACAATTGCCCGTATTTTTCATGTCGCCTCGTCTGCGGCACTCGCGGTCGTGCACATATGTAATTCGGTGCGGCACACAGTCGAACATCTCACTGGCGTGACAATCGCCAGGATTCTTCATGTCTTCTCGTTTACAGCGCTCGCGGTCGCGCATCCACTCTTCGAGGTCATATCGCGGGAACCAGCCTTCTTTATTGCACGAAACACGACCATCTACTCTCTCGTGGCGATGGTTGCTCTTGTTTGTCTCGGGTTGCCCGCGGTGCTGGTTGTGATCGAGGTGGCTTTTACAAAGCTCAGTGCCACTGCGGGATTCGTCGTACATACGGTCTGGATCATGGCACTAGGTGCAGGATTCACGATGCCGATCCTGAAGCGATTTGAAGAATTAGGTGCATTTGGATCGATGGGCTTCGCGCTGCTTCTGGGGAGTACCGTCGCACTGGCCTATAGACGGTTTGACATCGTTCGGACCTTTGCGACAGCGTTGAGTCCTGCCGTCGTGATCGTTCCGATGGCGCTTCTACTGAATCCCAACGTGACACAAGCCGTCGTTAGAACCGACGCCTTTTTCAGCCGGGCTGCCGTGGCGCAGGCGCCGCCGATCGTGCTCGTCGTTTTTGACGAGTTTCCGGTCGCTTCGCTCCTGGACCGCAATCATCAAATCGACAGGGAGCGCTATCCCAACTTCGCACGCCTCGCCGACACCGCGACATGGTATCGCAACGCGACCACGGTCTCATCTCAGACCGTGTGGGCAGTCCCGGCTATCGCTTCTGGACGATATCCCGTTGAGGTTGGTGCTGTACCAACGCGGCGATACTACCCAAACAACCTCTTTACAATGCTGAGTGGGAGCTATGACATGACAGTGTTCGGACGCTTCCTGCAGCTGTGTCCCCCGAACACGTGTACCTACGACCTCGAGGTTCATGATGATCTAGGCGCGCTTGTGTCCGACCTCAGCATGGTCTATGCCCACGTTATTACGCCCACCGCGCTTTCGGACAAGCTCCCTCCGATCCTGGGAGACTGGAGAGATTTCGCGAGAGCCCGTACACGTCGGGATGAGGAGGGCAGGAGACGCAGGAATGAGCGTGCTTCCGAGCAGGATCGCTTTCTCGAAGCCATCACAGACGAACGTGAAGGGCGCTTGTACTTTCTCCACAACTTGACCCCACACATGCCGTTCGAGTACGTGCCGTCCGGGCATCGCTACGACGCACCAGATTACCAAGGACACGAGGAGGGCGGAGAACGTCTCTTTCTCAAGAGCGACCCATGGCTCCCTCGTGTGTTGCAACAGCGACATCTCCTGCAGGTCGGTTTCGTAGATCGATTCATCGGTAAGCTCTTGGATCGCTTGAAGGCGCAGGGCATTTTCGACGAGACACTCATCATCATCACCGCCGACCACGGCACAAGCTTTCAGCACGGACTGCCGCGTCGCTCGGCGAGAGACGGCTCACGGGAAGACGTCATGTTTGTCCCTTTTCTAATGAAGCTTCCAGCGCAGATCAACGGTCGGGTCAGCGACCTAAACGTTGAGACTGTGGACATAGTCCCGACGATCGCAAGCGCTTTGTCCACGACGGTTCCGTATGCTGTTGATGGCCACTCGATTCTGGATTCAGTCGGAGCGCTTGACAGGCCCAAGACTTTCATACGTCGTGGCGGCGACAGCGTGAACATCGAGCAGCACGAAGAGCTCGAACAAGGTCAGTACGTGAGCCTGGAGCAACGTCTTGTCGACTTTCCGCTGGGGTTGTACGCACTCGGACCACACAAATCACTCGTCGGTCTCCCCCTTTCGGTAGTCCAGACTCACTCAGCGGACGACACACTCATCCGCCTTGACGATCCGCAGTCCTTCACCTCTGTCGACGTCGAGAGCCACACACTACCTTTACACGTACGCGGGACAATGCTGGAGGAAAGCGACGAACGTGTAAGCCTCGCTATCGCGGTGAATGGTGTTATTGCAGCGACAACACAATCGTATCGGGAACACGACGTGTGGGTGTTTGCCAGCATGGTGCCGAAGGAATTGCTCGTGTCTGGGGCGAACGACGTGAAGGTCTTTGTGATTGGTGTTACGCAAGGCGAACCGATTCTAACGTTGGCGACACAGGCTTAACCGTAACGGCTCCTCACAATATCTAGACATGCGGGTAACGTCCGCGAACAGTACCCGTAATCCATCTTCCGACACGGTCCCGCTCTTGTCCGGCGGCCCTCACCTACTCAGCTGCTGTGCTTGGGACGGAGGTAGTAGATCGTCCGCGTGCCCGACTGCAGAACTTCCGTCTCGGCGATGACAAAATGATTAGCCACGCAAGCTTCGAACCGATCCTGTGTGTAGCCGAAGTCTAATTCGTCCCTGTTTCTCAAGAGCTGTTCGACCATCGCGTCCTCTGGCGCCACGAACTCGATGACGAGGTCAGCTTCGAAGCTCGCGAACCATTCGACCAAGTCCAACAGCGGCACGTTTCGGCCGATCGACAGATGGTGTACGAGCGCGAGCGCCAAAATCAGATCGGGGCGGGACCGCTTCTCTAACGTTTGACGCTCTCGGTGGCGCCAGCCAAGACCGGGAGACGGGTCGGTGAGATTGCCGACCAGCGGAAGGATCTTCAAGCTCTGCTCATCCTTCAATTCCCGATAAAGGTGTTCGATGGCTAGATGGTCAGCGTCGACAGCGACAACCAGATCAGCGCACTCACAGACGGCGCGCGAGTACTCACCCGTGTTGCACCCGAGATCCCACACGCACGACCGATGCTTCGACCCTGCCGCCCGAAGGATGAACTGCTTTTTGCGCTCTCGGTCAACCTGTTCGTACGTGTTACAGTGAACATAGTTCGACCAAGTCGAACGAGCACGGCTCCACGTGAGCCGTTCGACGATTCGGCGTATGCGCTTCACGTTATGCTTGATCAGTTCAACGCTGAAACCAGCAGAGCGTAGATCCTTTCGAACATTACGTTGGGTAGCCTCATAGCCTGACTGGAGCCTAGATAACAGGTAGACGTGGGTAAAGACTCCCGGTCTGAGTCGATCCCTCGCCGACATGAGACTATTGAGATGCCCGGCCTCTACCCCTTCGAGGCTCCCCCGAAGCCACGGGTGAAACGGGACGTCCTTGTAAGCCTGCAGGAACAACGGGTAGAGGAACATCTCGCAAAACTGCCGATACCCGGCCCACGGCTCACCCGGATCAGCGACCTTGAACGATCCAATGTCAATGAATACCGGTCGAGTACCAAGCCACTGAATATTGAACGGTGTCGCATCTTTCAGTGTCATACCCTCGTCGAGTGCCGCCACGAGGAGGTCGAGCTGCAGTAGTGCCGCATCCTGCAACATGCTGAAGCACCACTCATACGGATACGACACAATGGGGATGGTCTGATGCCGCAGCACCGCAACCCAGGGATCCGAAAGAGGGAGGTTCTGTGGACTGCTCGTGCGTTCCGTGGCCACGAGCCGACCCGACTCGGTGAATTCTCGGTAGAACCTCGTGGATGAGAGTGTCTCAAAATCGTGCAACGCCGCTGAAGTTAGATACCTCAGAATCTGGCCATCATGACGTAGCACCCGAGCCGCCGGGTCGCGAAACGACGCCGGCTCAAACTGGCCCACCTCGGCAGGCGACATACCGATCAGGACTGGGACTGATCCCTATCGGTTGACTGTCGTCTACGAAACGGCGCACTGAGGCTATGCCAGAACAGCTTCGCGAACACGCCGGCGGCCGCGAACCCGCCGAGAAGCACTTGGAGCATAATGCTGCCGGCCCCGGGGTCAAGATAGGCCTCCGCTGGCGCTTCGGCCACCATGACCGCCAACGCCACAAGAACAACGAGCCAAGATGTTCGAACCATGTTCTTCACTCTCCCTGTCGTGCAGACATAGAGCCTGTTACTCATCTCTCACCAGATAGATCAATCGTCATATTTTAGCTATTCTAGCGTCACATCGGTGTTGGTGCACAGTCCTTCAACTGCAGCGAGGCAGCTGTAGGTTTCTGGGCAGAACTACGGGCTGTAAAAAGCTAAGGGTCAGAAGACGTTGGTTCTGAAGCTGGCAGAGAAGCCACCCCTCGCTACTCCGGTGGATCACGGATCCATTTCCATTAACGAAATCTCTCTATCGCGAAACAGATTGCTGAAGCTCCTTAGGCCGCATACACTGTTCACATCAATGACTTAGGAGGAACACCGGCGATGGATCCGATTCGACGCAAGATATTAAAAACGGGCGTAGCGGCAACGGCGATCGCCGCAACGCCACCTGTGTTTGCTCAGCAGTTTGGACAAGGAGGAGCTGCCATGTCCTTTTACGAAAACGGCCCCGTTCGCATCCACTACGAGGAGGCCGGCTCAGGTTTCCCGTTGTTGATCATCGCTGGCGGGGGAATGAACTCAAGAATATCCCGCTTAATTAGCGCTCCCTTCAACCCCATCGAGGAATTCAAGGGAGAGTACCACTGCATCGCGTCTGACCTGCGTAACGCCAATGGCGGTCAGTCTTCCGGTCCGCTCGAGATCGAGCGGCCGTGGGATTCATATACCGATGATCATCTCGGTCTAATGGATCACCTGGGCATCGACAAATTCATGGTGCTGGGCTTCTGCATTGGTGGTCCTTTCATCTGGAACCTCTTGAAGCGAGCACCTGATCGTGTCGTCGCCGCCGTACCCGCGCAGCCGGTGGGTTTCCGACCAGAGATGCCCACCGTCATGTACGACAGCGGCATGACCGGCTGGGGTCCGGAGTTGACAGAACGCCGGCCCGAGATAACGATGGAGATGGTCGACACATTTCTGACCAAGATGTGGCGCACCGACGCCGACTTTGTCTTCACCGTGACACGCGACTTCATGCGCACGTGCCAGACGCCCCAGCTTATCCTTCCTGATGACAGCCGAGCGCATCCGTACGCCGCCGCCATGGAGGCCGCGATGCTCGCGCCGAAGTCCGAAGTGAGCATGTTCCCGTGGAAGGAACCTGTGGAGCGGATTCCCCTGGCCGTGCGCCAGATACGCTCGTTCCTCCGGGCGCATCGTCCGACTTCTGCTTAAACGCTGTCCCTATACGACGGGGCGTCAGGTGGGTCATAGGCAGTCACGCTGACGTTTACGCCAGATGAGGCCGATGAGGGAGAAAGACGTATAGCAGCACGGCTACCCTGTACCAGCGAAGTCATCAATGCGCACAATGCCCTGACCGTGTCGGGTGTTGTGCTCTGTATCTCTGAGTACGACGTGGAGTGATGCGCCTACGGCCTCAATAATCTTAATCCGAACGCCGTTTGGGTTAACCTCTCGATCCAAGCGACTCGAATCACGGCGCGACCGCGCTACACATCGCCGATGCCATCCGGTCCCCCCAACCATCTAGCCCTAGGCCTCTACTAATTGATGACCTCGACAATCTCGATCCGCACCCCTTCTGGACTGACCACGAACGCGATTTTTAGTTCTTGTCCGGCGCTGTTGGTGATCTCTCGTGGCCCGGAGTCCAACTCGATTCCCTTACTCTGCAACGCGGCGATAAAGACATCTAGGTCATCGACTTCCCACCCGAGATGGTCGAATGATCGCCCGGCCGTCGGAACAAGTGCTCCGTCACGCTGCTGACCAACCAATAGCCACAAACCGTCGTTATATCGAAGACCAGTCAGGCGCCCTTTCAGTTTGTCAGGCACGCCGCCAAAGAGGTCCTCATACCAGACCAGGGTCTTCTCCGGATTATCTGACCGCAAGTGAATGTGATGGAAACCCAACCACTCCTGATCCTCAACCACTTCGATTTTGGTACCCCATGGATCCTCAACGAATGACAGCTTAAAGAGGCCTTCGACCTCGCGAATGTCCTCCAGAACATTGACGCCCGCTGCCCTCCACCCAACCATCTTGGCTTCGAGGTCAGGAAAAGAGAACCCGATGTGATCCATGCCGGTGCCAACACTGGGCCCTGTTGGTTCGACACCATCGGTGTAGAAAAGTATCTGGATGTTGTCAACTTGGCAGGCACCTGCGCGTCCATAGTCCTTGCAGTCCATATGTTCCATGTACCACGCTGCTGCCGCGAGTGCATCCGGTGACCGGTGGTGAACGTGGTGATATATCTCGGCGCTGGATGCCGACGGGAGACCAACTAGTCCGATAGCAAAGAACGTGAACAGTAATGCCTTTCCTGTCACAAGATTCCTTTCTTCTTACTGACCGTCAAACAAATAGCCAGCAATGCTAGTCAATCTTCCCTCTTCAACCTCAAAATCGCTATATTCACTCGGCGCTCGATACGAACGAATAAACTCTTCAACCGACTGACCAGCCGCCTTCGCCCGCTGCGCCTTAGTCACAACGTCGTTGTAGAAGCCACTCGAATCAACGAAATCACTCCACGTATGCACCGCAGTGGCATGCCCAGGTATGACCATCTCCACATTGTGGATACCTTCAACTGCATTTTGTAGTGTTGAACCAAAATCAGTCGCACTTCCATTTCCATTTACAGCATCAATGAACGGCAACCCTTTGCGAGCAAACATATCTCCAGTGTGCATCGCGCCAAGGGCCCGAAACACAACAAACGTATCGCCGTCGGTATGGCCGCGCCCGAAGTGATACAGGTCTATCTGATCAGAACCGCTAAACAGTGACAATTGATCCGAATACGTCGTCTCAGGTAGATATTTTCCGTTTGCCCCCTTAAAGGCGTCGCAATTTGTCACCGGCTCGCAATCAGCTCGCGCCATCTGCGCCCGAGCATTTTCATGCACAACAAAATTGATTGTGTCTGAAAATTCAACATTCCCACCACTGTGGTCATAGTGATTATGGGTATTAATAATCGTCGTCACTGGCTGATCAGTGATTCGTTCAACTTCTGAGAGAATATCCTGCCCATACCCGTTAATCTTGGTGTCAACGAGCACGACCCCATTGCCCGTCACAAAAATCGCAGTATTTCCACCACCACCCATCCCATCCACGGAGGAGGCGTTAGACAGCATGTAGAGATTCTCAGCAACATCATGCAGTTCCAGTGCTGCACGCTGTTGGCGAGCTTCATGTGTCGAGGCAGTCAAGAGGGTCCCCACTACTGCCAGTATCGCCATGCAAGAACTACGTCTCATCCACACGGTCTCCAGACCGGCCAAAAACACTCGCCGATTCTCTGACTCCACAACAACGGTGACAGCACCTACCTCGTTTCCGTTAAGGCGTCTTCTGCCCGCCCTCCTGTGAGAATCCCCTCCATGCCGTAGTTCCCCTCGTGGCACGCGTACTCGAAGATCGGCTGATCTATTCGTGCAAAGGGATAAGCAACCGTCCAGGGTTTCGTGTACATCTGTGGGTCGCTGACCTCTATCTCGTATTCGATAGTCTCCTCGTCAACACGTGTAAAACGCTCGACGAGGCGCATCCCCTCTCCGGAACCACTAGCCGAGTTGAAGATCGACCACGGCTGCAGTGAGCTCACGTTGTCATGGACATTCGTGGTCGTCACTACTAGGGAGTCACCATCCCAACGTCCTCGCGCCACCCCATTCCACTGGCCAATATTCTCTGAGACCACTGGAAAATCGTCCAACGGGATGATGCGAGTCTCATGGATTTGCTCATGGACTATCGCGACATAACCAGGCGCCTGAAACACCTGGAAGTTGTTGTTGTAGCCACGCGGAAACATAGCGTTAGGCATCCCGCCTCGCGTCACGCACCGCTCCCAGATATGTCGGTCCTCCCAGGAATCATCTCCTCGTGTGTCACCGTTAGACCTGGCAATCTCTCCCAACGGCGTCAATGGTGGAAATCGACCGTCTGGTGGATCGACAAGCATCGACGTCCGATCCGTGGGTGTTCCTCTTTCATTCCAGAAACTGTTGTAAGAAGCAACGATCCC
>Ga0315338_1003390_pt1 | contig 13981 bp, 11 predicted proteins | sample ASW8metaG_FD_204518 | JGI IMG/M metagenome (GOLD analysis project Ga0315338, IMG submission 204518) | Ammonia-oxidizing marine archaeal communities from Monterey Bay, California, United States - ASW #8 | ecosystem: Environmental > Aquatic > Marine > Coastal | place: USA: California | collected... | reverse complement strand
GAGCCTCGAGATCCTGGCCGTTCGAGCAAGCGGTCGGCAGGTGTTCGAAGACCGACCGAACGCTGATCTCCGCGTATCGTTCCGTCGTCTCGGTCGCGAGGCGCGAGAGAAAGGACTCGACGGCATGGGTCAGCGCGTCCATGCCCGTCGCGGCCGTGATCGGAGCGGGCAGTCCCGTCATCAGACTCGGGTCGAGTGCCGTCATCAGGGGAAGCAGCTTCGCGTCTGCGAAGAACCGCTTCGTATGCGACTCGGTCTCGGAGACGACCGCCGCGATCGTGACCTCGGACCCCGTGCCCGCGGTCGTCGGGATGGCGAAGAAGGGCGCCGGGGCCCGCTTGACCTTCATCATGCCCTCGAGCTTCTCGACGGGTCCCGGGTTCGTCGCCATCGCCGCGATGATCTTCGCGGCGTCCATCGAAGAGCCGCCGCCCACCGCGAGCACGACCTCACATCCCTCCTCGACGAATTTTGCGTGGCCGGCTTCGACCTGCGCGAACGTTGGGTCGGGCTCGACGCCCGAGTAGACGACGCAGTCTCGTCCGGCCGATCGCAAAGCGTCCGTGACCCGACCGACCAGCCCGATCTCGACCAGCATCGCATCCGTCACGATCAGCACCTTTCCCCTGGAGACCTGTGCGATCGATTCGCAGAGATCCCGAGAGGCGTCGGCGCCGACGAAAGTCACCGGGATCTTGTCGGGCAAGAGCTTCGAGAAGACCCTGGCCAGTGAGACTGCCAGATCGTGCAAGAATTTCTTCATGACGCGGACGGTGCTCCCTTTTCTGTTGTGAGCGCCGACGATGATAGGTCAGTCCACGGACTGCGGGCACGCCGCCTTCGATGCTGGGGTATGCTGGAACGATGCAATCGGGTTGGGAATCGTGATCGCTCGCCTGCTGTGCTCGGCGCTCGTCCTCCTGCTCGCGGGCATGGTCGGGTGTGAAGACCCGAACGCCTCCTCTCGGGCCGAAGTCGAACCGACAGACGAAGCCGCGAGGCTCCCGAACGTCGTGATCGTGCTCGTCGATACGCTCCGCGCGGACCATACGAGTCTCGAGGGCTACGCGCGGGACACGACGCCCGGTCTCCGTTCGATCGCTGCGGAGGGCCTCACGTTCAGACAGCATTTCGTGAACGCGCCCTGGACGAAATCATCCGTGGCTTCGATCCTGACGGGCCTGCTCCCCCCGGCGCATGGCTCGCAGTGGGGCGACGTCTTCAGCGAAGAGGCATCGGTCGATTTGCTCCCCGACGTCTTCGACACGCTTCCGGAGCTGCTGCGGGACGGGGGCTACGCGACGCATGCGTACGTGACGAATCCGACCGTGTCGCCGGACCTCGGCTACGACCAGGGCTTCGATCGGTTCGAGATGCTTCCGGGAACGCTCGACGACGATCGTCGAGTTGCCGAGCTCACGAAGCGGGCGCTCGACTCGTCGGTTCGCCCTGCATTCGTCTGGTGCCATCTGATGGCCCCGCATAATTACAACGTTCCGCCGGAGGCCGAGATTTTTCCGCATTCCTGGAAGACGCCGATCCGCGAGGAAGAGCGAGCGGGGGACGTGATCATTCGCCGCTATGGCATGCGATCGCGGGAACAGGCCATCGCGATCTACGATTCGACGATCGTCTACGCCGACGAGATCGTGGCCGACCTCGTCGACCATATCCGTCGTGAGCATCCGAACACGCTCGTCGTGATCACGTCGGACCATGGCGAAGAGTTCGGTGAGCACGGCGGCTATCTGCACGCGCGAACGCTCTACAACGAGGTGTTGCGGGTGCCACTCGTTCTATGGGGGCCGGAGATTCCTCGTGGGCAGAGTGTCGATTCGATGACGAGTTCGATCGATCTCCTGCCGACGATCCTCGCCTACGTCGGCTTGCCGGTGCCGGACGGGCCGGGAGGATCGTTGCTCGGTCCTCCCGCAGAAACGGAAGCCCCCGTATACGCGGAGCGGCGCAACGGTTTTACGGCCAGCCGCGCCTGGATCACCCGCGACGGAAAGCTGATCGAAACCAAGCCGCCCATCGACCGGAACATCAAGCCGCCGATGGAAGGGGAGGGGACCTTCGAGTTCTTCGAGGATCCGCTCGGAGCCGAGCAGGACGATTCGATCGGGGCGGTCTCCGAAGAGCGATTCGATCGGGCGCTATCACGCATGGAGGAAGTCTGGTCGAAGGCTTCGGAGTTCCATGCGGTTCGCACGAAGGGCGTCTCATTGCGTGGGCGCCTCACGGATGAAGAGCGCGCGCAGCTCCAGGCGCTCGGCTACGGCGATTGAGTTCGGCCGCGAGCCTGCGACGCCGTCGCTCGCCGGTCTAGTCGCGGAGCAGGGCGGCCAGATCCGCGGGACTCGCGTCGAGGATTTCCTCGACGTCGACGACTCTTCCGGTGCTCGCCGAGATCTCCGCCGCCGTTCCCATCGCGACCGCACGCAGGCCGTCGTCGGCCGTCACGGCGGCCGGTCGACGTTCGATGACGGCGCGACGGAAGTTCTGGTGTGCAACGAAGGTCGAACCGAAATGGGCACCGGCGGAGAGCACATCGGGATCGATCGTGAGTGTCTCGCTCTCGACCTTGTGCGGCTGGCGAATGCCCGTCACGATGCGTCCATCCGGCATCGACGCCTGGATCTTGCCGAGCTCCCCCGTGGCGACGAGTTCCTGCTCGTTCTCCGACGCCTCCGCGAACATGCAGAGGTCGAGCATGGCTCTCGCGCCATGCCGGAAATCGACCGTGACGAAACCGTTGTCGAGGATGTCCGGCGTCTTCCCATCGTAGGCCTCCTCGAGATGGTTGACGTCCTGGCCTGCCGAGGCGAAGACACGCGTCGGCTCGTCCTGCACGACGAGTCGCATGAGGTCGAAGAAATGACAGCACTTCTCGACGAAGGTGCCGCCCGTGTTCCGATTGAATCGATTCCAGTCGTCGACCTTGGGCAAGAATGGGTAGCGATGCTCTCGGATCGCCAGCATGCGAAGCGCGCCGATGCGGCCGGCGTGCACGTCGGCGACGAGACGGGTGATCGGCGCCATGTACCGATATTCCATGCCGACCCAGAACACACCGGCATGCTGCCTGGCGCGGTCGGCGACCCAGCGCGCGTCCTCGATCGTCGTACAGAGGGGCTTCTCGCAGAGGACGGCCTTGTCGGAGTCGAAGATCCGCTCGAGGACCTGCCGATGTGTGTGATTCGGGGTCGCGACGACGAGCGCGTCGATCTCGGGATCCTCGACGATCTCGCGCACGTCCGAGTATTCGCGTAGGGGGCCGCTCGCGATCTGCTGAGCCCACCATCGGGATTCGCTATGCGGATCCGCGATCGCGACGACCTCGGCACCGGGCAGGAGTTCGAGATTCCGGATGTGCTCGTGGCCCATCATGCCGGCGCCGACGATTCCGTATCGCAGCGTTCGGCTCATCAGGCGGACTCGCCGAGTCGATAGATGCGTCTCACGTTGTCACCGAGGACCTTTCGCCGGCTCTCCGAATCGAGCTTCTCCGCATAACGAGTCAGATCGTCGACCCAGGTATGCGGATGGTCGGGGTGGGGATAGTCCGTGGCCCACATGAAACAGTCATTGCCGACGTGGTCGATGATATGCGGAGCCGTCGTCTCGTCGGGGTCGCCCGAGATGAAGCATTGTCGACGGAAGAGTTCGGTCGCGCTCGGCCGCTTCACGTTGATCGATTCGGAGTAGGCATCCATGCGATCGAGGAACGCGCCGATCCATCCCGATCCGGCTTCGAGCACGCCCAGGCGAAGAGTGGGGAAACGCTCGAGGGTGCCGAGGGAGAAGAACGAGATCAGCGCCTGCTGCACGATCGACCGCAGCCAGATCGCCTCCGCCCAGGCGCGTCCTTCTCGTGGCCAGTCGAAGATCCCCTCTGCGGCGCCGTGGGGGACGAAGGTCGGGTGGATCGCGATCGGAACGTCGAGCTCGACGCATTTGCGGTAGAGCGGGTCGTGCTTCGTATGTCCGTGGATCGTACGCTGGTGATTGAAGGGGTTCACCCAGGCGCCCTTGCACCCGTCGAGAATCGCGCGCTCGAGTTCCGCGGCGGATCCCTCGACGTCGAGGAGGGTGAGCTGCGCGATCGGAACGAGCCGACCCTCGGAGCCGCGACAGAAATCGGCGATCCATCGGTTGTAAGCCCGGCAATAGGCCAGGCTCAGCTCCGGATCCTCGAGTTCGACTTCCCAGAGCAGTCCGAGCGTGGGATAGAGGAGGGTGCAGTCGAGGTTCTCCTGCTTCATCAACGAGAGGCGTTCGCCGGGGTCGCAGGAGCCGAAGGGCATGTGGTCGGCGTATCGGCGATCGGGCCTCGGGCGGATGTCTTCGTCACCCATGGCGCCCAGGACGCCGAGCGATCCCTTCTTCGATCGCTTCGAGGGCTTCCCGTCGATCTCGAGATATTCCCAGCCCTCGTCGTCGACGCCGATGCGGAGAGCGCGCGACTTGTACCGCTCCTCGAGGTATTCCTCCCAGAGATCCGGCGGTTCGAGGATGTGACCGTCGGCATCGATCGTGCCGTCATAGGGGAAGCGCTTGATCTCGTACGCCATGCGTAGGTTCCTTCCAGGATGTGCGTCGCGGCTGCCGAGACCGACCGGGTCGTCCGCGGATGTCGCGCGCAGACTGTATGCGGACTAGGCCTTCTGACCGCGTGCCGTCTTGAAGTCGGGCTCGCGCTTCTGCATGAACGCCGCGATGGCTTCCTTGTGCTCGGGTGAGGCATAACACTCGACCAGTGCCTTGCCCTCCCGTTTCTGGACCAGGGTCGTGTCCGTCTCGGTCGCGTTCAGCGTGATGAGCCGCTTGATGTGTCGGAGCGCGTCCTGTGGATTCGCCCCCATCGAGCGTGCGATTCGGCATGCTTCTTCGACGACGGTCTCGACGGGGACGACCCGATCGACCAGTCCGAGGTCGAGCGCTTCTCGGCCGGTAAGTGTCCTGCCCGTCAGCATGAGCTCGCTCGCGTGCCCGAATCCCACGCGCATCGTGAGGAAATGAGAACTCGCCAGCTCCGGCACGAGGCCCATCTTGACGAAGCGGAGCGAGAGTTTCGCGGACTCGGCGGCGACGAGGTGGTCGGCGGGCAGCGCCTGGGTCAGGCCGACCCCAACGGCGGCCCCGTTGATCGCGGCGACGACGGGCTTCGACTCGCGGACGAGGTCGACCCAGTTGCCGGGACGCCGGCCCTCGGTGACATCATCGCCCTCGGATTGCGCCTTGAACACCGCCTCGATGTCGGCACCCGCGCAGAATCCTCGACCGGCGCCGGTCAGAACGATCGCGCCGACATCCTCGTCAGCGTTGGCCTTCTGGAATGCGTCATCGAGCTCGGTGGCCATCTCCCAGGTCCAGGCGTTCATTCGTTCGGGTCGATTCATCGTGACGACGAAGACGCCGTCGCGATTCTCGGTCAGGATCGTTGCGTAACCCATGATTCCGGTCCTGTTGGCGGGCGAGCCGCTGGGGTCGAGACAGTCTAGCGAGGATGCGCAGCCGCGAGACGCGTTCCGCGGTGTGGTGGCATTGGTGCCTCCCGGTTTGACAGTATCTGAAGTGATCGAAGCGATGCAGTGAATGCCGGTCGGAGCGGCGGGTCCGCCGCCGCTCGTACAGGATCCGGTTGGAGGACAGGTGCGCCGACGCGAGAAGAGGACGGGTTTGCGATGCGCGTGGGTGTTGATCGGGTGTGTCGCGTTCTTCGCGGCGAGCGCCCGGGCGGAGGTCGTCGGTCCTGGCGTGCTCGCGCTGACGCCGCCGGGACATATCGAGCCCCTCCGGTTTGGGATGCTCCTATCGGCGGACGCGGCCGTCGGCCCTTCGAACGTGACGAACCTGAACGCGGGCTTCGAGGTCGGGGACGCTCGCCTGTCTGTGCGAGGTCTCCTCGAGAAGGGCTTCGGCTACTACATCCAGGCAAACTTCGCTGAGTCGACGGTGCTGCAGGATCTCGAGATCGAGTGGTCCTCCCGCGAGATTGGCTTTCGTGCCAAAGCGGGCTACTACCGCACCCCGTTCAGCGGAGAGGTCCAGATCCCGGATGCGGACATCGACTTCATCGAGCGAAGTCAGATCGTTCGCGCCGTCGCGGTCGAGCGTCAGATAGGTCTCCAGTTGGATCAGCAGATCCTCGGTGACCGTCTCGTCGCGCGCGCCGGCGCGTTCAACGGAAACGGTCTGGACGAAAACGACGACCAGCGCTTCCTCTATATGCTTCGATTCGATGGCCGGATCGATCTGTCCGACGCCGAGAACGACGAAGGCGCGGGTCGAATCGAATACGGTCTGAACGGTGGGTATTCGAAGGATCGGGCTGCGTCGCTCGGCGAGGACCTTCCTGATCCCTTCGAGGGTGAGCGATGGATGGCGGGCGCCGACATGCGCTGGTCGAGAGACACGCTCTTCGTTTCCGCAGAGGCGATCTATGCCTCCCTCGAGCCTGTGGGATCGACACGCCGGGACGTCTATGGTTTTCAGGCGAGCGTCGGATGGACGGCTCATCCCATCGTCCAGGTCCTCGCACGCTACGACTCGTTCTGGGCCGGCTCGCTCACGAGCGATCAGGATCTCGCGATTGCGTCGCTCGTGCTGAATTTTACGGAGTACATCAATCTCCAGACCGACCTGCGCGTGCCGGTCCGTGGAGAACCGCCGCGTCCGGGCGGCCTTGCGAGCTTGAGCATCATCTTCTGAGCTCGACCTGACCTCGAGGGCACAGCGTGCCGTCCGGTCGCGGGTTGGGGCGACGTGCCTCGGCCGCGACCCCGAGGAGCGCTCGACCATGCATCCCCTCGAATCCCTCGATCGTCGCCACGTCGATCGGTTCGCCGGCGACGACCGGGACCGGCATCGTCATCCTGGCGATGGTCCTCGAAGGCGTCGGGATTCCGGTCGCCGGAGTCGCGCTCCTGCTCGGTGTCGACCGGATGCTCGACATGAGCCGCACGGTCGCCAGCGTGACCGGCGATCTCACCGCTCGTGTCGTCATGAACCGGATGACACCCGTCGTCGCCCACGCGATTGAGGCCGTAGAGGGGTCGAGCGTCGAGAGCGAATAGATCGTGAGCACCTAGCACCCGCGCCGTCGAGCTGGCCCGCCGGCGCATTGGCAACGCGATCGCGACGCGCGATGATTGCGACCCCATGCATTCGAACGAAGCGGACTGGAAGTCGATCCGGCTCACCTACGGGATCACGCCGCCCAAGATGTCGACGCCCGAGGATCGGCGGCGCAGGACGGCGGCTCGCCAGACGGAGCGCATCTCGGCGCTGCCGGTCGACGCGCTCGTCGTTTACGACCTGCAGGACGAGTCGAGCCGCACGGACGTCGAGCGTCCCTTCCCCTACCTCCGCGCGATCGACCCGCTCGACTACGCGACCGACTATCTGGCTGGGGTTCCGCAGAAGAAAATCGTCTATCGCTCGGTCTCGGGACTCGATGCGCGAAGCCTGACGGACTGGCTCGGCCGAGCCCGAGACGAAGGCGCCGCAGTCGTGTTCGTCGGCGCGCCGTCCCAGACACAGGCGGTCGAGCTCCGGCTCGGCGATGCCTATCGGATCCGACAGGCGGAAGCCGACGACGTGCCGCTCGGCGGGGTCGTGATTGCGGAACGGCACGAAGCGAGCGGCGCTGAAGACGCGCGTCTGCTTCGCAAGGAGTCGAACGGCTGCTCCTTCTTCATCAGTCAGGCCGTCTATTCCGTGACGGCGAGCAAGAACCTGTTGAGCGATCTCCACTATCGCTGTGAGGAACTCGGGCGACCGACGCCCCCGGTCCTCGTCACGCTGAGTCCCTGCGGCAGCCTCGAGACCCTGGCCTTCATGGACTGGCTGGGCGTTTCCGTGCCGCGCTGGTTGCGCAACGAACTCGCGCATGCGCACGACATCCTCGTCCGCTCGATCGATCTCTGCGTGGCGACCTTCGAGGAGCTTCACGATTTTGCGCGCGAGAAGTCGATTCCCCTCGGTTGCAACGTCGAGAGCGTGTCGCTTCGCAAGGCAGAGATCGACGCTTCCGTCGAGCTCGTTCATGCCATCGCGAGGCGAATGGGGCGTTAGGCGGGCGAGCCAGCCTGAAGCGCGGGGTGGCGCGCGAGGATCTGTCGCTGCCGCTCGGGACTCTTCCAGAGAAACGTTCGTGGGAGTCCGAGTCGTTCACAGGCCTTCGCGGCGGGGCCCCTGTGATCGGGAATGCGTTCAGCGGCGCGCGCCATCAGTCGAATCGACCTCTCCGCGCCGCGTCCGAGGTCGTATTCGGGGCCGAGCTCGAGGCGCTCGCGCACGATCGGCGGCAGAATTGAAATCGAGGCGTGGGCGAGTGCTCGCTGCAGGAAGCGGGGGACGCCGGGTACAGCGCGGCCCGACCGCATGATGTCGAGGAATTCGATGTTGATCGGATGCGGTTCGAAGCGCGGGACGAGCTTCATCATCATCGCCTCGAAGTCATCCAGCGATCGGATCGGGTTCTCGATGCCGTAGAGCGCGCCGACCTCGGAGCCCTCGCAGAGGAAGCGTCGCTTCTCGTCATCGCTGAGGCGTTCGACGAAGCGGTCGTAGGCGACGAGGAATCCGTAGGCGGCGGTTGCGCCGACCCAATCGATCAGCTCGGGATCGAGCGCGCGGTATCGTTCGCCCGAGGGTGTGGTCCCCTCGATGCGCGCATGCATGCGGTTCACACCGCCGATCACCTGGCGCGCGGCACTCCGCGGACCGTAGACCCCGACGAGGGCAGCCATGCCAGTGCGCCGCGACCGCCCGATCGGGTCGTCCTTGAAGACCGAATGGTCCCAGACGCCCGATCGGATGCGCGCATCGGCAAATTCGAGGAGCACGGCGCAGACACCCCCGATCGCGAGCGCGACCGGATTCTTGTAGATCCGCCAGGCCATCGAATCCGGGGCGCAGAGCGCAGGCTCTCCCGGAGGCGACCTGAAGTCGACCTTCCATCCGAGATAGGACCTGATCTCCTGCACCGGATTCGGCTCCTCGTTTGGCTCCTCAGATCGCCAGCGACTCAGGGGCCGCTGAAAACGTTGCCCTCGGATGCGCCTGCCAGGTAGTTGGCCTTCGGATCGTAGGTTCCGCCATCCTCGACCCATCGCTGGATCTCGGCGCGTCCCACCACGAACCAATGCACCTCGTCGGGTCCGTCGGCGAGTCGCAGGGTGCGCTGGCTGGCGTACATGTCGGCGAGCGGCGTCCACTGGGAGACGCCCGTCGCGCCATGGAACTGGATCGCTTCATCGATGATCGCGCAGACGCGAATTGGCACCATCGCCTTGACGGCGCTCACCCAGACGCGCGCTTCGGCATTGCCGAGGACGTCCATCGCCTTCGCGGCCTTCAGCACCATCATGCGCATCGCCTCGATGTCGATCCGGCACTTGGCGATCACTTCCGTGTTCTTGCCGAGGTTGGCGACGCGCTTGCCAAAGGCTTCTCGCGAGAGGCCGCGCTTGACCATCATCTCGATTGCGCGCTCGGCGGCACCGAGGGAACGCATGCAGTGATGGATCCGGCCCGGGCCGAGTCGCACCTGGGAGATCTCGAAACCGCGACCTTCGCCGAGCAGGATGTTCTCCTTCGGCACCCGGCAGTTGTCGAAGCGGATGTGCATGTGGCCATGCGGCGCGTCGTCCTTTCCGAAGACGTGCATCCCGCCGAGGATCTCGAACCCGGGAGCATCGGTCGGAACCAGGATCTGCGACTGACGCAGATGCGGGGGCGCGCCCGGGTCGGTCTGCACCATCACGATCATGATCTTGCAGCGCGGATCGCCGGCGCCCGAGATGTAGTACTTCTCGCCGTTGAGCACCCACTCGTCACCGTCGAGCTCGGCGCGACAAGAGATGTTCTTCGCGTCCGAGGAAGCGAGATCGGGCTCGGTCATCGCGTAGGCCGATCGGATCTCACCGTCGAGCAGCGGCTGCAGCCACTGCTTCTTCTGCTCCGGCGTGCCGACGCGCTCGAGGACTTCCATGTTGCCCGTGTCGGGCGCGGCACAGTTGAGACATTCCGACGCGATCGGGTTCTTGCCGAGTTCGGCTGCGATGTAGGCGTAGTCGAGGTTCGAGAGGCCCTCGCCGGAGCCGGCGTCGGGCAGGAAGAAGTTCCAGAGTCCCTGCGCCTTGGCCTTCGCCTTCACGCCATCGAGGAGTTCGAGCTGTCCGGGAGCCCAGGACCAGCGGTCGGTCCGGTCGGCGCCGAGTCGGAAGAATTCTTCGGTGATCGGCTCGACTTCATCCTTGATGAAGGCTGTCACCTTTTCGTAGAGGGGCTGCGCAGCCTCGGACATTCGCAGGTCGAACATCTCCGGGGTCGTTTCCAGACCGGCCATGGGGGTCTCCTTGTTGAGCTGAGTGGGTCGGCATTATGACATATCTGCGGCGTCCCGAACGGCCGTCGTCGGGGCGCGCTCGAGCGGCGTGCTTCACGGCTCGAACAGGTATCTGCGCCCTTTTTCGGCGCGTTCTTCGTCCGCTAGCTCGCGTCGGCGGGATCGAGACGATCGCGGAGTTCGCGCTTCAGGAACTTCCCGCTCGCGTTCCTGGGGAGCGCGTCCTCGAGGAACCAGATGTATCGGGGAATCTTGAATCCTGCGATGCGCTCCTTCAGGAACGTGCGGAGTTCGTCGGCGTTCAGCTGGCCATGCGTGGCGGCCAGCACGATCGCGACGCCGACCTCCTCGCCGAGCCGATCGTCGGGCACACCGAAGACGGAGCATTCGGCGACCGCGTCGTGCGCGAAGATGCCGGCCTCGACTTCGGCGCAGTAGATGTTCTCGCCGCCTCGGAGGACCATGTCCTTTGCGCGGTCGACGATGTAGATGAAACCCTCTTCGTCGAGTCGTGCGATGTCGCCCGTTCGGAGCCAGCCGTCTTCGATCGTTTCGGCGGTGGCCTCGGGGCGGTTCAAGTAGCCCTTGATGACCTGGGCGCCGCGTACGCAGAGTTCGCCGGCTTCACCCGACACGAGTTCCTTTCCATCCGCATCGACGACCTTGGTCTCGTAGCAAGGCATGGCGCGGCCGGCGCTCTCGGGGCGATCGAGAAAGAAGTCGGCGGCGATCGAGGTGATGATTCCGCATGTCTCGGTCATCCCGTAGCCGGTGCCCGGTCGCGCCGTCTTGACCGACTCGTCGATCTTCCGGACGAGATCGGGCTGGAGCTGAGCGCCGCCGCCGCCGAGAGAGGTGAGCGACGAAGTGTCTCGCGTCTCGAAGTCGGGATGGGCGATGAGTTCCCTGGCCATGACCGGAACGCCGCTCATCGCCGTGATCTTCTCCGCTTCGATCAGTCTCAAGGCCTCGCCCGGGTCCCACTTGTACATGTGGACGAGCTTGCCGCCGGCGAGTGCCATGCCATGCGCGACGCAGTTGTTCGCCGTCACATGGAAGAGGGGCGTGACCACGAGGGCGGCCGGCGGGTTCGAGGGCGAGGCGGCGGCCGGCGGCTCCGGGCTCGGTCGGTTCTTCGCGATCCCGGCCATCGCCGCGGCCTGGACGGCGGCGGAGAAACCGAGACTGACGACGTTGCTCACGCAGCCGCGATGGGTGAGCTGTGCGCCCTTCGGTTGACCGGTCGTGCCGGATGTATAGAAGATGCATGCGTCGGCGTCGGGATCGACGGCGACATCGGGAAGCGATGCCGTTCCCTGGCAGAGTTCGGCGAAGGGTGTCACGCCGGGGCGATCTTCGGGGAGTCGCACACCGACCAGGATGCGCTCGCCGATCTCGTCCGCATGGGCTGCGACCCGGTCGAGTCGCTCGACGTCCGCGATGATCACCTTCGGGTCCGAGTCCTGGATGCCGTAGACGAGTTCCGGTCCGGTCCACCACGCGTTCACGCCGACCGCGGTGATGCCGACGCTCGTGCACGCCCAGTAGGCGATCATCCATTCGGGGTAGTTGCGCATGGCGATGGCGACGCGATCACCGGGCTCGACGCCCTGTTCGAAGAGCCAGTTCGCGATCGACGCGGCTTCGCGATGGGCGCGCGTGAAGGTCCAGCGTTCGTCGCCGTAGACGAGGTATTCCTTGTCACCGTGTGCGGCGGAGATCTGCCAGAGTTCGCGCAGGGTCGGAGGGGCGTTCTTGTAGCTGCGCAGCTTCTGGCCACGCACCTCCGTTTCGACGATCTCGAATTGCGCACCGGGCGCCGTCAGCGCGGCCCAGGCTTCGCGAAGCTCTTCGTACATTCCGGGGGGATCTCCTCTAATCACGGGGTCTTCGTGTCGGGTGATCGGCGCCGATCGGGGGAGGCAGATCGGCCAACCGAACCGTTGAGTTATGGCACAGACCCTGTCATGATCCAAGGCTGGATTCGCGCCCGGCACACGCTCCGGGCGCATGCTCCGCCAACGGCGGAACCCACCACGAAAACGACGAAGAGAAGGACGGGAGAGAACGACATGGGGATCCTCGACGGTAAGGTTGCGATCATCACGGGCGCCGGAGGCGGCCTCGGCCGGAGCCACGCACTGAGTCTCGCGAGCGAGGGCGCCGCCATCCTGGTGAACGACCTCGGGGGCGCGGTCGACGGTTCGGGATCCGGCTCGACCATGGCGGACGCGGTCGTCGCCGAGATCGAGGCGGCCGGAGGTCGCGCAGCCGCGAACCATGGCTCCGTGACGAACGCGGAAGACGCCCAGGGCATGGTCGACCAGGCGGTCGGCGAATTCGGTCGGCTCGACATCCTCGTGAACAACGCGGGGATCCTGCGAGACAAGTCGTTCAAGAAGATGTCCGAGGATCTCTGGGACCCCGTCGTCGAGGTCCACCTGAAGGGGACCTACCATCCGACTCGCGCGGCCTATCTGCACATGACGGAGCAGGGTGGCGGGGGTCGCATCATCATGACGAGCTCGACCTCGGGGCTGATCGGCAACTTCGGACAGACTAATTACGGCGCGGCCAAGGCGGGCATCGCCGGCTTCATGCGCTGTCTTGCGATCGAGGGCGCCAAGGCGGGCATCACGGTGAACGTGCTCGCGCCGAACGCATACTCGCGCATGACGGCTTCGCTCTTTCCGGAAGGATCGGAGAAGCGCTTCGCGCCCGAGAAGATCTCGCCGGCGATCTCCTGGCTCTGCTCGGACGACGCGGCCGACATCACGGGACGGCAGTTCGTGATCAGCGGCAACCGCGTTTGGCTGCTCTACCCGGCGGCGCATCTCATCGGAGACAAGGAGAACGCGGACGAGAGCTGGTCGCCGGACGAGATCGGCAACCAGATCCGCGAGTCGATCGCTGACTGGCCCGAACCGGCGACGGTTCCGAAGTTGATCTTCTAGTCGGTCTGGTCGCGGCGTCTCGCCTGCGCACGTCGTCGTCGCCGACTCGCCGACTCGCCGACGTCGCCCGCGAGTCCAACCGGAGGTACGGACATGGAGCTTCGAAATCGGATCGCCGTCGTGACGGGCGGCGCGAGCGGCATCGGTGAAGCCCTGGCACTTCGATTTCACGAAGAGGGCGCACGCCATGTGGTGGTCGCGGATCTCGACGCCGATGGCGCGCGGGCCGTGGCCGAACGCGTCGGGGGGTCGGGCTTCGGCGTGGACGTCGGGGACGAAGCGGCCATTCGGGAGATGGTCGAGAAGACCGAGCGCGATCACGGGCCGATCGATGTCTTCTTCTCGAACGCGGGGTTCGTCACGCTGGGTGGTCTCGAGTCGCCGGTCTCGAAGCTCGAGGACATGTGGAAGGTGCACGTACTGGCGCATCTCTACGCTGCCCGCGCGGTGATTCCAGGCATGGCAGAGCGGGGCGAGGGATACGTTCTGAGCACGGCTTCCGCTGCCGGGCTTCTCTCGCAGTTCGGTTCGCTGCATTATGCAGTGACCAAGCATGCCGCCGTGGCCCTCGCCGAGTGGATCGCCATCACGCATGGGCATCAGGGCATCAAGGTGTCCGTGCTGTGTCCGCAGGCCGTCCAGACGAACATCGGGCAGAACAGCCCCGACA
>Ga0315338_1003389_pt1 | contig 13984 bp, 14 predicted proteins | sample ASW8metaG_FD_204518 | JGI IMG/M metagenome (GOLD analysis project Ga0315338, IMG submission 204518) | Ammonia-oxidizing marine archaeal communities from Monterey Bay, California, United States - ASW #8 | ecosystem: Environmental > Aquatic > Marine > Coastal | place: USA: California | collected... | reverse complement strand
TCGTTGTAAAAGCAACTGTGTTGAGTAAAGACGTGTTTAATCCGTTAACTGTAAAATTAACCATATTATATAATAATTTATATTAAAACAATTTGCAAAATAATCATGCATTTGTTTGTAAAGATTGGATAATTGTTTGTAGTTTTTCAGCGTCCCAAACATCAGTTACACCATATAATTTTATGTATTCCGCGTACTCGGGTTTCAGTGTTAATGGAATGCCAACACTCAATCCAACATCAATAAACGATGATTGTGCGTTGAAATTTTTATAATGCGTGTTAATATATTCATTCAGTAATTTTGGATCGGTCAAAATTGTTTTATATTCTCCTAAATCGTTTTTATCCGCTTGCAAATTAGAATTTGTATTATCCAACAAAATGGCAGCATTCAAACCATCAATCATTTGAAAGATAAAGGACCGATATTGGTCGAATAATTGGTTTGTATTGGTATAACTGTCCAACTCTTGTTGAGTGATGACAAATAACGTATCTGATACTAACTTTTGACCGATTTCATTTTGTTCGGTTTCGTCAAATTCGTCTTTTAATTTGCTAAAATCTCCCTCCTTAAAATAGGTAGTATATAAGGTCAAGCTGTCTAAAACAAGGTGTTTCATTTTATCGTATTGGACGATTTGTCTTTTATAATCATCAAACGGATTCAAGTCATTATTTTGTATCTTTTGCAACATAGTTCTAATATTTTCCTTTGTCAATTCGAGTGTATCTACAATATTGCTTTGTGCTGGATTCGAACCGTCTAAAAATGAACGTACATTATCAGAAAGTATACCTAATAAAAGGATATACTCCGAAGTATTGCCTAAAATACCTTCCATTTCCTCTAAAATGGTTTGCAGTGCATTATATGTATTCAGTGTGAGTACTTTATGTGAATGGCTATTATTTGTTAGAAATGAATCATATAAATATTTCATAATTATATCCAATGTGTTGCCGATTTTGCTGTAAGGAATCTCAATACCCACGTGTAGTTTGTCTATATAATCGATGAGTATTTTCAAATATCTATTAATCGTTCCAGATTGCACTGTATTCGAATTGACTGTATTCGAATTGACTGTATTGCTATTGCAAATCGATTGACATGAAAAAACCGTATTCACCATTATAAATAGTTGGTATAAGTTATTTCCATTCGTTTTTAATCGCAATAGTTTCTAGATGAATTCTTATGATTTAGATATACGTCATTATGACGAAGACGAATTGTGTCGTTTTTTACATATAGACGACCCTTTAGATACAGTTTCCTCTTCCTCTGTTATTAAATACGTCCAGAACTTCAAAAAAGGGATTCAGACGAAATCCATACCCGACAAACAAAAGCAGGTTTTTTTCGTCTTTGTTGAAAAAGCCAAACAGAAACTCCTCAGTTATGTGGAACGACGCCCCCCCGTCCAACTCCCCCCCACCAATTATGATATAATTCAAAGCCAGAATCAGCTCAGTGGAGCGAATCATGCTGTCACGACCGATAAAATCGTTCCCGTTGTCAATACATTTACCAACCCATTTCCGGACGGTGTCATTAATCCCTTGGAAAAACGGTATTTTACTCAGGTAATTAGTGTGGATAGTATGTTCCGTCCGAATTATGATTTATCCAACTCGAATAATTTCCAATGGACGCTTCCCCAAACCATTCATAAAATTGTCTCTATGAAATTGGTCTCTGTCGAATTGCCCGTTATGTGGTATGACATTTCTGACAAACTGGGAAATAACGTCTTTCAAATACGCACGTATAATGCAAAGGACGCAGAGGACACCACACACACCCTCACCATCCCTCCGGGACATTACTGTAATAATGATTTTGCAACTGTATTAAATAATTTGTTTCTCAATACGGGCGGTGGTCTCGAAAATCTACTTGTCATTGTGAGCGCCATCACCTCCAAAACGGTAATATGTGCTCGACCCGTAAATGATCCAAATAGTATCTCGCCTTACGATATTACATCACCCAATTATTCACCCACATTTTATTACGAATTGATTTTCGATATTAATATTTCAAAAGATTGTCAGACTAAAGAGGCGGATCTTCTTTTTCGTAAATCGTTGGGCTGGTATATGGGATTTCGCAAAAAGTATTATCTTGTCAAACGACAAGACAACTTTATTGATAACGTATCACAATCCGCTGGTCCAATTACCTATGAAGGCTATATATCCAGTGAGTCGTCCTTTGGTTCCGGAAAAGGTCATTATATCTATATTGCTGTGGATGATTACAATAAAAATACGCTAACACAAACCATATCAAGTAACGTTGGAGATGTGTTTATAGGAAACGATATTTTAGGACGTATATCCATTGAAAATTCTCCCAATGAAATTATGATTAATCAGAGTGATAAAATTTTCCGACAACGCGATTACCTTGGACCCATTACCCTCCGCAAAATGAATATTCGTTTATTGAATCGATTTGGCGATCCCATCGATATTAATAATAACGATTTCTCTATGGCACTTGAACTCACTGTACTCTATTAGTTTTTTTTCGTCTTTTTCTCACTCAAATGGGAAAGATAGTACGGTATTTGTCCGATCATCGAACCCGCTAAAGAGAATAACATAAATTGCAATTGCATAGTAAGGGTTATCATGAACCGAATAATAGCCAATACCCACCACGCAATTGGCTGCGTCCATATCAAGTATTCTCCCTCTCCGCGTGTAACATTGAGTTCCGGAACAGCACGATTCACTAACTGTGCATTAAAAAATCCTATTGTCACATTTGCTCTAAAAAATTGGGTTAACAATGCAGTTGAAAAGGAAATAACATACACGATTATCAATTTTTGTGGGGTATTCACTTTCATATTTAGAAAATGAATATCGTCACTTGGACCAAAATGCGTAAATTTTTTGAAGGCGCCTTCCTCATCCAAGAAGAACATAATAATCACAAGACATACGATAAATATGTTGAGTGCGGTTATTGTAGCTAAACGTTTCATTTTCTATATTATCTATGTAAAATAAAATTGAATGTCTTTTTCTACTATATCCATTTCATACTCGCCAAAAATGTGGACTCGTTCAAAATCACTCCCCGATTTACCCAAACCCGTAATGAAACGTTCTGTAAATATTCGTTGTCCGGAAGACCTGATACGATACGGAATTCCCCCGTATTCCAATGAAATCGATTTCGACGAAGCCAGTCGAGAATGGAATCGTAATAAAAAACGCGACGGTCAAATGTATATGTATGTTTGCGGTTCAGATACCGCCTTCGGAAAACCGTGCCAACGACGTCCGATGAAAGATTGTACTACGTGTAGTCAACACAAATAATTCTCACTCAAAAACAACAAAAATACCCTGTTTCTACTTTTTCTCCGAAAACCGTATCATTTTCGATTAAATAATGTATTTTTCCATTATCTAATGTCGCTTCTATATTTCCGTTATGTGATACCAAATATCGTATTGTATATATTTTCGAGGTATCCGCTTTCAATGTATCGCCGAAATATTTTTTTATATAAATCTGATCTCCTACTTTAAACATTATATTTATACTATATATATAGGTATGAAACCAAAGACGACTCGTTCCAAACGCTCAAGAAAGTACAAAAATGGATCTGTCAAGAGACGTGGTGGAGGTTTCTTTGAGGGATTGGCTGGATTGACTCTTGGTGCTTCACGTATCAGAGGTCAAAGATACGAACATTGGTTAGAAGATCGGTTGGTTTTAGTCTATAATGATATTAACTATGTGAATAAAGTCAGGGCACTGTTTAAATATGACAAAACTAGCTTGAAATCATTTACTCGGGAAAGCGTTATTGCAGATGCTTGTAATCGAAAACCAGAGGACAAGGCGATTATATTAACCAATCAATCCGGTACCGACATGTCGAATACATTATGTAAAGCTGTCGCGCCAGTACCACCCTCCACCTAAATTATTTACAATAAAAATGTGTTTTTCATGTTTTTATTGTCATTTTCATTATAACTCAATCTTGGAAACACGAAGAAAAAAATCCATATAGTTCCTTAAAAATGAATTGCGTCATTCTGTTTTTTTCTTAGTTATCCAACATCTTATTTCAGTTTTCCAAGATTTCATTATAACGAAATTATTCCAATACATCCATTTTGAGTGTTTTATTGACACATCATTATAACTCAATCTTGGAAACACGAAGAAAAAAATCCATATAGTTCCTCAAAAATGAATTGCGTCATTCTGGTTTTTTCTTAGTTATCCAACATTTTATTTCAGTTTTCCAAGATTTCATTATAACGAAACGACCCCAATACACCATTTTGAGTGTTTCCTGTCATTTTCATTATAACTCAATCTTGGAAATATACAGAAAATATCCATATAGTCCCTTCAAAATGAATTGCGTCATTCTGTTTTTTCGACAGTTGTGTTATTAATTTAACTACCATATTTGAAGATTAAAATTATTATGTAACTTAATTTAACTAATTACTTTTTATACATATAATTTATATGTCTACACAAAAAAGAACACGTTGTAAAAAGGGGACGCGTAAAAACAAAAAGACCGGCAATTGTGAAAGTGTATTAGATCACACCTGCGCAATATGTTTAGACAGAATTATATCAGGAAATGTAAAAACAAAATGCAAACATAATTTCCATAAAAAATGTTTACTAGGATGGTGTAAAAGTAAAGAAGATTTGATTACTGGCGCTCTATGCCCTATTTGCCGTAGTAATATTAAAGACACATGCAAAAAAATAATACCATTTGATAGCCGTGAAGTGTTTCGATATACCTATATTGGTAGCGTCAGCGACAAAAGAAGAGATTATTTTATTGAACAAGTGAATGAGATTGTTCATAATAAGAATTTTGATGTAAATGTAAAAAACCAACTGGGAGTACCTATTTTATCGGTATTATCTTATAATCGATATCATAGTCTACATTTCAAAGATACCATAGAATATTTATTGAAACAACCAAAAATAATTGTAGATAGTAATATTGTTATTGAAATAATTGCAAGTCGAAATATGGACTTATTAGCACTTTATAAAAAACATAAAAAAATACCAAAATCGCTTAAGTCGTTAATGTAAACAATTTGAAATATTACTTAAACGCAATATTTTAAATAATATAATCAAAAATGCCTAGAATTATTCCAAACAGACAAATGTATTCTATTATAAGGAGTAAATACAAACGAAATAAAGCAATCCAAAAAGGTTTTTTGAAAAGACATGATGAAGAATTAATGAAAAGTGATATTAACTATGATTTACTAGCACATGGTTTAGGACGAGGCTGTGATTTACGAAATCAAAACAAATATGTAGTAAACGCAGTTGACTACCGCAAAAATTTAAAAAAATGGTGATCGTGCAAACAAAATTAAAAGGTTTAAACCGTTGTGGGTGTATCCAACACATTATTCATTATAACGAAACGACCCCAATACATCCATTTTGAGTGTTTTCATTGACACATCCTTATAACTCAATCTTGGAAACACGAAGAAAAAAATCCATATAGTTCCTCAAAAATGAATTGCGTCATTCTGGTTTTTTCTTAGTTATCCAACATTTTATTTCAGTTTTCCAAGATTTCATCATAACGAAATTATTCCAATACATCCATTTTGAGTGTTTTCATTGACATTTCCAAAATTGATTTTTATTAGTAATTACTTTATATTACATACAATACATATATGGGTAATACAAGTTTACACTCCGTCCACCCCTATCGCGAATGTATTATTTGTAAAAATAATACGTCTTTAGAAACATATATTACGTGTAATGAATGTTGCGTTACGTACCCGAATCCATGTGACACAGATTCATATGATTTCAAAAATCATTGTAAATGTTCCCACTGTAAAAAAATAAGGTTTGCACGTGTATCGTCCTCTATTTATCCGACTTCCCTACCAGTTTCGGATAAAATACCCTGACACTTTTCGACAAATCCCTCTATTTCCAATTTCGGATGTTTTTCGTATTTATTTTTCAGTAAAGCCACCACCACATAATCCAAATCATATTGGTCGGTATTCAACACCCATTTTTCATTCGTTTTGACATTATATATTTTTACGGATCTTGGACTGGACGGATATAATGTCCGCCATATCCAAGCATACAAAATAACCTGTAATTTGTGGTCCAATGTGACCGCACTCGTGCATTTGAGCTCGTAAATACACGCATCAGTCAACAAATCCATGCGCGCGCAAAAACGGAATTTCATGGTATTACCGAAAAATGGGAAAAGAGCACGTTCGATGGGAAGTTGCAAATCGTCTTGGTTATAATGCAATAGCAATTTCTCTATTTCGGGGTGTGTTTTATCGACCTCTTCAAATTCATATCCCAAATAATTGTCAAATCGGTCACGACATCGCTCAATTATCTCTTCATCCAACCATTCATATTCGTTTTGAGAAATCTGTTTCAATTTAAAATACAATTTTTCTTGGATGGCTATATACACATTCGCTAAATACAAATAATCGGACGGCGTTTCACATGATTCGGGTATTGCGTCCACCATGGAACGTAAATATTCGTGCTCGTTATCACGCATTTCCACAATACTGTGACGAATTAGTGATTTTAGACTCTCTTCCCCCTCCCGTTTGTCGTGTTGTATGTAATCATAATATAAGGCGGGCAATGCAATGCCGTTCAAATCACTCACGTCCTCGTAATATCCACTCTTCGTGTAATAAATTTTGGGTATTTCCAAGACATCGTCCATGCGTTCCACATCCCCCTCTCGAAAAAACATCTCCTCGACCAAGGGTGTAATGTCCTCCAACAGCTCTTCGCTCAGGAATTTGATCAGGTCAGTGGGCGTGACGTGATACGTGGGTATCAATTCGATATCCGGATCTTGGAAAGGTTCGTGAAAAATCGTCTGCGGCATTCCTTTAAAGTCAATATACGACGATTGTTTCATAACGTGCTGATTCTGTTTTAAGAAATCCAATGGAGTGGACGAATCATTATCCAAGAGAAAAAGTCCGTGTGTTGCACGTGTTGTTCCCACATACAACGTATTCGGACAAAGATCCCTCGGTATATCGCGTGCAATGAAATAATAACTGCTGTCGAATCCCACTATAAAGACGTATTTGCGCTGTCGTCCCTTGACACTGTGAAAGGTGGAAAAGACCACCTTCCCATTGATGACTCGCTCGTCCATGGCATCGGTTTCAAACATAGGCACATGACACGGAATTCCGTGGTTTGTCAATACGTTTTCCATCCGACGAATCGGACTATTGGGACCTTTTACAGAACCGCCCAAAACGAAAATGTCCGACGGGCTCTCGCCCTGGTCGAGTAACTGTTTGATAAGGTATATCGCAATCTTTTCCAAGAGATATCTCGGACGACGAATATAAGTGACGGGACATCCTTCTCGACACGCACGAATACGCTCTTCGCCCAGCATGTCGCGATTCACGAAATTCGCCATTTGATTCGTAATACGATAGGATGTTTGAAGGGAACGACGTACAAAATCCGGACTCACCAAATAACGGAATCCGGTCCAGCACTGGTCGGCGCATGTCAAAAAACGGATATCGGCACCCTTGAACTCGTAAAGTCCTTGCATGTAATCCCCCAAGACTAACAATTGAAACCGATGCCCGTCTTCTTCGCACATATCGACCGACATATAGGCGATCAAATGGAAATACAATATCGTCATATCTTGACATTCGTCCAAGACTAGAATATCGCATTTCGGAATGGGACTCCTGGATTCTCTCTTTTCACGTAATACTTGCCGAATACCCGTATCGGTATGGGCGAAGGACGCATAATATTTCACCGTAAAACTGTGATAGGTATGTACTTCCAAGTTCGTTAGACCGAGCTCCTTGATTTTGTCTTTGATTTCATGACGCAGCATGGAATTATATGTGAACTGCAAGATTTTCTTTTGAGGAAGTTCCTTGGCAATCGAAAGAATCGTGGTCGATTTGCCTGAACCCGCGCACGCGTCCACAATGACATTCTTGGACGCCTCTATATCTTGAAACACTTGTCGTTGTTCGTCGCTCATTGGATTCAACATGCGCGAAGTGATACTAAAGAGTATATAGGCTGACAAATTTAAGTTATTTTACTCGATTATGCATTTATAATACGTATTTATAGAAAGATACGTATTATTATGATTTTTGAGTCACCCTTCTTTTTCGCGTAATCCGACGCTTTTCTGGACGCAAGACAAAACTCTTGTTATATTTAATGGCACTCAATAGCCGCAACTGCGATTCGGCATTCTTTCGAGAAGAGCACCGCGCAAATACTTTCTTTGTCTTGGCATTTGTGACACGATAACACCGTTTATTAGGAACCTTGCGAATTGTGTAAGGCATTATACCATACCACGCGAAAAAATTTACATCTTGTATAACTGTTTCATTGTCAAGCAAAACGAATAATTCACGCCGTTCATATCAATGGTGCGCCCATATTCGTCGTACAATCGAATACGGAGTTTTTGTATGTCGACTGGTCCGAAATATTGGCGCGGTTCCGACAATAACTCGTCATCATTGATAATGACGTTTTCATAAATGAGTTTTGTGGAAATACGGGCCAAAATATTGTTGTCTAAAAAGGAATTCTGGAACGCAGAAACGAACGAATTGTTGGAAACATTGTTCTGGAAATCGTCCACTGACAAAAACAAATATTTGATGGATTTGGGTTCAATCAACGATTCCCCTGTGTAAGTCACTCCTCCTGTATAACTCGCCTTGGTAAATCCCAGATTGTATCCAAATTTGTTGGTTAATTGTGTTGTTGGCTCTATTTTACAAACACCCGTTTGATCCGCATCAAAATACAACTCTATCGATGCGGAAGTAGTCGTAACCGTCACCTTGTCATTAATCGAGCTCAATGTAAAAGTAACTGTATCAAATGGCGCACCTAAAGCATGTATAGTAGTGTTTAATGTAGAAATCAATTGCGCGTTGAGATAATTGCCGTCAGATATTGTAATGACGGTGGGTGTGCCTCCATCTACGACCAAGGTAAAATAATTATTACCAAGAGATGTTGAAATTCCGTAAAACCCAATGGGAATTTCAATCGCACTCACCTCCATAGAAGCCACCTTATAAAACTTCATTGGCAAATGAATGGTGAAATCTGCGCTATTTGTCTCCAAATTGTCGCGAAACTTGGTATCGATGTTTAAAATGCGCGTCAAAACACGCGTGTTTAAAGGATTAAGAGAACCTTTGAAAAATTGACTCGGGTCGGAATAAATAAAGGATGCTTCCTTGGGGCGCTCGACAATGTGACTATTCTCTTGTAGGATGGGGGTTTCGGTAAGTATCTTCTCTTCATATATGTCGGGTTTTTTATTTACCTTTGCTTGTTGGAGTAATTTTTGTTTTCCTTGGCCGATAAAATTAATAAACCCCTGTTTCAAACTTGGGTTAAAGGACCCTCCATTCAATAAATTGGCTTGGACGTCGGCTGCCTGTTTTTCAATATCGGCAATTCCATAGTTCGGTATTTCATCCAATTTGAAGAAATATTCCAAATCGTCTAGGTCGTAATTTTGAATATTGAAATCGACAGTATCATCTTCCATGAGTATTATAGTTTATTCTTTGATATTTTTCAAGTCCTTTTAACTAAAAGAACCCTAATCCTCCCTTTTTCTTTGGGTCTTGTTATGACGCCTTTTGGATTTAACGAAACGCTCTATGGACGAAATATCCTTTAACAATTCAGATACGATTTTTCGATAAAATGGACGGAACTTCTTCATATGTTTTTTCAATGTTTTTGCTTCAAACCATTGTATCTCGATTTTCTCAAACAATTTACTCTCATTTAGAACATCGGGGTCCATATGATTCCACAAATAGGCGTGATTTTGATTGTAATATTTCACCATATTTTCATCATACGGATAATAAAACATGTGGACGTGGTATTTATCCGAAGTATGAGTATATACATCGCCTTGACGGTCAATAAGGTGACGCAACTCCGCGTAGTCACCTAAAAACCCCGTTAATTCTTCCGCTCCTTCACGCAAAGCACCATCATACGGCGATTCACCCTCATCAATCCGTCCACCGAAATCGGAAAATCCCTTGGCACTGTCCTCCATAGGATTTTCCTTGCCAAATAAAAAATAGAGTTTGCCTTTATGGTAACTTACGGGTAATATACTGCCTGCGACCATTCTTATTATAAACGGACAAAAAACACGGCAAAAAAGTCTTCACGTAATATAACTAAAATGAAGGTGGCATTGTGTTTTTGGGGATTGACGCGCAGTCTGAAATACACCATTCAGAGTATACACGAACAAATAATCACTCCTTTAAAGGAGGCCGGAATCGAATACAAAATATTTCTCCACACCTTTTCTTTTGCATCGGAATATCATAATCCTCGCGCCCATGAAACGGGAGTCAAACTCGATTTCCAAGAATACAAACTGCTAAACCCGGATTATTTCATGACTGAGGATCAAGATGAGGTTAAAAAACGATTGAATCTCAAACAATATCGCTCAAAAGAGGACCCGTGGTCGAATGGATACAGTTCCCTAGACAATTTCATATGTGCCATGTATTCCAAGAAACAAGTCGGTTCAATGATTCAAAAAAGTGGGGAAGTATTTGACAACTTCATCTTTTTACGACCCGACGTACGTTTTTTGAATCCACTATCCGTCCATTATCTCCCCAAAGTAAGTGACAACAAAGTATATTGTCCGAATTTTCATCTGTTTCCCGATTTCAATGATCGATTTTTCATTTGTTCGAGAGAACACGTATATACATATACACAACTGTTTGATGATATGCTGCCATTTAGTCGCCACACACCACTACATTCAGAGCGTTTCCAGTACGCAATGATAACCAAAAAATATGGACTCATTGTCATATACATGGATATACGTTTCAATCGTATTCGCGCAAATGGGAAGACTATGATCGATTATCAACCGCGTGTTGCCAAATCGTCCACACCCGCGCCACTACTTACACAGCGTAGTCGTCCGGCAACAATCAGTAAAATGACTATGTTTATGAAACCAAAGTAATGTGTTTTACAGTGCTTTTCACTTCCTCTTTTCCAAAGAGAGAATACTTTACCAATTTCAAATCGGTATATCCGATGGAATATTTGACATGGGGTTTAATGACGTTCAATGGCTCATTTCCCAATTCGTCAAACACCGCTTTGATTTCATGATACGTTTCCGATGACATCAAATCCTCCAAAATGATTCGCTCATCAGGTATTTTGGCGAGAAAGTGCTCTTTTATCGTATTCTTCTTTAAACCGCGCAATTCCGCAATCTCGTCTAAAGTATGTTTTTGTAAATACAAATTCCACGTGATATCTGCAGTGGATTCTTTTTGCGGTTTTGCTTTGGGAGGGATTGCTTGAGGTGGAGGTGCTTCAAGACGAATCACCTTCAATCCGTCTTCTTGAGGGGATTCTTCGACCACCTCTTCTTCTTTCAATTCGAATTCTTCAAAGGGATTAGTAGTGAGTTTTTCTAATTCTTTTGCATAATCCATCGTACCCAACTCTTTGTAGTAGGCCAATGCCCGCTGGTTTGCGCGAATATTTTCTGGACGAAACGCACTCAAGGACAATCCACCGAGAGATTTGATGCGGGAGAGGGCCACATAGGTTTGTCCGCATTCGAATATCTGTGCTCCAATATCCATTTCGGCAGTTTCGAGTGTGGCACCTTGGATTTTGTGAATGGTGAGACCCCATGCCAAACACAGGGGTATTTGGGCGATGGCAAGACACGGAAAATCCTCCGATTGTCGGAATTTTGGCTCAATTTGACGCACAAGCCCATTGGAAAATCGCACAATGGGAATCGGCTCCGATGCGACTTTGGTAAAATCTAGAATGACTCCCTGTGAACCATTGCAAATGTTATTATCCAAATCTAAATTCGTCGTACACATGACTACACAACCCTTCTTTAAAGCCATCTTTTCTGGATAATTCGTCGTCGTCATCATATTTCGCAATTCATACTCCTTTTCCATCTTCGTTAATCCCTCACACTTCAACATGTCTTCGACCGAAAGCGGTTTACCCGTCTCGTGATTCATTTTGCAATTCGACTGCACGATGGCTGCGTATTCATATTCTTCACCCGATAATTCTTCATATTTGCGTTGGTTTAGAGCATCCGTTTTGTATCGAACGGGAAATAATCGCGTCATCAATGCGGTCGAATCCGTTTCTTCTTTTCCATTGCGGCAATATTGTTGTAAAATAGTGACGTTTTTCTCACTCAATTTCCCTTTACGCACTTCCAACAAGATGTCTTGATATACAGGATCGCGTTGTCGGAAAATGGTTCGCAATTCAATGTTGTTGGGAAAGGCAAATACGCGTTCCCACAAAGACGTCTCAAAACAGAATTTCGCACTGTCTTTGTCTCCCTGTGTCGGTACAGGAGGGAGTTGCAGGAAATCTCCTGTAAAGACCACCTGCATTCCTCCAAATACCGAACTCGAAAGACGGGCTGTTTTGGCAATGGCTTCCAACACCTCGAACACTTTTTTTGACATCATACTCACTTCATCTACAATAAGAACATCGGTCTTTCGCCATGTTGTCCGCGTCGCCTTTTTACGTAATGCACTCTGGATAATCGCACCCATATCCCCCTTGCATAATTTTATACCACTCCACGAATGGATGGTGCGTGGATTACACATTCTCGGTAGCAATGTAGTCGCACAACCCGTCATGGCTGTCACCTGACATGTCTTACCTACACGTTTACAATGTTTTACAAAATACTCAATGAGTCTCGTTTTTCCCGAACCACCTGGACCCGTTACAAAGAGATTATCGCCGCGGCAAAATTTCTCAAAGGCGAGTCGCTGTTCGGTTGATAATATTGATAGATCCATCTGGGATGATAATGCAATTGATAGATGATATAAAGCGGTCTGCTTTATATCAATTTTGTTACTTGTTGCGGCCCAATGAGAATTTACTCATTGGTTAATTCCAAGCAAAAGGAAAAGTCGAGTCCGTTTAAATCCATAGGTACACCGCGTTCATTGACAAGTTGGACGTTCATACGTTGCAGATTAACAGGTCCGGTATAGACACGATTGTCGGAAACGACATAACCTTCTTCTTCACTCGCACGCAAGACGGTCCCAAAAGGGTATCTTGTATAATCCATTGCAATGCGCGCTAAAATCTGGGAACTATTGATTTCTGAGTTTTGCAAAAGGGTGACGAAAGAATAGGGGTTTCCATTCTTAAATTCATTCACGACTAAAAACAGATATCTTGGTAAATGGAAGTCGACAAAGGCATTGGATTGTAAAGTGAGTCCATCTGGACCAATTGTATACGCTGTTCCACGAAATCCCAAAATCCAACCCAATTTATAGGTCATATTTTGTAAATCGATGGCGCCTTGGGGGGATACGTCGAATTGTATATCCAATGGTACCGTGCCGTTATTCGTAAACACACTGCGTCCATTTACTATGGAGAATACTAGATCAGTAAACGGAGAAGATGTACTCTGAATAACAGCATTGATCGCGTTGACCAAACTATCATTGTCGTAAAACCCATCTGGTACTGTATAGGTTGCTGTGGTAAGTCCATCATTGACATTAAATACATTGTTATCTAATTGGACCGAAATATTGAAAAAAGACATGGGAATTTCCGCACACCGCGCCTTCATTGATTTCACTTCATTAATACGTTCGGGAAGAGTAATATTATAATTCGCAGCATTCACCGTTTCGTAATTGTCGCTATATCTCGTATCAATATTCAAATATTTCGTTTTTGTAGGCAACATGACGTTTGTCATTACCATGTGACTACCGTATTGTTTCGCGGTTGGTTCGGTAAATAAAGTATTGTTATTAATGTATTGACTCAT
>Ga0315338_1003388_pt1 | contig 13989 bp, 15 predicted proteins | sample ASW8metaG_FD_204518 | JGI IMG/M metagenome (GOLD analysis project Ga0315338, IMG submission 204518) | Ammonia-oxidizing marine archaeal communities from Monterey Bay, California, United States - ASW #8 | ecosystem: Environmental > Aquatic > Marine > Coastal | place: USA: California | collected... | reverse complement strand
TTATCTTTGATCAAACTATATGATATAAGCGCCCCTCCATAGAGCTTAGCTAAATCATAATATACATCTCCGACTTCTGTGGATCCTCCAAAATTATGGCGCCAGTCAATCAAACAATATCCCTCTTCCTCAGAGTATAAAATATTATCAAACTGGAGATCTCCGTGGAATGCAGTTGTAGGGATCCCATCGTATAAGGTGTGCCATTCGCAATCATGTATAATATCAGTTATCTTGCGTGTGGGGTGCCCATTGACAATATGTGACGACAGGAATCCTACGTCTCGGTTTTCTAGAAATAGTTTCAACCTTTCTAGTGTTTTATCTCTATAAAAAGTGCGGCAGAGTCCCATCATCTGTTTCTGATCATATTCCGACGGGGGCCACAGATTTTCCTGAGCAAACGTTAAAAAGTTTTTGAAAGTTGCAAGATCGTTGACTTCATATAGTGTTCGCCCCTTAACAAATTCGTAGGAATAAACATTATCCCCCTTATATAACATTTGAGGAGTGTGAGCAGCAAGATATTTTTCTCTTTCAATTCGTCCCTGTGTGGCTGCTTTGTCTGGAAATATTTTCACGAGCCTGTCCTGTAATTTATAAAGGAATTCTCCATTTGTTTTTGTAATCCCAAACTTCATCTCCCCCTCAAACTTATCTTTTGCCTTTAGATAATTGTCCACTGTTCCCAGGTCGTACCATTTAAATTCTTCACCTCTAAAATTTTTGTACTCTTCTACATTATAAAAGGCCGATACCACCTCGCGACCAGGGACGTCTAGTTCCTTCCAGAATGTCTCAAAGTCGTAGATACCAGCCAGGCCAATAAATGCATGGTCAAATCCCTCAGTGCTTTTATTCTTAAAGTTTACTACGTTGCCGTCTTTTAACTCCACGGTAGAGTATAGCTCTGGAATTCCTGTTTGACTTACTCCCAGCCAGTTGTGGCTTAAGGGCGGGAGAGGGTCGTCAATCAATGTATCTGCCGTAATTAAATAAAAGGGCCTTTGGAGGTGTTCCCTGCACTTGTCTATAGAATAGGACGGTCCGGATTGGGCGCCCTCATACTCCCCAACATCTACAAAAATAAAGTTTCGGTCAGGATGAGCCGCTTCACAGTATTCTCGGACCAACTCTTTCTTATAGCCCAGCGCAATCACGATATCATAATCTAGAGGCATTTTCTCAATCATGTGGGAGACTATGGCCTTATTATCCACAGGTAACAGACCCTTGTTGGTGTGTTTGGAGAAATTATGCATCCGGCTCCCTGTCCCCGCCATCAAAATACACGCTGCGTTTCCGCGGTGTTCATATTCTACTTTTCCATCCTCGCGACCAATATCGTCTTGAATTCGAATAACGTCGTCTACCTGAGGTGTTGACACTTCTTGTAATACGATATCTGAGAGTGCAATGACGCGATGTTTTCTCGGAGGCATAACCGTAAAATATTCTCCTTCTTTCATTATATTTTTTTCAATCACCCCTTCATCATTTTCTAACCATATCTCTGCGGTGCCTGAGATAATATAATTGGTCTCTACTTTTTCTTCGTGGTATTGAAAACTTGTACGAGTCCCTTTATTGATGTATATTCTTTTGTAGCAATAGTGATCATTAAGAGCCAACCATACCTCCTTTCCCCAGGGTTTATGTACTATTTTAGGTGTTTGCATTGTTGTTTATCTCGTTCCTGCGAAGAAGGTTTTCTCCACAATTTCTTGTGATGGCCCATTGCAGTGATCACCTGCTACGGTGTTGGTCTTAATATCATATCCTTCATGATACAGGGCAATCCCCCACAGCCGCTCCATAGACTGGTCTTCTATTTTAGTAGTAGGTAGAATCTTTGAGAAACCGGTGCCATGGAGCTTTTCTAGCACCGATCTGTCGCATATCAAGGCACTTCCAAAAAGTCCAGGATAGACTTCGGGTATAGTGTAGGAGGTGTGGGCCTCTAGCTGCTGCAGCGACCAAAAACGTGAGAAGGGGTTGTCCCATCCAAATTCTTCTCCCTCTCCGTCCGGACTACTTCGTCCGCGTAAAAAATCTCCCGAATTAAAGTATCTGACAGAGGTCGCGCTAGCACTTATCTTTTTATCAAGTCGCGATTTTAGTTTCATTGAATCATGTAAAACAATATATTTTTTCCTCTCAAACTCACGAAATGCATACCAAATCGCACCAGTTATATAATTAACATTTTTTGCATCCGCAATTGTAACCCCCATTTGTTCCAATTTCTTAAAATAAGACTTATCGGGGGAGTCACTGTCTACCACGATAATTTCCGCATCATTGGGGTAGTGAGCCTTGATTGATTTAACACATTCGAAGATCGCACCGTTATATCTACACGGTATAATAAATGTGTGCATTATTTGTTCTCCTTAAATAAATCAAATTCTCGCAAGTCACGGTAAGGCGGCTCTTCGGGTAAGTCGGGCGCCTTAACAGGGTAATTCTGCATAAGCATTAGCCCGCGTGTTGCCTCTTCTGGTGTCATATACATGTTATACCCATTCATTGAAATGTTGTCATCATGATACTTGACTTCGGAGCGGCCTTCATAGCGCATTTTTTTAAACCAATTGTACGCCTCTAAACTATCTGTTAAAATCATGCCTCCTTTTCCAATCTTAATATGTTTCTTAATGTGGAAAGATAAGCACATTAGGGAGTTTGGCATATACATTTCTGATGTGAACCGCTTCGCGGCATCGAAAATTGGATAAGGTTTGAGTTGATATACCCCCTTCCATGGGGCGTCTTCAAAGTTAACTGTTCCGCCGGCGTGCATAATAGCTTGAGGCACCGAGAGATAGGTTCGTGAAGGGATTGTAACCTCCTTCACTCCATAGTATTTGCAACATAACAGCAACGCGTTGGTGCAACTGTCAACAGAAACAGCATATGTGGCGCCCGTATAATGCGCGACCTCTTCCTCGAACATCTTTACTATTTTATAGGGGTTGTGTATCACTATTTCTCCAAAATATAGTATTTTTCTTTAAAACCGCACTTCTTAAAAAGCCCCAAACTCTCATGGTTTGTTGTTTTAACCTTGGCGTAGCTGTCCGGATGCCTGGTCATCAATTCATTAATCATAAACTTTCCGATTCCTTTTCCCTGGTGCCCCGGTTCAACGGCCACCCTAATATCGCCTTTTATCTGTCCGACAAACCCCACGGGGCTGTTTGCTTCAAGACAGATATAATAGAATTTACCATATTTTAACATAAATTTAAAGTGTTCAAATTTACTTATGTATTTTTGTTGTACAAAGCCCTCTTTAACACCCTCTTCATTACGCAGCACTCTAATATATTCCCAATATTTTCTTTCATTTTGTACTAATTTCATTAATTGCAATCCTTGTACAGATCCGGAAGGGGAATCCCATTCCAATAAGCGCGTAGATAATCTCTTTCAATTCCCAGATCCAAGTGATAATGAAGGGTGGTTCCAATATCAATATAAGTGTTTTGGCTGCTAAAATCAAAAAGTTGATGAATAAGAATCTCACTTAAGCTGCTGGCTGAAAAAAGAAACACGTGGTCTTTTACGTCTTTTTCCTTTATCCACTCTTTTATTTCGTCGATAAGATGATGATCATTCACGATGCAGTTCTTTCCCACTCTGAAGTCCTTAACAGGTTCAAACGGAAGCTTCTCAAGTGATCCGTCCTTACTGCAAATCATCACGACTTTCTTTTGTTTAAAAGTGGGGACAAAATGGTTTAAGAAGAGGGGATAATTGGAGTTTACCAAAAGATTGGGACTAGTCCAGTGTACGTCGTCACCAGGACGCATTTCTTCTAACATGGGGATATCGTCTTTAATATGGCACGTGCAATTACCACAACCGGCTCCGACGAAATAATTCTCTTTTTGATATTTAAAAGCTTCTATTAATGCTTCCCGAACAAAGCCGTGTTTCTCAGGAATAAATTCTTTGTGGTCGTCTGCAGAGTATCCGAACTCATGCATCGTCTCTCCCACTTGCACATGGTCGCTAGCTAATACTAGTTTCTCGTTGCGCATTACGCAAGTTTCTCCGTCCGAAAAACGTGAGAAAGCAAAATGTTCTCCACTCTTCAACATCTTTAACAAGTGAAAAAAATCTTCTTTGAATCCTCTACTCATTTTTCAAACGTTCTCAACACAGTAACAATGTTCCTCGCCGTATATCCGTCGCCATAAGGACATTCATAGTCTGAGGGTGGCACAAAGTCGTCCTGAATCTCGTTAACACACCGGTATAGATCATTGGATGTCGGACAAAGAATTGAAAAGGTTCCGATGCCTGCGACGCGTTCGGTTTTTTTGCGACATACAATACTTTTTTTACGTAAAAACGACGACTCTTCCTGGAGGCCTCCGGAATCAGTAATCAAAAACCTACACTTAGCCAATTGCTCTACGAATTCGTCATAAGGAAGGGCCTTCTGAACGTTAACCGTCTCTAATTTATCGAGGTGCACCTGAATATTAGGATTAGGGTGCGCATAGTAAATGAAATCTAGTTCCCCAAAGGCTTTGGCAACCCTGTCCAATTGTATGAACCAGTCAGGTATCTCTTCATGATTTTCCCTGCGGTGCATGGTAATTATTACTGTATTGTTATAAGATGGTTTTAGATCTTTTTTTCGTAAATTATCTAAGACGGTATTTCCTATTACATATACGTCTCCCTCAACCCTCTCATGTCTCAAGTTCTTTGCATCATGATTCGTAGGACAGAGATGTACAGAGGCCAGACGAGAAATTACCTGCCGATTAAACTCTTCCGGATATGGATTTTCATTGTCATAGGTTCTTAATCCCGCTTCTAGGTGGATAACCGGAATCTTGCGGTGGAACGCGGCGAGCCCAACTGCCATGGCCGAAGTGGTATCTCCCTGCACCATCACGTGTGTTAGTCCACGATCTAACCAAATTTGAGGTTGTTCCATAATGGACCCCACAATTGAGTCCAGCCGGTTGTGCCCCTCTTTAATGTGCAACTCGTGGTCAATATTCGCTCTAGCCCGGGCGGGTAGTAAATCCGTGTGCTGCCCGGTAAATAAAACCTTGTATTCGATCCTGGCTTCATCAAATTCCTCCATTACAGGAAGCATTTTTATATATTCTGGTCTCGTTCCATAACATAATAATATCATAATTGTATTCCTTTTACTGTTTGCCACCCATTTCTGAGGGCGTTTTGTACTACTTCATCGCGTTCGGTGAAAAATTGCTGATGAGATGTTTCATTGTTGTTGGAGGTCGCTTTACTATCAATTCCCAACTCATTGCCCAATATCGAACCATGTAATGATGAGTCATTGGAGGGATGGGGTGGGCAGTAGGTCTTGATGCCTCCTAGTTTTTTTGCTAAAAATGAAAATTGTATATCTTCTCCGTTGTCCCATGTGGTGGGCTTTTCACTCCATAAATATTGCAGCCACTCCCTTTTAAAAAACCATGCATGGCCCACAAGGTCCACTTCAGTCGTTACTTCATTTTTAGTGGGCCACCCACACCTATCGTGATGTACATAGTATTTATCTTTTAATATAACGCCGGCCGAACCCAGAATCCCTTCGTGATCTTTCATGGTCTCGAGACAATTTTCAAACCATTGTGCACCAGGTATCGTATCATCGTCAAAAATAGCGATGTATTCAGTGTCCGCAAGCAAAGCTGCAGCAAAACGGCCATAAAACTTCCAGTTATAATCGTTATCAAAAATTTTATCAACATTAAGCTTACCTCTATCAAATCTTAAATTATCTTCATGCGCATTGATCCACACCCAGGTTTCTTTGGGTTGAACTGTTTGTTGTTTGAGGGCCGATATCTGTAATGGAATGTTTTCGGGGCGGCGGTACATGTTCATAATTACCGTGATGTCCGCAGTGGGCGCACTCGTTTCGCTTGTTTCTCTTAGGGTATCTATTAGTAAGCGCTCCGCGGTTGCCTGATGTGTTTTAACGGCTTCTAGGAGTTTCGCTCCCTTGAGACTAAACCATGGCTCCCCAGCGGCACTAATATTTTTATTACAAATAAGTTCGCAGCCGACGACGCGTGCCTCCACAGCCAGACGACTAAATGTTTCAAAGACTTGCGGAAAAAAGACTAGCCCCTTCTGGGACGCTAGTTTTTTTATAAAATTCGCATAACTGGGGTCACTTATAAGTTTATATTTTAAATTGGATTTTTTGCAGTGATTTTCGGCTGCTCGCTGGCCCTTTACCCAATTGGTTGATTCTAAAACGGCAAATGTATCTTCTTTCTGAGACGTCACGTTGTCTTGAAGTATTTGGAGATGTTCGTCGGACCAGAAGGTGCAACCAAACGCAACAATATTATCCAATTGCAGATTTTTTCTAACCACTTCCCCATGTTTGGTGCTCTGACAGAATACTTTAGTTGCTCTTTTGTAAAAGTCACGGTTGATGATTTCTTTGGGAGGGGCTTCGAGGTTAATAAATCGTGATGGGTCTCGCGATCTAAGATATTTATGGTCGTGCTCTACAATGAAGTATGTTGCACTCCGTAGTAGTTGCTTGGTGGCCGTAGATAATGAAACAAAGTTAGAAACGATAAATACACAATCAATACTTCTTTTTACTATCTCCGGAGATAATTGAGAGGCCTTAATAAAAGAAACATCATGCCCTTGACCAGTTAATATACTCATCAAGTGAGCGTCAACTAATTCAGCGCCTCCTGCCACCTCCTGGGCTGAGAAATCTGATGTCCATAATATTTTTTTCATTAATCAAAAACTAATACTTCGTCTTCGGCCTCTTCCACGTTGAGACCCGTGGCGTTAACGAATTGTTTATATATATCCTCTTCGCCCCAATTGTCCAATAGATGTTTTTGAAGCGCTTCAGCTTTTTTCTTCGCCCCTCCATAATTGCTAAACAGATATCGGAGCCCCTTACAGTAAGAGTTTTTTTGCGCGAAACACCATTTAGATTCTGGTAACAAGATACCAGGGTATACCGCCTGTGGTTGTATCTTGTCTATCTGATGAAGAACCACGGTAAAGTGAGACTTAAGTCTATTTTTTATCGGGGCAAAAAGGAAATCCTTATAACCGCCCCAGTCGGGGGCAAGTATAGGAAGGCCATTATATGCGGCCTCAAACACTGGTAATCCAAACCCTTCGCCATGTGCTAATGTTGTTAAAGCTTTAATTTTTTTATGTCTATAAAGAGACGTCATCTGTCCCTCCGTTAAATCGCCATGCAACAGATACACAGAACACTTTCGTTCCCCCAATGAATTAAGAAACGCGTTGAGACGGCCGCGGGTATAGGTCTTATCCATAAGCGAATTCTTAAGCTGATTGATCTTTAAAACGAGGCCGACATCGGTTGCGTCCCTGAATTCTTCCACGAACCAACCAATAGTGTTTTCCAAATTTTTGCGGGGACACCACTGTGCGACGACGAGAAAGTTGAACGGAGTCTTCAAATCAATGCCTATTTCTTCCGGCTCTATGTTCCGTACGGGATAATTGACTGCTTCCACTGGTGCGGTGGCGGAGAGTTCCGGTAGCTTTTGACCTGTTTGTGTATCGGCTACCTCATAAACTGAATTAAGAATTCCAGCCTTAGTGTGCTCAGAGGTGGTTATGATCTTGTCCATCATGTTAATTTTTTGCAGCCATTCTCCAGAAACAATGTTTGTTTCGGCACCCGCTGTATAACCGATATTATAAGGAGCGATTTTTTCAAATTCTCCAGGGATAGTAACCTGAAGCGACGCATCAAAATCTCCCCCTCCCTGGACGTACATAATTGTTTTGTTGAGTAAGAACTCTATCCACCGCTTTTCAGGTGTGTTTTCAGTCAAAAAGCCGGTAGCTCCCCAGGGAATATTAAACGCGTAGATATCGAAGATATCCTCTCGGCTTTTGAGAGCGTTTAAGGCAAACCTAGCTTGTACTCCATACCCGGACATGCTTAACAACGGCGCCTTTATGATTATTTTCTTTCTCATCCCATCTCCTCAAAGGTCCACGATTCGTAGCCTTTTCTATTTTCCCATGAGCCTAGTCGCTCATGTACATCTCGGAGGAGGATATCCCATGATTTTGTATAATTCTTAAAATTATAATTCTTGGCTACGTGTTCCATTCCTAATTCTCCCAATTGTTCTCTTTCCTCTTTGCTCATATTGAGCATTTTTTTAAGTGCATCAATGAAATCCCTCTTGGCTGTTCTATCTTCATAAATCCAGGGCACATCTTGGGATCCAATTACCACTTTAGAGGCCGGCTCTATGCCAACGCCAAACCACTTCTCTCCATCGGTTACCTGCTCTTGAAGGCCTCCGGTCATGCTTACAACGATGGGTGTTCCACACGCCAATGATTCTAAGGTGGCCAGTCCAAATCCCTCTGCATCGGCAATATTAATGGTGCAGTCTGCCATATTGTAAATATTGGCTAGAATTTCGGAGGGGTATTTTTGTACTGAGAGAAGAACATTCATACTAGAGGGATCTGCTAGACCTAATTCATTAATAATAGCCTGTAGATCCTGCCCATGCGGGTCTTTCGGATCCGTATGCATTATTAGCATTGCTTTATCATGACCAACTTCATGCAAAAACTCGTTAAACCACCACAGCACAGTGCCAGATTGTTTTCTTTTCGCATTACGGTTATTCCAGAAAAATATAAACTTATCCTGAGCCTGTTCCGGTAATGCTTCTTTTTTATATTTAACGATTTCTTCTCTTGTCTGTTTCTTAAATATTTCATCTGGTACTGCGTGTGGAATGTAGTGGGATTCCACCTCTGGCGCTACGGTCTTTACGATATCATCTGTTACTTTGGAAATTGTGGCAATGATATCATTAGATATATAAAAGTGTCTGTTAAAGTGCGGATATGGATAGTTGTCCCACACATGGTAATAAACCATGGGGACGTGTCTTCGCACTTCGTTCTCCATATCCCAGAGCCATGGATAAAAACGCGGATCGGTCATAAACCATAAAATATCTGGCTTCCATCGATGGAGGAGTTCGCGAACTTTATTTTGATCGCCGTAGCCGTCGGTGGGTTGGATAACCCAATCTCCGTCGTATTCCGGGGGTGCTTGAGGTTCATAACTCTCGTGTTTAATGGCGCCTCCTATAGAGTAAAATTGATAATTTTTAGTCGCTAACAATCCCTCAATCATATATCTGGTTTGTGTCCCCACCCCCGAAGGTGACAGGGGATGATCACTTAATGTAAGAATTTTAATTTTTTTAGTCACTCTTTGGCTCCTTAAAGGTTAGATTATGGACAGTGAATGGTGTTTTTAAATTCGCAATATGTACAAGACAACCGGTTTTTGACGAAGTTTTCTTTGTTCACATTATACCTAAAGTTTTCTATATATTTAAGAGCTTCTTCAATTTTTCTTTCGTCACTCTCAACTTCATAAAATTGCACTCGGCTTTTACCACCACTAGTTCGGCTCAGCAAGCCAAAATGAGCCTTGATTTTGCTCAAGGGATGTCCATGCTTTTGTGCGTAATAATATTTATAGAGCAAAAGCTGGGAGGTAACCATCTTGTCGTTTCTTTTGCGGTCATTCCACCCACGTGTGGTTGTTTTCCAATCAATTATGTGTAATTCATCGCCACTTCTTATTACCATATCAATATAGCCCTTGAAGGACAAGCGTTCTTTAAGGAACCAAATGTCCTCATATAGCTCCTCTTCCACAGATACCACTTCAAATTCACCAAAATAGGTTTTGAGTGTGTTTTTAATATAGGGGATGATTTTTTGACCCTGGCCCTTCATCTCTTCATAAAAGGCCGTGTCGTATTCCTCCAATGCCTCCGCTTCGGTCTTAAACTCTTTTTCAAAGAGAGAAATCAACTCTTTATTTTCTAGTTCATGAACCTTCTCACAAGCTGTGTGGACGGCGCTTCCAAATGCCGTATATAGATTGCCTTTAAAGACCTTCAGGCCGTCCAAATATAGAAGCTTGTGGTAATAGGGGCAGCGAGCCCAGTTTTTTATCTCAGAATATGAAACGTGCAATAGATACCTCGTTAAGACGTTTTTTTAGTGCGGCCCTTAGTCTTTTTCTTACTTGGGACACTACTTTCTATCTTACCAGTATTTTTAGGAATTGTCAAGCTTTTAATTTCAAATTCCCACGTCGCTGAGCGCTCTGTATTGTTTCTATTGTGCAGCCGGCCTGGACCCATGATTCGCCGTCCGAGGCAGAGAGTTTTAGGTAACTCCTGTTGCACTATTTGGATAATCTCGTTCACCGTGATGACTGTGTGGTCTTCATACTTTAGTATTCGGCCTTGGTTGTTGGGCCACTTATATACGGGAGTACTTGGAGGTAGTACCACAGTACATGTACATATTCCATTTTTCTTATCTATGTTAACATCAATTTTATTCATTGTCAACTAACTCAACTATCTTATTATATAGAAAGGGGCTCGTTTCTTTAAGGTTTTTTTTATCTCCTAAGAAATATTCCTCAAAACCCTTTGCAAAATACTCTCTTAGGGAGGTGATTGCGTAGGGGCTCGTAAAAAGTTGATAGGTCAAGGTAACTAAAGTGGGGTAGCCAACGCCCACATATAAAAACATATCAAAATCTTCATCGTACTCCACGTCAAGAAAATATTTAGGGGGAAGTTCATATCCCACTGATTCTAGAATAGAATAAAGCTTCTTTCTTTTTTCTATAAATTCGTTCTCTATGCGCATATCGCCATATATCTCTTGCATATGTGTGGACTCATAAGCATGGGCTATCTCGTGAACAATATCATCTACCATATCATCATTAGAAGATTGCGCATTCGTGACATAAATGGCGCCGTCTTTATAAAGCGCATTTAATTGTCTTTCTTCAAATTCGGGAATGTGGCCCACAATAAAGGTGTCGAGTTCAATGTTTTTTATTAAATCGCGGGAAATCACCGATTGTACTTTATCAAGAACTCTTTCAATATTCACCTTGGGAGGTGGGATATCTTTTACATAAAGAGGGATATTGCCATAAACATAATAATATTTTTTCCGTATCTCTTTCTGTTTTTCAATAATATATTTTTTCAAGCTACTCATCAGAGTGGTCAGATCTAGACGCAATCGTCTCCAGGGATCTGCCGGTTTCTACGTCTGCGAGGGCTTGGGCATAACCCCTCAAAAAATTCTCTTCGGCGACAACCAGCAAGAATTCCGGGAATTCATCGGCGATGGTGTTAACAATCATTTCCACTGTAACTTCTCCATCCTCTGGGTCGTGGTTTTCTCCCACATAATTTACCAGCCAGCTTTTGAGCGGAGTGTCCCCCGCTACCGCTTTCTTTAAATCCTCGTTTTCTATTACAGTCTCATCTTTTTGAAATTCAATATCAGCCATTTTTGTCTCCTTGTTTGTTATAATACTTCAGCCGAAATCGTCGCTACTTTGGATCTCTCTCCCTTGCGTAATGTGATATGTCCTGATATTTCTTGGCCCTTCAGCTTTTCCACTGCATAAGTCAGACCATTTGTTATCTCATTTACATACACATTGTCAATTTGTTCGATATCTCCAGTAAAAACGATCTTTGTTCCCTCTCCAACTCTTGTAAGTATAGTCTTTATTTCATGTTTTGTTAACTGTTGAGCTTCATCAACAATAATAAAGGCATTAGAAATAGAACGGCCTCGGATGTAGGTAAGCGCTTCTATTTCAATCACCCCCTCATCTATGTATAAATCCATATTCTTTTTATCACCCATTAAATACTCGAGGTTGTCTTTAATTGGCGACAACCATGGCAACATCTTTTCTTCCAAAGAGCCAGGTAGATAGCCGATGTCCTTCCCCATTGGCTGCACAGGACGTGAGACGATCACTCTTTTATAAGGAGCCTCGTCGGGCGTATATTCTAAAGTTTGTTGTAGGCCCGCGGCGATGGCGCATAAAGTTTTGCCACTTCCGGCTCTTCCGATTAAAGTAACCACAGGTACCTTCCGATCCATTAGCAGTTCAATGGCAAAAGATTGTTCTTTATTGCGAGGACGGATCCCCCAGACTTCATCATGCTTAGTTAACTTCTTAAGGGGCTGCTTGTAATCATAGAACCTGCTTAAAGCTGTCTTCTTTGCATTAGAGTTGGAAACTAACATCACCATCTGGTTTGCATAAAGTTCAATTTCTTTTGGATCGGCATATATTTCGTCTCCATTATAGAATCTGTCGATAGTTTCATCATCCACCAAATAGCTGTCAAAACCATCATAAAGGGAGTCATTTTCTTTTATAGTTCCCCCCTCTACATAATCTTGAGTTTGAAGCCCGATAGAATCACACTTAATTCTCATATTGATATCACGGGATACTAGTATTACTTCCGACGATTCATCTTCTGCCTGGGCCGCTAGGGCCACGCTAATTATTTCGTTATCGGATTCACTCTTTTCAAAACTGTCGTTTAAGAGTTCTAGACTTCCTGTCTTGACACACAACATACCCTTTCCTGTCCCAAGGCTTACACCTTCTTTGAGGCTTCCCACCAAGCGCAATTCATCGAGGGACCGAATGGTAGATCGGGCGTGGATGCCCGGACCGTCTTGTCTTTTTTTGTGTGCGTCAATTTCTTCTAAGACCTTAAAAGGTAATAAGATATCGCTGTCTTCATATGCAAAAATTGAATTCGCATCCGTCAAACACACACTAGTATCTAAAACATATTTCTTTTTAACCATTATTGTCACATGCTAGCATTAAGGGGTCACCAAAATCTCGGGAAGGGTAATAATATCGTTTTCAGTGGTCTTGTGTTCATCAGCAAAATGAGAGTAGATAGTATAGACGCGTTCTATATCATTTTGGTGCGCGGGGCAGAGAAGTATTTCTTGATTGTTGTATAGGGGCCCACGAATACATGGGTATTTTGCTGAGATCTGGCGTTCTATTGCTGTTTCCATCTTCATTGCCGTGGGCTTCTGCGTTGACGAAAACGTTAAGCATCCCGCGATTGTGAAGATAATTGCCAAAGAAAATATAGCCAATATGTTATGTGTTTTCATGCGCTTATCACCATCCTGTTCAGGGTAAATAGTTTTTTTCATTAGATTAAGCCTAGTTATTTTAGGAGGACGAGTATGAAATATATACATTCTATACTCATAATTTTTTGTTTTGCATTGTTTTCATGTGCCACGGTCTCCTGCGCGGAAGAGAATCTCCCTTCTAATACGTTAGATGAGCCCAAGATTAAACAACTTCCACGTCATTCCTTTTTAAAAATTGACAGAAACATAACTTTTAAAATATGTAAAAACGAAGAGGATCCCACAGACTGTATAAGAAAAAAGATGCGTTCCTCGGGATCCGGCTTTGTCATCGGAAATGTTCCATATGGTTCTTTTATTATGACCGCAGCCCATGTGTGTGACGTCTCGGACTATATTCGTTATTTAAGCGGTCCCGGAGTTACGGCCATGGGAGATGAATTTTTTGTTACGGATGTGGGGGACCTTAAATACTCAGGTGTTGTGCTAGAAATGGATCTACAATCGGATCTGTGTGTTGTATTCATACATGGTTTGAGGAATGCTCCTGTTACAATCTCTTCTGTAGGGCCGTCTCCTGGTGATAGGGCCTATAATCTTGCCGCGCCTGTTGGTTTTTTTAGTAAAGGAACGATTCCCACTCTAGATGGGTATTATAACGGGCAGCATCAGCGATATGCTTCTTATTCGGTACCAGCGATAGGAGGAAGTAGTGGGAGTCCTCTCTTTAACGCCGAAGGGCATCTTATCGGCATGATTCACTCTGTGCACGTAAGATTCCAGTTTTTAACCTTTTCTCCTACCTTAAAAGAAATTCGCGAGATGGCCGGAAAGTATATTAATTTAGAGACACACTAAAGCTGTTAGCATACAGAACGAAATAAGGGCATTTTGCCAATATGGGTGATCTTTTAACATGGATATATCTCCGTATTTAAGGAGTATATA
>Ga0315338_1003387_pt1 | contig 13989 bp, 6 predicted proteins | sample ASW8metaG_FD_204518 | JGI IMG/M metagenome (GOLD analysis project Ga0315338, IMG submission 204518) | Ammonia-oxidizing marine archaeal communities from Monterey Bay, California, United States - ASW #8 | ecosystem: Environmental > Aquatic > Marine > Coastal | place: USA: California | collected... | reverse complement strand
GATTTCCCCCGATCGCTTCCCTTCCTCCATTCGATTTGCACACGATATGCGGATCTCGTGGCCCCAGACCCCACGTCGAAGTCCTGCCATACGGGTCCGTCCGGGCGGCATCGTCGGCGACGAGTCGCGTCGGACTCCCGCGGGCCCGCGCGTCCTGCGCGATCTCGCCCATCGCAGAATCTTCGGCGTCGTGCGATGCTCGTTTCCGATGATCATCGCCACCCGGTGCCCCTGACTCATGCGCGTCAGCCTCGTCGAGATCAAGCAGCGCGCCGGCGGGAAACGTGTTCGGCTCGAACATCTCGTCGAGATCGAATCGCTCCACATCGGACGGGGCCCCGACAACGATCTCAGCCTCAAGGGCCTCACGGTCTCCCTGCACCACGCGACCCTGCGTCTCGGCGACGGCCACGTCTACATCGAAGCCGCCCCCGGGTCCGACATCCATGTCAACGGGCTGCCGACCGCAGGTGAGCGCCTCTCGGTCGGCGACGAGATTCACATCGGCCCCTGGTCGCTGCGCTCGATCCAGCCCGAACCGGGCGAAAATTTGCGCATCGAATACGAGCGGCGAGAGCCCGACGACGACGCTCGCACGGCCTTGGACCGTCGATCGCGACTCGGCATCGAAGCGGGCGCCTTCGCCCGGCGACCGCTCTCGTGGATCGCGCTAGGCGTGATCCTCGTGGGCTTCCTCGCCCTGCCCCTCCTCTGGCCCGCCTCGAGAACGCTCTGGACGACGGGCGACGTCATTCGCGGCCATGCGATCATCCAGGACGACTGCACGACCTGTCACGGGGGTTTCTTCCAGCGGGTCGAGAACGAATCTTGTACCGCGTGCCATGTCGACGTCCGCCGACACGCGTCGAGCCAGGTCGGCATGCCCGAGTTGGACGAGATGCGTTGCGCCGCATGTCATCTCGAACATCGCGGGCGTGACGTCTCGCTCGCCGACCAGGGCGCGGCGTTCTGTGTGACCTGCCACGCCGACTTCTCCGAGCGACTTCCCGGCTCGGGCCTCCCGAACGCGAGCGACTTCACGGCGAACCATCCCGACATCCAGCTGGCGATGTTCGAGGAAAGCGCTTCCGAGCGCGTCCGTCGGCCCTGGTCCGCGGATCTGTCCGAGGAGCCCGGACTCGAGTTCGATCACCATTTCCACGTGTCCCAGGACCTCGATGGTCCCGAAGACGAAGAGCGGCTCGATTGCGGGCAGTGCCATCGCATCGCCGCCGATGGTCTCGCGATGCAGCCAGTCGAGTTCGGTCGCGATTGTCGTCGCTGCCACGAACTCGATGCCGACGTGGCGGGCCTCGCAGAAGAGATCGAGCACGGCGACCCAGAACGGATCCGAGAACAGCTGCGTCGACATTTCACGGCTCTCGTTCTCGCGGGTCGGGTCCGGGATCGTTCGGCGCCGAGGGTGCTGCGGGAGCGCCGCGCAGGTCGCCTGACCGGACGCGAGGAGCGAGAACAGAGCGCCGCATGGATCGAACGACGAGTCGCCGAAGCGGACGAGACGCTCTTCGACGACGGCTGCGCTCTTTGCCATGCGGTGACAGGAGGCTTCCCATCCGAAGAGACGGGCGCATGGGTCTCGCGATCGATCGAACCCGTGCGCATCCTCGACGCGTGGATCCAGAACGCGCGCTTCAGCCACGCGGCCCACGCCACCCAGGCCTGTGCCACCTGCCATCCCGCTGCCGCGGTGCGCGATCCCGACGGCGATCCCGACGAAGAACCCAGATGGGCCCGGAGCGGCGCGATGCCCTACGGACTGATCGACGCGCGGCCCAACGCTCCGCTCTCCGAGTCATCGAGCGACGTGATGGTTCCCGGGATCGCGGTCTGTCGCGACTGCCACACCAGCCCCGCCGGAAGCGGCCACGGCAAGGTCGCCTCACCCTGCTCAGCCTGTCACGACTTTCACGATCATGATCTCGCGCCGATGGCGAGGGTCCACGTCGAGGGCGTCGAGGGCGTCCGGGGCACGAACGCCGATCTCGAAGACGAAGAGGCGGAAGGCGAGACGGGGAGCTGAAGATTCCGCGGGGAGCCGAGGGGGACTGCGCGATGCGGCGACGTGCCTAGAAGCGGCCCGTCAGACCGAGCGACACGATGACCGTCTGATAGTCGTCGACATTGTTGTCGTCCCCGGGCAGGTAGCTCAGATATCGAATGGCGCTCTTCACGTCCCAGTACTCGGAGAGTGCGACCTTCGACTGGACGGATACGTCATGGCCGGAGTTCTCGACCGACTCGTCGTTGTGGTAGAGCGAGTACGAGAGTGCGTATGACTGCATCTCGCTCGGAACCCAATTGACCCCCAGGCTCAGCGTATTCGTGAGCGCCTCGTACTCGAAGTCCGAGAACGTAGAACCGAATCCGGCGGGCGCAGGGCCGTCGTCGACGAGCTTGTACTCCTGGCGACCGAGGGAGTAGCTGATGACGCCGCTCCATTCCGGGCTGTGCTGATAGGTCAGGATCGGCGTGATCGTCAGACCCTGATATTCGATCTTGCCCTCGTCGCCGGGCGCGATGTCCGGCGGCTGGGTCTCCGGCGCGTCCATGTCCCTCTGCTCGAAGATGTACTGGGCGCGCAGTTCGGCGCGTAGCTTCCTCGTGATGCGGCCCGTCGCCTTCATGTGGATGCGATGTCGATAGCGATCGTAGTCCGCGACGAGGAACTGATTCGAGAGTGTGTTCGTATCGTTCTGGAAGCCGACCCAGGTGAATTCGTATCCGCCCTCGAGCTTGCGGCCTCGTCGGAATCGGTAGCGCCCCCCGACACCCGCACGGAGCTGCGACCGCTCCGTCGTGTAGTCCTCCCGTTCCGGCGCCTCCGCAACAACGAAGTTGAACCGGCGGACCGACCGGACATCGTCGTAGCGGAAGTCGTATTGCGCGACGCCGTCGAGAGAGAAACGTCGCGCGACCTTCCAGTCGCCCTTCACTCGGACGCGTGCCGACACCATATTGCGATCGGAATCGTTGCGGACGAACCCGGTATCGCCCGTCAGGAACGGCGACTCGTTTCGAGCCTCGTTCAGACGGCCGTCCGACTGGCTGGCCCGAACGGCGCCGTCGGTACGGACGAGGAATTTCGGGGTCGGCGTGAAGACGGCGCCCGCCGTGATGGCCTCGCTATAGCGAACGACGTTCGCGCTCAGGGTCTGGCGCGTGAGGAACGTGGTCGGCGACGGCACACGGATTCCGTTCTGCACGATCTGGCTCGGCTCGGGATCACTTCGCTCCCAGGAGACCGAGGTCCCGCCGAAGACGAAGAGGTCGGGCCGGATGTTGCGGCTGACGACGAGATCCCCGCCCACCGTGTTGACGCGCGTATCCTCATCGAAGGTCTGCATCTGGCTGGTGGCCGATCCGAAGAGGAAATCCGGCTCACGGTCCTTCGACTTCAGGTCGTGACTCATCCCGCTCAGATCGAACTGCCAGTTCACATCCCCGAGGCTCGAACGGGTGCCGGCTTCCGCGCCGATGCTCTCGTAGTCGACATCCTTGCGGCCCGAGACGTCGAAGAAGACCGTGCCGGGACCGCTGCCCGGAACGAACGCCGGAACGGCATTCGGATCGAAGACGGTGCCGCCCTTCAACAGACTCATCTCACCATCGATGCGCCGATAGATGAAGTCGGCCCACAAGTCGTTGAACTTGCCTGGGAGTTCCATCGCGACGCCGGTGCGCGTGCGCAGCCAGTCGGTCTTTGGCTTGCCGCCGCCGTAGAAGCGCGTGCTCTTGTTGGTGTTCGGAAAAATGTCGTTCGGGATCCTCGTCCCCAGGACCGTCTCGTCCGCGTCACCCGTGCGCGTGTTGTAGTACTCGCGCCAGGCCTGGATGTTCGAGTGAAAGCTCATGCCCTCGGCCCGGCCCAGGTCGAAATTCATGTAGCCCTGTTTCTGGACGGGCTCGACCATGCCCTCGAAGGAGAGCGCGCTCTCGCGGGTGAGTTCCTCCTCGATGCCGAGCTTGAAGATCGGACCCGATTGGATGTTGTGATCTTCGAGGTACTTCGCCTCGCTTCCGTTGACGACGCCCGCATAGCGCCCACTGATCTCGGCCGCGCTCACCCAATCCGGAGCCTCGAGCCAAACGGTCGAGGGTTCGTCCTCTTCCCCCTCGTCGTCATCATCGTCCGCATGCGCAGTCGAAACGCCGAGAGCCAGCGAAATCAGGAGCCCGAAGAGAACGCTCCGCCGGCCAAGGTCGCGCTGTCGACCATCGAACTTCTCTGATCTGGTCGTCCGGCCCGCCATCAGAAACGCCTCGGATTCAGGCTGCGGTTCGAGTTCGACCCGTGAACCTGCAGGTGACAGTCGTAGCAGAGCGCTCCACCGCCGAGGAACTCGGCGTGCGGCTGACGCCCGAAGAAGGCGGTCGGCGATTGGAAATGACATTGCACGCAGAGCGTGTTGTCGCGGGCGATGAGGAGCTTGTCGTTCACGGACCCATGCGGACTATGGCAATTCCCGCAGCTCTCTTCCGTTCCGAGATGCTCGAAGACGAAGGGGCCCTTGTGCTCGGCGTGGCATTCGTAGCAACGCCCGTTCTCACCATGCAGCGCCATGTTCTCGGTCGCTTCGCCATGGATCGAATGGCAGTCGGCGCAGTTCATCTGGCCTTCCGGGACGCGATGGTGGTACTGCAGCTTGAAATCGGCATCGACGCCGGCATGACATTGGACACAGAAGTCATTGTCGCTCTGGGCGTTCATCGCGGCGGACGTCGCCGTGATGCCCGGCGGCGGAGCGTGCAGGTCGTCCGCGTGACAGTCCCAGCACCCGATGTCGGAGCGCGCGTGATCGGAGAGAGGCCACAGGGGGAAGTCCTGCTGATGACATTGCTGACAGAGACCGGAGCGTTCACCGGCGGACATCTCGTAGAGGTCCTCGATGCCGACGAGGTCGGACGGATCGTCGTCGTAGACCTCGTTCTCGTAGAAGAACTCGGCGTGCACACTGCCCTTGCCATGGCAGGACTCGCAACCGGCGCTGGTTTCGCCCTTGAAGAAGGCGACGCGATGGTGGCCACTGCGATAGAAGTCGGGCTCGGATTCATGGCAATCGCCACAGACTTCGGTCCCGACGGCCGTCGCCTCCGGCACCTTCTGATTCACGATCGGGGGCGCGACGGATTCGCTGAGCCCCATTCCGCACCCGCTCAACCAGAGCAATGGAAGGATGCCGACCGCAATCGAGCGTCCGATTCTCATTGGCCCAGATCGCCGCATTCACCCTCCCTCGCTCTGCCACGTTTCCGGGGGCCCCGCGGCCCCCAGTTCATCGATTCCCGCTCTCGGTCCTCGCTCCCCTCGCTCAGGGCGGCGGCGGCGAGACCACGTCGAAGGTCCTCGTCCGGAGGAACTGCTGATCCGGCACGAAGCCTCCGGGCTCGGCGTTGCCCAACGTCGTCACCGGACCCACGAAGCAGTCGATGTCGATCTGGCGCCGGTTGCTGCATTGCGTCGGATCCGACGGGTCGCCCTGCGCCTCGACGATGAGGGGCGGATCGACGTTCTGGGTTCCGATCAGGTTGCGCAGGAATCTCATCGGGAAATGGCGATTCTGGATCCGCGCGGCGATCACGAATTCCTTGTCCGCGAACTCGGGCGGCATCTCGAACTCGTACTCGAAGATCTTCGGCTGGAGCGGCGCCAGGGAATTGAAGTTGTAGGGGTGGTTCTGAATGAACACCGACTCCGAAGGCCGAGCGTTCAACTCGAGGTTCGTCTCGACGTTGCAGGCGAAGCCCGCCCCGCAGTCCTGGGCGTACGTGAAGTTCGTACACGGATCGCCCGCGTTCGGGCCATCGGCACACTGGCCGTTCACGAGACAGCCGGTCGTCGCATTGTCGAGCCCGTTCAGCGTACACGTCAGGTCGAGGAAGCATGCGATGGGCTGTCCGCTCACGAGAATCGGGATCGGATGCAGGTCGGCGTCTCGCGGGTTCGCGAGGTCGACGCAGACGCCGTTCTCGGTCTGTCGGAACTGGTTCTGGAAGTTCACGATGCCCGCGTTCTCGACGTTGCACGGCCCGACGTCGCCGCAGGTCGTGTTCGAACCCGGACAGTCGCTCACGTCGTCGCAGCCGAGACCGGAGCGGGCGCCTCGGATGCAGATCGCGACGTCGCCGCAAGTGCCGGAACAATCGCCGTCGGCGGTACAGGGCTGCCCATTGTCGACGCCTCCGACACAGGATCCCCCACCGTCCGTCGCGATGAAGCATTCCTGGGCGCCGATCGTGTTGTAGAAGGACTCGCATTCCGAGCCGGGCGTATCGTCACAACACCTGAGCTCGGGGAAGTTCCTACAACGGAAGAGGCAGGGCCCTGCGTCGCCACACTCGCTATCCGATTGACACGTGCCGAGGGTCAAGTCGTGTGCGCATCGCCCGCGTTCGTTGCCGTCCGAGAGCTCGATCTCGGGCACGCACGGGCCGAGGTCCGCGCCGCCCTCCATGCAGCCCGGATTCCCGAACCCCGGCGAGGTGAAGCCGGAGCCGAGGGCCTGATTGGCGAAGTCGGCTTCTTCTCCCGGAATCGGGGGCGAGAGGTTGGCGTCGCAGACACGCGCCTGGAATGGGAACGTCGAGCCCTCCCGCATGTCGAGTCCGGAGCCCGCCGAAATCGATGCGCGATAGGCGAGCGCCGTCGCCTCCTCGCAGATGTTCGTGATCGAGAGTGCGCGCCCCGGTGCGCCCGGCGTCACCTCGATTCGCGGGTCGCCCGGGTTGCCCCGCGTCCGCGTCCCCGTCACAACGAAGAAGTCTTCGGGATCTTCGTCCGCGAGGCTGCCGTCTGGCACCATCTCCCCCGTCTCGGGGTGGGCTTTGTCGAGAACGAATCCGGATCGATAGGCGCAGCCCGCAAAGAGCAACCGCGCCGCACCCGCCGGGTCGCGCGAATCCTCGGCGCTGCGCGCGATCGTGTTCTGGAGCATGCAGGGCGCTGCGGGATCGAAGGGGTCCAGATCGTCCGACGTGTCTCCCGGCGTGCCGTTCTCGAGCGCCTCCCTCTCGGTCACGAAGAGCTGGACCCAGTTCTGGCGTTCGTGCGAGAAACCGGCGGGGTAGCGATGACCGACGCCGACGTTCGTGATCTGCACGTCGACGCGCACGATGTCACCCGGTTCGATGGGATCGGTCCGGTTGGGTTTGGTCAGATTGAGCACGGGTTCGATCACGATCTTGAAGCCCGAATCGACCAGCTGCTGTCGCCGCTCGACCTGGATATCCCGACCGGGGTAGCGAATGAGCGGAACGTCCACGCCGGCCATGAAATGGGTCGAGACCCGGCGCAGGGGAATCGTGTCGGCCGGATTCGACTGCGAACCCTGGAGCGCGGCGAAGCCGACTGGGTAGAGATCGTTCTTGGCGGCAATCGGGACCGGAGACAGCGTGGTCGCGTCTTCGACGCCGTTGTTGTCGAAGGGATCTGCGGGCGGCAAGACCGTGTAGTCGACGAGCGGCGTCTCGGGGAAGTCCGACATGTGGCAGTCCTGACAGGTGACGACTTGCCCCGCGCCCCCGCCCAGCAGGAGCGGACTCTCGATGTCGCATGGTCCCTCGTCCACGCCGTTCACGAAACAATCCGCGTCCGAGGTACACGCACGGAAGGTGTCGCCCTCGCAGAACTCGAGTTCGGGATGCGCGTAGGCGCTGATCTGCCATTCGGTGAAGAGGTTCTCGACCCGTCGATAGCCGTTGTTTCGCGGGTCGATCTCGGTCGCACCGTTCGCGGGCGCCGTGCCATCGGTCAAGTTGGCCGGCGCGTTGTTCTCGAGGACGCAGGGACCGCAGTCGTCTCCCGGACAGCCGACGTTCAAGCCCTGGCAGTCTGCATCGACCGAACAGACGTGTGAATCCTGTAGCTGACAGGAACGCAGGATCGCGTTCGCGAAGGGCGGACGCACGTCGTGGCAACCGCCGCACATCATACTGCTGCGGTAGTAGTTCGCGTCGGCGCGATCGAGTTCGTTCCCCGGTCCACCGGGCCCATGAGGCCGCGCGGCGAGCGGGCCGAGAGTTCGATCTCCCGAGATCGGATCGGTCGCGAGTTCGAGCAGGTTCAGCGTCGGGTCACCCGGCTGGTTGCAATCGATCGACGTGTTGCACTCGAGGCCCTGTCGCGGGCTGCCCGGCCCGCATTCGACCTGCATCGTCGCGGGATTCATGCCGCAGCCGCCGCAATCGAAATCGCTCCCGCAAGCCATGCCGCCGACGAGCAGGTTCGGGCCGCCGTTGCAGATGGCTTGTCCACCGGGCACGCCGGCGTTTCCGCAGTACGGCAGATCCTCACAAGTGAGCGCCGTGGGTCGCACGATGTTCGGGTCCGTATTCGCGGGATTCGGAACGCCGAAGGCGAAGTCGGTCTCCTGATACGGAACGCCCAGAGGACTATCGACGCGCGCCGACTCGTGGAACGCGTTCGTGATCAGCGGCAGCAGGTCGCCCGGCAGCCCGTCGTCGGTCGTACTCGCGCTCGGGTCGAGGGGATAGGGGCCGAGCCGAATGCGTCGACCGTCCTCGTTCGCCCCACGCTCGGCGATCTCGATCGCGAGGACGCCGACCCCATCAGAATTGCGGAAGAGCTGACAGGAACGCTGATGCGCGGGAAGCGCCGTATGACAGACCTCGCAGTTGATGCCGTCCTGCGCGCGCGCCGGATAGAAGATGGTCGCCGGGTTGATCACACAGGGCCCGCAGTCCTCGCCCGCCGGGCAGCCGTTCACGCCGCCCGCGCAATCGGAATCGTCGGTGCAATGCACCATGCGCCGCGGGAAATCGGAGTTCCCTCCCGCCGGCGGCATGTTCGAGCAGGTACGCCCCTCGAATTGCCGACAAGCGGCGGCATTGCCACAGACCGCGAGGGCGGTCTCCTGCGTGCATTCGGCGAAGGCGTTCATCGTCGAAGCCGTCGGCGAACAGACGAAGGGGATCGCTTCGTCGGGATCGACGTTGGCGAATCCGCCGTTGTTGCCGCCGTAGCGGCCGTCGCCGATGAAACCGATCGGCGCATGACACGGAAGACAGAAGTTGCCGACGGCACCCGCCTGGGACACCCCCGCGTTCTGGTTGACGAGCGTTCCGGCGCCAAAGCTGTTCTGCCCCGCCGCGACGAGCGAGTAGAAGGTCGGGCTGACACCGCTGTAGGCGTGAGGACTGCTTCGCCATTCCTCGAACTGGCGCGGATGGCAGGCCTTGCAGTCTCCGGAAGGACTGTACGGGCGACGCTCCTGATCGGGGGTTTCGAGCGCGCCGCCACCATCGGCAATCCCCGTGGTCGTCGCGGGCGTCGTCCCGGCGCCGGGCGGCGGAATCGAACCGGGCGTCGCCGTGTTGGTGGTGCCGCTACTCGAGCCGCTCGAGCCGCCGCCACCCTGATTGCAGGCGACACCGACGAGCGTCAGCGCTGTCAGGATGGCCAGAAGGAGCCCGGATGATCGCATGCGGTGGGAGGAGTCGGGTCTTCGCAGCGTTCCGCGCAGGATCATCAAACCTCTCGTACCCCTTCGTCGGGTTCCGGTGCAAACGCGTCCCTCCGGCGGCGATCCCGAAACGATGACGATACCGAGACGTCGAATCTGACGCGCCGTTCGAATCGAATGGGCGGCCGCCGGTGCGACGCCTCTCGCCAGTATGTCACCCGCTTGGCTTCCGATGCCAGACAAAAATGACTTCGTGTTCAGAATGCAATTATGGGTGTTTTTAGACTCATTCAGATTCCTCTCGCGTCGTTGATGGGGTCGAGACTCGGAGATGCCGCTGTCGGAGGGTGATCGACCGCACGATTTTGTCTCGCTCTAGCGACCCGCCTTCGGGTACGATGAGGCGCATTCGCGGTCACGCGAAGAATTCGGGTCGCGAACGAGAGCCCGCCGCGACCCCCTGGATCTCATCGATCCGCGGGTCAAGGGTTCGAAGGGGAGTCGTAGATTGTCCATTCTCGATCGGGTCGACGTTGAACGAAGAGCATTGGCCATCCGAAGTTTCCGAGTCGACCCCTTCGGGGCGCGTCGATTCGCGACGGCCATCGTCCTCGCTTCGCTGATTCTCTCTCCTCTGTTCGCGACGACGGCACTCGCCGAAGAGTTCGAAGGCTACGTGAAGTCGGTCGCCTTGAACGTGCGGCAGGCACCCGGCGCGAAATCGGACATCGCCGGCATCCTGTTGAAATACGACCCCGTCACGGTCACGGGAGAGCGGAACGTCGGCTCGACGCGATGGTTCTCGATCAAGGCCAGCGGTGGCTACGTGACCGGTTGGGTCGCCTCGAGATTCATCGAGCGCGGCGAAGCGCCGGCCGGTACCGCCGAAGCCCCGATCGACTATGGCCGCAAGGAGACGCCGACCCTGATGCGCGGCGACTTCAAGTACGTCGGCGTCGCCGTCTGCGCCGATTGTCACGATGAATCGACCGGCGATTTCGACAAGGGCGCCGTGCCCGTCTGGGAGAGCCACTTCCATTCGCAGGCCCACAAGACGCTCCAACGCGACTACACCAAGACGATCGCCAGCCGCACGCGCGGCATCGAAGATCCCGCGACGGATTGGCGCTGCGTGAAATGTCATCAAACCGCTTACGGCGCCTCCCCCGATCAGATCGCACCCACCTACCGCCCGGAACAAGGCGTCGGCTGCGAAGTCTGTCACGGACCGGGCAGCGCCTATGCCGAGGAAGATCATGGGCCCGACGTCTCCAACCGCGAGGCGATGGGCTTTCGGGTGCTTCGCGACCTGAGCGACCGACGCGAGGTGTGCACGAGCTGCCATAACAAGGCGAGCCCGACGTTCATCGGTTTCGACCTGCGTGAATTCTCACGCAAGATCGCGCACTGGGTCGACGAGGACGACGCGGCCTACTATGCCGAGTACGACAAGGAAGCCACGCGGCGCGCAGACGCGATCAGCAAGGATTCGAAGAAGGCAGCCGCAACGGGCGCCGGCGTCGTGACGGGCGCGGCCGGAGCGGCAGGCGCCGCCGGAGCGAAGAGCGCCGCGGATGCCGGCTCGAGTGCCAGCAATGCGGCGGCGGAGGCGGCCAAGGCGGCAGAAGCCGCCGAGGCGAAGGCGGCCAAGGCGGCCGACGCGGCAAAGGCAGCGAAAGCAGCCGAAGCGAAGAAGGCGGCCGACGCAAAGAAGGCGGCCGACGCCGCAGCGGCCGCGAAGAAGGCAGAGGCGGCCCGCATGCGAGATCAGGCCGCCAAGGACAAGGCAGCCGCCGAAAACGCGGCGAGAGACAAGGCCGCAAAGAAAGAGGCGGCACTGAAAGATCAAGCCGAACGCCAGCGCGCCGAAGCCGACGCCGCAGCCAGAGCCGAAGCGAGGCGCAAGAAGGAAGAAGCGGCGCGCGCGGCTGCAGCGGCAGAACTCGCGACCACCGAGGCCGCGCGGAAGGCCGCGGCGGCGACCAGCAGTGCCGCCACCGACCCGCTCTCGCGATATCTAGAAGATGTCGACGACACCATCGTGATGAACATCGACGGCAAGAAGTACAAGCGCGCGCGTTTCAATCACAAGAAGCACGCCACGGGTGTCTACCTCGGCGAGATGACCTGTCAGACTTGCCATCACACCCAGGAAGACGACGACAGTCCCGAGGGCTGCAACGAATGCCACGACATCGATGGTGATGCGGACGAGGTGAAGGCCAAGAAGAAGTTCGTGCACAAGAAGGGCATGGCCTATCCCAAGGATCCCGATCAAGAGCAGATCAGCTGTGTGAGCTGCCACAAGGCCATGAACGATCTGCTCGAGTCCGGCGACCGCGAGGGCAAGAAGTCACCCGTCAAGTGCACCCAGTGCCACAAGCGGAACAAGGAATAGGCCTGGGCGCGGGCGCTCGATCGCCTAGCGATACCAAGTCACGGCGAAGACATGTACGGCGATGGCGGCGCAGGTCGCGAAGCCGAAGGGCACGTGCACGATCAGCCACAGGTCCAGCAGCCCCTTGTATCGAACGTCGCGACGAATCTGCTTGAGAAGCAGCTCCTTGCGCGCGACGAGTTCGATCAGCGTTCGTTCCTGAGCCTTGGCGTCGTCCGACAGTTCGATGTCGGAGTTCCGCAGGCTGCGAAGCGCGCGCGTCGTGCCGCAGTCGGTGTCGATGCCGGACAGCTGTGCGCGGATCGTCCCGCCGATCCGCGTCTCGTCGATCGACATCACGACGGCCTGGGCGTAGTAGTCGGGTAAGCCCTCCGCCGCGATCCGACACTCTGAATCGATTTCGGCGATCCGCTCGAGCATCGCATCGAGCGTGATGTTGTTCCGGTTGCGCGTCATCGCAGTAGGCACGAGCGCATAGAACGCGACGCCGAGCATGCCGGACACGATGACGACACAAAGCAACACGTAGGACAGCGTGTGGACGTTCGGCCCGAATTCGAACGCCGAATGGAGCGGGACCAGCAGCAGCAAGGCCGTTCCAAGATAGACGTGGGCCGACACCCAGCCGCGTACCGGCGCACCCGTCGAAGCGAAGTCCCGCTTCCGGATCCCGAGCCACATCAGCCAGAAGACCGTTCCCGCACAGAGCACGCCGAGGAAGAGACCCAGCCAGGACCCACCGCTTCGTCCACCCGCCGGCGCGTCGAGGACGAGGGCGACAATCGCGACGAGGAGAACACCGAGCGCGATCTTCAGGTATCGATAGTTCGCGTATTCGAGAAACGTGCGCGGTCCGATCACGAGTTAACCCTGCCTCTCGTAGATCTCGTCGACGTACTCGTCGGGATCGATCCGCACGATCGCGCCGGTCGGGCAGGAAGCCACGCAGGCCGCGCGCGGTGCACCGCTCTTCTTCGCCGGCAATTCGCGACACAGATCGCATTTCACCGCGGTCTTCGCGATCTCGTCGTCCTCCGTCGCTCCCGGGGAAACCTTCGCCGCGCGCGAGGGGAAGAGGAGGCGCATCAGCAGACCCGGACCGGGATCGTTCTCGACCCTCGCCATCTTGATGACGTCATAGGGACAGTACGCTTCGCAGTTCCCGCAGCCGATACAGGTCGCATCGTTGATCCAGACCTCGCCGCTCGGATCGCGGTTCAGCGCATCGGGCGGGCAGTCCGTCATGCATTTCGGGTTCTCGCAGTGCTGACAGGCGGTCGGCAGATGCAGCGCGCTGCCGCCGCTCGTCATGTAGGTCGCGCCGGCTTCTCGGTTCAATCTCGACACACCGCCATGCGTCTCGGCGCAGGCCTTCTCGCAGTAGTCGCATCGGATACACAGCGTCTCATCGATCATCAGGAGATCGGTCGCCTCTTTTCCGCCCGATTTCTGCAACCACATCATCGTGCCGCGCCCGTGCTGGCGCCGAACGTCGGCGATGATGAACTCCTGCTCTCGTCGCTCGAGGTACTCGCGAAACTCTCGCTCGACTTCGATCGTCGACAGCACGAGGTCGACCGGGAAGCGCACCGTCTCGCAGTCGACGCTCGCTCTGGCCGTCGCCGTTCGGAGGCGCCCGGGATGCAATACCGCCATCTCCCCGATCGTCGCACCCGCGCGGATCGAATCGATCTGCTCTTCCACCCCTTCGTGCTTCTTGAAAATGTCGACCGTTCCGCGTCGGATCAGATGTAGTCCGTCGGGGTCGTCGCCCTCGACAAAGACGGCTTCGCCCGCCCGATGCAGGAGCGTCTCCGCGCGATATGCGAGACGCTTTCGCGAACCCGAAGCGAGCGTCGGAAAGAGTGTCGCCAGCGCCGAGTTCACGTACGCCGAGTCGATCACCTTCTTCACGTCTTCGACCGAGCGCGTCAACTTCGTCATCGCATTGCGCGGCGTCTCGATCAGGACGCAGCGCGTCTTCGTCGTGACCGTCTCCCCCCGACGACGCCCCGAGATCAGGCCGTCCTCGCCGAAGAATTGTCCGACGCCGCGGGTCGTCTTCCTCTCCGGCCGCAGTTCTTCCGACAGGGTCGGATCGCTGTTGTCGAGGAAGGCGAGCTCGACCTCGCCCTCGAGGATCGCGAAGAA
>Ga0315338_1003386_pt1 | contig 13995 bp, 9 predicted proteins | sample ASW8metaG_FD_204518 | JGI IMG/M metagenome (GOLD analysis project Ga0315338, IMG submission 204518) | Ammonia-oxidizing marine archaeal communities from Monterey Bay, California, United States - ASW #8 | ecosystem: Environmental > Aquatic > Marine > Coastal | place: USA: California | collected... | reverse complement strand
CAATTGAAAAAGGTGATGAAATAATTATACCTGCTCCATTTTGGGTATCTTATCCCGATATGGCTCTTTTAGTCGAAGGGCACCCTGTAGTTTTAGATTGTTCATTAGAAAATAATTTTAAAATTAACCCTCAAGATTTAGAAAATAAAATTACAAATCGAACAAAATGGGTAATATTAAATTCACCTTCAAATCCAACCGGAGCTTTTTACAGTGAATTAGAGTTGCAAAATTTAGCAAAAATTTTATTAAAACACCCGCATGTCTGGGTTATGTGTGATGATTTATATGAACATATTATTTTTGACAATTTAAAATTTAAAAATATTTTACAAGTTGATGAAAAACTTAAATCAAGAACATTTGTTGTAAATGGAGTTTCCAAAGCATACGCGATGACAGGTTGGAGGCTAGGTTATGGAGCCGGACCAAAAAACTTAATAAAAGAAATTAGTAAAATTCAATCTCAAAGTACAACTCATACTTCTTCTATATCTCAAGCAGCGGCAATAGAAGCTTTGAATAATAGTGATGAATTTATAAATAAAAATAAAAAAATCTTTCAAGAAAGAAGAGATCTTATTTTTTCTAAGCTTAAAGATTTTTCTCCTCTTCAAGTTTTTTTACCACAAGGGTCTTTTTATGTTTATGTTTGTTGTAACGATTTAATGGGAAAAAAAAAAGATGATGGTACTGAAATAAAAAATGATATTGATTTATCAGATTATTTTTTAGATGAGGGGATTGCTGTAGTGCCAGGAGAAGCATTTGGCTGCTCAAATTTTTTTAGAATTTCCTTTGCTACTTCTAATGAAAATATAATTGAGGGCTGTGATAAGGTTGTTTCTGCCTGTAAAAAATTAAAATAAATTATTCTGCTATATATTTTTCTGCATCTAGAGCAGCCATACATCCCAATCCAGCAGCAGTAACAGCTTGTCTATAGATTTTATCTGTAACGTCACCTGCAGCAAATACACCGGGTATATTTGTTTTTGTGCTGCCAGATTTTGTTAAAATATAGCCTTCCTTATCTAATTTTATTTTATTCTTAAAAATATTTGTTGCTGGGTCATGACCAATTGCAATAAAAACCCCGTCTAAATCTATTGATTTTGATTTTTTTGTTTTTTTATTATTTATAGAAATTCCCTTAACTTTTTTTGGATTTTCATTTCCATGAATTTCTTCAACAACACTATCCCATATAACTTCAATTTTTTTATTTTTAAACAACCTTTCTTGTAGAATTTTTTCTGCTCTTAATTTATCTCTTCTATGAATTAAAAATACTTTTTTAGCATGTAATGTTAGATATAGAGCTTCTTCAACAGCAGTGTTGCCTCCACCAACTACAGCAACTATTTTGTTTTTAAAGAAAAAGCCATCACAAGTCGCGCATGCTGACACACCGTAACCTTTAAATTTTTCTTCACTTTTAATTCCTAACCATCTTGCAGTTGCACCTGTTGCAATTATTATTGTTTTTCCATAATAAATAGATTTACTATCTCCAATTAATTCAAAAGGTTTTGATTTAAAGTTACATTCTGTAATGGTGTCATTAATAATTTTTGTACCAACACTTTCTGCCTGTGCTTTCATTTGATCCATAAGCCATGGGCCTTGTATAACATCTTTAAAACCAGGATAATTTTCTACATCTGTTGTAATAGTCATTTGACCACCTGGTTGTTGGCCATTTACTAAAATAGGTTTCATATTAGCTCTAGCTGCATATATAGCAGCAGTATAACCAGCAGCACCAGATCCAATAATAATTGTATCGCTTTTATAAGTTTTCATAATTAAATTTCAATTCTTTTTTTAATTTTTTCTACTACTTTATCAATATCATTTAATGCTTTCTTTTTCCCTTTTAAAGATATCGAGTCTTTCAAGTAATAAGCTAATTTTAAATGAATCAGATTTTTTATAAATAAACTAAATCTTTTTGATTTTGTAGGTATATCAATTATATATGTTGGTTTGCCAGTGCTGCATGCTTCAGTAACCATAGAAACAGAATCACTTGTGACAATAATTGCTTTTGCAAAACTTAGAGCATTTAAATAAGATATTTTTTTAGAATTCGGTAAAACAAAAATAAAATTATTACTTATTAAATTTTTTTTTAAATATAAATAATCTTTTTTACCAGTTCTCCTAGAAACAAGTATAAAAATTCTAATTTTTTTTTGCTCTTCAATTGACTTAAGATTTTTAATTATTTTATCTAATATTGGCTTTGTTATTTTATGGTGTCTGCTATTTCCACCAATCAATACAGTAATAAAATTTTGTTTTAAAATGCTAGGTTTTTTTGTTTTATTAACATTTTTAATATATTTTAAATTTATTTTTGTAAGAGCCCCTTGGGTTTCAATTACATTTAAACCTTTGCATTTGTCATGTTTTGGCGAAATTACAACATCAAAATTATTAATATTTATAGGGGGTTTTTGAATGAAAATAGAAAAAATTTTATTTTTTGTTTTTTGTTTAATCATTTTTGAATAGTAAGCAGTGTTTTTTCCACAAGAGATTATTATTTTTGGATATGGCGGTTTAAAAAAATTTTTTTTTTGTAAATTAAAAAAGTTAGAAAGATTTCTTTTAATAAAATTTACTTTTTTTATTTTTATGAGTTTATAATTTATATTTAATTTTTCTGCTAATGAAATTGATTGCTTTTCATGCCCAACTAAATTATCTGATAATATCCAACAATTTTTTTTAGACACTTTTTACAACCTTATTAATTTTTGTTTTAAAAAAATATTTTTGCAAAGAAAATATTTCTAAATTTCTTTTAGATAATTCTTTAATTGCTTCCACAGCAGCTTTAGCACCAGACATAGTAGTGTAATATGGAATTTTATTATTAATTGCGGATCTTCTTAAAGTAAAACTATCTTTTATTGCTTGCGCCCCTTCGGTTGTATTAAATATAAGATTAATTTTTTTTTCATTTATAAAATTTACAATATTTGGCTTTCCTTCTTTTACTTTTTTTATTGAAAGACAATTAATATTTTTTTCTTTTAAAAAATTTGCTGTTCCTTGGGTTGCAGAAATTTTAAAACCAAGATTTTCTAAACTCTTAACGTGTTTATAGACAAAAATTTTGTCATCATTTTTAACTGATACAAATAAATTACCTTTTAAAGGTAAATTAACACCCGCTGATAATTGAGATTTTGCAAAAGCTTTTCCAAAATTAAAATCCATCCCCATTGCTTCTCCTGTAGATTTCATTTCTGGTCCAAGAATAATATCGGATCCATCAAATTTAGAAAAAGGAAAAACAGATTCTTTAACAGCGATATGTTTAAATTGATTTTTTTTTAATTTAAAGTCACTTATTTTTTTTCCTAGCATTAATAATGCGGCAATTTTTGCTATTGGAATTCCAGTTGCTTTTGCAACAAAAGGAACTGTTCTACTAGCACGAGGATTTGCTTCAATTATATAAATTTCATTATCTTGAATTGCAAATTGAATATTTATTATTCCTTTTACTTTTAAAGCTATTGCTAGCTTTATTGTTTGTTCCTCAATTTGTTTAATTATATTTTTGTTTAGAGTATATGGAGGTATTACACAAGCAGAATCACCTGAATGAATGCCAGCTTCTTCTATATGTTCCATTATACCTGCTATAAATACTTTTTTTCCATCTGAAATGGCATCAACATCTACCTCAACAGCTGATTTTAAGTAAGAGTCAATTAACAATGGTGATTTTTTTGTTATTTTTAATGCTTTTTTAACATATTTGAAAAACTCCTTTTTTTCATTAATGATTTCCATTGCCTTACCGCCTAAAACGTAGGAAGGTCTAATTATTAGTGGAAGACCAATGATTTTTAAACATTTCTTTGCTTCATTAATATTATTTGCAGTTAAATTTGCAGGTTGTTTTATTTTTATATCTTTAATTATTTTTTTAAATCTTTTCCTATCTTCTGCTATATCTATAGAATTTAGAGAAGTTCCTAAAATTTTTATTCCTTCTTTAACTAAATGCTTAGCAAGATTTAAAGGTGTTTGTCCGCCAAATTGTAATATCAAACCTAGAAGATTTCCTTTTCTTTTTTCAACTTTTATAATCTCAATTACATCTTCAGGCGTCAAAGGCTCAAAATACAACCTGTCAGAAGTATCATAATCTGTAGAAACTGTTTCTGGATTACAATTAATCATTATTGTTTCAATATTTTTTTTTCTTAATGCATAAGAAGCATGAACACAACAATAATCAAATTCTATACCTTGCCCAATTCTATTTGGCCCCCCGCCGATAATAATTATTTTATTTTTGTTACTTGGCTTAGCTTCACAATTATCAATACCTTTTGGAATTTTTTCATAAGTTGAATACATATAAGGAGTTAAAGAAGAAAACTCTGCTGCACAAGTATCCACTCTTTTATAAACTGGTTTTACATCAAATCTTTCTCTTAGTTTTTTTATTTCTTTTTCATTTGTGTTGGTTAAAAAAGCCAATCTTTTATCTGAGAAACCCAAACTTTTAATATGAAGAATTAAATCTCTATTTTTTGGTATTCCTTTTTTTTTTATTAAATTCTCATAGTCAACAATTTTTTTAATTTCTCTTAAAAACCATTTATCAATTCTTGTTTTTTTATAAATTAAATTAACATTCTTTTTTTTTCTAAAAGCCTCAGCAATTTGAAAAAATCTTAAAGGTGAAGGAAAATTTATATTTGTTTTCATTTCTTTATCATTAATTAATCCATCATAACCTTTATCTAATGATCTAACTGCTTTTTGAAAAGATTCACAAAAATTTCTCCCAATTGCCATTACCTCTCCTACAGATTTCATCGAAGTTCCTAAAATGTTTTTAGTTCCTGGGAATTTTTCAAAAGTAAATCTTGGAATTTTTGTAACTACATAATCAATAGTTGGCTCAAAAGAACAAGGTGTAGTTTTAGTAATATCATTTTTTATTTCATCTAATGTTAACCCTATTGCAAGTTTAGCTGCAACTTTTGCAATTGGAAATCCTGTAGCTTTAGAAGCCAAAGCCGATGATCTAGAGACCCTAGGGTTCATTTCAATTACTACCATTTCACCATTTTTAGGATTAATTGCGAATTGAACATTTGACCCTCCTGTATCTACACCTATTTCTCTTAAAATTGCGAAACTAGCATTTCTCATAATTTGATACTCTTTATCTGTAAGAGTTAATGCTGGTGCAACAGTAATGCTATCACCTGTATGCACGCCCATTGGATCAACATTTTCAATCGAGCAAATAACTATACAATTATCATTTTTATCTCTTACTACTTCTAATTCATATTCTTTCCAACCTAAAACAGACTCTTCAATTAAAACTTCATTAATTGGTGAATAATCCAAACCTTGTGAAACAATTTTTTCAAATTCCTTTAAATTTTTTGCTGTACCACCACCTTGCCCTCCTAATGTAAAAGATGGCCTAATTATTACCGGCAAAGGAAGTTTTTTTAAAATTCTTTTTGCATTATTTATATTTTTTGCGATAAAACTTTTAGGAGTTCTTAATCCCAACTTCAGCATTGTTTTCTTAAATAATTCTCTATTTTCAGCTTTTTTTATAGCATCTAGTGATGCTCCTATTAATTCAATATTATATTTTTTCAATATGCCTTTTTTTTCAATTTCTAATGCCGAATTTAATGCAGTTTGCCCACCCATTGTAGGTAGAATTGCGTTAGGTTTTTCTTTTTTTATAATTTTTTCTATAATTTCTGAAGTTATTGGTTCTATATAAGTTGAATCAGCGATATCAGGATCTGTCATAATTGTCGCAGGATTTGAATTAAGTAATATTACTCTATAACCTTCCTCTTTAAGAGCTTTGCATGCCTGAGTTCCTGAATAATCAAACTCACAAGCCTGTCCAATTATTATTGGACCAGCACCTATTATAAAGATTGATTTTAAATCATTTCTTTTAGGCATTTTTTTTTACCAAATTATAAAATTTTTTAAACAATCTAAGATGATCATGCGGTCCAGGAGATGCCTCAGGGTGATATTGGACTGAAAAAACAGGTTTATTTGTTAATTCCAATCCTTCAATTGACCCATCAAAGAGTGATTTATAAGAAATTTTCACATTATTAGGCAATGAACTTTTTAAAACTTCAAATCCATGATTTTGTACAGTAATTATCACTTTACCTGTTTCAACTTCTAAAACTGGATGATTTGCACCTCTGTGACCGTGGTGCATTTTTTTTGTTTTACCACCTAATGCAATAGCAAGAATCTGATGGCCTAAACAAATACCAAATGTTGGAATTTTTTTTTTTAGAATTTCTTTTATAGTTGGAATTGTAAATCTTCCAGTTGCTTTTGGATCACCTGGCCCATTACTCAAAAACACACCATTTGGTTTTAATTTAAAAATATCATTAGCTTTGACAGTTGCAGGAACAACAGTAACTTTGCAACCAAGAGAAGCTAGATTCCTTAAGATATTGTCTTTTGCTCCATAATCGATTGCTACAATATGATGTTTTTTTTTACTATTATATCCATACCCTTTAAGCATTGACCACACAGTTTCATTCCATAAATAATTTTTATTTCTAGTTACTTCTCTGGTTAGATCACAATTCTTAATTCCCTCCCAATTTTTAAGTTTTTTTGCAATTTTTTTTAAATTAAATTTTCCATTTTTTTTATACTCAATTACTGCATTTATAGATCCTTTTTCTCTTAATATTTGTGTAATTTGCCTTGTATCAATTCCAGAAATTCCCACTAATTTATTTTCTTTTAGCCAACTTTGAAAGTTATCAGTTGCTCTGAAATTTGATTGAATTGAAATTTCTTCTCTAATAACCAACCCTTTTGCAGCTGGTTTTATAGATTCAATATCAATTTTATTTGTGCCTACATTGCCTATATGAGGAAATGTAAAAGTAATTATTTGATTTGAGTAAGATGGATCAGTTAATATTTCTTGATATCCAAGAATTGAAGTATTAAAACATAATTCTCCAATTACCTGTCCTTCATAACCAACTCCATTTCCAAAAAAAATAGTATTATCTGCTAAGGCTAATATTGCATTAGATTTTCGATTTAGTAAAAAATTTTCTTTAGGCGGCGTTTTTAACCTCCTTTATTTAGCTGTAACCAATCTATTTATTTAACAACAATATTCAAATCTTTTTTTTAAAAAAATTTACTTTCATTTATGTAGTTATATAAAAAAAAAGAATCAATGTTTTCAGCAAATTATATTTATGAATCAAGTTGATATAAGGTAAAAAAAAGTTTTTAATGAATTTTTCTTTTAAAATGTTAATAAAACAATTAACAGATAAACTAATAACAGCTGTTAAAAATAAAGATAAAGAATCAATTAACACTATAAGACTTATACTGGCAGCTATAAAAGATAAAGAAATAGCTTTAAGATCTGAAGATAAAAATAAGAAAATATCAGAAGAGGTAATATTCAATATTTTAAAAAATATGATTAAACAGAGAAATGAAAGCATTGATATGTATAAAAAGGGGAACAGGCAAGAGCTTGTAAATAAAGAAAAAAAAGAAATTGTTATTATTCAAAGATTTTTACCAGAACAATTGAATGAAACAGCTATAGAGCATATATGTAAAGAAATAATACAAAAATTAAATGTTAACAATATGTCAGACATGGGAAAAGTTATGACTGAAATAAAAAAACATAAACTTTATTCTCAAATAGACATGGCTAAAGTAAGTTCTTATGTTAAAATTATTCTTCGCAGTTAAAAGGTATTTACTTTATGAAATTTGGCAACCAATTAATTGATGAAATTAAAACTAGAATAAAAGTTTCAGATATTGTTTCAAAAAAAGTAAAATTATCCCCAAGAGGCAAAGAATTTATTGGGCTTTCACCATTTTCTAATGAAAAAACACCGTCTTTTACAGTATCAGATGAAAAAGGATTTTATCATTGTTTTAGTAGCGGGGAACATGGAAGTGTTTTTGATTTTGTGATGAAAACCGAGAACATGTCTTTTAAAGAAGCAGTTAAAAAATTGGCAAGTTATGCTGGAATTAAAATTGAAGAAAGTGTTTATAAAAAAGAAGATATTTTAATTCAAAATAAAATAAAAATTTTAAGAGATATTTTGAAAATATCTTCTAATTTTTTTCACAATAATTTAAAAAGAGAATTAAAAACAAATAAATACCTTCAAGAAATTTTTAAGAAAAGAAACTTTAACGAAATTATTATAGATAATTTTTGTTTAGGTTATGCTCCAAACAAAAAAGATACGATTTATAATTATTTAATATCTAAAAATTTTTCATCAAAAGATATTTCAGATTCTGGTTTAATTATAATTTCGAATAAAAATAATGAAAAATTTGACAGATTTAATAATCGTATAATTTTTCCTATTTATGATTATTTCTCCAATGTAGTTGGTTTTGGTGGTAAAGCTTTATCAAAGAACCAAATTGGAAAATACGTAAATTCTCCTACAACAGATATATTTAAAAAAGGAGAACTGTTATTTGGATGGCAGCAATGTAAAAACAATCCTATGAAAAAAAAGGAACTTTATATAGTTGAGGGATACACTGATGTTATTTCAATGTATAATGCTGGTTTTAAAAACACTGTAGCTCCTTTAGGTACAGCAATAAATGTTAAACAGATAATTTGTTCATGGCGTATTTCAAATGAACCTATACTATGTATGGATGGAGATGAAGCTGGGCAAAAAGCATCAAAAAGAGTGCCTGAATTAATTTTTCCATATCTAAAGCCAGGTTATTCATTAAATTTTGCTAAATTACCCAAAGAAGAAGACCCTGATAGTTTAATTTTATCTAATAATTTAAAAACCCTTAATTCATCTTTTGAGAATAAAATAACTTTATTTGATTATGTTTGGGGCAATTTGATATATGGAAAAAATTTTAACACACCAGAAAAAAGGGCAGCTTTGGAAGAGGAAATTAACAGGCTCTTGGGTTTGATTAGTGATTTTACTGTAAAAAAAAACTACAAAAATTTCTTTAGAGAAAAATTTTTTCAAGAATTTAAATTTTCTGGTAAAAAAATACAAAATAATGAAAAAAAAGAAAATTTATTAAGTAAAAATATAATTAATACAAATAAAATTACTGAGAGAATACTTATTGGAACTATAATTTTGTATCCAGCATTACTTAAAAATATAATTTATAAATTTAAATCGATTAATTTTGTTCATCATAAATTTAATAATATTAAGGAGTTAATTGTTAATTTATTTAATAAAAAAACAATTGAAAATTTAAACATTAGAGCCACATTGTTAAATTCTGAACATAAAGATATTGTTTTAGAGATTATAGATAAATCTATATTACTTCATGCGCCTTTTTTAAAAAATAAAAGTAATATGGATATAATTTTAGAAGGTTGGATCGAATATTTTAAAATGTATTTAAATAAAAAAAATATAAATATTAAAGAAAAAGAAGTTAAATTAGCACTCAAAGATTTGAATGAACAAAATTATCTTAAATTTAAAAAAATACAGTCTAAATTTAATAAAAAAACGGTTTAAAATTTATTTTTTTAATATAATGTATATGAGATTTTAATGATTAAAGACAAAAAACAGGAAAAAAATAATAAAACTAATACAACTGTCAAAAAAAGGTTATCCGTTCATGAATTAATAAGAAAGGATAAGTATGTACCTCAATTCAAATCTTTAATTGAAGAAACAAAACAAATAGGAAAAATATCATTTACTAAAATAAAAAGATTTTTTACCCCTGAAGTTATAGATTCACCTGATTTTGGAATAGTTCTTAATCATTTAAAAATTAATGGCATTATTTTAAAAAAAAGAAATAGAGGTCCTAATAATGCAAATTCAAACTTATTAAAAAAGCAAAAAAGACTAGCAAAAAAACTACTTAAAGGTGAAACAAGAACAAGTGACCCAGTAAGAATGTATCTTAAAGAAATGGGCTCAGTTGATTTATTAACTAGACAAGGAGAAGTTGATTTATCAATCAAAATAGAGAATGGTAAAGATAGAATTCTTCAATCTATATACGAGTTTCCATTTGTTTATGAATATTTCTCAATTTTAAAGAAAAAAATTATTGATAACGAAGTATTTCTTAGACATGTTATCGATTTAGAGAGTTTTTATAGAAAATATATTAATAAAAAAATTCCTATAACTTTTGAAGATGCTTCTTTAAATGAAGAAACTAATGAAAGTATAAAGACTGAAGCTGAAAATAAAATAAATGAAGAAGAAGATATTAATGAAACTAATTTAAAAAAAGAAAAACAAAAGAAACTAGATTTTGATAAAGAAAAAAAGGCCAAATTATTTGATGAAGAAAACTTTACTATTTCATTTATGGAATCAAAAATTGAACCAAAAATATTTAAAATCTTAGATAATTTACATAAAACCTACAACAAAATTAAACCTTTAATAACTGAAAAAAAAGAATTATTAAATAAAACAAAAACACTATCTAGTACAAAATTAAAAAATTACCAACAAATCAAAAAAAAATTAATTAATTATCTCGATAAATTATGTTTGAGTGAAGAATGTATCAACTTTTTTATCATAAAGATAAATGTAATTAATAAAAAATTAATTGCACCTGAAGGGCAACTTTTAAAACTAGCGTTAGATTCTGGTTTAGATAGAAAAGATTTTCTTCAACATTACGACAAGAATGAATTAAATGCATATTGGCCTAAAAAACAATCTAAACACAATAAAATATGGAAGAAATACTTTCAAAAAAATTCTAAAAAACTAAAAGAAATTAATAAAGAACTCAACTTAATATCAAATGAATCCAACCTAGCAATTACTGAATTAAAGTTTCTTTCAAATGAAATAAGTTTTGGAACAAATATATCTGAAACTGCAAAGAAACAAATGATAGAAGCAAATCTTAGATTAGTTATTTCCATAGCAAAAAAATATACAAATAGAGGATTGCAATTCTTAGATTTAATTCAAGAAGGAAATATAGGTTTGATGAAAGCAGTTGATAAGTTTGAATATAAAAGAGGTTATAAATTTTCTACTTATGCAACATGGTGGATCAGACAAGCAATTACACGTTCTATTGCAGATCAGGCAAGAACTATTAGAATTCCTGTGCACATGATAGAAACAATAAATAAGATTATAAGAACTTCAAGAATAATGTTACACGAAATTGGACGAGAACCAACGCCTGAAGAATTATCAATAAAGTTATCAATACCTTTAGAAAAAATAAGAAAAGTTATGAAGATTGCGAGAGAGCCTGTTAGTTTTGAAACACCAGTTGGAGATGATGACGATAGTTTTTTGGGAGATTTTATAGAAGATAAAAATACAATTGTTCCTGGAGAAGCCGCAGAAAACTCTAATTTAAGAGAGACAACAACTAGAGTATTATCAAGTCTCACTCCAAGAGAAGAAAGAGTGCTCCGAATGAGATTCGGTATAGGAGTTAATTCGGATCATACTTTAGAAGAAGTCGGACAACAATTCACAGTTACTAGAGAACGTATAAGACAAATAGAAGCAAAAGCGTTGAGAAAATTAAAACATCCTAGTAGATCAAAACAATTAAAAAGTTTCCTTGATAAGAGTTAATAAGACTGTTAAATAAATTAAGTACTATTACCTGGGCCTGTAGTTCAGTTGGTTAGAACACGCCGCTCATAACGGTGATGTCGCAGGTTCGAATCCTGCCGGGCCCACCAAAATAAAGTTATGATTTTTCTTTTAATAAATTAATAAGTTGATCAATATTACCTTCATTTTGATCAATAACTGATACAAACTCAGATCTTTGAGTTACCGCAAGGCTAATTCCTTCGATAATGATATCAAGGATTACATATCTATCCTTTTTTTTTCCTATTCTCCAATCTACCATTATCATAGGAGCATCACCTCTTTCGAGACCTGTATGTACTATAAATATCTTAGGATTGGATTCATTTTCAAAATTTAACAATTTCAACTTTTCACCTGAATATTCATTGAATCTAGAAGAATAAGTCTTAACAACATAATTTCTAAAACTTTTTATAAAGTTTTTTTTTTGATCTAAAGAAGCCTGTTTCCAGTATTTACCTAAAACAAATCTTGATATTGAAGGTATGTCAAAATTTTTATCAAATAATTTTCCAAATTGATCCTCTTTTTCACTTTGATTTATTGATTGATCTGTAAGAGTATCAATGGCGTTTTTTGTAATCTCCATAACATATACACCAGGATCATTTGCAGCAGCAGTTGAAATAAAATTAAATGATTGTTGTTTTGGTGAAAAAAGAAAAAAAAACGTTAAAAGAATTATAAAAAAAAATCTTTTAAAATACATTTTAATTTTTTAAATATGATTTGTAATTTTTAGCTTTATCAGATTCAATTTCGTCAGTTCTTTTTTGTATGTACATTGAACGAATAGAAGAATAAAAATCCAAGGATGTTGATTCTATTTCTTCAAGAACCCCAAGGGTTGCTTGTCGGTCATCAACTGCTGTACCAGCACCTTTTACTAAATTTCCCCATAATGGTACTCCAATAAAAATTAATGGGTCTGTAAAAATATCACCTATAAAACCAACAACATCTCTTGATGTTTGAGGACCTTTAAATGGAACTTGTATATAACTACTTTTTTTCCACCCCCACACTCCTAAAGTATCTCCGAAAGTTTCGGGTCTTTCCTGTATTCCCATTTTCGAAGCAACATCTACAAAACCACCTAACCCAATTGTTGAATTAATTACTAGCCTGGATACAGTATTCAAAGCTCCGCCTATTTTTCCTTGTAACACATTATTTATAAAATATTGAGGAGTAGTAAAAAAATTATCTATTGCATTTCCAAGTCCTCTTCTAAATGGATCTGGAATAACTTTTACATAACCTCTAGTTGCAGGTCTAACCAATGCTTTATCTAAACCAAGATTAAAATCCCAAACCTCTCTATTAAAACCTTCTATTGGGTCAACATCACTATAATCTTTTGCTTTGTAAGCTTCATTAAGATCAAAATCAGATTCTACTATGATTGCATCCTCAATGACAACATTGTCTTCTTTATTTTCCGCAATTGCAGTAGTATTGATAGAGAATATTAACGATATAATTATAAAAAAACTGAATATATGCATTTTTAACTAAAAAAAAACCCCCAACTTAAATTAAGTAATAATAATATACTATTTTATTTTTATTAAAAACAATTAAAAAAAAAAGTTATACACAGGAATTTACAATTTAATGAAAAAAAATCTTAAAATATCATTTGAATTTTTTCCTCCAAAAAATTTAAAAATGTATCAAAGCTTATGGAATACACTTAATAAATTAAAAATATTTTATCCAGATTTTGTGTCAATTACTTATGGAGCAGGGGGTTCAACAAGAAAAAGAACACATGATACAATAAAAAAATTTACATATAGACCTTCAATCAAACCTATTCCTCATTTAACTTGTGTTGGTGATACAAAAGATTCGATAAGAAAATTAGCTATAAATTATTGGAAGATGGGGATTAAATCTATTGTTGTAATAAGAGGAGATCCAGAGAATATAAAATTAAGTAAAAAAAGGAAATTTATTAATTTTCCAAATGGTTACACATATGCTAGTGAACTTATTAAAGATTTAAAAAAAATAGAAGATTTTGAAATAATCATTGCACTTTTTCCTGAAAAACATCCTGAATCTAAAGATATAAAAGAGGATATTGATAATTTAAAAAGGAAGATTGATTTAGGAGCTTCAAAAGGTATTACACAATTTTTTTTTGATAACAATAAATTTTATGAATTTGTTAATATTCTTCAAAGGAAAAACATAAAAATACCTATAAAGCCTGGAATATTGCCTATTATTAATTTTAATAAATTAGTTGAGTTATCACATAATTGTAATGCATCTATACCCAAAAGAATAAAAGATTTGTATA
>Ga0315338_1003385_pt1 | contig 13996 bp, 15 predicted proteins | sample ASW8metaG_FD_204518 | JGI IMG/M metagenome (GOLD analysis project Ga0315338, IMG submission 204518) | Ammonia-oxidizing marine archaeal communities from Monterey Bay, California, United States - ASW #8 | ecosystem: Environmental > Aquatic > Marine > Coastal | place: USA: California | collected... | reverse complement strand
ATAAAACTATATATTTCTTATGGTAGAAAAAAAAGAAAATAGTAAAAATTTTGATACACAAAATTTTAAACAATATTTTGAAATAATAAAAAAAAATTGTTTAAAACTATTAAAATTAGACCCTCAGACTTATTTTTTTATTGTACCAGGCATTTTACTTTTAATTGGTCTTCTTCCAGTACCAGATCTGTATTTTGCAATACTTAGAATTTATTTATTTATTAGTGCTTCAGTACTAACCTATAAATTTTATATGGATGAAAAGGATAATATTTATGCAGCAATTTTTGCAGGAATAGCAATTATTTATAATCCAATTTTTTTTATTAAATTCGGCAATGAGCAAATAAACACTGGGCCTATAATTTTTGTATTAACTATTGCTCTTTTTGTTTTAGGTCATAAAAGAATTAAGGGATCAATGGATAATTAAATTTTTTAATTCAATAATTTCAATATTCTTTTATCTCTATTATTTTCCGCTATTTCTTTTAAAGTTCTACCAGAAAAATCTGATTTCGTTACATCTACATTTTTATCTAACAATAATTTAATCACATAAAAATTATTTTTTTCTGTAGCCTTCATCGCAGGTGTTAACCCTTGTTTATTTTGATAATTAATATTTGCTCCATTATTAATTAAAAAATCTACCACTTCTAAATGTCCTTTGTCAGACGCATTTATTAAAGCGGTGTTTCCAAGCTCATCACTAACATCTATATCAATTTCAGTTTCATTAAGAAAGAGTTTAAGAATTTCAAGATTATTATTACTTGCTGCATGAGTAAATGGGTTTAAGCCATTGCTAGTAAAATTTATATCATTCCCATAATCTTTTAAAAATATTTTAATATTATCAATATTGCTCATTTCAATATCTCTTATGAATCTTTTTTTAATTACATCAAAAGAATCGCGCTCTTTCTGTTCAAACCCAAGTTGTTTGTTCCTTGCTCCACTTTCTAATGAAGTATCATCTAAAGACCCGGAAAAAAGTAGGGTTGTTGGTAAAAAATAACTTAATAAGAAAATAATAAATAAGAAATTAATTTTTTTTTTTATCATTGTCCAAAATTATATATCTAGATTAACAACTTTTTTAGCATTTAATTGTATATATTCTCTTCTTGGTTCTACCTTATCACCCATCAATCTTACAAATGTTTCATCTAATAACATTTCATCTTCCATTTGAACTTTTAAAAGTGTTCTTTTTTGAGGATCTAAAGTTGTTTCCCATAGTTGCTCTGGGTTCATTTCTCCTAAACCTTTATATCTTTGTATATTTACCCCTTTTTTTCCAGCTTCTTTAACTTTTTCTAAAAAATCAAATGTAGATTTAATTGGAAATTTATTTTCATCTGATATTAAAATGTTTTTTCCACTATGAAAAAACCTAGTTAAAATATCCATTGTTTCCTTTTGACCAAGAAATTCTGCTTCTGGGGAATCTAAATGTTGTTTTTTTATAAAATATTCTTCTACAATTCCTCTTGATTTTTTTCTAAATATAAAATATTTTTCCTTTTTATCTTTATCATTAATAAAGTCTCCAGTCCAATCTGCTAATTCTTGACCAAACTGCTCTAATTTTTTAGCAATAAAGTTTGCTGCTACTTTTAATTGCTTTTCACTAAGTTTAAAATTTACTAAATCCTTACCAAAAAAACATCCGATAGCAGATTGTTCTACAAGTTGGGTTGATCCAACTTTATTACCAAGATCTGATATAGCGTCCCTTATTTTTATTGTTTTTTTTATTAAATTACTTAAATCTTTATCTTTAATTTGCTTTTTATCGATTGTTATAAGTTTTAAACTATTTACAGCATTACTAATTAAAAAATTATCCATATCTTTTTCATTTTTCAGATATTTTTCTCCAAGCCGTGGCGCTTTAATTCTATAAAGTGGTGGTTGAGCTATGTACAAATTTCCATTAATTATTAATTCTTTAAATTGTCTAAAAAAGAAAGTTAACAAAAGAGTTCTTATATGACTTCCATCTACATCTGCATCAGTCATTAATATTATTTTATGATATCTAATATTGTCATAATTAAATTCTTCAGGACCTACGCCCGTTCCTATTGCGCTTATTAATGCTACAATTTCATCTGAGCTTAGTATACGATCTGGTCTTGCTTCTTTTTCAACATTTAAAATTTTACCTTTAAGAGGAAGAACTGCTTGATGCTTTCTATCTCTTCCTTGTTTTGCTGAGCCACCTGCTGAATCACCCTCCACAATAAAGAGTTCACATTTTGCTGGGTCTTTTTCTTGACAATCTGCAAGTTTACCTGGGAGACTTCCAAAATCTAAAATGCCTTTTCTTCTAGTAAGTTCTTTTGCTTTTCTTGCTGCCTCTCTTGCTTGAGCAGACTCAAGTATTTTTGTTAAAATTAATTTAGTATCTTTAGGATTTTCTTCCAACCATTGTTCTAAACCGGTATTAACTGCTGACTCAACAACTGGGCGTATTTCTGATGACACTAATTTGTGTTTTGTTTGACTTGCAAACTTTGGGTCCGGCATTTTTACTGACAAAACACAAGTCATACCTTCCCTACAATCCTCGCCTGTCAAATTAATTTTATTTTTTTCTAGAATTTTTGACTCATTAGCAAATTTATTAATAACTCTAGTTAAGGAGGATCTAAATCCAGCTAAATGTGTCCCTCCGTCTATTTGTGGAATATTGTTTGTAAAACAAAGCATGTTTTCGTAATACCCAGTATTCCAAAGAATTGATGCATCAACTGTTAAATCACCTTTTTTTTCTGTAAATGTTATAGGTTTAGAAATAAAATTTTCTTTTGATTTATCCAAAAATTTGACAAAGGATTCGATACCGCCCTTAAAATGAAGTTTTGATACTTTCTTTTCTGATGATCTTTCATCAAATATTTCAATTTCAATTCCGGAATTAAGAAAAGCTAGTTCTCTAAATCTATCTTCCAAAATTTTAAAATCAAAATTAATGGATTTAAAAGTATTTTTTGAGGGATAAAATGTTATTTTAGTTCCTGTTACACTGCCATTCTTTGCAACCTTTTTTAGTGGTTTTAATGAAGATCCATTCTTAAATTCCATAAAGTATGAATTACCATTTCTATTAATTTCTAGCTTTAATTTTTCAGAAAGAGCATTAACTACGGAAACTCCAACCCCGTGAAGACCACCTGAAACTTTATAAGAATTATGATCAAATTTTCCTCCAGCATGTAGTTGAGTCATAATCACTTCTGCAGCAGAAATCTTTTCTTGAGGATGTATATCTACAGGTATTCCTCTACCATCATCTTGAACTGTGACAGAACCATCAGAATTTAAACTTATAGAAATTTTTTTGCAATGTCCTGCTAATGCCTCATCAATTGAATTATCAACAACTTCATAAACCATATGATGAAGACCGGATCCATCTTCTGTATCTCCGATATACATTCCGGGTCTTTTTTTTACTGCTTCTAAACCTTTAAGAACTTTGATGGAATCTGCTTCATATTTAGTATTTGTTTTTAAAATATCTTCTTTAGATTTAACCATATTTCTATTTTATTATTGTTTTAACAAATCTTCAATTTCTAAATTTATAACTTCTTTATCTTTTATTATAGAAGAAAAAAGGCTTATATCCGCACCTGTCATCCACGCCTGATTTTCTAAAGTTTTTAATTCTTCAAATAAGCTTGCCTTAATTTTATTATCTAAATGCGCCACAATTTCATCAAGTAAAAGGATTGGGGATTTCTTTTTTTTATTCATTAATTTACAAAATTGAATAATTAAAGATATTAAAATAATTTTCTGTTCACCTGTTGAGCACTTTTCAGCTAATAACTTTTTCTTTAAAAAAATAACCTTTAAATCACTTTTATTTGGTCCATAAGATATACTTCCTTTAATAGAATCAATCTTTCTGCTTTCGTACAATTTTTGAAGATATATTTTTTTAACTAGCTGAATATCTTGTGAAAATAAAAATTTTTCTATCTTCCCTGTTAAAAAAATTTTTATTCTTGGAAAATTCTTAAAATTACTTGATAGTGAATTAAAATCATTAGAAAAATTAATTCTTTCTTGAAAAATTTTCAAACCTTCAATAACTAACTTTTCTTCAATCTTTTTTAACCATAAATCTTTTTCAATATTTTTTCCTTCTATATAAAAAAAATCTTTTGTAGATAAATCTTTTAATATTTTACTTCTTTCTTTTAAATTTTTTTCATAAATTCTCAAATAGTTTGAATATTCAGGTTTTAAATTAAAAATACACCTATCAACAAATTTTCTTCTAAATAAAGAATTTGTTCGGAAAAAAAAATCCATTTCTGGAGTTAACCAAATTAAAGAAACTAAATTAGGTAAATCGCTTTGTTTTTTTAATTTTTTTCCATTTAAATGGATTATCTTTCTGCCTTGCAGGCTATTATCAACACTTTCATTTACAAAACTTATTCCAATTTCATTTTTTTCATTTTTATTTTCAATTACAAAAAATATTGAGCACCGATTTACATTTATATCAGTGTTTATTACTTCGTCTAATTTACAATTTTTAAAACCTCTGCCAGGTGATAAGAAAGATATAGCTTCGAGTAAATTTGTTTTTCCAATACCATTTTTTCCGGTTAAAACAACAAATTTATTATTCTCAATTTTTATATTTATTTTTTTATAAGATCTAAAGTTTTCTAAATAAATAGATCTTAATTTCATAAATATTTATACTCTCATAGGCATTAAAACGTAAAGACTCTCTGATTTTGAATCTTCTTTAATAATTGTTGGAGCTGTAGAATCTGAAAATAATATTGTAATTTCTTCTAATGTAAATTGATTAATTATTTCTTTAAGATACGCTGAATTAAATCCTATATCTAAACTTGGTCCATTATATTTTATATTTATTTCTTCAACACCACTTCCTCCTTCTTCTAAATTACTTGCTGATATTATTATTTTATTTTTATTTAAATTTAATTTAATTGCTTTTGATTTTTCTGATGAAATTGTTGATATTCTATTAATAGATTCTAAAAATTTTTTTCTATCTATAGAAAAACTGTTATTTGTATTTTTAGGAATTACTTTTTCATAATCAGGAAATTTACCATCGATTAATTTTGAAACTATTATTGTTTCATTAAAAGAAAATCTTATTTTTCTATCTGATAAATCAATTTTTATGTTTACTTTCAAATCATCTATTAATTTTCTTAATTCAAAAATTAATTTTTTTGGTACTATCACACCAAAATTATTTTTAATAACTGTGGGAGGTGCGCTTATTTGATATTGAGCAAGCCTGTGACCATCGGTTGCAACACCCCTTAAATAATTTTTGTTATTTACAGTAGTTGTGTGTATATAAAGACCATTTAAATAATATCTTGTTTCTTCGTTAGAAGAAGCAAAATAAGTTTTATCAATTATTTCTTTTAATATATCTGATTTTAAATCAAAACTTATTTTAAAAGTTTCATCTGATGAAATAGGAAATTCGTCTTTAGATAAACATGAAAAAACAAACTTTGATTTTGATGACATTATATGTAACTTTTTGTTATTTTGATCATAACTTAAATCAATAGGATTATCATCTGGTAGCTCTTTAATAACATTATATAAAGTGTGTGCAGGCACACTTGTTGAACCTTCGGCTTCAATATTATTAATTTTTATTTTATCAAAAATTGTTATATCCATATCAGTTGCAGAAATATTTAATCGTCCTTGTTTTGCCTCAAGCAAAACATTTGCTAAAATTGGAATAGTAGTTTTACTTTCAACAATATTTTGAACGAATGAAAGTGATTTTACAAAATTAGATTTCGACAGTTGTAATTTCATTAATTTAGAAAATAAATTTATTATAGCAGTTTTTAAATAAATAAGAAATTTTAACTTTGTAAAGAACGAATTAAAATTTCTATATCCTCTGCGAGGCTTGAATCATTTTTTGTTAATTCTTTTATTTTTTTTATAGCATGAATCACCGTTGTGTGATCTCTACCACCAAACTTTCTACCAATTTCAGGAAGAGACCTCGTTGTTAAGTTTTTAGCTAAAAACATAGCTATTTGTCTTGGTCTGGCTATAGTTCTTGATCTTCTTGATGAATGCATATCTGATATTTTAACATTGAAATGTTCAGCAACTTTCTTTTGAATTTGATCGATAGTTGCTCTTCTATCACTTGCTCTTAATAAATCTTGAAGCAAATCTTCTGCAATTTCTAAATCGACTGTTCTACCAACTAAGGTTACATGTGCAGCTAATCTTGTTAAAGCACCTTCAAGCTCACGAACGCTTGCGGTTATTTTATGAGCTAAAAATTCCATTACATCTTTAGGTAAATCAATATTATATTTTTCAATTTTTGCCTCAATTATACTTAATCTTAATTCATAAGTAGTTGGATGAATATCGGCCACCAATCCCCAACCAAGTCTTGATCTCAGCCTTTCTTCTAGTCCTTCGAGATCGGAAGGTGATTTATCAGCAGAAATTACCATTTGCCTATTTTGATCCGCCAACGCATTAAATGTATGAAAAAACTCTTCTTGTGTAGATTCTTTACCAATAATAAATTGAACATCATCAATCATTAATAAATTAACAGACCTAAACTGTTCTTTAAAAGCAACTGTATTTTTTAATCTAAGAGCTTTTATAAATTCGTACATAAATTTTTCTGCTGATAAGTATAAAATTTTTAATTTTGGATTTAATTTTCTTTTTTGCCAAGCAATAGCATGCATTAAATGCGTTTTACCTAGTCCAACTCCACCATATAAAAACAAGGGATTAAAAGGAACATCTTCAGAATCTGCAACTCTTCTACAAGCTGAAAAAGCGAGTTCATTTGATTTTCCCACTACAAAATCTTTAAATGTAAATCTTGCATCCAAATTATTCTCAAATTCATCTTTTTCTGTGTTTGATATTGTTTTATTAAAACTTTCGTAATTTTTGTCTTGTTTTTTATCAATTTCTTTATCGTTATATACAAATATAGATATATCTTTTATTGACTTACTTTTTTCTCTCCACAATGATAATATTTTTTTTCCATAATGAGAAAGTATCCAATCACACATAAATTTAGTCGGCGCATAAAAAGTTATTGTATTTTTTTCAATTTTGTTAAATGTTAGCAATTTAAGCCAATTAGAATATTCAGCTTCCCCATATATATCTTTTAATCTTAATTTAATGCTAGACCATATAATCTCATCTGAATTTATGTTTTTTTTTAATTCTTCCATATGTGAATGGAGTCTCTAGTCATATTTTTTTTAAAAAAACATGCATATATAGAAAATAATATAAAATTTATTAAACCGACTCCCCCGACACTTTATATTTAGTGCTGTAGTAAGTATATTTTCTATTAAATAATTTCCAAATCTAAATTTAAAAGAAATAGGAATATAATAATTGTGTTGCAAAAATACAACATAGGCTAATTTTGCCTAAATTGCTTTTATTTTCTTATTTAGTGATGAAATTTTTCTTGAAATCTTTTTTTTTTTTAAAATTCCTTTATTTCCGACTTTTGTCAGCTGTTTTTGACAAATTTTAAAAAGTTCTTGAGATTTTTTTTTATCTTTTTTATCAATGCATGCTAGGAGTTTCTTCATACTTGTTTTAAATTTCAAAGAAACTATTTTATTTCTCGCGGATCTAGTTTTTTCTTGTCTAACTCTTTTTTTAGCTGATTTTGTTATAGGCATAAAATTAATAAAAAAAAATATCTAATCACTTATAAACAAAATTATAAAATAATCCAATAATTTTTACGTTTTTGTCATTACAAGTTCTAGTAAATCTGGTATAGAAATATTTTAAAATTATACTTTTAATTAAAATAATTAAAAAAAATGAAAAAAGAAAATGTAAGTAAAATCTTTCAAAGTATAGCCAATAAATATGATTTAATGAATGATCTTATGAGTTTTGGATTGCATAGAAAATGGAAAAGTAAGTTAATTGATCTTATAGATTTAAATTTAAAAAAAAAAAATATTATTTTAGATTTAGGATGTGGCACTGGGGATATTATTTCTCAAATTAATAATAAATCTAAACTAAATTCTAATTACCTGGCTTACTTGGTAGATCCAAATATAGAAATGATGAAGTATGGAATAAAAAAATTTAAAAAAAAAAATATATTGTGGGTAGCCTCATATGGTGAAAAGCTTCCCTTTGAAGATAATAAGTTTGATTTAGTAACAATGTCATTCAGCCTAAGAAATGTTGAAAGTATCAAAATAACTTTAAATGAAATTAATAGAGTTTTAAAAAAAAATGGGCAGTTTCTTTGTTTAGAATTTGGTAAAATTGAAAATTTAACAATTAGCTCAATTTATAAAATATATTCTGAGAATTTTATACCTGAACTAGGTAAAAATATTACAGGTAATAAGGAAGCTTATAAATATTTAGTTGAAAGTATAAAAAGATTTCCTTCACAAGAAGAAATTTGTAAAATTTTAAAATTGAGGAAGTTTTATAATATTAATTATTGTAATCTTAATTTTGGAGTTGCAGTTATATATTCTTGTAGAAAAAAATAAAAATTCATAATTATTTAATTTTATTAATTTATCGTTATAATTTACATATTTATTTAGTAAATTAAAAGTTTGAAAAAAATATTATTTATAATTAGCGGGAGTATTTCTTCTTATAAGTCACTGGATTTACTTAAAGATCTTATAAAAGATAAATTTGATATAAAAATAATTTTAACGAAATCTGGACAAAAATTTCTTACTCCTTTATCTCTTTCTTCATTAATAAATAAAGAAATTCATACCGATATTTTTTCTAAAAAAGAATCTGAAGATCATATGAAACATATTAACTTAACTAGAAATTCAGATTTAGTAGTTGTGTGTCCAGCAAGTGCAAATATTATTGCAAAATTAGCAAATGGCTATGCAGATGATTTGGCTTCAACAACATTAGCTGCTTCTAATAAAAAAATTTTTATTGTTCCTGCTATGAATAAAAAAATGTGGGAAAATCCAGCTAACAAAAAAAATATAAAAGAATTGAAGCTCAGAGGAATAAAAATTATTGGTCCAATTAAAGGAAGTTTGGCATGTGGTGAAATTGGTCTTGGAAAAATGGAAGACATTAAAATAATAAAAAAAGAAATTAAAAATTTTTTCATTTTAAAAAAAAATATAAAAGGAAAAAAAATATTAATAACTGCTGGTCCAACAATAGAAGCAATGGACCCCGTAAGATATATATCTAATTTTTCTTCTGGAAAACAAGGGTATGAAATTGCAAATTGCGCTTATACGTATGGCGCTGAGACAATTCTTATAACTGGGCCAACAAATATTGAGCCTCCTGAAGTAAATAAAATAATTAAAGTTGAATCAGCAGAACAAATGTTTAATGAAAGTATGAATATATGCAAAAAATATGATTCAATAGATATAGCTTTCTTAACTGCTGCTGTATCTGATTGGAAAATAAATAAAAATGACAAAAAGTATAAAAAAAATGAAAATGTTTTCAAACAAATAAAATTTACAGAAAATAAAGATATTTTACATAAGATCTCTAATTTAAAAAAAAATAGACCAAAAATAGTTTGTGGCTTTGCAGCTGAAACAAGTTCTTTAATAAACAATGCTAGGAAAAAACTTATAAATAAAAATTGTGATTTTATTTTTGCTAATAAAATATCAAAAAAATTTAATCCTATGGGCAATGATTTCAACCAAATAACAGTGATTGGAAAAAATAATAAGAAAAATTGGGCTAAGATGACAAAGAAAAAAATAGCTGAAAAAATTATTCACGAAGTTTCTTTATATTTAAATTAATTTTTTTATAAAATAAAATGATAAACATAGAAATTCAAAGATTATCACATGGAAAAGATATTCCTCTTCCAAAATATAGCTCGGAAAATTGTTCAGGATTAGACCTATATGCTGCCATAAAAAATAAAATAAAAATTAAAAATGGTGAAATTGTAATAATTCCAACAGGTATAAAAATTGGATTAAAAAAAAATTTAGAGGCTCAAGTAAGGCCAAGATCTGGTTTAGCGGCCAATTTTGGTATAACAGTTCTTAACACCCCTGGTACAATTGACGCTGATTATAGAGGGGAAATTAAAATAATTTTAATTAATCATGGAAAAAAAATATTTATAATTGAAAGAGGAATGAGAATAGCACAATTAATAATAACTAAAGTAGAAAAAATAAAATGGAGTGAAAAAAAAAAAATAAATGAACAAACTAAAAGAAAAGAATCGGGTTTAGGTTCAACAGGTTTGTAAAAAAAATAGAAAAAAGATATGATTATTAACAAAAAATTTTTACATGCAATCGAAGCAATACTTTATATATCAATTCATTCTTCTCATGCTCCAATAAGCGCTAAAGAAATAACCAAAAGACAGGGTATACCTTCAAGATATTTAGAAAAAATTTTACAAGAATTAGTTCGTCAAAAAATATTAAAAGGTACACGGGGACCAAATGGCGGTTATGCTCTTGGTAAAGAAAAAAGAAATATACTCCTTATTGATATTTATAATGCAGTTTTAATAATTGAAAATAATAAAAAAGAAGAAGTAGATACAAAAATGAGATCTAAAATTATAAATCCTTTTATGAAAAATATTACGAATGAAATTATAAATTCTTTTAAATTAACTAGTATTCATGATTTATACAAAAAAATTGATGAAGCTAAAATTAATAATAATAAAAGAAAAATAGATTTTACAATTTAAGTAATGAAAAAAATTAAAACTATAAGAAACAAAATTTATAGTAGTATTTTAGAAACAATTGGAAATACTCCTTTAATAAAAGTTTCTAGAATATCAAAAAAATATAAGTGTTATGGAGAGCTTATATGTAAACTTGAATTTTTTAACCCATTATCATCTGTAAAAGACAGAATTGGTTTAGCAATGATTGAAAAAGGAGAAAAAATGGGATTAGTAAATAAAACAACTTCAATTATTGAGCCTACTTCAGGAAATACAGGTATAAGTTTAGCTTTTGTTTGTGCTGCAAAAGGATACAAACTTATTTTAACAATGCCAGAATCAATGTCTGTTGAAAGAAGAAAAATGTTAATCCTTCTTGGTGCAAAACTTATATTAACACCTGCAGATAAAGGTATGAAAGGAGCAATAGAAAAAGCATTAGAAATTAAAAATAAAATTAATAATTCATTTATGCCACAACAATTTGAAAATTTTGCAAATCCTGAGATACATGAAAAAACAACAGCTATAGAAATTTTGAATGATACAAGTGGCAATCTAGATGCAGTAATAATGGGTGTTGGGACAGGCGGTACTATAACAGGTGTAAGTAAAATATTAAAAAAAAAGAATAAAAAAATAAAAATTATTGCAGTAGAGCCGGAGGATAGTCCTGTCATTTCAGGTGGTTCTGCTGGACCTCATAAAATTCAGGGTATTGGTGCTGGATTTATACCTAAAATTCTTAATAAAAAATTAATAGATGAAATAATACAAATTGCTAATGAAACTGCTTTTTCTACAGCAAAAATGGCTGCGAAAGTAGAGGGCTTACCAATTGGTATTTCTTCAGGAGCGGCCTTAGCTGCAGGAATTGAAGTTGCTCAAAGACAAGAAATGAAAAATAAAAGAATAATTGTAGTTATTCCTTCATTTGCAGAGCGCTATTTATCAACCCAATTATTTAGTTAATTTACATGTTAAAAACATTAAGTGAAAAAGATATTCAAAGATACGCTCATCAAATTATTCTAAAAAATATAGGTCTTGATGGACAAAAAAAATTATTGATATCTAAAGTCTTTATTTTAGGCATGGGAGGATTAGGTTCGCCTGTTTCCATGTATCTAGCTTCTGCAGGCATAGGCACTCTTGGTATCGCAGATTTTGATAATGTAGAAATTTCAAATTTGCAAAGACAAGTACTTTTTGATCAAAAAAGTATTAATAAATCTAAAGTAGAAATTGCAAAAAAAAAATTATTATTAATGAATCCAAAAATAAAAATTAATATATATAAAAAAAAAATAACAAAAATAAACATAGATAAAATTATAAAAAATTATGACGTGGTTGTTGACGGATCTGACAATTTTCAAACTAAATATTTAATTAATGACAGTTGTATAAAAAATAAAAAAACTCTAGTATCTGCAGCATTGCGGGGGTTTGAGGCTCAAATAACAACTATAAAAGGATGGGTAAAGTCAGAAAATAATCCTTGCTATAGATGTATATTTCCAGAGCTAACTAAAAATAATCGAAATGAAACTTACCAAGATTGTGGCATTGTAGGAGGCATTGCTGGGATTGCTGGGTCATTGCAATCTGTAGAAGTCATAAAAGACATTCTTGGAATAGGAAAGAATTTAGTTGGAGAATTAATTATTATAGATTTACTTTTTAATAAGTTTAAAAAAATAAAGTTTAAAAAAGATAAAAAATGTATCATATGTAATTAATATGAAAAAAATATTTTTTATTTTTTTATTAATTTTACCAATAAATGTTTATTCAATAATTTATCCTATTGAACCAAAATATGCTTCATTAAAAAAGGATAGAGTTTATTTAAGATGGAATGCGAGTTTTGATGCGCCAATTAAGTTTATTTATCAAAAAAAAAATTTGCCAATTTTAATAATCGATAAATATGATGTTTGGAAAAAAGTAAGAGATATAGAAGGTGTGGAAGGTTGGATTCATACAAGTATGATTTCAAATAAAAAAACTTTTATAAATAATAAAGAACAAAATTTACTAAAATACAAAGATAATAATAAAATTATAAATGCAATTATTAAAAAAGGTGTAGTTGGAAAAATTATAAATTGTGATGAAATACTTTGTAAAGTAAAAATTAAACCTTATAAAGGTTGGGTAGAAAAAAAATATTTATGGGGAATAAAAAAAGACTAGTTCTTTGTATTTAAATTAATTGTAATCTCAATATTATCTATCTTGGTTCCTTTAGGTGGTTTTGGTAATTTTTTAATTTTTATTCTTTCATAAGGTATATCAGTTAATTTTCCAGTTTTTGGATTAAAAAAATGGTAATGGTTTTTCATATTAGTACAAAAAATTGATTTGCCTTCTTTGACAGAAATAAGTTTCAAAATCTTTTTTTCCACAAATCTATGAAGGGTATTATAAATAGTTGCTAAAGAAATATTTGTTTTCTTTAACCTCATTTCACCATACAAATCTTCTGCTGTAAAATGTCTATTTTTTCCATTTAAAAGTTGTTTTACAACTAAATTTCTTTGAGATGTAGGTTTTAAACCATTTTCTTTCAAAAAAGAAAAAAATTTATTTTTAGTTTCTGTTGTCATATAAAGTTAAATTAAGTTAGTTAAACAAAATTTTCAAGTTTTTTTCGGTGGTTTTATCATACCTATAACATTATATCCGGCATCAACATAATGAATTTCACCTGTAACACCGCTAGATTTACTGCTTAATAAATAACTACTCGATCCTGATAAATCTTGAAAATTAATGCTTTTACCTAAAGGACTATTTTTTTCTGTCCAATTATATATATATCTAGCATCTTTAATAGCTGCACCTGATAGTGTTCTCATTGGCCCCAGAGAAATACAATTAACTCTAATCTTTTTTTCCCCTAAATCTACTGCTAAATATTTAATACTTGTTTCAAGCGCTGCCTTTGCTACACCCATTACATTATAATTAGGTATTACTTTTTGAGATCCAAAATATGATAAAGTTAGTAAGGATCCATTATTATTAATTATATCTAAAAATTTCTGTGCTATTTCAGTAAAAGAGTAACAAGAAATTAACATTGTATTTAAAAAGTTATCTTTAGAAGTATTTAAATATTCTCCTGATAATTCATCTTTATCTGAATAAGCAACTGAATGAACAATAAAATCTATTTTACCCCATTCATTCTTTATTTTTTGATATAAAGTATCAATATCTTTT
>Ga0315338_1003384_pt1 | contig 14000 bp, 10 predicted proteins | sample ASW8metaG_FD_204518 | JGI IMG/M metagenome (GOLD analysis project Ga0315338, IMG submission 204518) | Ammonia-oxidizing marine archaeal communities from Monterey Bay, California, United States - ASW #8 | ecosystem: Environmental > Aquatic > Marine > Coastal | place: USA: California | collected... | reverse complement strand
GGCTGGGCCAACACCATCGGCTTCAAACTCACCAACCCCATCGGCAGCGTGATGGGCTACTGGGAACTCATCGTCCGCCTGGGCGACCGCGACTTCGTCGCCAGCCACGCCACCACCTCCGCCTTCCTCGACCGCATGGTCGCCTACCCGGGCGGCATCGTGCAGGACGCCGTGGTACGCCTGTGGATCGACAACGAACTCTCCAAAGGCCAGATCCAGATCGGTGAAGACGTTGCCAGGCTGGAAAATGTAAACGCCAACTTACTTGCCATCGCCGGCGACACCGACACCCTGGCAACACCCGGCGCTGTTAAACGCATCGAAGACCATGTCAGCTCGAAGGACGTTACCTTCCGGGTTACCCCCGGCGGCCACATGGGCATCCTGGCAGGTAGCAAGGCGCCGAAGGAAAGTTGGCTGGAAATGGCGGAGTGGTTGGCGAAACGCTCAGACTAGTTTGCTCCGACTGGACGAAGCCTCACAGTAGCTGCTTGTACGCCTTAGTTGGCTGGATCGAATTGAGTAACTAGACAGTATCTACTACCACCTGAGCGTCCAGACGTATATATGGTGCCAGACCTATTCTGAGACGCCCATGCTGCTAGCACCACCGAAATCATGGTCGTGTTCTTTTGCTCAATCAGCATCCAACCATGAGGAGAACCTTCACAATTTGACGGCATTCCTGTATCCATCATCACCATCAACCCTGCCGTCGTAGCCGTTATATTCTTAATACTTCCAGATTGATAGTGTCCAGCAGAAATCGCGGATTGCATTGAAAATAATATAGCAATCACTACTACAGCTCTTCTCAACTTAAACTCCCTTTTTTGAAAGCTAATCTACAATAACTTTCTATCTTCCCAACGCAAACTTACTGCTTGTCTAGTGTAACATAAAGAATATCACAATTTTCCGAACCTTCCGCAATTCTGACGAGAACCCTTTTGTTAGCTGCTTGCGCTGCCAAAAGCACAGACAAGACTTGACTATGATTATAAAATCCTTCTCCGTTAAGAGTCACATAAACACCTGCTCTGGCATTGCAGTTTAGTCCAGTTTCATCACCGGTAGTGCCAATCAGGATTTCTGGAGCTGTAGTTTTTACGTATATTCTATCAATATATACGTTACTACAAGCACGCCCGTTGCAAGAACTGTAAGAGTTCCCGGAAAACAAAAAGCAGAAAATCAACAAAAACAAACAATGCTTAACCATAACTTCATAGTCCTTTAGTCTATATTTTTCTGCACTATACGCAACACATAATATTAAGCTCTATTTTTTCTGACAACCCAACAAACAACGTCAACCTAAAAATTCGTAACATCAATTTTATTGTCAGGCCATAAACCCATCTATCCTTTCACGATTACATATCGGGCCTTTACGTAATGATTCAACGAACCACAACCAAACGCTCCGTTTTTACTATCTATATAGACTTCCAACCTTTTCCCGGCAGCCAAGGCAGCTAAAACAATAACATTTCCCTTATCTGATGGTGGGCAGATCCACTTCCCATGAGATCGCGTGGTTTTAAAAGCAGTGTTTCCACCACATCTCTCTGGATAGTCCATTACCATTAACACAGAGCCCCAGCAGTTAACATCTTCCGCACTAGATACAGCGGGTAATAATAAAATAAAAGTACATATAAGCCATCTCACTGAAGCCATCTCCATCACGAACACTGAACCAAGAAACAAACTGTAGCGACCAATAGTCGAATCATAGAACATTTGCCATCCTTCACACTGTCATTTTCGCAACAAAAGTGAAATTGATTTTTATGCTTTCCCACCAAAGCTCATTAATATCAAGCTTTGACATTGGGGCGTTGGATTACCTTCAACGTACGCATACCTATCGTAGCCACTTACAAGTCTAATAGAACCAATCTGGACACATCTCTAGCACCGAACCGTGCCTTTCACTGATTTGGACAGACCTCTCTTATCGCCAAGCCATCCTTTAAACTATAATATTCCTTGCAGCCTTTACCGCTATCCCTTACGCCTACATCTGTAGCATTCATAACCTCGAATACGCTCACCGTGCCACTGTTATTCCAGTCCATATCAGACCACTCATAGTCTTTTAAAAGCCCTAGAACAAAAAACAAAGCAAAATAGCTAAAAAAAATTATAAGAATAAAAACTACTGCTATTTTCATAGGTAATTTACCATCCCGCCCATGGCGCATTGTCATATTTCCCAATATTTCCCAGCGCAGATGAACGAGGCACTAATGTTTCACTATTAATTAATCCTTCGCCTTGAAGTGCGTTATGAAGACCCGTTGGTGTTACGCTATTTCCGAGATCATATCCTAGCTGCTCCAACCCACTTTCTAAAGGATCAGCGCAGTTATATCCCAGCGCACCGTAGCTGCCTCTATTAACCTGCCAACTCAATCTTTTTTCGAGTTTTTCTTCTTGTTCGAAGTTAAGGTTCAATTTTAAAACCTTCGCATCTCGGAATTGGTTTCTCTCCAAATAAATATCCGTTGGGATAACTGTCATTCCACTTGGCCCGTATGTATAAGTCGTTCCATTTATATCTGTAGCTACATGTCCAAATGATGATCCACCCCAGCCAACACCTTCAAAAACCAGTGCATTTGTCTCAAGACCAAGAGGATCAATGTAGTTTATCGGGTTCCCACCAACATAAGAATAGGTGTTCCATCCGCCCTTCAACCCAATTGGATCACTCTGAAGGTATCGACCCAAGATGGGATTATAGTCTCTATAATAATTATAAAACGTTCCTGTTTCGACATCACTATATTGTCCAGGAAACCGAAATGGCATCTCAAACACTCCAGAGTACACATCACCCTCATTAGATATGCTATCCATACCGAATGGTGATGCCCCACTCTCAAAGTCTTTTCGCTGCCACACCACATTTTGGCTCAGATTGCTGGATACCGCATAAACCGAATTGAGATGGTCTGCGTGTAGATAGAACAGGTTATCGTTCGCTGTTTTGTAACTTGTCTCAATATCTACGGTGGCATTAGAGGCTTGGGCACCAATGTAAACTTCATCCAGCATCGGTAGACTGATGGTCTTCAATATTGACCAGTCGCTGCCATTGCCAGAACTGTAAATGTTGATCTGCTGACCTTCACGATCAAGCTTTACGTATTCGCCTTTAGGCGTCAGTACCAGCTGTTCCGTGGTTCCACCGGAATAGGTAATATCGACTTCCATGCTTGGGTCACTGGTGGTATCGGAGAACATCGGTATTGGCACGATTTTCCCTTCCGGCGTCTTAACAGTAATCATCGATACATCAGAGCCGTGGACCACAGCCAGAGACACATCGACCCTAGCCCCAGAAGCGCCATCCTGTTGTTCACGAATTGTCAGCCCGACCTCCTCTTTGCCAGAGCTCTTACTGCTGACACTTACCAGTTGTCCACTGATTTCAGTGTCCCCTATGGCTCCCAGGAGAATCTCCCTGGTTTCCCCTTCTCCTGCATCCATGCGAACGCGATCATTGCCCACGAGTTCCGTAGAAGAACTTGGAACATCCTCATAGACCGAGTCCCCGGTAACCATCGCAACAGGCATGGACCCAAGATAGAAATATTCGCGAATAATGGACCCACTGCTATCCGTCTCAGCAATTAACTGCCCACCCAGATCGTAGTGGAAATGAGTAATCTCTGAACCCGATTTCTTCTCGACCCTCTGTCCAGCTGCATTGTATAGGTACTCAGTCGTCAAGTTTTCGCTGTTGGTAACTGAGGCCATACGCTGCGCATGGTTGTATGTCCAGCTTAACTCGCCATCGCTAGACGTTTGTCCAGTGGGTTTATACGCATACTCGTGTGTCAACTCGAAACTTGAGCCGTCTTGAGCAACAGATTGGGATGTAATTTGGTTGTTGGTCGAATTAACACCGTAAGACCAGTGTCGATTTATACCGTTGAGAGCGGACTTTTGTTGCTTGGTGATTCTGTTCCCAAAGTCGTCGTAGTCGTAATGAATGAATTCATCAGTTTGACTGACGCCGTTAATTTTTCTCCACTCACTCTTTTCCAAGCGGTCTGCATGATCATACTCAAAGCTCTTTGCCTCAAGCATACGAGCAGTCGCTCCAAATTCGAGCGACCGCGATTGGGCCCGAATGCGATCAGCAGTATCAAAGTCATATACAATTTTCTCAGATTGAGAGAGCCAATGGTGGGTTAGATGCGCAGGCCTGTAGGTATCATCAAGCTTGATTTCACGCCGTAGGCCACTGCCGTACTCTATCTCTTTAAACTGACCAAATGGATAATAATCCACTTCGTTAACCAGAGTCCCCTTACTACCGGCATCGATATGATTTGGTCGGCCCTGTGAATCATATCCATAGGTTATTGAACGGCCACTGGGATACACTACTTGGATAAGCTTCCCGGCCTTATCAAAGTCGTAATCAATTGCATAGGATTCCCCAACAATCGAGTAGTTAACTCTTTCCAGATACCCCTGGTCGTCGTATTCAAAGTTCTTACTACCGCTCTCATCGGTAACTGACGTCAAGCGGCCAATGCCGTTAACACCTACACCATCATATTCATAATCGACATTTTCCGAAGCAGATTCTCTGTATATCACTCGTTTTAGTCGGTTGAGCTCGTCATACTTGCGCTCAACTTCTTGGCTGTCACTGTTTATCTCTCTTACAATATTACCTGCTTCATCTCGGTAGATAGTTTTTGTACCCGTGGCCGGGCTATCCTCATAAATCACTTCACCAAAACCATTGTAGACATATTCCGTGATTTGGTTATCAGCACCTGTCACCTTGATCTCGATGAGATTACCAGCCAGATCATAGTCATAAGTCACGACCGGCTGATCATCTGAGGTTTTTACTCGCAAGCGGCTCTGGGCATCAAACTTACTAAGCGTCAACCGAACCTGGCTATCCTGACCATATACTATGTCTTCAGTGATCAGTGTAGCGTTACCGTCCGGATCATAGTCGTAGTCAATATGGTGGCCGGCATTAGTTGTCTCAAGCCTTACGCGACCCAGCTCGTCAAATTTCCTGAACCGATGATACGTTTCACTGCCGCCAGCGTCAGCGTATGTCAGGTCTTTCCAATCACCGTTAAGTACGTTGGGGCTAAAAATTTTTCTCTCGCCAGAGTTATTTACAATTTCTTTTAGCTGGCGTGCACCGTTGTATTTGTAGGTCAAAGAGCTACCATCAGGTAATGTATTCGTCTTCAATAAACCATTATCATAATAGTTATACAGTGTAACCGAATCCCCTTTGGATGAGAGGGCAGTCTTTTTGGTTAGCCAACCACGGGCATTGTATTCAAGGTCAGTTACTAAACCGTTAACATCGATTACTTTTTGGGGGAGCCCACGAGCAGTGTGGTTTTGGTATCTAGTAACATGGCCGAGGGCATTTCGTACTTCGACCAGATTACCCTCTTCGTCAAATTCCTTACTAAGAACATCTATCTTATCTCTCCGCGGTCCGTCAATGTCCACGGTATGTATTAAGTTGGTTCCCTCATAAAAGGTATAGTTATACTCAGTAATGCGAGTTTCACCATTAGTGGAGTACGGTTCTGCATGCGTAGTAGTATCGGTCTGGGTAAATCGCTCCAACCGACCATTAGCAGTATACTTCCATTCAATTGTACGACCTGGTTTAGTAGTCAGTTCTGGTAGCCTAGACGCGTTGTATTCCGTCGTGATTGTTACCCGCTCGTTGATCGGTGTTTCACTCCAGCCAATGCCAGTGTCAACAATCGTTGACGAGGTCAGCTGACCATAGCGATTGTGCTCTAGTAGAGTCTGATTACCACGCCAATCCGTTTTGCTGTCCGCAAATCCGGTCTCTGGATCATAGGTGGTCTTAGTCGAGGCTGCAGCACAGTGCGCACTTTGATGCCCCTCAACATCTGTTACTTTCAAGAGCCCTTTAACCGACTTGTAATGATAGGTCGTTTGCTTGTTTAAGGCATTGGTCGTGGTAACCGTGCCGTCTGGGTTGTAGACAATCGAAAACTCTTCAACACCGTTATGATGAGCACTCGATTTTGCCCGCCCATACTCATCATAAGTCCAGTCGGCAAACCGAATGCCTTCTTCATCAGTCAACCCTGTTAATGCATGGGGAAAGCTTGCGTTTTCATAATGGTACTTCTTAATTGGATTATCTGAGATATCCTGCGGGGTCAGATCTGGATAGGTAATGCTAACCAAATTGTCGTTCAGGTAGTCAAATATGTACACGAACCCATCCGGGTCTGTAAATGACTCAACAAAGCCATCACTGTTATATGCAAAGGAAATTGACTGGCCATATGCATCTGTGATGGAGCTTAGGTTTCCATTTATATAATTGTATTCCAGCGATAGTTTATTTTGCGCCACAATTGAAAGAATATTGCCTTGTTCGTCATATGTCTTAACCGTACCGTCATATTTGGTATAACGCCAACCATTAGTCAGTTTATCCAGCGTGCCCTCGTCTGAACTATCATCAATCCACACACCTTCACTGAGGTCAAATCGCTGGACAGCGCCCGTACTTTTTACCACCTCTGCTTGCTGAGCAGTTTCATCATACTCAACTCGCTCTTCTATGTTGCTACTCCATCCATAACCAAACAAACCCTTATACTTGGAGGCACTGTTGTAGCTTCGCTTAACGAAAATAGGCAATTCAGTAGATGTCGAGAAATCCAATTCCTCATGGTATTTGTTACCCGTAATCAAGTTGATCGGGTTACCACCCATGCACTGACCGTCGTTTTCGTCGCCTAAGTTCTTCTCCGAGTCATAAATGGTTAAGTATATGATTTTAGTGCTGACTTCCCCATTTTCAGTGGCAGAAACAGTAATCTCATGCTGACCTTCGGTGAGTCCAGACTTGGTGAATTGGTCGCTGCTACCTAATGCTCCATCTAAACTAGAAGTCCACAAAATAGATGCGTTGCTGCTTGGCGCTCCCCTAAAGGTTACATCCGCTTTGAAGCTGATCACCTCATCAATATCCAGAATTCGTCCACTTTGTGGTTCATCTACCTTCAAGTGAGGGTAGTCTTCGACTATCGTCACAGTCGTTTGTGTGGACTTTCCGTTACCGTCTTTAGATAAGCTGGCTGTGATGATATGGGTTCCTGCGGACAGGTTTGGTGAAATCGCGCCGCCTACTCCCAGGGTGCCATCAATGCTGGATGTCCAAGTTACACTATTCTTGTGGTTCTCACCGTTTATTGTCGCTGTTGCTATTGACAAGGGCACGGCTAAATAGGCCTCATGTGGTGTTTTGAGTACTGCCTGCGGATTACTGAGCCGGATATCATTTATTGTAAAGGTACGGGTGACAGTAGCAGCATCGTAACCATCAACGGTTAGGTTGGCGGAAATTTGATGAGACCCGGCCACTAGATTTGTGAGACTGAAACTTCCTCCTGAGCCTAAATGTCCCTGCTTACTGGAGCTCCATCTAATTGAACTAGCGACGTTACCTTTAAGTGGGTCGGATCCCGTTGCTGAGAATAGGACTGCGTCACCAAGTTCACTTGATCCGCCCTGAGCCGGAGAGTTTATGGTTATTTTTGGAAGGCCAATTGGTTTATACCTAAATTTTCTAAGAATTCCTGAGGGGTTTGAGTCGCTCCAACGAGCATAATAAGAGGATCTAGCATCATCCCCTTTGGTACAATTATGACTGAAGGTAGAACTACCACCATTTTGTGTAAACGGATTAACCAGTGTGAATTCTTGCTCACATCTGCTTTTTGCCATACTTTCAGTTTCGGAAACATGATCAGCCCTACTTCCCTGATATTCCATATGAAGAGTAGTCGAATATACTGTTGCATCTATGGAAGTTGAACGCATGCGTGCCGAAGCTTGATAACCTCCCAAATCTCTGGAATATCTGCAAATCTTATTTGAGTATGTAGTATAGGCGGAATTATTTAATTCTCTCAACTCCAAACTACAACCTAAACTTGCGGCGCCGGACGAAGCGTATGTTTTTACTTCTTGCCATCTGAAATTACCGCTCCCAAGAGAAAATCCGGCATAAGCGCTACTAAATATTAGCTGCATGGACATAACTAGTAAAAAAACAACTATTCTTTTAATCACAAGCTAAAATCCTTCTTAAAAATAACAAATTCACCAAAAATAGTTACTAGGCACGCCTGAAAATTGGAATTTCTATTTAGCATACTTAGGTAATCCAAGCCCTTATCAAACAATACTCATTCTGCTGACATAGCAAAAATGCCTCAGCATTTAAATAATAAGGCGCTCTAATGTTTTATCCATATACCATTAACAAAGCAATGAACTCCATTCGGGTCCAGAGTATATGATATCCTCACCGACTTTCCAGACATCAAAGATGAAAGTGCGATAGTATTGAAAGAATGATTATTTTTGCGGTCATTTACGTAAAAATAGTTCTTCTGGTTTGGGCAGCTTTGACCTACAAGACCAATAGAATAGGTAACACCATCATAAGTTCTAACAAAATTTACCTTTGCATCCTTAGTCCAATTCAGAGCATTTACTTGTGCCGAAAATGCAAGCATAACGATAACGATATATTTTTTCATAATTTATCCTTTATCTATTTACAATTTTCGACAAAGTCATCTCCCATGGTGCCGACAACTCATAATTTGTGACCACAGAATACAAAAATTTCGATCTATTTTAAATCTATCAATTATTGCCTAAGCTTATAACTGATGATTTATGTTAGCGAATACGAACTCCAACTCGTTTGGATAAGCAGAATCGACAAAGGAGGAAAAAAGGATTAAGCAGAGGGATAACGAAGAAATTTTTATGCGCCACCATATAAATGGAAACACAAGAAATTAGCACCCAAGACATCCTTATCTAACTCCAATTAACTTTCCATATTTCAAAATTTCGACATTTCGACATTTCGACATTCAGGACCAAGAGTCTGCCACGAATTACTGAAATTTAATCTAGTATATTTCATGGGAAAGGTAAAGCCCAACATTCTAAAAATTGAGCTTACTTCGTACTTTCAAGACTTGTCGCCGCCTGCTGGATAGATTAGAACCATTATCTCGGGTAACCGACGTTATCGGAAGATTTTCGATCATTTAACGAAGACTTCTAACTGCTTTGTGACAAGCCTCTCAGACTGGGCGAATCAGTGTTAGGGCTGCTTACTTTTGCATCTAACCGCCTTATTGTTGATCAATTCCCGTCATTCGAGCACGCTTCCCCTTTCCCATTGAGGTAGGCCGGGGAAACTTCGGGGTATACCTCAGAATCAACCGACGAGCGAGGCAGATAATTTATCCTTATAGGGATCGCTGTCACCACTCAGTACGGTACCTGGACTTGCCGCATATTTCAGATGATGAGCTCGCCAACCTTGATTAGTTATCGATTCAGTTGCTGGTATGCGTACCAGGGTAAGTCCAGTACTTTCAGCCGCGTTCTTTTGTGGGCTTCGAGATATCGAGGTTAGATCTGACCAGCCGATCTGGTCTATTATGACGCGAAGAATTAGAGCTCATACAGCCTCGTTACCAATCACCAGCCATCAAGGAAAGAAACATGCGAGTTGCTATTTTGGTTGCAGTAGCTTCACAGGTTAGCGCAGGCTACTACATGGAAAGGCAAACATCGCTTGGATAAGCAACATTTGAACAGTAAGTTTGTGATATCCGGAGGCTGGGAGAACAAACTGAGCTGCCCAAAAATGGAACAAGGGATTTGGTACGTCGAGTCGATGAACGGGTCAATGGAGGAACTTCAAAGCATGTACTCTATGGCTCTCGCTGCATATATATCGGGAAAGACTATAGAGCTATACTCGTATAAATGTGGTTCCGATGGTCGCCCTTACGCACGCTCTTTGTACATGCCCTCTCGTTCCGGAAATTAGCTTGCAGCACCCAGTTACAGCCGATACCAGTAAACTGGCGCTGCCGAGTACAGGCTTTGATAGGGCAACGATGGATTTTACTGAGATAGGAACGGCTCGATATCGGTTCTTTCTACAGCCTCGTTCCAACTCATGGGACTCTCCTTCATTAGCGATACATGAACTTGTTTTATAACTAGAATAAACGGAGCTTAGCTTTGAGTTATCTCAGTTTAGTGGGTGATAGCGGTGCACTGATGAAGAAAATCTTCTTTGTAGTAGCGGCTATTTCTTGGTCAATTTTGGGGTATGCCGGAACGTGTACGAATTGTTCGATCAAGACTCTTGGGTTTGGCCCCTACTATGACAATCTTTGTTCTTCGGAGAACTGTGTCTTTATCATGCTCGAAGGCAACATCACTGGTAAACCGAGTTGCTCTGATCAAGGATGGCAATTTGTGCTGGACACAACAACCAAGAGTGGACAGCATACCCTTTCATTTCTGTTGTCGGCACATGCTGCTGGGCGCAATGTGACAATTTCCGGACATGGCGTTTGCTCTAATTGGAGCAGGTCAGAAAGCTTTCGCTATGGTTTGTACGCGTTTTGACCAGCCCAGGCGCCACATGCATGTGCACGAGGAGCATGTTTTGAGTAGCCCTTCCCGGGCCGTGCAGCCACCTGAAGGTCAGAGGTTAGCCAAAGCCCCAGGCAACTCCGAAAGACTCCGAACCACCGCATTAGGCTCAATCCCCCAATCTTCAAACACCTTCCCGGCATCCCTCTGCACCCAGATGGCCGTCAACCCCGCCGCCCGGGCACCAATCACATCCCACGCGTTACTGGACACCAGGCACAGAGGCTTATCCATCGCCCCGGTTGCCCGTCGTGCATAGGCATACACCGCCGGGTCCGGCTTGAAGCTCTTGATGTCATCCACCGACACCAACCCCTCAAACTGATCCAGCAAATGGTTATGCCCCAGCACCTTCTCCAACGCCGGATAGGTGCCATTGGAAAAGGCAAACATCCGATACTCGCCCTGCAGGGATTCCAGTGCCGGCAACGAGTCGTCAAACGCAGGCAGGGACAGATAGGCCCCCATCAACTCATCTTCCCGCTCTCCACTTAAGCTCAACCCATGGCTGGCCATCGCATACCTTAGCGCCTGCCGGGTACAGGCCCCGAAATCCTCGTACATGCGCATCAGCCCCTTGCGAAAGGAAAACTCCAACTGTTTTTCCCGCCACTGGGCACTCACGGACTCCGCCGCCTGGCCTGCGTCTGGCGCCAACAGGTCTGCCATTCCCATGGGGTCCACCAGGGTTCCGTATACATCGAACGCCAGGATCGGTTTCATCGGGTGCTCCTAAATTTGTTCAGCCAGTGTCACGACATCGTAAACCAGTCAGTACCGTTTTTTGAATGCTTACTCAAACGGCCAACAACAAAATGCTCTGGAATGGGCAACTTCCCACGCCTCGGGTACACTGCTACTCATGAACTCCATTGATACATTTAACCTCGACATTCGCTCCCTCAGCACCTTCATTGCAGTGCTGGATGAGGGCAGCGTTTCTCGAGCTGCTGTGCGACTGGGCGTGAGTCAATCGGCTGTCAGCCACACCCTGGACCGATTACGCCAGGCCCTGGGCGACGCCCTGTTCGTCAAATCCGGCCGGGGCATTGTCCCCACCCGGTATGCTCTCCAGGCCGGCCCACACATTCGCCAGATACTGGACGATCTGCACTCCCTGTCTTCCGGGCCGCCGTTTGCCCCGGCCACGGCCGAGTTCACCTTCACCATCGCCGCCAACGACTATCAGCGCGACCTGCTGTTACCCGGACTGTTGTCCGTGATCCGACAAGAAGCGCCTGGCATCCGCTTGCAGGTGGTCCCCTCGGGTATTCCGACCGCCGACATGTTGCGTAAAGACTTGTGTGACTTGATTATTTCCCCTCACGCACCGGAAGCCACCGACATCATGCAGCGGGGCCTGATGGCGGATCAGATGGTGGTTTTCTACGATCCCGCCATCCGCCAGGCCCCGGAGTCCCTGGCGGATTATCTGAAGGCGGACCACATCGCCATCCTGTTCGGCACGGGTGAAAAAACAGCTTTCGAAGGTTCGTTAGCCGCCCAGGGATTGACCCGGAGAACCGCCGTAACCGTGTCCAATTTTTCCGGCCTGCCAGCCTTCCTGCAAGGCACTGACATGCTCGCAACAGCACCCAAGCGCATGAGTGAGGACTTACTGCAACAGTTTGCATGGACACCCCTACCGTTCGACTACAAGCCATTCACATTGCTGATGCTGTGGCACAAACGCAACCAGAACGACCCCGCTCACCGCTGGATTCGAAACCACGTCAACGGCGTAGCAGCGACCATCAACGGCCTCAATACCTAATTCATCTAATTTGTTCATACGTTGTATGAAATAGCTGGCCGTTATCCCAGGACAGGACGAGCGTAGACTCCCCATATCAGATTGAGCGCCGGCTCTCACCCAGTGCCGTACTCCAAAGATTCCGGGATCAGTAATGCTCGCACTCACCAGTGTATGGACAACGATACTATTGGCAGCCGCTGTCGCCCTCGGGCCGCTGGCGATTGATATGTACCTGCCTGCCTTGCCCGCTATGGGAGAGGCGCTCTCGGCCAATACAGGTCAAGTACAGCTTACGCTGAGTATCTACATGGTCGGGTTCGCCCTGGCCCAATTGGTCTGCGGCCCGCTGGCGGACCGGTTCGGGCGTAAGCCCATCATGATTGGCGGATTCCTGCTGTTTGCGATCGCCAGCGTTGTTTGTGCTCTTGCGACCAATATTGAAACACTGATCCTGTGCCGCTTCCTGCAAGCGCTTGGCGGCTCGGCCGGTCCAGTGCTGGGCCGGGCAGCCGTACGGGATATCTATTCCCCACGGGACGCCGCAAAAATCATGGCTATTCTGGCCAGCATCATGGCCCTGGCACCCGCTGTTGCACCAACTCTCGGCGGTTTTATGGTGGTCAGCCTGGGCTGGTCGTCAATTTTTCTGGCACTGGGTGGCTACGCGCTCATCATGGCTGTGGTGGTTGCAGTGGGTATTCCCGAGCCGATGCGCCCGGAAAACCGGCAATCTCTTCGCGTTAGCAGCCTGTGGAAGAACTACCGGGCAATTGCCTCGGACATCAGCTTCCTGGGCTACACCCTGACCAACTCCCTGACCTTCGCCGGCCTGTTTGCGTTCCTGTCAGGCTCGTCGTTCGTGCTGATTGATTTCCTGGGCGTGGAACCCCAGCACTTCGGTCTGTTCTTCGCCTGTATCGTGGCCGGTTATATTGGCGGCAACCTCACGGCCATCCGCCTGGGCCGCTCGTTTACGCCAGATCAGATACTGGTGCGAGGCCTGACGATATCGGTTATCGGTGGCGGCTTAATGGCCGCACTGGCAGCCTCGCACGTTTACAACGTATGGGCAGTGGTGCTGCCACAAGCCTTGTTTATGGTCGGTGTGGGCATGGTCCTGCCCCAGACCATGGCCGGGGCCCTGGCTAATTTTCCCCAAATGGCCGGTTCGGCCTCCGCACTGTTCGGCTTCACCCAGATGGTGGTTGCAGCCATTGTGGGCGCTCTCGTGGGGCACTTCCACGACGGCACGTCACTGGTAATGGCGGGCATCATCGCTGCCTGCGCCATTGCAGCCCTGGGCAGCTACCTGCTGCTGGTCCAGCGGCACCCTGCTCCCGGATTTGAGCCCGCCTGAAACCAACTTAACTCGACTCCCGGATGAAAAAACATCCAAAATGGGCTACACAGAGTAAGCTGTTAAATACAAATCCATTAGACCAGTATCAGGGAGTTCCAAATGAGCAACGTCACACTCGGCGGCAATCCAATCACCGTGAGCGGCACCCTTCCGCAAACCGGCGACACCGCCCCCAACTTCACCCTAACCACTCAGGGCCTGGAAGACGTCACCCTCGACAACTGGGCTGGTAAGCGCAAAGTTCTGAATATTGTCCCCAGCGTAGACACCCCGACCTGCGCCACCTCCACCCGTAAGTTCAATGAAAAAGCCAGCAGCCTGGACAACACGGTGGTGCTGGTC
>Ga0315338_1003383_pt1 | contig 14002 bp, 11 predicted proteins | sample ASW8metaG_FD_204518 | JGI IMG/M metagenome (GOLD analysis project Ga0315338, IMG submission 204518) | Ammonia-oxidizing marine archaeal communities from Monterey Bay, California, United States - ASW #8 | ecosystem: Environmental > Aquatic > Marine > Coastal | place: USA: California | collected... | reverse complement strand
TTATGGTCCTGCTGAGCTTGACACGCTTGGGTTGGCCTATCATTTTGACTTGGTGCAAGCTCCCTTTAATGTTATCGATCGTCGACTAGCCACTTCTGGTTGGCTTGGCCGACTGCATGAGGCAGGCACTGAAATTCACATCCGCTCGGTATTCTTACAGGGGCTTTTACTGATGGATGCGATTAATAGGCCTCAAAAGTTTAGTCAATGGCAACCACTATGGAATCTATGGCATCGTTGGCTTACAGAACAGAATCTGACGCCGTTGCAGGCCTGCCTAAATTTTACTATGCTGCGTCCTGAAGTTAGCCTCGTGATAATTGGAGTGGATAGCTTACAACAACTGCAAGAAATTGTTGCCGTAAGTGATTTCGGTGTGGTTAATTTTCCTGATAACCTTGAAAGCTTAGATTTGAATCTAATTAACCCATCGGTATGGAGTAATTTATGAAAAGGTGCGTGAAATGTAATCTTCCAGAAACTCATGAGACGATTACTTTTGATTCTGTTGGTGTATGTAATATTTGCAATCAAAATGTATTTAAACAGGAAAAAATTAACTGGGATCAGCGTAAGAAAGATTTAGATGAGTTGGTTGAACAGTATCGTGGTCATAGCGATTATGACTGCATCGTTCCCTTTAGTGGTGGAAAGGATAGCACCTGGGCATTGTATTATCTAGTCAAGGAATACGCATTGAAACCACTGGTGGTACGCTTTGATCATGGGTTTTATCGTCCCAACCTTGAGGAAAATGTTAAAAGGATTATTCGAAAATTGGGCGTTGATGTTTACACGTTCACCCCCAACTGGAAATTGGTTCAGAAGCTTATGCTTCAAAGTTTTTTGGAAAAAGGTGACTTTTGTTGGCATTGCCATACAGGGGTTTTTTCTTATCCAATGAGGGTGGCAATTGAAAAAAACGTTCCACTATTGTTTTGGGGAGAACCGTCAGCAGAATATACTTCCTATTACAATTATAACCAACCGGAAGAAGTCGATGAGAAGCGTTATCTTAGAATTATGAGTCTGGGTATAACTGCAGATGACATGTTTGTACGCTTGGGAGGAGGTGGCGATTCTAGAGATCTTAAACCGTACATTTATCCTCCGTTGAAAGATTTGCGAAATATTGGTTACCGGTCAGTTTGTTTAGGTTCTTATATTCCATGGAATGTTAAGAAACAATCCGAAATTATAATGCGCGAATTAGGCTGGAAGGGAGACCGGGTGGAGAATGTGCCTCCGGAATATAATTACGAGAAAATCGAATGTTATATGCAGGGCGTTCGCGATTATATTAAATATATTAAGAGAGGTTATTCCCGCCCATCACATTTGATTGCTATTGATATTCGAAATGGGGTACTAAAAAAGGAAGAAGGTGAAAAATATATTAAAGATTATGAAGGCCGACGCCCTCCCAGCTTAGATCTTTTTCTTGAATTCATTGGATTGACCGAGCGGGAGTTTCTTGATATTGCAATATCCCATAAAGTGTCGCCCTATGATCACGACCCGGAAGCTACAGAGCCTGGTGAAAAAATGCCTGATCATGATGAATGGTGTAGGGAAGGCGCTATGCTTCGTGTCGATACAGAAAAACAGGTGAATAAATGGAAGGCATGTAATGGATGCGATACTTAACTCCTGAATTTTATGTTTTGTACCCATGATTAGCCTGCCTGTTGTGGGCATTGTTGACTATAGCTCAGGAAATATCCGTTCTGTCATCAATGCGATTGAAAGTGTTGGTTCAAAAACAAAATTGGTTAAAGCCCCCGATCAATTAAAGGATTGTTCTCATTTGATCTTACCTGGGGTTGGCGCCTTTGGTTACTGTGCAGACCAATTACGAGCAAGTGGAATGTTACCGGCTCTTGAAAATTGGGTTTTTCAGGAAAGCAAACCCTTGCTCGGAATTTGTGTCGGGATGCAACTGATGGCGAGCTTCAGTGAAGAGCAGGGGATACATGAGGGTCTCTCTTGGATCGGAGGTTCCGTTAAAAAATTAGAAAAATGCTTAGAATCCAATGTCCGTGTTCCGCATGTTGGTTGGAATGATGTTGTTTTTAAAGAAGATTTTGGTCAGATTAAATCTGGAGAAGTGATTGCATTTTACTTTGATCATTCTTTCGCATATCAGAATCCAGAATTAGGCAAGGAGCTAGCATTTTGTTGGCACGGTTGCCAATTTACAGCAGTTATAAAAAGGGAAAATATTGTAGCAGTGCAATTCCATCCAGAAAAAAGTCAATCTGCAGGAATGAAATTTTTAAAATCTTTTCTTGCGCTATGACATTTTTATCTACTCTCAAGAAAAGAATTATTCCTAAGCTGTTGATTAGGAATAAAGTGTATGGAAAACAAACCCGTCCTATCCTTGTCGTTACGAAGAATTATAAAGAAGTATTTGAGGTGGGCGACCCCGTTTCTCAGGCTATGATATACGAGGCGCAACTTGCTGATGAGCTTTTTGTCCTAAATATAGACAGTTTGCCTATTTCTCAAGACTTGCAGCTTTTGCATATTATTGAAAAGTTGGCATCTGAAACCTTTATGCCGCTCGCGGTGGGGGGAGGGGTTAGTAATTTGGATGATTTTGCTCTTGTTTTAGGAAAAGGTGCAGACAAGGTTTCAATTAATACTGCTGCTGTCAATGATCCCAGCCTGATTTCCCGAGCAGCAGAGCGCTTTGGGTCTCAATGCGTTGTGGTTTCCATAGATCATCGTTTTGATGTTTCACAAAATAGAGACATGGTATTTACACATCGTGCTTCCCGCAATTCTAATTTAGATGTTGTCGAATGGGCTAAAAATGCTGTTGTTGCTGGTGCAGGTGAAATTTTGCTGTCTGATGCCGATAGCGATGGGTTCGGGAAAGGTTTAAATTTAGATTTAGCACGTGCTGTAACCGATGTGGTTGATGTGCCAGTAATTATTTCAGGAGGTTGTGGTACAGCGCAGCATTTTGTTGAAGGCTTTGAAATAGGAAAAGCTGAAGGTATTGCAGCAGGCACTTTTTTTTGTTTTAGAGATCAAAACCCCATGGAAACCCGTGCACATGTTAGAAATGCGGGTATCCCAATTAGAATAGAGACTTGATATGCATATCGAATTAGGCGCACTTTCTAGTAATTCTGATGTTAGTTTATTTTTGTTAAAACCAGAACATGTTACCCAAGAATATGTATCTTGGTTAAATGACCCTGAAGTCAATCAATACTTAGAATGTCGATTTGCAACGCATACTCTTGAATCATCTAGAAACTTTGTTCAAGATTTGTTGGACTCACCTGAAAACTTGTTTCTTGGCATTAGAAGCAACTTGTTTGACAGACATGTTGGAAATATTAAGATTGGGCCTATTGACGAGAACCATGGGACTGGTGAAATGGGTATTGTTATCGGAGACAAAAAAGCTTGGGGTAAAGGAATTGCGAGCTCCGCAGTTTCATTGATGGTGAGGATTGCTCGTGATCTGCATTTGCTACGTAAAATCTTTGCAAGTTATTATTCATCGCATATCGCAAGCCAGCGGTTGTTCGAAAAAAGTGGTTTTGAGGTCGAAGGTGTGCGTAAACAACATTTTTTGTTGAATGGAATGCCCGAAGATGATGTTGTAGTCGTAAAATTTCTAAAGTGATAATATTTTGATAATACTCTATAAATAAACTTGTCTAAAGGAGGCTGGGTATTCTTGGGAATGAATTAAATGAACTTCTTTAATTTATGCCTTTCTACTTAACCTTCTAGACCTTTAGCTCCATAAATTGCATCGAATGCCATTGCTGACTCCAATTCTGCTCTCGGCGTGGTAAGCCGTTGCCCTTCAGCAATCTTTTTGGTAATGTTTGTCCCTTCCTTTGTCAGGATTTGGCGAACTAATAGTGCTCCTCCTCGCGCGGCTATATTGACACCACTCGCAGAGCGACGATAAATGAGGCCGGCATGAAATGGATGAAATTCGGGCTCGCTTGGTTCTGTTTGGCAGCCTTTCAAAAAAACCCTGGTCCCACCTAAATAAGTTGAAGCGCCTGCGTATGGATCATCGAATGCGCAAATGAAACGATCGAGCTCATTAACGTTCCAACTCCAGTCAATCCATCCATGCTTGAGTGTGTTGAGGAATGGATAGTAGCTGGAGAACGACTCTTGGAGGGTACTTGTCGAAAATTCTTTGCCTGCAAAAATTTCATCAAAAAATATATTGAGGAAATCCAGCTCTTCCTTAATAGCGGCATCAAAATAATCTTTGGGATTGCGAGCCGATGCAGGGAAAAAATAATCCCGTCTTTTTATTATTTCACCTTTATGGAAGGTATGTTCACCACCATGGATTATTTGCAGATTACAGGCACCTGTTTTATTGCCAACAAGTATTTGCCAAGTATAATGGGCACCACCTCGGTATTGTGGCAATGCTATACCCATAAAATCCAATAGACGGCTATTAAATAATGCTGCGGTTTTTGGTTCAAATATCCAGGCTGCTCCAATTGCAAGTCCCAAAGTCTTATCGTTTACAGTATTTCCAATTGACTCATCAGTATTAATGTTTTCAGATACGACTGAAGGAACCCCAGCTAGATCGGAAACCTGTTTTAATGTATTTCCATCATCATCAACCACCTCATTATAATGCCTGGAGCTTGTGTAAAGTAAAACCTCTACTTCTTTTCCTGCAAGTTCCCTCAGTAAAGCCGCTGTTATCCATGATCCTCCTAGAATAATTATGCGTTCTATTTTTCCAAATGTTATTTTCATATCCTCAATTCATTAAGGTGGTAAAACTTTACTCTGCTCGTAAATTGTAAATTTATTATTACCTTATGGCGACCTGATTTCTCATGGTGCCCATTGTTAATTCGACTTAAAATCTTTTTCTTTTAATAGATTTTTCTCTAGCCATAAATCTAAGTATTGCGCTACTTCAAAGAAAGGCAAATCGTATCGTTCTGATATCGAAAGTAGATCGGTGTCACCATCCAAACACGAAGGCAAACCATTCATCAATTGATTCCAACGGCCAGTATTAGAATTGTAATCGACACCGCTATCACCTATATTTGGAATCGGTTTGTATAAATTGTGCCTTGACAAGCAAACCAGGCCGGAGAAATTTGGCAAATAAACTTTATTTATTTCCACACCCTCACAAATTTTTAATACGGTATCAACTGTATCCTGGAGATTTTCTTCAGAGAGTTTTTCTGGCGTATCCTGATCTGTATGATACTCCACAAAAGGCCAACGAGTCAGACTGATTGAGGGGATTCGGTAAGGTGGTGCTTCAAAAACTGTCTCATCGTTTCCATAGATTGTTCTAAATGCCCCGGATTTGTATTCTCCATAATTTAACTTAAATATCTGATGCGCAATACGATCCAGCAAGCTATTTCCAGAAAAACTTTCCTGTAATCGCAGTTCCCGTTTATTTCCTACGGATTTTAGCATGATGGTCCCGATAATTGAACTGGCTTGTTCTTCGCCTATTTCATCGAGCCAAAATAAGGGCCCAAAAAGTTCTGGAGCGACCATTAATTGATAAGTATATTTTCTTTCTGGATTATGGCTGAGGGATTTCATAACTTCAATCCCCACAGCGACTCCAGAAAGGTCATCATTGGCCTGATAAGGATGGCAATTATGTGCGTTAATAAGAATCTTTTTATTGCTTTTACCTTGCAGGGTATAAACTAAAACCTTCATTTTAGAGGGATATGTTGCAGTTTTTAACTCAATCTTATAGTTCCCGGGTAGTAGGGAATCTTTAATTTTTTTAGGAATGCAAAATCCCCAGAGCTTTTCGTCGGGTCGATATAATTTCATCCAATGGTAGGGGATTGCATCAGTGTTATCAGCAGTGAATAGATGGGGGGTTAACTCTTCAAGAGTCAGTTGTCCTTCAAATGATTCGGACAATGCAGGTACACCCAAGGGTGATTTTTTTGCGTCATATATTAGACTTCCGTTTTTTCGGATCTCTGCTTTTTGCACCTTTAGACCTTCTGGTATAACCCACCCATTCAGCTCTTTTCCTGACGGGTATTCAAAAAATTTAAAGGATAACATCTGTTGGAGCAGCTTTGCTGCCCTATCATTTTCGCTACCTGTAACAGAGTAGCCAAAAGGAAAAAGTTTTTTAACCAACTCTGTAATATTTTTATTCGTATTGACCATTGAGTATTCTGCCATAATTTAAAGTCAGGAACTATGAATTCGCAAATTCCCCTAAACTGATAAAAATTGTACCGGATTTTTTATAATTTTGGAGAGCTTTTGCTATGGAGGTCTAAATTTGAAAAGTGTGCAATTCTATGAAGAAATTACTGTAAAAGTGAAAAAGAATCAATAATAAAGAATAGTTGATGTCTTTTTAGAATTTTTAACTCTGAATTCGGGCGTAAGCTAAACTGGTTAGGTGGTTGCCGTCTGCCCAATTATGTTTATTAGTTTAAAGAATAAGAGGTGCTTTTTGTTAAACTGTTTCTTGCAACTTATGATAGAATTGTGGAAATTAGAGTTATTCGTATGTATTCGAATCTATCAAAGAAGATCTATAAGCCAGCAAAGTAAAAGCCAATTCCGAAGTAAATTCCGAAGCCGATCTCCATCCCGTTGATGAACATTTTGCCATCATAAATAATGATAAGTTGGAGGCATTAGAGTTTAACTACCCAGATAAAAATATACCAGTTGAAGCAGCTTGATTTAAAAACATGCGTTAACAAGTTATTGATTTGGTAGATCAAAAAAGAAGTTTTAGGTAAATATGTGAGCTTTTTAAGGAATTCAAAATTGGAGCTGGGCATTTGAAAGGTGCATCGGCAGAAGGTAGAGCAAAAAATGAAATTAGTTGTTACAGGTTTAGAGAGAGTTGTTTTGCTTGGTGGGGGGAAGATACTCGTTGCACTTGCTCGATTGTGTTTGTCTAAAGGCACTCCTGTCAGTGTTGTGACATCGCCACGACATTCGCGCGAAAAAGTTGATGATGGGCGAACACTAAAGGAGTTTTTAGAATTCGAAAAAATTAAGTTTATTGTTGCTGAAGATATACGATCGGCGGAATCTAAAAGTTTTTTATCTGACTTGTCTAAGGCTTTTTGTTTATCTCTCGGCTCTGCTTGGATTTTTAAAGATGACATAATTGGTCCAATTTTTAAAAATCGTTTATTCAATCTCCACGGGACAAGACTGCCTCAAAATAGAGGTGGAGGGGGCTTTAGTTGGCAAATAATGATGGGAAATAGATTAGGGTTTTGTCAGCTGCACTTGATTGACTCAGGCGTAGATACAGGTGATATAGTGAGGACTAAGGAGTTTCTTTATCCACCTAGCTGCCGGAAGCCCATTGATTATGAAAAGTTATATATTGAAATGAATCTTAATTTTGTTTTAGATTTTATTGAGGAGATAAGAACGGCAGGTGTCACCATAGAAACAGTAAGACAGTCAGAATATTTTTCTACATATTGGCCTCGTTTGAATACAAGCGATAACGCTTGGATTAACTGGAATGATAATGTTGAGTCTGTTGAACGTTTTATCTGTGCTTTCGATGAGCCTTATGAGGGTGCAAAGACATTTTTGAATGACAGCAAGGTGTTTGTTAAAGAAGTCAGTGTGGATTACTCAGATCCACAATTTCATTCGTATCAAGCGGGCATAATTTTTAGAAAAAACAGTAATTGGATAAGTGTGTGTTCAAACGGTGGCACATTAATTATCCAAGAAATTCGCGATGAAAACGGTAATAATTTAATTGAAAAAGTCAAGGTTGGGGATCGTTTGTTTACACCTCATTCGATTCTTTCTGAGCGGATTAAAAGAGTTATTTACACTCCAGGTGGGCCAAAGTTGTAGGCATTAAGCGGAAGGAAGTTTATTTGAAAACAGTTGCCGTTATTCAAGCGCGTATACAATCGACTCGTTTGCCTGGAAAAGTTATGCGGCCTATCTGTGGTGAACCAATGATCAGCTTGCTTTTGGAGCGCTTATCAAAAGCCAAGCGTGTAGACCAGATCGTTTTGGCTACATCAGAAAATCCGGCCAATGATCAATTGGTAGAAGCTGTGAGCGAACTGGGATACACAGTTTATCGTGGAAATGAAGGTGATGTGCTAGACCGTTACTATCAAGTAGCAAAAGAAGTGGGTGCCGATATAATTGTTCGTATCACAGGAGATTGTCCTTTAATTGATCCTACACTGGTTGATGAGGTCATAGAGAGATTTTTAGAAACAGGGGTGGAGTATGCTTGTAATGTATCGCCTCCCACCTATCCAGATGGATTAGATATCGAGGTATTTACTTTTTCTGCTTTGGAAAAAGCTTGGAAACATGCCAAAAAACCTAGTCAGCGCGAACACGTTACGCCATATATTCGTGAATCTGATGAGTTTACCCAATTAAATTTCTCCAACAATATTGACTATTCAAACGAACGTTGGACAGTAGATGAATTGGAAGATTTTGAAGTAATTCAAAAAATATGTGAACATTTTTATCCTAGAAAAGACTTCGGCTGGCTTGAGGTATTGGCCTTGCGCAACGTACATCCGGAATTTTTTATTGCGAATCGACATTTGGTTAGAAATGAGGGTGGGGAAGTCAGCACTGGTCAGAAACTATGGAAACGTGCCAAGAGGGTGATTCCTGGAGGTAATATGCTGTTATCTAAGCGCGCGGAAATGTTTCTTCCTGGGCAGTGGCCAGTGTATTTTAGTAAGGCGAAGGGATGTCATGTCTGGGATCTGGATGGACGTGAATACATTGATATGTCTATCATGGGTATCGGTACAAATATCTTAGGCTATTGTCACAATGAAGTGGATGATGCAGTTCATCAAGTTGTTAAAGAAGGAAATTTATCTACATTTAACTGTCCAGAAGAGGTTTATTTAGCCGAGAGATTAGTGGAACTCCATCCTTGGGCTGACATGGTACGCTTGGCTCGTTCCGGGGGAGAAGCAAATTCCATTGCCATTCGCATTGCCAGGGCAGCATCTGGCAGGGATAAGGTAGCGGTTTGCGGCTATCATGGCTGGCAAGATTGGTACCTTGCCGCAAATCTTGGGGGAGAGCAAAACCTTGCGGGTCACCTGTTACCAGGCTTAGAGCCTAAAGGGGTTCCACAGAATCTGCTTGGCAGTACTTTGCCATTTAGCTACAACAGCTTTCACGAGTTGGAGAAATTGACGAATGATCATGACATTGGTGTGATCATAATGGAGGTTTCCCGTAGCAAGGGGCCTGAAAATGGTTTTTTGGAGAAAGTAAGGAAACTGGCTACTGATAAGGAGATAGTTCTGATTTTTGACGAATGCACCTCGGGTTTCCGTCAGAGTTTGGGTGGACTTCACAAGCTTTATGGTGTGGAACCTGATATGGCTATATTTGGTAAGGCATTAGGCAATGGTTATGCTATTAATGCGGTAATAGGAAAACGCATGTTTATGGAAGAAGCTCAAAGCACTTTTATCAGCAGCACCTTTTGGACAGAACGTATTGGTCCCACTGCAGCCGTGAAAACCCTGGAAGTAATGGAACGAGAAAAATCATGGGAGAAAGTTACTCAGATAGGGGGTAACATCGGTGAACGTTGGCAGGCTTTAGCCCGAAAATATGAGCTGCCAATTGAAATTAATGGTTTGCCGGCCTTGATTGGTTTTAATTTTCTCGTTTCGGATATGCTCAAATATAAAACCTTGATAACTCAGGAAATGCTTAAAAGAGATTTGCTTGCAGCCACCTCCATTTATGTCTGTATTGATCATTCCCAGGAATTAATCGATAAATATTTCGAGGTGCTTGACCCTATATTTGCGTTGATCAAAGAATGTGAAACGGATAGGAGAATAGATGATTTGCTTGAAGGCCCAGTTTGTCATGATGGCTTTAAACGTTTGAATTAAATTTTTATAAGAGTTTTAAGTCATATTCGATATAGATTACCATGCTACAATTTCCATATAAGTTATTAGAGAAAAAATTCATGCGAAAGTTTAAATCAACCGAGTAGTATATTCGTATGAAATCGTATTGCCGATAAAACCATTAGATGTCTTAGCAAAATAAAACCAGAAATGAATAACCCCGAACGAAATGAATTTAAAGCCCCATCGCTCCAAATTTTGGCTGATCGTTTAAATCTAGCTCATATTGAAGAATCTTTTCACTTTCCTAGATATTTTGAAATAGAAACGGTGAATGCTTGCAACGCTCGTTGCGTAATGTGCACCATAGACGATTGGGAGAAAGTCAGAAACCCAATTATGAGTGATAAGCTATTCGCAAAATTTGCCGAAGAGGTTTCAAATCACCACGAACGAGTTGACAGGGTATGCTTGAATAGAGATGGTGAGCCTACGTTGGATAAAAATCTGCACAAAAAAATAAAGCTATTAAAGGACGCTGGGATAAAAGAGGTTACCCTAGCTACCAATGTCCAATTGTTGGATGAGAAACGAATACATCAGTATTTGGACGCTGGCCTTGACGATATAATGCTCTCTATTGACGGGAATACCAAAAAGACATTTGAGGAAATCAGAGTAGACTTGGACTATGAAACAGTTGTCCAAAATTCGTTGAATTTGATCAAGATACGAGACAAGAAAAATTTGCCATTGATTATTCGATTGCGAATGATAATCTTGGATAGCAACCAGCATGAGGTGCAGGATTGGATATCATTCTGGAGTGATAAGGTTGGTCCAAATGATCAGGTTTATGCAAAGGTCGCTCATACTTGGGGAAATCAACTAAATCGAGAAACAGATGAAAATGTGCAAGCTTATGCTGATAAACCCTGTATTGCTCCATTTTCTTCTATGATCATTCATACCAATGGAACGGTGCCCATGTGCTCAATCGACTATGCAAGTAAAATGAAAATTGGGGATTTTTCTAAGAATTCCATAGCGGAAATATGGAATGATGAGCCTATGATGAATATCCGAAAATTACATGCAAATTCCTGTCGAAATGAGATAGCCCTCTGCCGGGGTTGCCGAATTTGGGAAGAAGATCGGAAGGTCTGGTCCTGACTCAAACGTAATTTTACCCAGCATTCTACCACTCAATCTTGCTTTCTCCTCATTTAACGACAAAATGAATTCGAAGTTGTCATTTTTGATATTTGGTGCTTCAGGGTATATGGGGCACCATTTGTGTATGAAATTATCCAAAAAGTACCCTGTCTATGGAACTTTTGCCAGTAATCCATTCCCCGATGGAATTCATTTTGACTTGATTAATTCCAAGCCCAATATCCTTCCTTTTTCAAAAGTGCGGTATGCGGTAATTTTTTCAGCGGTTTCAAAAATTGATTTTTGTAAATCTCATCCTGAATTATCTCGAAAGATAAATATTGAAGGAATTAAAAGTCTTTTACTTGAATTAAGGAAATGGAGTGTTTTCCCGATTTATGCCTCCAGCGATGGAGTTTATCCTGGTATTGATGGTGATTATCTAGAAGCCTGCCAAGAACCGGCCATCCATGTCTATGGTGAGCACAAAAGGGAAATAGAAGTTTTTATTGAAAAGCATTTTCAAGAATATTGCATTTTACGATTTTCAAAGGTGGTTGGTTATGATGAGAAGAAATCAGACCTTTTATCCGATTTACATGAAAAATTAATTGCAGGAAGGGTATTAAAACTAGTTCAAAATCAAAAGTTTCAAGTTATTTCTTTAAGCGATATGGTTGCAGTCATTGAACAGGTTGCTCAGCAAGAATTGACCGGCATATATAATATTGCAACTCCTGAAACTGTAAGCAGAAAAGAATTGGCCGTACGTTTGGCAAATCTTCTAGAAATCAAAAATCTGAAAATTCAGGAATTACCCGTCAGTTATTTCAATTTTGTTGACAAAAGAGCGACTAACCCTTCAATGAGAATAGATCGTTTTTGTAATGCCTCAGGTTTTACCTTTGAGTCTGTAGACGAGATTTTAAGCAATTTTTTAAAAGAAGCTCAATCTCATTAAAGTACACAACTACAAGCAAAAATGGGGCTCGTCTTACCCAAAAAGCCCTTGTTTGATCAATTGCTATCACCAGAAAGTTGGTTGTTTGGGTATACGCCTTTAGGGTGTATTTGCAATAAATTAAGCTGTTAGAGTACTTCTGGAATACCAGTCAGGACATGTTTTTTTTTGTTTTGATAGGGGATTCATTAAGTATGTTTGTTTATTGACGATAATTTTTGTATCATTACAAGGAGTCGTAGGAAACTACCTTATCTGGGCATTTTAAAGTTCTGTGCAGCTTTGCCTATTTTAAATCAATTATGTAATCGAATATAAATATGATATCTACGGATTTCACTTGGATTATCCCTAACACTCGCTGGTATGGCAAAAGATATTGGAATCATATTCCCTATGTGGAAGGAATATTAACAGCTGTACTAAGGCGAGATAACTTTAGTGTAAGTGTTATCGATGCAAATTTAGATGACTTATCAGAAGATGAGCTAGCTGGCCGGCTTTCAGATTTAGCTCCTAGTATTGTTGGTGTGAGTTGTATGAGTGTTGAATATCAGCAAAGTTCTCATGCTTGCTTTGAAATCGTAAAAAATATTAGTGATCAAATTCCCACCATTATTGGAGGCGTTTACCCTTCCATTTCACCCGATGCGGCTTTCAAAGATGAAAACATTGATTTTCTAGTAGTAGGAGAGGGAGAAGAAAGATTGCCAAATTTAGTTAGAGCCATAAAAGCGGGTGGTGGATATCATAAAATTGATGGGCTTATGTACCGTGAAAATGGAGGAGTTGTAAATAATCCTCAAAATAGTATTGGAATCGAGTTTTTAGATTCATTGCCCTACCCTGATTACAGCGATTATGACATGAAGTCGTTAATGAATTGGGGAGCAAAATATACGCAAAATTTTCAATTCAAGCAGTTCCCTGTTGGAATGACAATGACATCTAGGGGTTGCCCATATAGATGCACTTATTGTGCGGCAGGTAAAGATCTGAATCCCATAAACGACAGGAAAAATGTTAGAACCCGATCTCCGGAAAACATCTTGGGTGAAATTGATTTCCTAAGGGAAGAGTACGGAATGCGCGAATTAATTATGGTTGACGACAGCTTATTGTTACCTTCAGATCGTGCTATAGGGTTTATGAAAGGGATGGCGGAGAGAAGAAAAAAAGGATCTGACTTAGTATGGAAATCTAACAACCTTGACATAAGGCATATTAATGAGGAGATTCTCGATTGGATGAAAGAGAGTGGCTGCTACCAACTGTCATTCTCATTAGAATCTGGCTCCAAAAACACGCTCAAACGAATGAAACGGGGTTATAGCATTAAAAAAGGTATAGAAATGATGAAGGCCATGAGGAAGAGAGGGTTTGAACAAATTTGCTCTAACTTCATTGTGGGTTTTCCTGGTGACACTTGGGACGATATTCGTGAAACTTTTAATTTTGCAGATCAATTAAGAAATGATGGTTTATTGGATTATTGTTTGTTTTCTATTGCTACCCCACTTCCTGGAACAGAATTAGCAGATACAGCTCTGGCAGGAGGCTTTTTGCCTGACGATTTTGACCCAACCCATTTTTATGGGTTTGGAAAAGGTCTGATTACAACAGAACACTTTATTCCTGATGAACTTCAAATTCTTAGAGCCTATGAGTGGGATCGCATCAATTTTAAAACAGAAGAAGATAAAAATAAAACATCTCGAATGCTTGGGATAACTCTTGAAGAACTCGAAGAATGGAGAAAAGAGACTAGAAGGGAAACAGGTGTTAAAGTTTCCTCGGTAGATACTGCGGATTCGAAAAAAAATACAGCGAAAAAATTAGTTAAAATGGCAACGTAACTGCAGTAGCATTTAAAGCGTTATTCTAATGCCCTTTTATTTAAATTTTGGGTGTATTGGTGTGTGGGGTTTTACCTGCCTCAAGCCAGCCACAATAATTTCTTTTTCATCAGAAATCAAAATTTTAACCTGTTTGTTTATTGAGATGGATG
>Ga0315338_1003382_pt1 | contig 14005 bp, 13 predicted proteins | sample ASW8metaG_FD_204518 | JGI IMG/M metagenome (GOLD analysis project Ga0315338, IMG submission 204518) | Ammonia-oxidizing marine archaeal communities from Monterey Bay, California, United States - ASW #8 | ecosystem: Environmental > Aquatic > Marine > Coastal | place: USA: California | collected... | reverse complement strand
GGTACCTGTAATGGTCATCTTGGTGGCCAACCAACCGCTACAAGTACCACGATCACCCTATATCCATACCGTTCAGGTGCCATCCGGCTATGACGTCGCAGACCACCACATTGTGGAGAAATCAACCTCTGGTGACTTAGTAGTCACAGCAGACATTCCTCTAGCCGCCGAACTGATCGGTCAAGGATGCATGGCCCTGAACCCTCGGGGCGAACTCTATGACAAAGAAAACATTCGACAACGATTGAATATGCGAGATTTCTTCGATTCGCTACGAAGCAGTGGCATACACACAGGTGGTCCATCGTCGATCAGTCAATCTGACCGAACTGCATTTGCTAACCAGCTGGACCGGTTACTTAGCAGATTAATCCACAACAAATAGATAACCCCGTGAGAATATCCAGTAAACCCTTGAGTGTTTCGGTGCTGAGCTAAATGATCGCCACCCGGGTTCTGGCCGACAAACCGTGCGACCCTGATAATAGGCGTGTACAGTTTTGAAATATGCTCTGTCAATTTAAAAGGAAAAGTCCATGTCCGAAACGAATGTTTCCCTTTCTTACCATGCAAGCAGCGTGGAAGAACAGCAGGCAGCCTATGACCGGTGGGCCAAGGAATATGAATCCGATTTGTGCACCATGGGTTACCGAATACCTGCAGTGATTGCTGCCGTCTTTACTCGATTCGTCGCGTCGGGTACGACTCCGATTCTCGATGCCGGGTGTGGGGGTGGTATCCAGAGCGAAGCACTTGCCATGCTGGGCTATGGACCGATGACGGGTATCGATCTATCCGAGGGAATGCTCGACATTGCCCGCGATAAAGGGATCTATGCAGAACTGCATCAGATGGCTCTCGGCGAACAACTGGATTTTAGTGACGATACGTTTGCCGCTGTATTGTCGAGTGGAACGATCACGCCGAGACATGCGCCGGCCCATAGTTTTGATGAACTGATTAGGGTAGCAAGGCCGGGTGCACCGATTGTTTTCAGTTTGCGTGATGATCCTGCTCAGGAGCCTGCCTACCCAGAAGCACTGTCGCGATTGACGGCATCAGGCGCCTGGCGCGAGACCTTTGTGACGGAAAGTTTTAAAAGTATGCCTTATGGGGAACCCGAGATTTTCCATCGAGTGCATGTCTACGAGGTAAGTTGAGCAGGCTTTGGATTAGCAAGATCGGGCTGAAACAGGTGTAGAAAAACTTCGTTTGCCAAACCAGATAAAGCTGATGACATCTAGACCCATCAAAGAAAAAATAGCCGTCCACATAAAAAATAATCGTGCCGGAGAATTGGTGTTTAGGACCACTGCGGATCGTTTGGCGCGTGCCCGCCAACGTCATCCCGAAGTTTCTTCCAGAATTGATGTATGCGTTGATTGGGACCTGGATAATTTTGATCGATCAATGGAACGGGCAGAAGTCATGATGACCTGGGATCTGCCAACTGATGATCTTCAGCAGCGGGCACCTCGGCTGAAATGGATTCATGTTATCGGAGCAGGCGTGGAACACCTCGCGCCTTTTGATTGGTTACCGCCTGGGATGACAGTTACCCGTAATTCAGGCATTCATCTTGAAAAGACCCGGGAGTATGTGGGCATGGGCTTGCAGATGTTGAATAACCACGTTCCCAAGTTCGCGAGCGATCAGCGTCGCCGTGACTGGAAGCCTGTTTACAGTACACCAATCAAAGGGAAAACCGTTACCGTTGTCGGTGTTGGGAAAATGGGTGAGGCCTCAGCACAGGTTGCGAAGTCCATGGGCCTGCGGGTACGCGGCGTTCGGAGAACTGGACGACCGTCTCGGTACGTCCATGCTATGTACACGCCTGAAGATCTTGACGCTGCATTGGACGATGCTGATTTTGTCATCCTCAACATGCCGCTCACCCCTGAAACACAGAACTTGATCGGGGAAAAACAATTCGCGGCACTGCGACCCGGCGCAGGACTGATTAATCTCGCTCGTGGCGGTGTGCTTGACCACGTAGCACTGGTGTCTGCACTCAAGCATGGCATTCTAGGCGGGGCTATTCTGGATGTGACAACGCCGGAACCACTGCCGCCAGATTCGAAACTCTGGCATACACAGAATCTCATCATTACGCCACATGTCTCATCCGACGACGATGCGAACTATACAGACCTGACGTTGGATCTATTATTTAGGAACCTGGGTAGGTATCTCGAAGGTCGTCCACTCATTAATCGAGTGAGACCGAAACTGGGGTATTGAATACTTGTTTGTCTGCACTCTGAGCGCATAATGAAAATTCCAGGTGTTGGTGTACGATTCACCCGCTGACCACCAACTTATTTTTGGACCGACTGACGCACCATGCGAGTGATGACAACAATTCCGCAGCACGATCTCCACCAGATTCCTAAGGCGGTACGGGAGATCGAAGCGAACGGATATGACGGTGTCAGCACGCTGGAAAACCGTCATGATCCCTTTTTGCCTTTGGGCATTGCTGCAGTTAACACTCAGAAGCTGGAACTGTCGACTGGCATCGCCATTGCATTTTCACGCAGTCCCATGACTGTCGCCAATATCGGCTGGGATCTGCAAGCCGCATCGGGGGGTCGCTTTGTACTGGGGCTTGGCAGTCAGGTCAAGGGTCATAACGAGCGGCGCTTCAGTGTTCCTTGGTCGCCACCCGCGCCTCGACTGCGCGAATATGCAAACGCGATACGCGCCATCTGGAACACGTGGAAAACTGGAGAACCACTGAACTTCGAAGGACAGCATTATCGATTTACTTTGATGACACCAAATTTCACGCCAGAACCGATGAATAGTCCGGCGCCGCCGATTACGGTGGCGGCAGTCGGTCCTGCGATGATGAAAGTGGCGGGGCAGGCCTATGACGGTGTGCGCCTCCACCCTTTTTGTACTCGCCGGTATCTGGCAGATACTGTGATACCGACTCTTGAAAACGCCCTAGCGAGTGTTGGGCGTCAGCGAAATCGTTTCGAGATTTCAGGAGGTGGTTTCATCGCCACGGGAGCAGATGATGAGGCGGTGGCCAAGATGTTTGAGTGGGTACGTATACGTATAGGGTTTTACGGTTCGACCCGAGCATACTGGCCAGTTCTCGAAGCGCATAATCTGGAAGAGTTGGGCTTGAAGTTGAACCAGATGTCTAGAAACAACCAATGGGATCAGATGTCTCAAGAAGTGACTGATGACATTGTGCATTTGTTTGCCGCTGTGGGCCGCCACGACGAGATTGCTGAGGCGATCAGAGGACGTTTCGGCGGTATTTCGGACGCTGTTTACGACAGTGCGTCATCGGAGTTGCGTGGAGGACTGCCTGCCGACGTCATTCAGGACATTCAACGTATTCCATCGCGCTTTGCTGGTTTCGCCGATTAGTAAAGCACCAGTGGTGCGGTACGAACAAGTGGTTACTGAGTTTTTTGGGTACTCCAGCGATCAAGAATCGCGTGCGCATCTTCGCCGGAGCCCATGTCGTGATCATGATCTGGCCGTTTCGCGGTCAGTTCAATGACGTAACCATTGGGATCCCGAAAATAGATCGAGTCGATGAATCCGTGATCGGAAATTCCCCGCGTTTCGATCCCGTTTGCGATGCCTTTATCCATCATCTCCTGCAGCCGGTTGTGTTCGACCTCCAGCGCAATGTGTAAATCAAAGTCGCGCTGGTCTTTAAACTCGAACGGTGTTTGCGGATCGTCAAAAAAGGCAAGAAACGATCCGTCGTCCATCTGGTAGAACGTGTGCAGCACTTGGGTGCCACGGCCGGTCATGGTGGCGCCGATCTCCAATGAATGAACCAGGGGTAGGCCCAGAAAACCCTCGTAGAAACACCGAGTTTCTTCGGAATCCCGGCAGCGATAAGCATTGTGATGAAGACCCTTGATCATGGCGTGTATCCTGTGGCGTTCGTTACGTATGTGTTGTAACTATTCAGTTTAGAGGGTTGTCAGTAAGCACCCGATCACGCTCAGACGCGAGATGTGCTCGTGTGACCCGCCCTTACGATTCACGGGTCGGTGTGCACGGCCGATCATACCGGGTTTTTCTGCAAAACGACATGATCAGCAGTAACCGAGAGGATGCATTTGATGTCTACGTGACTGTCATGATGGCAATTCTATGTTAGGTGTGAAAACACCTCAGAAGGGATGGCTTACCAGCAACTGTCCTTATCAGTCCCGGTCGCGTTTTGCTCGCCGAGGTGGGTCAGTGTCAGTGTAGTGCAGTCGGTGTCTTCGTCCTGTGGGGTTGCGGTCAGTTTAAAAGTCGATGGGGTAGGGAAGGATACACCGATCACGTAGAACCCCTGGGTGGAGTTGACCGTATCAGTGGCGCTAACACTGCAGTTGACGTCGTCGAATTTGGAAAACTGGGTATAGCAGCGTTCGAGTTCCTGGGCTACCTCCATCAGCTTTGCCTGTCCGTCAGCCCGACGGGAGCGGGTGACATAGTCTGAATACATAGGGATTGCGATCGCCGCGAGTATGCCGATGATGGCTACCACGATTATCAACTCGATCAGGGTGAAACCGTTTGGTCGCTGATGGTTGCGCATCCTGAATGATCCAATAAGTGCCCAAAAACAAGTGTACGCTATCAGGTAAAGGTTCTGCACGTTTGCCCCAAGCCCACACGGCATGATTTATCCAAGCCGGATTACCTGAATTAATTTCATTTTCCTGAGTAGGAAGGTTCAGTCGGGAAAGAGCTGCTCCCAGGACAAACGTCCTGCCGGACAACCTTCTGCCTCACTGGAGATCCCATATTTTGTAGCGAGGTACTCGTGGATATCTCTCAATTCACAGTTGTCGAGCGCCCGGTCATAGAGAACCAATTCTGCGAGAGCGAAATTGGCATGCATATTTACATTGCGATTCAAGCCAATTAGATATCTTTTAAATGTTTGAGACCCGGTCGTTCGCGATGCGGTGGCCTCGCCGTCGATGTAGGCTGTGTTTATATTGCTGTTGACGTCATTGTGCAACGTGTAGATCCTTTTCTGACCAACTCCCGCCGGACTAATAGTCAGCCTCCCTCCCGCCTGCGGTGAATATGCAAGGACACCGCTAGTATCCGTGCACCAAGTAGATAGACACCCAACTTGGAATTGGCTTCCGGGATCCGGTTTTAGCCCACTCGAGAAATACGATTCAAACTTTCGCAAATTACCTGTTTGTTGTACGACGAGAAACAAGCTGTGAGCGCCTCCCCAGTGCGTGAGCAGGCTGTGCTCGAGGGCGTCGTTTTCCCCCGCCCCTTTTTTGAACAAGACATAGGGTTTACCGTTGAGCATGACATCATCGCGCTGGTACTGAGGGTTGCCGTGATTAGTTGTTAACCCGGACCTATGAATAGTGGTTTCTACTACGTGAGCGGCATTACCCGACCGGTCTTTCCAGCATAGGACATTACCGTCGGAATCCAGAGTCGGGTTTGTACAATCAATATTGCTGAATAGATATCTTTCGTTGGCATCCAGCCACAACTTGATTCCTTCATTACAGCCTGCAGGACCCTTTAATTTGGACGCGACTGAGTCGACACCAAACACTTTGGCATAGTGGCTGCGTAACAATGTGGCCCGGTTGTTAGTACCGCCAGTGCCACGAACCGTAACGCGAAAGACAGTCGGGGTACAGCCGATCTTTTTCAGTTTTTTGATCATATAGCGCGGTTTTGATGTGACCCCTTGTAGCGCCCAATCTATTTCCTTTGAATTCGTATCGGTCCAGGCGAGGGTAAAAAGATTTTCGTGTTCATCTGCCGACGGACCAAAATCCGAAGCAGGGTCAGTTTTTGATTCAATGAAAGTTTCTGCTGCAAGCAAGGCAGTTTCAGCCGCCTGGAAAGACAAGTTCATATCCCGTGTTGCACCGGCCATTTTTTCCTCCAGCCGTGTCGTTTTCATCAGCGCCATCGACAGGATCGTCAGCATGACCAGTATGACAAGCCCAACCACCAGGACCCAGCCCCGCTGATTATCCGGGTAATTCAGATTCCTGTGGATTGATGACATGGTGTATCTATCCAGGACTACATAATTGATCTATGCCACACAGCCACTACAAGGCTATTTGAAAAAGGATTGAGGATTACGGAAGTCCTCTTTCACAGGACTGATTTAGGCACCACGCGTCCCCATGAGCTTTAATAATACACTCCCTGGTACACCATTTGTCTACTCCTGATTTGCACCACTCTGCCCTTATTCGCAGAGCAGTCTTGCAGCCATCGTCATCAAAATCCCACACATTTTTGATCCTCGCAGTCAGGGCTGATACATACCCTGTTCCCGTCCCAATTTCTATATTCTTCCTTACACTCTCGAGGGAGGTCACCATCCCAGTCGAGCATACAATCCACCGTTTTGCGCTGATCCTTTTGATCAGTGGAGTCGGGGAAAAGCACACTACCCCCACCACGTCGGTTGTTGCCAACCACCCACTCGCCCGTCCCACCATTCTCTTTGCCCAATACCCCACCCACCCAACAAACGTTGACAGTGTCTTTCTCCTTCGTTGATAGCTCACTCCACGACGTACCCTCAGCAGGGCTCGGGCTCAACCCTATTTTGTTGCGCAAGGTGATAGTGGTCGTAAAAACCTTGCGTAAATACTTGTCGCTCGGTGTGATCTCTCGCTCGTTAAGGACATAAGGTACGGGCGCTGTCGTCACATTATTTGCTGGCGATATTGTCAGTAGTGAGATCCGCACGCTGACGATGCTATTGTCATTCAAACCACTCGTCTCAGGACGGACATAGCGATTGGCGGTGCCATCGCCCCCGGCGCCCTCGGAATCTGTGTTGGTGTCTTCACCCATCAGGATCTGCATATTCTCGATACCCTCGACCAGATCATCACCATGCTCTTTGCCGCAGGTTTGGCCAGAGATTGGATTCACAAGCTGGCGCAGCGAGCGTTGCGCTGGATCGGCAAACTCCGCGATGCAAAAGGTGGTCTGCTGCACACGATATAGTCTCGACCCGGCGGCGTAGGCTTTGCTGAGCTCGTCCGTGGTGATCTCATTGGCAGGGTGGTCGACCGCAGTAACCCGAAAAATATCGGCTGTTTCACAGTCACTAATCAGCACTGCTTCTTCAATAGCAAAGTCGTCGGTGCTGGAGACGTTCAAAGCACTGTCGGGTGCCGTCATGTCGCTGCTCAGCGTGCCTACATTCCGCCCGGCTCCCAAAAAGGTAATGCTGTCAGGTTCGTCAGGTTCGTCAGGTTCGTTGTGTTCTAAGCCGTTGGTGCCAGTAATATGTACCGCGTCAAAGTCGATGTAGTTGGCGCTGCCCGGACTGATATGATTGGTAAGGTCAGCGTCGCGGTAACACTCCCAGAACCCTGCCATCCGCACATCGCGGCGGATGAATTCCAGACCAAAACGGCCATTTTCCTGAATACGGGCGAGACCCTCATTGAACCGGTAGAGCTGACTGCTGTCGACGTAGACTTTCAGCATAGCGCCGGTCGCGAGCAGCCCAATCACGAGTGCAATCATCATTTCGATCAAGGTAATGCCAAGCTGTGATCGAGGGTACGGACAATGTGGGGACGGCTTTTGAGTCATAAGTCTCATGGTTTGAACTCGGAGACAAAGCTGTCAGCTACGGTCCCAGGATCGCGGTCATCGTTCCAGGAGACCGTGATGGTGTATATACCAGAGTCGCCGCGTTTGACAGTACCCACACCTTCCGGCAACAAGCGGGCATTGGCGTCATTCCACTCCCAGATATCGTACTCTGCCATCTGCTCAGAGTTGCAGTCGACATCGCTATCGCCCTCGAACTGGACGCAACGAATCGGGTCGTCTGAAGGGTCAATGAGACCGATGTAATGCTCATCAATTAGCCCCTGACGGTTGGCCCGCATGCGGTCGGCCATGTCATAGGCCTGGCTAGTGGCATAGGAGCGGTGCAGGGCGCTGGTGTTGTACTTGAGCCCGCTTGTCATCAGAGCCGCGAGCGCCAGCAGGCCAAAAGAAAAAACCGCCAAGGCAATCATCACTTCAATCAAGCTCAGCCCTTGCTGGCGCAGCGGGGTCATGGCGAGCAACTGTCCGTGCCGATCAGGGTCCGGATGCGCCCGGTCGCCAGCACTTCGATGACACGAGCCTGGTCGAAACCGCGCTGGTCACACAACACAAATGTGCCCGATTGCGCTCCCCCGTCATAAGAGAAGGCCACTTTAGATTTGACATACTCGCTGCCGAGCAAGGTGGTACCGCTACCGTCCAGTGGGCCATGCACTTCGAGCAGTTCGTCGAACTCACATATTTCGTTACCGTCTGTATCAACGTTTGTATGAACAAACACCAGCCAACCAGATTCCCAATTTTCTCCGCCGCACTCACATATTTTTAAATCACCATCCAGATCGTCTTCACTGGCAGTGCCGGGGCAAATGACCACTCGGGTACTGCGCGTGATAGCTTCTGTGCGGGCAAATGCCAGTGACGAGGTCAGCGCAGCCGCCTGCGCCCGAATGCGATTATTCAGCACAAAATTCTGCAGGGATGGTGCAGCAATTACGGCGACGATTCCGAGGATCGCCACCGTGATCAGTAGTTCTATCAGGGTAAAGCCCTGAGAGTGGCTGTTCGATCTCGTTAATCGACGGAATCTCATGGGTACGCGTGAGCGGTTGTCCGTGTCAGTTGTTCTAGTGCCATTTTCTAAGCCCATATGGGGCATTGTAAACAAGGCCATCGGATTTATTGAGTCTGGCGCTATCTATATGTCCGGTTGAGTGATGGCACAATAGCGTATCTTGTGGTAGTTCAGGAACTCAGAGAGAACATGAAAGTCAGTGTGGTCGTCCCCGTGTTTAACGAATCCGGCACCTTGCCCGAGATCGTGGCCCGGGTCCGGGCTGTCGATGTAGATAAAGAGATTATCCTGGTCGATGACTGTTCGACAGATGGCAGTCGTTCACTGGTCGAGACACTCTCACGCAACGACGATATTGTCGGTATTTATCACGAGACCAACCGGGGTAAAGGTGCGGCACTGAGGAGCGGTTTTGCGCAGGCCCGCGGTGATGTGGTCCTGGTACAGGACGCCGACCTCGAATATGACCCGCGTGATTATTTGAAACTGCTGGAACCGATCGAAAGCAGTCGCGCAGATGTGGTCTACGGCTCGCGCTTTGCCGGTGGGGAGTCACACCGGGTGCTCTATTTCTGGCATTCCGCGGGGAACCGGCTACTGACACAACTGTCCAACATGTTCAGCAACCTGAATCTGACCGACATGGAGGTCTGCTACAAGGCGTTTCGCCGGGAGATCATCCAGGATCTGCCGTTGCGCGAAGACCGTTTTGGTTTTGAGCCGGAAGTCACGGCCCGCCTTGCGCGCTACCGAAAACCGGACGGCAGCCGGCTGCGAATTTTCGAAGTCGGCATCTCCTATGCAGGACGCACCTACGAAGAAGGCAAAAAGATCGGTTGGCGCGACGGTTTCAGAGCGCTGTGGTGTATTGTCCGCTATAACCTCGGTCCGTGAACTACAGCCCGACGCTCACTCAGTTCATGATCTTCCAACTGCCGTCTGCCTGACGGCAGGCTGTGCCGTAACCCTGGTGGGTTTCACCACCAACGACAATCTCCGTGGTGAATTCTCGGCAGGGCGTACCGTCCGAGGCGACCACGGTTTTAGTCGGCGAGGTGCTGCCGCTGTGGCCAGTGTTTGGATTGTTCCAGGTCGACGTGGCCCCGTCCGTTGTACTCTCGAGTGAATCCTGCAGGTTCTCTCCGGCAAGTAGCCGGTCTTTTTCATCCAGTTGTGCACCGATCTGGTCACCGGCCATTGCGCCAAAAGCAGCCCCCAGCATGACAGCAAGGTTCTTGTGTTTGTGGCCCTTGCCCAGGCCATAACCCAGCGCAGCGCCCAACAGGGCACCGGCCGCAGCACCGGATTGCTGTTTATTGATGGTGGTTGAACAACCGCCGAGCAGCAGGCTGGCGCTGATAATTCCAACGACGAGGCCGTTTGATTTCATGTTGATGCTCCGGTGAGAGGTCTTTGTTCTGTGTAGCTGCTCTGGCAGGGCCAGACGAATCCTGTCGATTCGGCCGTACCAGTGCGTCTATGTATATGCCTATTTTACAGTGTTTGAGGCGATTGGGATGTGGCAAATTCCTGTTTTTTAAGCCGACTGGCGCTCGAATACCGGTATGGGTGCACGCAAAGTGACCACACAGTGAGACAAGGCCTTAGGGTCGTCGCTGCTGGCGCAGCCAGCCGCCAAGTTCAGCGCGCTCGCGGTCCGTCATGCCGGTGGCGTTGCCAAGCGGCATGGCCTTGCTCAACACGGCTTGTGCCATTACCCGCTCGGCCGCCAGGATAACTGTTTCCCGGGTGTCGAGTGTCAGCCCCGCGGGCGGGCTCTTAAATCCACTGTGACTGGGCGTTGCGGCATGACAGGCGACGCAATGCATCTGGATGAGGGCCAGGGCGCGTTCATCGGAGACCGGTTCAGTCAGGGGGACCGTCTGTCGTGTCGACAGGAATATCACGAGCACGATGCCAAGCAGCGCAGCCAGAGGCCACTGCCACAACAAGGTAGAACCACGGGCACCGGTGTGCCAGGTGTTGAAAAAATGCCGGACCACACCGCCAATCAGTAGAATGAGTGCGATCACCAGCCACCCCCAGGTAGCCTGGCCTCCATACAGAAGGGGGTAATGGGCACCGATCATCAACAACAACACCGGCAGGGTCAGGTAATTGTTGTGCAGCGACCGTTGTTTGGCTTGCTGCCCGAGTCGGGCAGCCGGTTGTTGGCCTGCTTTGAGGTCAGCAACGACTTGTTTCTGGTTGGGGATAATGATGAAGAACACGTTGGCGGACATGATGGTGCCAATGACCGCGCCCACGTGTAAGAACGCTGCCCGGTCACTGAAAAGCTGATTTAGACCCCAACCGACCAGTACGATCAGAACAAATACCGACAGGGCGAGCAGGGCCGTATGCTTGCCTATCGGTGATCGGCAAAGCAGATCGTAAACCAGCCAGCCGCCGGCGAGGAAGGCGAGACTGGCAATAACCGCAACTGGTACCGAGACATCTGCACGTTGCGTATCGATAAGGAAAGTTTCTGCACCGAAGTAATACATGACCGCCATCAGGGCAAAGCCTGACAGCCAGGTGAAATAAGCCTCGTACTTGAACCAATGCAGCTCTTCGGGCAACTGTTCGGGGGCAACCATGTACTTCTGTACGTGGTAGAAGCCGCCGCCGTGGACACTCCAGGACTCGCCGTCGACGCCCGGCGCCATTTGTTGGCGACGCCGCAGGCTCTGGTCTAGCCAGATAAAATAGAATGAGGTGCCTATCCAGGCGATACCCGTGACCAGGTGTAACCAGCGGATTAAAAGTCCAGCCCAATCCTGCCAGGCGATTTCCATAGTTAATCTACTCCTAGTCGGTGAGTTGCCTGGGCACGCAGAGGATGTTCTAGAATTGGACTGTAGAACAACACTCGACGGCATGCAAAGCACAACGGCCTGTCCGTCATTTGACGATCGACAGTATTAGGAGCCCTCATAAGTATGAACGGCAAACTGATCGCATTTTTCCCGGAGGCGGCCTTTGGGCCCGCGCTCAACTCGGTCGGTATCGCGCAGGCCTGTGAAAAATTGGGGCACAAAGCTGTGTTTCTAACCGATCCGGGAATGGCGGGTGTATACCAGGGCTACGGTTATGACGAACACCTGGTCAACATGTCCGAGCCCATGCCGCCAGATGAAATGGCTAAGTATTGGTCAGATTTTATCAACGGTCATATTCCAAATTTTGATCTTTCACCGTACGAGCAGATCGATAACTACGTGAAAGAGTGCTGGGAAGCTATTGTTGATACGTCGATTTGGGCGGAGAAGGAACTGCCGGATATTCTTGAGACACTCGAGCCCGACATGGTCTGTGTGGATAATGTGGTCCTTTTCCCGGCGATCAAGCGCTACGCACAGGCACACGACAAACCCTGGGTGCGCATCATCTCGTGCTCGGAGAACGAGATTCCCGATCCGGATATTCCGCCTCACCTGTCCGGATGTGATGCGGATGACCATAACTGTCACACGCGTTATCTGTCACGCTTTAACGAAATCGTGGGTCCGATTCATGAACAGTTCAATTCCTTTCTTCAGCAGTGTGGTGAACAACCGTACCCGCGTGGTGAGTTCTTCGAGGCGTCTCCACACATGAATCTGCTGCTCTATCCCGAAGCGGTCAAATTCAACCGGCGCGAGCCCCTGGATCCGGCACGATTTCAATATCTGGAGGGCTGTGTACGCGATGAGGTGGACTACGAACTGCCGGTCTTCGATGTAAACAACGTTTCACCGCTGCTGTACGTGAGTTTTGGCAGCCTGGGGTCGGGTGACACCACGTTGCTGAAACGGTTGATGAACGCCGTATCCAAACTATCGGTCCGGGCTCTTTTCAATGTGGGGGACTATGAAAGTGAGTACTCTGATATTCCAGCAAACGTATCGATCGCATCCTGGTACCCACAGCCATCTGTCATTGCGCAGGTCGATGCAGTAATCCACCATGGCGGCAACAATTCATTTAACGAATGCCTTTATTACGGTAAACCCGCCCTGATCATGCCCTACGTATGGGATGGGCACGACAATGCAACCCGTGTCAAAGAGACCGGTCACGGCCTCCACCTGCACCGTAACGACTGGAATGATCAGGAACTTGCTGACTGCATCATGACATTACTGAATGATCAGGCGATGCGGGCCAGACTGGCAGCAACTTCCGCGCACATGCGCAGCCGTCACGGCCCGACCAAGGCAGCCGGTATTCTCAGCGAGCTGTTGGACTGAAGCGGTCAGTCGATTACGATCACGTCGTTACGGAATCGGGTCAGTGGCTCGTTGCTGTTTTCAGTGATTAAAAACATATCGGCGTGTTTGAACCCTCCGATACCGTCTACAGAGATCATCGGCTCCATCGACATCACCATATTGGGCTGTAGAACGTAGTCGTTATAAGGGCGAATTTCTCCGAGTTCATCGCGCCCATACCAGTAACCCATGATGCCGAATGAATGACCTGTGCCGAAGGTCCTGTTCTCCAGCAGGCCGTGTTGTTCGTAGATGGGATTGATGATGGCGTCATCGATGTCACCGAGCCGTACTCCGGGTTTAAGCGCAGCAATCCCCGCATGATGGACTTCGACCTGGATCTCGAAGTACTTCTGTACCTCGGCTGATGTCGGTCCGAAGACCAGGCTTCGTTCCAGCAGGTGGTAATAGCCCAGGATCATCGGAAATACGTTCAAGCTGAGCAGATCGCCGCTGTGTATCTGCCGATCCGTGTTAAGACCATGCGCGACTTTGGTGTTTTCAGGGCCCGATTGTGCCCAGCAGAAGGTGCCGTCGCATTCATGGCCGGGGAAACGGCGGCAGATTTCTTCTTCCATGGCGGTCACTGACGCCCGGGCAACCTGTACTTCTGTTACGCCGTCCCGAACCGCATCGATAAAAGCCTGCGCACCGAGATCACAGATTTCGGCGCCATCGCGAATCAGCGTGATTTCTTCATCGGATTTGAGCATCTGCTCACACATCATGGTATAGCCCATTTCGGTAAATTCGAGATCAGGAAGCGCAGCGCACAATGCCTTGTGCAGGGTGATACTGACATTGTCTTCCTCAATGCCGATCCGCCCACTGGTGATGCCACGATCGCGCAGGACCTGTTGCGCTAGCCCCACCCAGCCGTCTATTGCGCTGGCATTGTCGGCGTAGATGCGGATGTCCCTGAAGCCACTGCCGTCACCCACCATTTTGGCCGGTCGATCGTATTCGATACGCGGTGCAATCAAGGCTGGTTCACCGTTTCGAGGAATCACCAGCCCTTGTTCGCGGCCCCAGGGGATCATCCAGAAATTACTGTAATACAGGGTGTTGTGGACCGAGGTGATAAGAACCGCCTCGACGCTTTGTTCGTCCATGGCGCGCCGCAGGTTCG
>Ga0315338_1003381_pt1 | contig 14006 bp, 13 predicted proteins | sample ASW8metaG_FD_204518 | JGI IMG/M metagenome (GOLD analysis project Ga0315338, IMG submission 204518) | Ammonia-oxidizing marine archaeal communities from Monterey Bay, California, United States - ASW #8 | ecosystem: Environmental > Aquatic > Marine > Coastal | place: USA: California | collected... | reverse complement strand
CGCCGATTGATCGAACGAGACAGGTCGTCATAGGCTTTAGCCGCAGATTTCATATTATTCCCCACCTTGCCGGCATGGCTCAGCACGACGGCAAGGCTTTCGATCAAGGAATGTACCGCCTCGACAATCTGCTCATGGTTCGCCGCTTGCCGGTCGATATTGATCTTCGAGCCCGCGACCCCGACGGCTGTCCACAGCCCGGTCGGCCCGGCAACGAAGATACCGTGCTCCGAGGCCTTGCGCTGGAAGTCGGGATCGGCGCGCAGCACCTTTTCTACCGCCGCGTCATTCGGCAGCCACATGATGCTGATCAACTGTCGGACTTCCTCGCCCTTCCCGGCGGCACGGAAGTCGGCTTGAACTGCGCTGCGATAGTTTTTACTGGCGAGACTCTTGAGATGCTGGTTCATCGTTTCGGCTAGCTTGCCGTAGACCGCCACTTCCTCGGCCTCGTCCTCGACCTGCGCCAGTTCCAGGAGGAATTTCGACGCCTTGCTGTCAATGACCAGCACCGAGTCCGCCGGCAGGAAGACGATAGCATCCGGCCGCAAACGACCGCCGTCTTCCGACCCGAATGTACGCTGCAGCACGAAGTCGATACCCGCCGTCAGCCCAAACGATTTCAAAGTGTTCTCTAAAACGGTTTCCGCCGCGAAGCCAGCGCTCGCCGGATTCGACAGGGCGCGCTCGATCACATCCACCGCATCGCGGTTCACGGTGACCTGATCGTTCAGGGACGAGACGGTCTTGGACAGCGTTTCGAACTGAGTCAGCAGCTTGCCGCTGGCCTCCTTGACGCGCTTCTCGCCTTCTTCCTTCGCGCTCTTGGCCTCGCGCTTGTGATCCTCGAGCAGCTTGTTCGACAGCTCTGTCGCCGTCGAGAGCATGGCGGCGCGCGCGGCGGCCATCGCTTCGTTCTTGGTCTTATCCCAATCGGACATTAGCGCCCGCATCGCTTCAATTTCCTGTCGAGCCAATGCCGTGTCTTTTTCCGCTGTGCGGCGCGCGTCCTTGGTCACTTCCAGCTCAGCCGCCAATTTTTCGCGGGCCTCCTTGCTTTCCGCCAATTGCGCGCCGATCTCACCGACCCGGGCGCCCGCCTCGCGCGCATTCGCTTCCGCCGCATTGCCCCGTTCGCGCTCGGCAACGGTTTCGGCTCGCAGTTCGTCTATTTGTGTATTGAGGCCACGCGTCCGCGACAGGGCGATGTACGCGGCAAATCCCAGCGCCGCGACAACGGCCAACCCGGGTATCAATAGTTCCATAGGTATTTCTCCGATACGTCCCGATCAGCATAACACCGATTCGCCCACCTGCCTTGACGCGGCACCGGTTCGACAATAGGTAAGTGCGTCTGAACGTTCGAGAAACGCATGGCCGTACTGCCCATCATCATCGCGCCGGATCCGCGCCTCAAGAAGAAATGCAAACCCGTCGCTGAAGTCGACGAAAGCGTTGCAAAGCTCATGGCGGACATGCTGGAGACAATGTATCTGGCGCCCGGTATTGGTCTCGCCGCACCACAAATCGGTGTGACGAAAAGGATCATCGTTGTCGATGCATCGGGAAAGGACGACGAGCGGAACCCAATCAAGATGGCCGATCCAGAGCTCCTGTTCACGTCGGAAGAATTGTGGACCTATGAGGAAGGTTGCCTGTCGCTGCCGGACCATTACGCCGAGGTCGAACGGCCGGCGAAGATTAAGGTCGGATATTTGGATGAGAACAACGAACGCCAGGAACTCGAAGCCGAGGAGATTCTGGCAACCTGTATCCAGCATGAGATGGATCATTTGGAGGGCTTGCTGTTCGTCGATCACATCTCGGCGCTGAAGCGCAACATGATCCTGCGCAAGCTCGTCAAGAGCAAGAAGCAGAACGCGAATGACGCCGCCGCCGACTGACCCGGCAAGCGACGGACAGCGGACGCCTCTGCGCCTCGTTTTCATGGGCACGCCTGACTTTGCGGTTCCCGCGCTGGAGGCGTTGATCGGGGCTGGGCATGAAATAGCCTGCGTATATAGCCAACCGCCGCGCCGCGCCGGCCGGGGGCAGAAAGAGCGCCTCTCCCCGGTTCACGCGTTTGCCGCCGAACACCGAATCGACGCACGAACGCCGGTGTCCTTACGCGACGATAACGAACGAGAGGCCTTCGGCGCGCTTGGCGTAGACGCCGCCGTCGTGGTTGCCTACGGCCTGATCTTGCCGCAAGCCATTCTAGATGCGCCCCGTCTCGGCTGCCTGAATATTCATGCCTCGCTACTGCCGCGCTGGCGGGGTGCGGCGCCGATCCAGCGCGCCATTCTCGGTGGAGATAGCCAAACCGGGGTGACGATCATGCAGATGGACGCGGGACTCGATACCGGCGATATGCTGTTGTCGCGAACCGTGCCGATCACCGATAAAACGACGGCGAGCGATCTACACGACTCACTGGCATCGCTCGGCGCGGCACTGATCGTCGAAACGCTCGACGGGCTGAATGGCGGCACGCTCGAAGCGACGGCGCAGCGGGAGACCGGCGCAACCTATGCCCGGAAGCTGAGCCGCGAGGAAGGCAAACTCGATTGGACAAGGCCGGCGGCCTATCTGGCGCGGACGGTTCGCGCGTTCTCGCCATGGCCCGGCGCCTGGTTCGAACATGACGGCGCGCGGATCAAGGTATTGGAAGCCCATGAAACAGGCGGTTCGGCCGAACCCGGTACGGCCCTCGACGGGCAATTGACCATTGCCTGCGGTGAGGGCGCGCTGCGTCTCGTGACCGTACAACGCAGCGGTAAAGGCGCAGTCGATGCCGCGTCATTCCTACGCGGTTACGCGTTGCCCGCCGGCACGGTGCTGCCGTGACCCGCTGGAAGATCACAGTCGAGTATGACGGCGGCAATTTCGTCGGCTGGCAGCGTCAAACGAACGGCCTCTCCGTTCAGGAAGCGATCGAAACCGCGATCACCGGATTTTCCGGCGAGGCGATTACGCTGCACGGCGCCGGCCGCACGGATTCCGGGGTGCACGCGTACGCCATGGTTGCCCATTTCGATCTCGTCAAGAAGACCGATGCCGGCACAGTGCGCGATGCGCTGAACCATCATCTGAGCACCAAGACCGCCTCCGTATTGACGGCTGAACGCGTTTCGGAAGATTTCCACGCGCGGTTCTCCGCGGTGCGGCGCGACTATCTGTACCGTATTCTAAATCGCCGCGCCCACAGCGCATTGGAGCGGGGCCGGGTATGGCATGTCGCCCGACCGCTCAACGCGGACGCCATGCACGCGGCAGCCCAGCACCTGATCGGCAAGCATGATTTCAGTTCCTTCCGGGCGATACGATGCCAAGCTAAATCACCGGTCAAGACGCTCGATTTACTGACTGTGTCGCGTAGTGGCGACGAAATCCACATTGCCGCCCAGGCGCGGTCCTTCCTGCACAACCAGGTGCGTATCCTGACAGGCACCCTAAAGCTGGTCGGCGAAGGTGCCTGGAGCGAAAGTCAGGTACGCGATGCGTTGAACGCGCGGAACCGGGCGGCCGGCGGCCCGACAGCGCCCCCAGACGGGCTTTACCTCACGCAGGTCGTCTACTAGACCGGATCAGTTTTAGTCGAACCCATTACATGGGTTCGGATAAAACTGTGAATCCGATCTATTTCAAAGTTGTAGAGCGAATTCACGCGGTTGCCGGATCGCCAAAGGCGATTCCGACAATCCCCGATTTGCTCTGAGCGGTTATTCGTCTTCCGGCTCGTCCCGCATCTGGCGTAGTGTCACCAGCAAGATATAGGCCAGGAAACAGAGCCCGGCGCCAACGAAGGCGGCAATCATGCCGAACCAGTGTTCGACCAACACAAGAGCCCCGAGCGCGACGGCGGTAAGCAGAATACTCTTGAATAACGCCGCCATCGCTATGGCCTATTGAAGCATGTTCTGGCTGACACCGTGGATAATGCGGGCAAGCATGAAATCGCCTGCGACCAGCGCCGCCGCCGGCAGGCCGGTAATTTCGAGGCCGATGCGCAGGACATACCAGTGGTAAAGCAGGACAATAACGGTCGCCAGCACGCCAAATAGGACGACGATTCCGTGCGGTGCAAGGCCCGACGCCTCGATGACGAGGACGACCAGCAGGATCGCAACCTGAATGCCCGACGACCAGTTATACGCCACGACATAGCGGATATAGTTGTCGTCGCGGTCCATCATCGGCGCGACATATGCCATGATCAGCGGCCAGGCGACCCACGATATGACATAGGCGATCCCTTCGACTGTCACCGTCCGAATAAAACCGGCTTCCGTCGCGTCACCATCCCGCACCAGGAACCAGAAAACATAGACGGGCAGTACGATCACCGCGCAGAAAAACGACTTCCAAAACCCGTCGATCGAAACGTCCAGCCATTCAATGCCGCGAGGGTCCCGCAGAAAGAGGCGCCACGCGCCATACAGCGAGACCAGAACCTCGTGGCGCACGATCATCGGAAATAGCCGCGCAGGATGGCCTCGTAGATTTCGGAAAGTTTGTTGATGTCGTCAACCATCGCGCGCTCGTCGACCTTATGCATGGTCTGGCTGATTAGGCCGAACTCCGCCACCGGGCAGTGATCCTTAATGAAACGGGCATCGGATGTACCGCCGGTCGTGCTGAGCTCCGGGCGGCGGCCCACGACCTTCTCGATACTGTCGGAAATCAGCCCCGAGAGTTCGCCGGGTGGAAAGACGAAGGATTCGCCGCTGACCCGGGTCGAAAGATCGTACGCCGTTCCATCTGCCGCTTTGTCCAGGGTGTCTCGGATCCAAACGGACAGCGATTCCGATGTGTGCATATCGTTGAAGCGAATGTTGAAGCGCGCCTCGGCCTGACCGGGGATTACGTTCTCGGTCGGATTGCCGATATCGATGCTCGTGATCTGCAGGCTAGACGCCTGAAAATGGTCGTTGCCTTCGTCCAACGACTCCGCGGTCAGTGCACCCAGCATCGTTACGAGCCGATGCGCCGCGTTATCGGCAAGATGAGGATAAGCGGCATGCCCTTGCGTTCCCGTCACCGTCAGGATCGTGTTCATGCTGCCGCGCCGGCCGATCTTCACCATTTCGCCAAGCTCCGCCGGGTTGGTCGGCTCGCCGACGATGCAGACGTCCATCCGCTCGCCGTTCTCGACCATCCATTGCAGCATTTTCTTCGTACCGTTGACCGACGGACCTTCCTCGTCGCCGGTGATCAGGAAACTGATCGAGCCGTGCGGGGCGCCATCGTCGAGGTATCGCCGAACCGCCGCGGCAAAAGCCGCGATCGCACCTTTCATATCCGCCGCGCCGCGCCCGAAAAGCACGCCATCTTTCACTTCCGCCGCGAACGGATCGACCGACCATTGATCCCGCAGACCCACCGGTACGACGTCCGTGTGCCCCGCGAAACAGAAATTCGGTTCGCTATCGCCCAGCCGCGCATAAAGATTGTCGACGTCCGGCGTACCTTCTTCGCTAAATGGCAGCCGCCGGCACTTAAAGCCCATGCCCTCCAAGGTCGACTGCAACAAATCCAGCGCACCGCCCTCTTCCGGAGTCACGCTGGGGCAGCGGATCAGGTCCCGCGCGAACGTGACCGGGTCCAGCACGCTCAGTCCCGCAAGAGTTCGTTAATCGACGTCTTTGAACGGGTCTGCGCGTCGACCGTCTTGACGATGACGCAGCAGGCGAGGCTCGGCGTCGGAGCGCCTTCCGGATTCTGCGGACCCGGCAACGCGCCGGGCACAACGACCGAATAGGCCGGTACGCGGCCGCGATGGATCTCGCCTGTCGCCCGGTCGACGATCTTGGTCGAGGAACTGATGAAGCAGCCCATCGCCAGAACGGCACCCTCTTCGACGATCACACCTTCAACGACCTCGGAACGCGCACCGACAAAGCAATTGTCCTCGATAATGACCGGGTCCGCCTGCAAGGGCTCAAGCACGCCGCCAATGCCGACGCCGCCGGACAGGTGACAGTTCTTGCCGATCTGCGCGCAGGAACCGACAGTCGCCCAGGTATCGACCATTGTGCCCTCATCGACATAGGCGCCGAGATTGACGAAGCTCGGCATCAGCACGACATTCGGCGCGATATAAGCGGAATGGCGCACGATACAATTCGGCACCGCTCGAAAACCCGCGTCGCCAAACTCGTTCGAGGTCCAACCCTCGAACTTGGACGGCACCTTGTCCCACCACGTCGTGTTGGCGCCCGGGCCGCCCGCAATCGTTGTCATGCCGTTCAGGCGGAAAGACAGCAGGACGGCTTTCTTGAGCCACTGGTTGACGTGCCAGTTTCCGCTGATTTTCTCGGCGACCCGCGCTTCCCCGGAATCCATAAGGTTAAGCGCCTTATTGACTGCGTCGCGGACGTCGCCATGTGTTTCGCTGGAGACGGAATCCCGGGCTTCCCAGGCGTCGTCAATCGTACTTTGCAGCGCGGCGTGGCTCATTTCAGGCGTGACCTTTCACGGATTTGATGTCGGAAAAACCGGACTGTGGTCGACTTGCCAGGATGAGTCAACCCGGCGGCATGCCTCCGGAAACGCGACCTATTCGAAGGGCTTAAGACCCGTTCCGCCGTCCGAGAATGGCCTGCAGCCAACCGAGCAGATCATCCGCGACATGATGGATATAATCATCGTCGGGCGTCTCTTCGTAGCGCGCAGTCCGGATCAGAACCGTGCCCATACCCATATCGTGCGCCGGTTCTAGATTGCGCGCGATATCCTCGACCATGATCGCGCGGCGCGGCTCGATTCCGAACTTTTGGACGAAGTCCTTGTAGGGAGCCGGGTCCGGTTTCGGGCGGTAATCCGCCGCGGTGATGTCGTAGATGCCGTCAAACATTTCCGTAATGCCGAGACGCTCCATCACATTTTCCGCGTGCCGAACCGAGCCATTGGTGTAGACGAAGCGTCGGCCCGGCAATTGTCCCAGCGCATCACGCAGTTCCGGGCTCGGCGGCACCGGCGTAACATCGATATCGTGCACGAACTCAAGGAAGTTTTCCGGCCGGACGCCATCATTGGCCATCAATCCAGCCAACGTCGTCCCGTGCTCCTGGTAATAGCGCTTCTGCAGCTTCCGCGCGTCGATGCGATCGATACCGCAATGCGCGGAAATGAAGGCGCCCATCTTTACGTCGATCTGGCTGAACAGGTCGCAAGCGGCCGGATACAAGGTGTTATCCAAATCGAAGACCCAATATTCGGTACTGTCGAGAGATGTTGCGATTTTCTTGTTCATGGCGCTCGGACAGTGCGCCATGAACAAGGAACAGGCAAGGCTCGCCTTGCTAAATTAGGATAATCCTAACGGTTGGTTAACCGTTACTGGCTTACGTTTCGCTAAGCCAAGCCCGAGTAGCACTGTTTTATTCGCGATGATGAAACCATCCACTGCAATAACTTTAAAGGCCGTGCCTGACGTGCGCGCGAAAATCGATTCTTCGCGCCCGGGAAACAGTCACGACGTTATGCCGCAGACCGGCGACGCATTTTCATACCTGCCTGATCCAGTTCTATATGCCAATGCGGAAGGCGACGTAAACGCACTGAACGCGACGGGCGACGAGCTGCTTCTTCAGGCAAAAAACTCAACCAACCCTACTTTGTTCCCCTGTATTCGCGCGCTGGCCAAAGACGCGTTGGCGGCACAGTCCGCAGTGTCGCAATCGATAGAATGGGCGGCATATAGACAAAAGCGGTGGATGGACGCGACAGCGGTTCCAGATAATGACGCTGGCGCTTTTGTGATCTGCCGCGATTCGACACTTAACGTAACGATGCGATCGGCGCTGATCGAATCTCGGCAACGTTTCAAGGAACTAGTCGAAATTTCCAGCGACTTCGCCTGGGAAACCGACGTTTCGGGAACCTTTACATTCGTCTCCACGTCAGGTGCGCTCGATTATCCGCCTGACGCGCTGATTGGCACAGCCGCGCGAGATCTGCTGTTCCAAGCAACCGCCACGCCGAGCGCGCTCGTCTTCGAAGCGGACGCAATAGCGGAATCGCGAGAGCTATGGCTGCGCCGTTCCGATGGCGAAGCTGTCTGCGTTCTTGCCAGCGCACGGCCGATCCAAGGCGAACAAGGGCAACGAACCGGCACGCGCGGCGTGTGCCGGGACATTACCGCCGACAGGCTGAGGGAAAATGACCTGGCTCGGTTGAAGGTCCGCGAGCAAATCATTGACTACATCGTCGACGCAGTCCGTAACGAAGCTAATCCCCTTGATATGCTTAGTACGGCGGTCTCGTCGATCGGCAAGGCGCTGTCCGATACGGCCTGCGCGGTATATCGGCGGCAAGAGGATGGCGGTCTCAAACTAATAGCCGATTACGGTGTTCTACCGGCGCGAAACGTCATGATCGAGTCCGTGGATAAGACCTGCGCCGACTTCGCCACGCACGAAGCCGAGATCTATGGGCATACCCTTCTCATGACCGCAACCCACTATCGGAACGACAGGAACGGCGCGATCCTGTTGTGCCGTGAGAATGGGGCCGATTGGACCGATCATGACCGCTCGCTGCTTGGCGCCGTCGCCGGACAGCTCGGGATCGCCTTGCGCCAGATCGAAAACCAAACCGAACTGGAACGGCTCTCACGGACGGATTCGCTTACCGGCTTGTTCAACCGGCGCGCCTTCACCGAGGAGCTGGAACGAGCGCTTGTGCGATCGCGACGGAACAGACAGCCCGGCGCCATATTTTTCGTCGATCTCAATAATTTCAAATCGGTCAACGATATCCGCGGACACGATTTCGGCGACCGCGTCCTTAAGGAATTGGCGAAAATCTTGAAGCACGCAGCGCGCAGTTACGATTTCGTTGCCCGCCTGGGCGGCGACGAATTTGCGCTGTGGTTCGATAATATCGAAAAAGATTCCGCGCGACGGCGCGGGCAGGAAATACTCCGAAACAGCCGCCATCTCGAAGAACTCAGCGGGACGCCGCGCAAACCTTTGGGGCTTTCGATCGGCATTGCGATGTTCCAATTCGATACCGACGAGACATCCGACGCACTTCTGAAACGCGCCGACGCGGCGATGTATCGCGCGAAACAATCTCGCAAACACCTAACGCTCGCCGGGGACGATAATTCCCGAGACGCAGAGCACTGATATGAGGCAGGGCACCCCTTCTCCCACGGAGACGTCCAGCGGTCTTCACGATGCCGGCGCGGTCGCCCGGGACGGAGACGCAACGGCACGCCGTGCGCTCGCCTCCGATTCCGAGACGCGACCCGAAGTGCTTTATTTCCTGGCGGAAGACCCGGACGCAGAGGTCCGGCGCTGTATCGCGGACAACGCCCAAACGCCGCGCCAGGCGAATATGCTGCTCGCCCTCGATGACAGCGAAGAGGTGCGCTGCGTTCTCGCCGGAAAAATCGGACGGCTGTTCCCCGGCATTTCCGTGACCGAACGCGATGTCATGCAGCAAGCGGTTCTAGACATCACCGAAGTGCTTGCGGCGGATCAGACGAAACGGGTCCGTGAACTGGTCAGCGATGCGATCAAGGGTCTGCCGAATGTGCCACCGCACCTCGTCAGACAGCTTGCCACCGATCCGTATCTGACCGTCTGCGGTCCGGTCCTCGAATATTCGCCCGTCCTCACCGAAGAAGATCTGCTTGAGATCATCGAGAGTGCGCCCGTCCAAGGCGCGCTTGGCGCCATCTCTCGCCGCGCCAGCGTCGGTGAAACGGTTTCTCACGCGATCTCGGAGAGCAACGATGTCGAGGCGATTTCCGATCTCCTGGCCAATCCAAGCGCGCAAATTCGCGAGGAAACTCTCGATAGTCTGATCGAAGGCGCACCTTCCGTACCAATCTGGCACAAGCCGCTTGTCAACCGGCCGGCCCTGCACCTTAACGCTGCGCAACGAATCGCCGGATTTGTCGCCGACTCACTGCTCGACACACTTCGTCAGCGCACCGACCTCGAAAAGAACGTCGTTGACGCAATCGAATCCGTTGTGACGGACCGGTTGAATGGCCGCACGGAATCCAAATTGCAAGACATCGGAGACGATGCGGGCTCCGCGACCGACGCCTTGCACGCACGTGTGTTGAAACTGATAGCCGAAGGCCGCCTTACCGAGAAATTTCTCCACGACGCCGCAGTCGCTGGCGACCGGGAGATGGTCACCGCCGGGCTCGCCGCGTGCTCTGGATTGAGCCGCGATGCTGTTGAGAATGTTTTCGAAATGCGAGCCAGCAAGGGTATCGTCGCGCTCTGCTGGAAATCAGGGATGAGTATGGAACTCGCCTATACCCTGCAAATCACGCTGGGGTCGATCGCACCATCCGCTGTCCTCACATCCAACGCAAACTCCGACTATCCGCTAAGCGACAAGGAGTTGACTTGGCAGATTGAGTTTTTCGGCACATAACGACCGCCGAAATGCCGCATCCGGTCCAATGCGACGAACATCAGAATCATCACACTAGACCGGATCAGGATTGATGCAGGGCATCAATCCTGTTGCTTTGCTCTAGCGGATCATGGTTCCCGACCCGTGCGCCGTGAATATCTCCAGCAGAGTCGCATGCAGTGCACGGCCATCGACGATCACCGCCGCGCTGACGCCGCCTTCGATTGCCTGAATACAGGTTTCCACCTTCGGAATCATACCACCGGTCAGTGTCCCATCCGCCATTCGGTCGTGCGCATCGGCGACGGTCATCTCCTTTATAAGCTTGCCGCTCTTGTCGAGAACGCCTTCAACGTCGGTCAGCAGAAGTAGCCGTGTCGCCTGCGCCGCCACCGCGATCGCGCCCGCAACCGTATCCGCGTTGATATTGAAGGTTTCGCCGTCGGCGCCGAGGCCGATCGGCGCGATGACCGGAATGAAGTCGGAGCGCGCGAAAACATCAAGAACCTCGGGGTCGACCGCTGTCGGTTCACCGACGAAACCGAGATCCAAGACGCTCTCGATATTCGAATCCGGATCCTTCTTGACGCGTGTCAATTTGCGCGCCGCGATCAGGCCGCCATCCTTGCCGGAAAGCCCGACCGCCTTGCCGCCGGAGGCGGTTATGGCGGCCACGATCCCCTTATTGATCCGGCCCGAAAGGACCATCTCGACAATTTCAACCGTCGCTTCGTCGGTGACCCGTAGCCCGTCGACGAACTCGCTCTCGATCGACAGCCGCTTCAGCACCGCCCCGATTTGCGGGCCGCCGCCATGCACCACGACCGGGTTTAGCCCGACCTGCTTCAGCAACACGATATCGCGCGCGAAGGCCTCGGACAGGGCGGCCTCGCCCATCGCATGGCCGCCATATTTGACGACGATCACCTTGCCTGCATGCTCCCGCATATAGGGCAGGGCTTCGGTCAAAATACCGGCCTTGGCCAGCCATTCCGCCCGCTGATCGTGCGTGTTGTCGCTCATCTCGAATTCCTCGTCCGAAAAGCGCGCGACTTTAGCTTAAAGGCCGGGGCATCGCCAGAGCGTGCAATGTCGCACGCAATTCGGGAACGCCGCGCCCTTTTCGCGCACTCGTGACGATAATTTCGGGCAGCGCCGCCGCCCGTTTTTTCATAACCGCACTCAGGTCCGACAGACACTTTTCGAGCGCCGCCTGCTTGGTCTTGTCCGCCTTGGTCAACACGACTTGATAGACGACCGCGGCTTTGTCCAACACGTCCATTATCTCCAGATCGTTGCGGGTCGCACCGCGCCGGCTGTCGAGCAGCAGGCAGATTCGCCGCAGCCCGACTCGGCCGCGAAGATAATCGCGCACCAACGCCGACCATTCATTGACGTCCTTCCTTGAAGCGCGCGCGTAGCCATAGCCGGGCAGGTCGACAAGCATCAGCCGTGTACCGAGGTCGAAGAAGTTGATCTGTTGCGTACGCCCGGGGGTATTACTGGTTCGGGCCAAGGTCTTTCGGCCGGTCAGCGCGTTAACCAGGCTCGACTTGCCAACGTTGGATCGGCCCGCGAAGGCAATTTCCGGCAGCTCGTCCGGCGGCAGGCCGGTCAGGTTCGCCGCCCCCAAGACGAAGTCGCATTGCTGCGCGAACAGGTGGCGGCCCGCTTCGATCTCTTCGGGCGTGAATTCCACCGTCAGGTTTTCTTACCTCCGGCCGATCCGCTTGCCGCCCCCGCGGCGGGTCCGCCGCCTATGGCAACACCCTGTCGCCGCATGATGACCCATTGCTGCGAGATCGACAGCACGTTGTTCCAGGCCCAGTAGATCACCAGACCGGCCGGGAAACTGCCCAGCAGGAACGTGAAGATGATCGGCATGAACATGAACACCTTGGCCTGAATCGGGTCGGTCGGTGTCGGATTGAGCTTCTGTTGCAGAAACATGGTGATGCCCATGATCAGCGGCCAAACACCAATATTGGCGACAGCGAGGCTTGCCGGCACCTCCCAGGAAATTAAGCCGAACCCTGTCAGAATGCCTAACGGATCTGCTGCAGAGAGATCGTGGATCCAGCCGTAGAATGGTGCGTGACGCATCTCGATATTGACGAACAGTACCTTGTAGAGGGCGAAGAAAACTGGGATCTGGACCAGGATCGGCAGGCAACCCGCCGCCGGGTTGGCGCCCTCCTTCTTGTACATCGCCATCATCTCCTGATTAAGGCGCTGCTTGTCTTCGCCGTACTTTTCCTTCAGCTCCACCATCTTTGGCTGCAGCAGTTTCATCTTGCTCATCGATTTATACGATTTGTTCGCGAGCGGGAAGAACACCAGCTTGATGCCGACGGTAAGCACGAGAATCGCCAGTCCGAAGTTGCCAAGGACTCCGTAAATCCATTCGAGTGCATAGAAAATCGGTTTGGTCAGAAAATAGAACCAGCCAAAATCAACCGCTTTGTCGAAGAGTGGAATACCCAGTTCTTCCTGATAACTGTCCAACAACCGCACTTCCTTGGCGCCCGCGAAGAGATGGGTCTGGTAGGTAACCGCCCCTCCCGCCGGGAGGTCTCTCGGTTGGGCCAGATAATCGGACTGGTAAAGGTCGAGCGGTCCCCGCTTGCCGGCAATGAACCGTGTCTTGATGGTTTCCTTTTGGTCGGGGATCAGCGCCGCCAGCCAGTATTTATCGGTAATACCAAGCCAACCGCCCTTCGTGGTGTATTCCTTCGTCTCGCCCTCCAGAACATCCTCGTAATCGACTTCCTCCAGGACTTCATTCAAAACGCCGATCAGACCTTCATGGAGAATATAGAAACCGAGGATTTTCGGGGTGCCGGTCCGGGATAGCAGGCCGTACGGAGTCAACGTCAGATTAGATCCGCCCTGGTTCTTCACCCGCTGCGTCAGCGAAATCATATAGTTTTCGTCGAGCGCGAATGTCTGTTCGAAAATCAAGCCCTCGCCATTATCCCAGGACAAGGTGACCGGCTTGCCCGGCGAGAGAACTGAACCGTTCGCGGCCCACAGCGTCTCGCCATTTGGCAGTTTCACGTCCTTGCCGATCCAGCCGAATTCCGCGTAGTAGGGGCGTTCCACCTGGGTCGGGTGAAGCAGGATGATATTGTCGCTTTCCGAGTCGAGCTCTTCGCGATAGTCCCGCAAGACGATGTCGTCCACCCGGCCGCCGATCAGCGAGATCGAGCCGTCGATCCTGTCGGACCGAATCTTGACCCGGGGCGCTTTAGCGATTGCCGCCTCGCGCGTTTCCGCGGATGTCTTCCCGGCCGACAATCCGGCGGCCCCAAGATTGGGCCCCAGGCCGGTCGATGCGCCGCCTGCTACGGACGGCCGCGTGCTCTCAACGCCACCCGGCATAGCCGGCGAGCCGCCCACTGCCTGCTGCTGCGCTTCTTCTTCCAGTCGTTGCTGCTCCAACGCCGCCTGCTGTTTATCGATGCGCGGGCCTTCGATGAAATACTGCCACCCGAACAAGATGACGATGGAAATGACGATGGCGACCATCACGTTCTTTTGTTCGATCATACGCCTGGTTCCATTCCTTCGGTCACCGCCGTCTTTTCATGCGCGTGCCGTCCGCAGCACGTCTCCGGTAC
>Ga0315338_1003380_pt1 | contig 14008 bp, 14 predicted proteins | sample ASW8metaG_FD_204518 | JGI IMG/M metagenome (GOLD analysis project Ga0315338, IMG submission 204518) | Ammonia-oxidizing marine archaeal communities from Monterey Bay, California, United States - ASW #8 | ecosystem: Environmental > Aquatic > Marine > Coastal | place: USA: California | collected... | reverse complement strand
TGGACGAAATCGATAAGCTGGGAACGGCGATCGAGGAGACCAAAAAGATTTTCCGACGCCGTTAACTACAAAACATTTTCTCGAAACAGCAAACAAACCACCCCGCAAGAAACAACCATGCCATCCCTGCAAGTTACGGTACCCCACCAAATCGACAAAGAGGATGCTATAGAAAGATTGCAGCGTTATTTTGAGGGGAAAAAACATCTCTATGGAGACCATATCAAAGATCTCAAAGAAACCTGGGATGGTCCTGCACTCCATTTTTCCTTCACTGCCAAAGGGTTCAAAACCAAGGGAATTCTTACGGTAGAGGAAACACAAGTCGTCCTCGACGGTACACTTCCATTCGCCGCAATGATGTTCCGCGGCCGCATTGAAAAGGACATCCGTACCGCGATCAGTGAGGCACTGGGATAGCATGACTGCTACTCGGTCAGGGCGCATCGGGAAAGATTTCAATCAGGCCGTCCTCTTGCCGAAAGTTGAGTCGGGCCGGCTCAAGAATCGATTTAAGCAAGGACCGGAGCGGCACTTCCTGAACGTCTACTGAAATAACCTGATCGAGATCGATGCTCTTTGCCGTAATCGCCTCGGAGTCCAACTGCAACTTGAAACCAATCTGCCGAGAGAGACCCGAAAGTACGGCCCGCAGAGGAGCCTCCACCCTGAGCGAATAGACTTGGCTCCCGGCAGGTGAAGGCCTCGCTTTCTTTTTGGCAGGCGAGGGCTGTTGTCGCAACTCTCCCGAGAGCAACGCCGCTGCCAGTTCGTGATCCTCAATACGGCCCCGCAGGCGAATCTGGGTACCGGAGCCCTGCAGTTGAGCTTCCGGAATTTTCTCCGTCAGTTGCCGGACTCTGCGGCTGAGTTGATTCGCCTCTACCGAATAGATCCGCTCAATCGTCGGCCGTGAAGGAATGGGGACGAGACGGAGCTTTTTGCCTCCATCAAGGAGTTCAAATGTCGTGTGGAAGCCGGCGCCCAACAATGTAAGCTGCGTAGCCGCATCGAGTGGAGGCAGTTCCCCGGCGGCCCACAGATCGTGGGGAAGGGCTTGGGGATTGACGATTTGTATGCGGTATCTCTGCGCAAGATCAGAGAAAAGATCTTGGGGTGTGCTCAACGCATCCCATCGCAGGGCCGATGGCTTCGAAAGTCGCTTTTGGGCGTCGCGGGACAGACGGCGCAGACCCTCCTTCCGGGTTGCAAGGACCGTCCGCAACTGCCGCACGTCTTCCAGCGGACCAAAATAGACAACCGGCCCCAACGGCGTTACTCCAATGTCAAGTTGCCCGGCCAGATCATCAAACAGTTCGCGTAGCGACACATCTCTCGCCATCAGGTCGACATCCTGTTCTGCGTCGAGACGGCGATCAAGCATGATTGCCACGTGGTACTCTCTCGCAAGACTGAGGAGCGTCTCGCGCAAGGATCTTCCCCGAATGGTGACCGCAACGGGCTGTGCAAGTCTCCGCTCGAACCGGTCATTGGCAACTCGTTTTTCGGCCTGCTCTGCTGCGGGAGCGGTGAGAAGACAGACCGTGGTCGCAAGAGAGAAAAAAAACAGCCGAAACATCCCATCCCCCGATCTGACCAAAGCGCCGCGGAGCCGTACATCGGCAACAACCACTCCTATACCGCTGCATTCATTGCCATTTTGACATACCGGCCTTGTCAACTCCATCTCGAAAACGAACGACGGGCGACTTTTTTTACCCGGCCGTTTTTTATGCAATTACACTGGGAGATTTGGGGGGGTCCGCCTCCGCACAGCAGTACTGCCGGGACCTTTTTTAAATTGCCGGCTAAGCCAATCTGGAATCGACCGATGCAAGAACGAAGAATTCGGAAAGAACCACAAAGTGCCCCTCTGATCCTGTCGTTCTACAAAGACTACCTCAAGCATCGCACGCTTCAAGTCTATGCAACCCGGGTAGAGAGCCATTACGCGCCGGCGACACTCGAGCGGATGGCAAAGACCGGGGACTGTCCGTGTCGCCGCGCGGCCATCCTCGCTCTCGGCTTGCTGGGCGATTACGAATCCAATCCGATCATGGGTGTTGCACTGCTGGACGCAGACCGCGGTGTACGCCGCGCTGCGGAAAAAGGGATCCAACAGGTATGGCAACGCATGGGCAGTCAAAAACAAAGGACGGTTTTGAGAACGATCATTCATCTCAATCAACAGGGGCATTACATGGATGCCCTCTCATTGGCCTCCGAATTGATCGAACAGGCACCCTGGTTTGCCGAAGCCTGGAATCAACGTGCTCGCGCCAATTATGAGCGCAAATTTTTCACTGATTCCATTCGCGACTGCTGCCGAACCTTGGAACTCAATCCCTTTCAGTTCGAGAGTGCCGTCCGAATGGGCCACTCTCACGTAGAACTTGATGACCTTATTTCGGCACTCGACTGTTTCCACAAAGCTTTAAAAATATATGCCGATCTAGAAGGGGTCCGTGCCAAGGTTATCTACTTGCAGAAATCACTCGGCGACTGACGCCGAATTTCACAGCGGCGAAAAAGCGCCTGCCGATTTGGGCCACCCTTTTTGTCATGTGCCCCAACAACCTTGCTTGAACCGGGAAAACCATCCCGTTAAAATCTGGCGAGAGATCCTGAACGCTTTGAACCAGCTAACGGAAACATACTGTCATGTCGGAGGTCATCCTTGCGCTCGATCAGGGCACCACATCTAGCCGTGCCATCGTTTTTGACCGCGATGGGCAGCCCCTTTCCATGTCCCAGCAGGAGTTTGCACAGCACATGCCCTCGCCTGGCTATGTGGAACATGACGGGGAAGAAATCTGGGCAACGCAGTTGCAGGTAGCACAACAAGCCCTCGCAAAGGCGAACATTCCTGCCTCCCTCGTAGCAGCCATCGGGATTACAAACCAGCGAGAAACCACCATCCTCTGGGACCGTGAAACCGGCCGGCCGATCGCCAATGCGATCGTCTGGCAGAGCCGCGCCAGCGAAACAATCTGCCAACGGCTCAAGGCAGACGGCCTCGAATCCTTATTTCAGGAAAAAACAGGGTTGCTGCTCGACCCCTATTTTTCCGGAACGAAAATCCGTTATCTTCTCGATCGCGATTCGGGACTTCAGGCCCGGGCGGAGCGTGGAGACATTCTCTTCGGGACCATCGACTCCTTTCTTATCTGGAGGCTCACGGGGGGCAAAATACATGCAACCGACATCAGCAATGCCAGTCGGACCTTGCTCTTTAACATCCATACTCGAGTGTGGGATGATGAGTTGCTCACACTCCTGAACATTCCCCATGCCATGTTGCCCGAGGTTCGATCTTCAAGTGAAGTGTATGGCGAAACCTCGAGCGAGTTGTTTGGTGCTGCCATTCCGATTTCCGGGGCAGCGGGAGACCAACAGGCAGCTACCTTCGGGCAGGCATGTTTTGAGCCAGGCAATGTAAAGAACACCTATGGAACCGGTTGCTTCATGCTGATGAACACCGGATCGGAAGCAAAGCGGTCGAAAAATAATTTGCTGACCACCATTGGCTGGCAAATCGGTTCGGAAATCACATATTGCCTGGAAGGCTCAGTCTTTATTGGGGGAGCCGTCGTGCAGTGGTTGCGGGATGGGCTGGGCATCATCAAATCATCGTCGGAGGTGGAGTCGCTCGCAGCGAGCGTCCCCGATTCGGGTGGCATTTCGTTGGTACCTGCCTTTGTAGGGCTCGGTGCTCCCTACTGGGACCCCTATGCAAGGGGCACCATTCTGGGCATCACCCGGGGCACAACAGCGGGCCATATTGCGCGGGCCGCACTCGAATCGATGGCACTCCAGTCACGCGATCTACTCGAAGCGATGGAAAAAGATGCTGGTGAGACACTTGCTGATTTGAAAGTCGATGGTGGCGCATCGGCAAACAACCAACTGATGCAATTTCAAGCCGATATCCTGGCCGTTCGGATTCGGCGACCCGCGGTCGCTGAGACAACCGCACTCGGTGCGGCTTTTCTAGCCGGCCTTGCCGTTGGCTACTGGCAGGACCTCGATGCGGTTGCAAATTGCTGGAAGCTCCAACGGGAATTTGAACCGAAAATGTCGGCAGAGGAGCGGGATGCTCATTACAGCCGGTGGCATCTCGCCGTCGAGCGGTCCCGAGGATGGGCACTCACTGGCGAAGAGTAATTCTGCTTTTCACCCGATAAACACGCCCCCGGTTTATTGCACCTTCCCGATGAATCGTGAAGGTGATGGCGTCTGAAAATGCGGCACCCCAAGAGAGTCTTTACTGGGTCCAAGTAGGTGAAAGGTCACCTTCGAGGCGCGGTTGCTGCTTCGGCCTTCAAGATAGCCTCGCTATATTTTGTCGGATTCCGATAAAAGCGAGTAAGCGTGTCCTCACTCGAGAAGAGGTAAATACGGTGATTATAAAAAACACCATGTTGCCTCTTTCCTGGAACGAGCTGGCGCGTTTCATACGCCAGAACCGGATCGTCGCCGGAAAGTACCGGACTGTAGAAATCGGGATTCGACATAAAACGCCGTTGCTGTTGTTCACCGGAAAACAGATGCAAGCGCCCGCGGTGAAAAGCGCCCCATCGTCGATCGCCTGCCACCCACTGCTCATTTTCAACCAGTTGCACCACACACATGCTCTCAAGCACCGGTTCGGTTGAGGGTGTCGGTGGTGGAATCGGTGTCCGAGCGTGGAGGGGGGCCTGAGGTCGGACTGGCTGTGGCCGATATTGGTTCGGCAATGCTCCTCGTGCTGCATCCGTTGGCGGTGTCGGTGGGACAACAGTCGCTGAGACATTTTTCGGCTGGTACATCGCCTGATTGAGCCCATACATGCCGGCGGCCGGAACCACGGTTGGATTTTCGACCATGCTCGGAGCCGGAGCGGTGATGTTCGGTGGCACCGATTGCTCAAAGGCATAGACCGGGGGTGTGCTATTGGCGGCAGCATTGGCATTAGGTCCTGGATTTGTTTCGCCGTAACGCGGCCCGAGATCCACACCCGCTGTGGGCGAGCGTGACCCTGCTCTGTGCGATAGCGATGCTGCTCTTTGCGGTGCCCTGGCAGGGTCTATTGCCGGTTTCGCCTTGGCAGCGAACCGTGTCAATCCCGCAAGGTATGTGGTGGCTTCTAGCGGACATCGCTGTACCGATAGTACGCTACCATCTGGTTCCATGATTAGATCTGTTGGCAGCAGCCGAATCTGGTAATGCCGAAGCAACGAGGCATTGCTTGCAGCATCTATCTTTACAGGGATAAAGGTAGCAGAAATTTTTTCAGCGACTTCTGAGCGACTATACACCTGCGATTCAAGGCGGCGACAGGGTGGACAACTCGTGGACCAAAAGTGCACCAGTACGCGTTTTCCCGTTTGTGCCGCCAAGCGACGCCCCTGTTCGATATCGGTCTGCCATTGAATTTCTTCACCACCCGAGCGGCTTGCTAGCAGCAGGGCGGCTATGGCGATACCGCAAATCGTTTGAGACCTCATTTGAAATATCCAGGGGATGTATGTAGCGATCACGGAAGGCTTAGAGAACGTTATCGGCAAGCCGACGAGGTAAAATGGTGTAAAATTAACGATTATCGCAAGAATTCCGATTTTTGGGCTTGGCAGGATAGCACGGGCCACAAAGCCCCTATTCCAACCATGCCTCCAAAAAAAATGGGCCACAATTGCCCTCGCCTGTGGGGCTCCAAAACAGACGAATTGAGCACTTCCGAGCCAGTTTAGGCGCGGATTTTCCGCAGACTCTGGCGCACTCATGGCTTGACATAGCTCAAAAGGTTCTTATGATTGGCATACAGAGTTGAATTACTGCTAGAATAGGTTAGGCAGTCGCGCTTCGGTCCACGATATTCTGTGGGGCCATTTCGAACACTCGATATCTGCATCGAATCGATTTGCTTTGGCAGTTCCAAGCGCATCATCGCCTGATCTTCTCATTGGTTTCTGAGTCGCCCATTATTGACTTCAGGGATGTTGATTACGCCCAGCGAGGGCGTTGATATTGTTATTCTGGTGGCTTTCCAATCGGCTCCATATGAGCTGAATTTGGGGCAATTTCGGGCCTGTGGCCCGCGAAAAATCATTCCGGATCGGCGGTCTGGCAACGACCAAATTGTCGATTTGGTGAAGGGGACCGAGCAGAGGTTACCCACAAGACCGAATTCTAGAGTTGTCGGCGTGACGACCCTGATTTCTGGATAGGGTTTTAGGAAATCGAACCCACAAATGTTTAGGACCGTCCCTGGTATTTGAGCCCCGTCGGGCTCGAGGCAGGCGGTATCAGTCGCAAGGTACGTTATGGCAAAAAAGTATGGTGGTGGTGGTGGTGGTGGTGGTAAAGGCCGTTCACGCGGAGATCGATCCCGTGGGGGTCGACGCCGTGGGAATCGAGTAGGCGGGGGCAAACGTCCCGGCGGCAATCATGAAACCCAAGAAAATGGCGAACCGCTGCCAGATGAGCCAGGTGGTGGCGTGCTCGAAATGCACCCGAATGGCTATGGTTTCCTGCGAAACCCAGACAACAACTACCAACGGGAACGAAGCGATCCGTTTGTCCCCGGCACAATGATCGATAAATTCAATCTCCGCGAGGGTGTTCTTGTACGTGGCATTGTGCAGCATGGCCGCGGCAAACAGGGACCACGCATCAAAGAAATTGAAACTGTTAATGGGATCGACCCGGAAGCGTATTCCCAAACCAACATTTTTGATCAGCTCACGCCGATCAACCCGGAATCTTGGCTGCCACTGGAGACAGGCCCGGAACCTTTGACGACCCGCGTTATGGATCTGCTCACTCCGTTGGGCAGAGGGCAGAGGGCCTTGATTGTAGCGCCGCCGCGGAGCGGAAAAACAATCATGCTCCAGCATATCTCACAGGCCATCACAGCCAACCACCCCGATGTCACGCTGGTGGTCTTGTTGGTGGACGAGCGTCCTGAGGAAGTGACCGATATGAAACGGGCGGTTAAGGGCGAGGTTGTGGCCAGCAGTCTGGACCGCGACGTGGAAAGCCATGTCCGCCTCTCCCAGCTGGTCGTAGAACGCTGTAAACGACTTGCCGAAGAGGGCAAAGATGTCTTCCTGCTCATGGACTCGATAACCCGCATGGCCAGGGCTTTTAACAAATGGGTCGGCAATACCGGTCGGACAATGAGTGGTGGTGTCGACATCAAAGCGCTCGATATTCCCAAAAAGCTTTTCGCCACGGCCCGCGTTTTTGAGGAAGGTGGTTCGCTGACCATTGTGGCAACCGCATTGATCGACACGGGCAGCCGGATGGATGAGCTTATTTTCCAGGAGTTCAAGGGAACGGGCAACATGGAATTGGTCCTCGACCGCAAGCTTGCCGATCGACGCGTCTGGCCTGCGATCGACATCAGCCAGAGTGGAACGCGGCGTGAGGAAAAACTGCTCGATGCCGAGACACTGCACGCGATCACCATGCTCAGGCGGACTCTTTCAACCATGGACCACGTAGACGCCATGGAACAGCTCACGCAAAAACTGGGTAAATTCAAAACCAATGCAGAGTTTATTGAGTTGATCAGCGGCGCGAAGGTCATGGACTGAGTCGTGTACCCGGCTGCCGATGTTCTTCTCCGCGTTGCTCCTGCATTCCCCGGGCAGCGGTCCATTCTTTGTTAGCGCGTCTTTGTTGGCGCGATTCTCCGGCCACTCTCCCATGACAGCAGGGTGCTGTGTTAGAATCGCAACAGCGTCGCGCGCGACACCGGGAGGGTAAGCGAATTGGCTAGCGGCCTCACTGGAAATGAGGTGCCGGGCAACCGGTTGCGGGTTCGAATCCCGTGCCCTCCGCTTGTTTTTCACCGGAAATAGGAAGATATGCGTTTGGTGTTTGCCCCCCCGCATGGCGAGAATCACCTAGGGGTACACTCAAAGGTACACTTTCGGCCACCCCCGCGATCTGGTCGAGCTTCGCAGAAATATCATCCGGCTTCATCTTGGCATAGTATTCGACTGTCGTGTCGATGCTGCTATGTCGCATCAATTCCTTGAGAAGGAATACCGAGATCCCCCTCATTGCCCACCGTGTGCCAAAGGCCCGACGGAGATCGTGGGCGGTCACATGCTTCCCGGTCCTGTGATTTGTCACTACGCCAGAAGCCTTCCCAATCGCCGATATTATCCTGATGGCCCGTTTCTCTGACATGTTTACGCCCTCGGGACTACCACTCCGCGACAAATCAAAGACTAGCCCGTGCCGCTCATCTTGTGGCGTCTGAAGAAAGAATTTCCTGGCTTCCGGTGCTATAGGACATAGTTGGTCCTTTCCGTTCTTCTGGGCTTCTCCCAGGATGCAAAAGGACGGATAAAGCCCGGACATATCTATGTAAATATCTGTGTCCAAATCCCAACTCAACTTGAGGCCCTCGCTAATCCTTAAGCCGGATAGCCACAAGCCCACTAAAAACCGCTTCCATCTTTCAGCGTCCTTTGGCCGCACCTTCGGAACCGCTTCCAGCATCCGACCGAACTCCTCATTAGTTGGCGGATTGCTGCGCATCCTGGTTCCCTTCGCCATCGGGAGCATCTCAAAACATGGAACCTCTGAGATATATTTTTGCCGCTTTGCCCAGCCCAACATCGCCTTGATTCGCCGAAGGTGGGTGTTCACCGTAGGTGCACGGTACTTCTCAGACAGTGCCTTGCTGAATTTTGAAATCACTGCACTATCGAGCATCCGTGGATTGCTGGGGCCGATGATACGCTCCAAATGATTCAGGCTTGTATGCACGTGCCGCTGGGTGCTTTCGCGGAGGTGTTCCTCCATGTATTCCGTTGCATAGAGTTCACGAAATTCATCCCAACTGATTCGGCCTGTGGGCTTGTAGGTACCAGTTCTTAGTTCCTGCTCCCACGCTCCGGCAATCTTTAACGCTTCTTTTTTTCGCTGGGTTCCCGTGGATCGGGTTTCCCGCTTACTGGTTCCGGGAACACGAAAATACATCGACCAGAATTTTTTATCTAGGCGCTTTGTGATACACACTTTGATAGACTGAGAATCAGTCATGATTGAATCCTCTTATGCAGGGTTCGATTGTGGCTAGGATCGGTCGGGAGCTTTCACCTCCTGGCCGATCCGTTTCTTTTAACAGGCAACAATGCGCCTGTCTACAGTATCAGCAAAATCGGCGGTGGTGCAGCCGTTTCATTCAGGGATAATGGGTGGTGTCTAATTCAAAAGGGGGTGCGGCATGAACAGTAAGCGGAAGGTAGTAATGTGGTTGTTTATCGTGGCAAGTATTGTGTGTTTGATGATTCCATTCGTTATTCCATTTGCTGGATCTGGAATAACGAATGATGTAGTAACTTTTTGGATAGTCGGATACATCATCATATTCCTAATCACGAGTGGTCTTTGGCTTTCTTTTGGTGATAAGAGACAAAAATAAAGTTTTTGGTCTACGGCGCGGGTTCGCCATGGGATTATCTGTTCGACGGCCAAAAAGGACCCGCTACCCCTAGTGCCTAGCCCCGCCGTTGACCGCACCACGCACCATACAGGCGACTGCATCAAATTTCCGCATCGCGCCATCATGGTCAGCCAGGGTTCGATCTCTTGCTTGGTATCGCTCAAACATTTATTCAGCCACCAGTTCGTCGATCTTGTCACCAAAGGCAGCGGCAAAGCAGCTTGAACTTCTCTAGCTCTGGTGCGACCGTTGGGTCCTGGTTAATGTCGGGAATCGTCAACTCCCTTGCCATGTCCCATTTCCTCCTAAAGAATTATTGTTACTCGAAATTATGGATATTCTTTGGCGTTCTTTGGGGCAGTCCTCAAAGGGCTCCAAAGAACACCCCGTATCTGTGTGTAGGGCATCCTTTGGTAGTCGCCATAACCATTTGCCCTGGAAATTCTCTTTGACATGCTCACCACCAAGGGCTTTCAGGGCAGCCCGCAAGCTCTTTTTGCTGTAGCCTGCCGACTTGCCCCGCTCGTATATGTCACAGGCGTAGGCGTGACCGTGTTGCAGCTCATCCTTGAGAAAATCGCAGGCATCTCTGACGGCAGGCGACAGCTCTTTTGTATTACGAGCAAAACATTCCTCTGCTGTTTGCAGCATTGGCTCTGGTTCCCATACAATTCGGGGATGGTCGTCGCCTTCATCCGACACCAAACGGCCTGCCAGCCCGCCGATATCGGCCGCTAGATTGTTCTTAAGCGACACCATCAGGAAGCGTGATTGGTCCTCCCGGTCGCGGGCAAATCCCCAGGTGGCGCGTGCTTGACCCGCTATAGCCGTCGATCCCATCACACGCTGTAGAGGTGACTTGTTGTTGTCCTTTCCAAGATGCTCGATGCCCAGGATTGCAGCACCGGTTTCCATCGCCCATTGAATCATGGGCCGCATACTTCGCTTTACTTCACCGTGGGAATTCAAATCACCACCAATAAAATGAGAAAGCGTGTCCACAATCAACAGGTCTAAGTCGAGGCTGCGGATTGCCTCGATGCCGTCCCGGTTCAGCGCGAGTCCATGTACATCTTTGGGGCGGTCCTCATAAGCACCACCATCAATGATCTCGATTAGCTCTAGATTCGCACCCATCGCTTCCAAGCGTGGCCGGATGGTATCGGCCGGATCATCTTCAGCGGCGAGAATTCCAATTCGTCCCGGTTTGCAAGGCCTGGTTCCATCGGGCCATTCGATACCCCGACTGAGGGTTGCCGCGACACCCAAGGCACACATGCTCTTACCGATTCCCGGCTCACCCGCAAACAGTGTCAGCTTTCCTCTGGGGATTCGTTGCGGCCATAGCCATGAAATTCGCTCCGTCTTGATGTCGGCCAAGCAGCGGGTGACAACTTTGAATTGCGGCTCACTCATGTCGATGCCCAATCACAATGGAGTGGCACATCTTTTCCGCCAGTTCCCGGGCGGCGGGATCGTCGCGCAGGTGCTGGGGGATTCGAAGAAACAGCTCTGCCGCATCCCAGCCCTGATTACCGGATCCGATTGGGGAATCCTGATGGCTCCAAGGGGAGCCAGACAGCCCCATCGCGGACCCCAAATGTTTGATGATGGCGGCAAGTTGCGCAATTTTTGAGAAATTGTTTTGATCTGATAAACTCATTGTTTCTATCCTTCTAGCAGCGGTTATGCTTGACCGGCAGCCGCTGTTTTTTTGCGCACCTGCCACTGGCAAACACGCAAGAGACAGTTACTTTCTTATTTCTTGGCGTCAAAATAGGCGATGGCATCCGCGCCTTTGATGTAAACACGTCTCCCGATCTTGGCGGTGGTTAATCCCTGTCGGCGTGCCTGTCGTAGTGCGAATTCACCCAGTTGCAAACGCTTGGAAAACTCGGGTAGCGTGTAGAGTTCGTCTGAGCGAATCAGCCCCAGGCATTCCACCGGTGTCTTTCCTTTTGCCATGCTTCATATCTCCTCAAGTAAAAGTGACTTCAATTCACTTGTCAAAGTAGAACATTACATAGCTGTGATTCAGCAACTTCTTGTGTAATGAGCAAAAATATTTGTCGCACCAGAAAACAGCGTGGGGGCAGGCTTTTAGATACCCTGAGAAAATCCAGGAGACAGAATAGAGATGCAAGATTACGCAAACCACAGATTTTCGAGATGCTTGCGTAATTTGTTAGCGAGGAGAGGCTTTTCAATCTTCCTTTTTGGTAGCTTCCCTCATGCGACATTTATCGACAGATACGTTGTCGACTGTGGCTTTTCCATACCCATCATTCCTGAGTATTTCAGCAATCTCCGTACGGGATTCGATGCCCTCGTTTAAAAGTTGCTGTATACGTTTCCTGCGTTCCCTCGCCAACTTGATGTCAGCCCGTTCTTGCTTTTTGGTTCTTAGCTCTGGGCCGGGTTTTCCTGGGGTGTCGGCTTTTTTTCCCAGCTTGACTCTTATTGGGAGCGAATGCCGGATAAGATCGAGAATATCGTCGCTCAGGATCCAAACGAACGCGCCGATTTGGCAAGTCGGCAAGCCGGCCATTACCAATTTTCGATAGGTCCGGTCCGAGATCCCGAGCCGCCGGATCAACTGGGATTTATGATATGCGACGCCGACCTCGATCCGTCCGAAAATCGGGTCGTCTCCGCGATCAGGTTTGTCGTTCGCCGTTGCCATTTTTACCCTCCGCCGTACCTGGCGGCCTCGCAAGTCGCGCGGGTTCCGGTTAAGTGGCCGCGCGGTCGTCGTGTTTTCCTCCTAGTTTCAAGGTTAGTTGCCGCCGCCCGCGGATCAAATTTGTTTTTGATTGTTGCGGCGCCTAGTTCCGCCTGGTTGCCGCCCAGTTGCCGCCCAGTTACCGCCCAGTTGCCGGGTCAATTTTTTTTTTGGCCGATATTCATTCCCCATTATCTAAGAATGGAAACGCCAAACCATTAGCGGTTTTCTAAGGTCTGGCACGCCCTGTTTTCTGCCCGTATGCTGGAAGGGTCAAAAACCCAGAGGGCAGAGCAATGAATACTCGCTACATCAGACTCTTGCCAGTATTGTTTCTGTTCACATTGGTTGGGTGTGGTAAGTCATCTGAGCAAAAAACAGCAACGGTAGGGCCTACAGTTATTGAATGGGAGACACTAAATGAAGAAGTAAAAAATTTATACAAAAAGGGTGACTATGACCGTGCGGTAGTCATCGCTAAGAAAGCCCTTGACATTGCCGAAGAAAATTCGGGCTCTAGCCATCTCCATGTAGCAACCAGCCTCAACAACCTGGCCGCGATCTATCAGGCCCAAGGCAAGTATGCCAAGGTAGAGCCGCTCCTCAAGCGGGCACTGGTGATTAATGAAAAGGCCCTCGGCCCCGAGCATCCCGGTGTAGCAACCAGCCTCAACAACCTGGCCTTGCTTTATCACATCCAGGGCAAGTATGCCAAGGTAGAGCCGCTCTACAAGCGGGCTCTTGCAATTAATGATGAGGCCCTTGGCCCCGGTCATCCGCAGGTTGCAACCAGCCTCAACAACTTGGCCGCGCTTTACAACGCCCAGGGCAAGTACAACGAAGCAGAGCCGCTCTATAAGCGGGCACTGGCGATTGATGATCAGGCCCTTGGGCCGGATCATCCCAGTGTGGCTACGGGTCTCAACAACCTGGGCCTGCTCTACCGCGCAACAGACCGCCAAGCAGAAGCAGAGAAACTAGAAAAGCGGGCAGCGGCAATTGAGGCGAAGCCGCGTTAAAACTCTCGCCGATACGGGGCCTATTTCGCGTTCGCCTCCCCGCCTGCGGCTGCTCATCGACCCTCTTCATTGCTGCATTTCTCTGGTGTCTAATGGTGGCATCACTCACTGAGGGCAATTCTATCTTTGAGGGCAGTTCAATGAATAGTCGCTACAGCAGACTCTTGTTGGCTTTGTTGCTGATGATTCTCTTTGTGCCGCCGGTAGGTGCGGATGAGCCGCCAAAGGATGGGCCGCACGTTGAGTACTATGAGAATGGAAAGAAGAAGTCAGAAGTCCCTTACAAGAACGGCAAGCAAGATGGCCTTTGGACTGTGTGGTATGAAAACGGCCAGAAGCGGTGGGAGGGTCATTACAAAAACGGCGAGAAAGATGGCCTTGCGACTGAGTGGCATAACAACGGCAAAAAAAAGTGGGAGGGCAATTACAAAGGCGGCAAGCGAGATGGCCTTGAGACTGAGTGGTATAACAACGGCAAAAAAAAGTGGGAGGGCTTTATCAAAAACGGCGAGCAAGATGGCCTAGCGACTATGTGGCACGAAAACGGCCAGAAGTATTGGGAGCACCATTACAAGAACGACAAGAAAGATGGCCTTTGGATTCAGTGGCGTGAAAACGGCAAGAAGTCGTCAGAGATCCATCACAAGGACGGCAAGTGGAATGGCCGTCAGACTGATTGGTATGACAACGGCAAAAAAAAGTGGGAGGGCAATTACAAAGGCGGCAAGCGAGATGGCCTTGCGACTCGGTGGTATGAAAACGGCCAGAAACGGTCAGAGGGCTATTTCAAGGACGACGAGCAAGACGGCCTTCATACTATGTGGC
>Ga0315338_1003379_pt1 | contig 14011 bp, 7 predicted proteins | sample ASW8metaG_FD_204518 | JGI IMG/M metagenome (GOLD analysis project Ga0315338, IMG submission 204518) | Ammonia-oxidizing marine archaeal communities from Monterey Bay, California, United States - ASW #8 | ecosystem: Environmental > Aquatic > Marine > Coastal | place: USA: California | collected... | reverse complement strand
AACGAATTGGCCAAATAGCGGCCGAAAAAGAAATATCCGAAGCAGTTGTAGCCATACCATTTGTGCAAAGAAAAGGAAAGAGAAAGTTCTTCCCGGTTTTGAAAACACAGGTAAAATATGTGTTGGGCATGGCGAATAAAGGCGAGGTCACACTATTGGAGAAAAATGGGAAGCTCCCGGGAGATTCCATAACAGACATGGTGAATGTGTTAAAGAACTATGTGCTTCCCCCTCAACTAGATTTCATAACCAATCGTAAAATCAATCCTTATGTAGCCTATGTATTTGAATTCACTCACAAATTAGACCGAGACGATCTGGCTGATATTTGGCAAAATTTGATGCCCAAGATCGCAACAACTGCCGAAGAGCAAGAGGTAACCATCTCTCACTCTATGACAAAGAATGAGTTCTTTGCGGGAAAACCAATTCCCCCTACTACTCAATGGATGGTCTTTAAAATTAAGAAACGCGCTGCTTATAACTATTTTGCGGCAACCGCTGATTCGACAGACGATGATCGTTTTGCGTTCCAATTTGAAATTGGCGGAGAAAAGAAAACACCTGACTATAGCTATAATTGGCCTTATGATTACTTCTCTCTCGTGGAATTGGCGAATATTGAAGCCGCGGCAGAATTTAAGATGGACGTCAAGAAGCAGAAGAAAGCAAAAAAAGCCGCACCTACGCCAGGACCAGGAGGCCCAGCTACACCCGAGCCCATTCCACCCCAACCAGGACCACAGGGACAGCCGGCCGCACCACCACCGTCCCCGATGCCACCGTCCGACGGATCCGGTTATTAATTTAATGTTGCAACAAAAGTTATAAAGATAGATAATTATTGAGAGAAAATGAAATTTTTTGACCCAAAAGAAGAAGTATTAGACCTTCAATTAACACCCTATGGAAAGAGGCTCCTCGCCAAGGGGAAAATGAAGCCCCTATACTATGCATTTTTTGATGATGATGTATTATATGATGGAAAGCTCGGTGGCGTCATCGAAGATCAAAGCAGCGCACAAAATAGAATAAAGAATGCTACGCCCCGCTTGAAGGTACAGACGGTATACGACGGAGTTAATACTTACGCCAAGACCCTCAGTTCCCAACTTGACGATCCTTATCAACATCAAACTTTAAAGGAGAGCGAACATATTATGGGACTCCCCCTGGGAGAATCCTCTCTATCGGGCAACGTGGCGCCTTCCTGGAATATCCGACTGTATCATAACGAATTTACCGGTTCTAGTTTTTTGCAGGGGATCTCAGTCCCTTATCTGACAAGTTCAGGAGGAACCCTCCGAATCCCACAGATGGAAATTGCAATAGAACCCGAGACTTACGTGAGCGTCACTCCCCTTGTTACTCCTAAGATTAATGCCCTTAACAACCAATATAAGGACAATAGTTATCCGGAGATGGCCGAGGACATCGGCCCATGGTCAGATGCGGTACATGAAACAATGGCTAAATATTCTGAAGGAGTAGAAGAAATAAATGAGGCTGTATTCTTAGACTTTGACGGAGGACCCTACGATGATGAGTCGGTCGTGCTTGTCAAACATGATGGGGCCTTTATCGACCTCCAAGAGCATAACGTTGATTATTTAAGAGAAAATTTTGATATTGAAGTCTATATGATGGAAGAGGTGAGAAAAGCTGATGGCACTCTTTTAAAAGAAACTAGCCAACAATTATATTTTGCACCTGACGACGCAGAAGACCTTACACCAGAGATGATAGAATATTGGATTGATATTCACGTTGATAGAGAAATTCCCGACCGAGCTTATTGCTTGCTAGAAGTTCCGCGCACGAAGAAGCAGGTGCCCTTGGATTATCTTTTGGGATGTCCGGATATTGTCCCTAGAGATAACGTGCCAATGCGAAATTTCTATGCGGACTCTCCTGAGGATGAGGATATCTGCTAATGCCTAATAATATATCTAAAGATAAAATTGTTAATATTACCCGCCCTCGCATAACCATCCGAGAGGAAGAAGAGAACTTGTTGGTGGGCTTGGATTTTTTGGTAGATATGCCCATTCCTAAAAGGCTCCATGGAGATGTTACTGCGGGCTGGATGTTTAATAAATTCTTCAAAAATACATTTACTATTTTCGTTTTTATGATTGACGGCAAATTTGAATTTGATCGTCTTAAGGAACGAGATGTCCACCGCGCAGCCAAGATTCTATATGACAATCGTCAAAAAATCAACCATCAAGTGTTGATATCTCCCAATCTAACAAAGCAGGAGATATTATCTTTAGAAGTTTTTAACGACACAAACCAAAATCAAATTTATAAAATCCCTTTTGCAGTCCAAAATTATTTTACCATCGACAAAAAGAAGAATCTGTCAGCAGCATTTTATATGGTGCCTGTCGTCAATTCGGAAAATGGCACCCCTCAAATAGGAAATGCTGTAACAAAATTTATATATGAAAATGGAAGGCTCGTTAAAAATGTAAAAACATACGACGTCAGCGAGACCAACCCCCCTTCAGTCAGCTATAGAGATAAACATATGCATTATTACTATATTGATGAGAATGGCAACGGAGGGACAGTCGGTCTGTATACAAAGACAAGACCGGCTTCGGATTTTGCAAACAAATCGGTTCATGTACATAAAATTATAAATGGAGTGGTCCAACATGCTTATAGCCACGGCCCTTCAAGAGCTTATCACACACACAAGGCTCTAGATTTGAGTAAAAAAACTAAAGTTAACGAGGATGTTATTGATTTAAGAAATATAAATAAATCTATAGAACAGGAGAGTTTGACCGCACAGAGGCCAGAAGGGGAACGAAAGGTGAATACGGCCGTTGGCTCAATGCCAAAAAATATAACTAAAACGGCGCGAAAATTAGAGCCGCAACGGAACAAAACCGACAAAGGAGTATTCTCGGAATTGTTGGTATCAAAGGATAGAAATAATAACAACAAACTGATTCTGATGGTGAACACCAACAATCTCATTAAACGGAGCAGCCTCTATGACAAACTTCCCATGACTAATGGTCTACGAAGTCTTTTGGCTTCCAACTTAAAAATCCTATCTCTTAAAATCTACAGAGATGAAATCGCGTGGCCGCAATGGTCCAAGCCAGTATCATGGCCGCAATGGTCCAAGCCAGTATCATGGCCGCAATGGTCCAAGCCAGCCAATGCGGCACCTGCGATGCTTATTGCAGAATCAGCCGATAAAAACAAAAGATTGTTAACGAAAAGCACGGTACCCTACCAAAAAGGGGGAACAATAAAGACAATTGGAGCCATCGGAGAACTTCCCAACCTCGGGCCCGATACTGAGGTTCGCCAGTTTATGGTGATTGATAACAATGCTGCAGAATTAACCGGAGGAACATTTGTCTATCGGGCTGTTATAGAAGTTGAAGACCCAGTGCGAGAAACATTTAGGGGCTTTCTTCCTCCCCTTAATACGCTTAATAATGATTTAGATCAGTTATTGAAAGCGGGATCCACTATTGATAAGCATGGTAACGCCAATTTTGATAAACTCACTCGGAGATTTAAACTAGGATTTACAAGAAGATTTAATATGAGTGGTCTCGATAAGAAATTTACTCAAGGCTTAAACGAATATCTTAAAATATTTTCTTATTTTGAATCTACAACTGGCATTAGTGCCGATTCTTTATATCGGATGATTGATCCTAGGATGGCAACTCCCGACACGATAACAGAAATGTTCAATCTCAATAAAAAATTAATTGATAAACTAGAAAGACTATTGAATCAATATGCCTCAGGAGCAGGAATGAAGACAAGCGTCAGAGGCGCCTTTAAGTCCGCTACAGATTCTAGCAATCAGGCGCTTCAGAGGAAGATAAAGGTTGAAAAATATTTCCGTGAGAGTGTCTTCTCCCGTCAAATGACTGAACAGCGGAACTTTGGATATGCATTCTTTGCTTCCCCCGCAACGCCAGGATCCGTGTACACAATCACGCTAGAAGACTTAAAGAGCCGCTTTGATAGCGAGTTAAACCGCACAGGCCTTCAAGGAAATACTCGTGGTAGGGCCGTGGGGGTAGAGTCTGTGACCAGCAATCCGATTGGCTCCTTAACTCCTCTTGAAACTTATATTGGAGGAGTGAAAAACCAGATAGCCAACTCTTCGGATGAAAAGGAGGCTTTAAATGCAAATTTAGCGATATATGAGGTCAACACACGCCAGCGAACAAAACAAGAAACGGCACGTAGCGCAGAGGAGCAAACATTGGCCCGTCTCGTGGAGTGGGCTGGGGCCCAAAGCGCCCGCGTGATGAATAGCCCCGTATCAGAGCCCTGGTGGGTTCGCCCAACAGAAGGCGGCGGAACTGGAACGGCTGCAGAGCCCTGGTGGGTTCGCCCAACAGAAGGCGGCGGAACTGGAACGGCTGCAGAGCCCTGGTGGGTTCGTCCAACAGCAGACTTAGAATCTATCATAGACGAAAAAACCAGCTTCACCGCACCAACGATAAGCACTTCAGCCCAAAGATTAATAAAACAGGAAGAGAAGTTAAAAACAAGTGATTCTTATATATTATCTAAAATCTTTAATGCTTCATTCGAGACTAACACCAGCAACGCCAACAACAAATTTGTGGAGAGAATGTCTAAGCTATCACCAGCACAGCGACAACAACTCCCCCACCAAGTCAATTCTTTGTTAACAAAGAGCAAGAATAATGAGACAATGGACTATTCAGCTTGTTACCAACAATACATGAACCTGTTTGAAGTAGAAGTGTTCACAGGGTTTGAAAGAAATGTAAGCGGAGAGATATCTATCTCCAATATGAAATTTTCTAAATTAAGCTCACTGGATCAGATTAGCAACAATACTTTATGTCGCCTGGTACCTTACAATAATGTGTTTTTAGACTTCAAACAAGAAGACGTGTTGAAACTACCTATATTGAACGAATACTTTATTGTGGAGACGTAATTAAAAGATGGCCAACCGCGGAGATAAAAGAGAAAACGAAACAGCACCAGATTGGTGGCCGATTGAAGGAAACTTTGATACCGGTTTTTTTGATGATGAAGAATCTATGAAAAAAGCCGCACAAGCGCTGGCCATTGAACAGAGGATAAGCTTTGCGGAGGCCCTAGAGCAGCTTAAGCAACAGGTGCACATGTGGCAGGATGACGACCGAAACAAGAATACTCCCCCGGATAAAACCCCTCCCAACGACCGCGGCTCTAAAGACGAAGAAACAACCGAAAAATTGGACAAAGGAGAGGGTCACTGGGAAGATGAGTTTGACGCGGAAAAGTGCCCACCGGGATATCACCTCAACGAATTTGGGAGATGCGTGAAAGATGACGAAGAAGACCTCCCGTCTTCACCGCCGACGCCCCCGCAAGGGCCTCCACCGGGCATTAAAATGGATACCCCCACCGTCGGCGCGCCAAATATTGCATCGAGTGCCACGATATATAATGAGGGCACATTTCTTAATGACGATGTTAGTCAAAATTTTGGCCAGTATGTAAATCTTATAAAAAATCCCGGAGAAGGCAATGCGGGAAACACCTTTCTTCTTGCCATGGCTCAGCCAGAAATGGTCCAGGAGTTAGAATCTTTGAATGTGGATCTCGCTCGTTTATTTTCAGGAAGGATATGGACATCGGGCGCCGAAGCCGAAGGATTTTGGTCGGATGTTGCGCCGCGACTTCTTAAAGTGAAATATTTTAGCGGCGCACCCGGGAACGATGATCCCAAAGAGCCCTTTTTTAGGATTGAGTCGGAGCCCCATAGTCTGGGATGGGATACTTTTGGGGAGCTTTATCATGCACACCCAGATACGTTGACTGACCGCATGCAGTCCATCGCGCTGATACCAGGTTGGCTCGCAGACTCTATCTCACCAGAGGGAAATAATGCCCTTTACCCCACTTTGCCATGGGGATGGACGCAAACGCAAACGCAAACGGGAGTCAGAGAGACAGTCCATGTGATGTCGCCCCCCAGAGATTGGGTCCTTGGTGCCGACCAAAGCGAAAACGACAAGGCTCTAGTTACAACCCTCTATAATAATCTGGCTAAAAATATCTTCTTTGCTGAAGAGCATGGAGAGGGAAATTTTTATGATTATGTATCTGATTATGCAAATCCCCAGACAGTAGGCTTTTTTGAAGATACCACTGGTGTATACGGGAACAAGCTTTCCTTAACACTTGATGGAAAACCCACTTATAATTATCATAGCGTGCAATACGAAAGTTATATCTCTAGCTCAATCATTCCTGAGGCCGCATTGCCCGATCACAACATCGCGATGATGTACAAACTTCAACGAGATCCATATGATAGTTCTGAGACAGCCGATGCAGATTTTCATGATGCACTGGCGACCAAGGATATTTCTCAAATAACCAATGAAAAATTTAAACAGTACTACAATTACGTAACAGTTTTTGGTACATTAGATCCCTTTTTCCTTGAAACGCAAACTCTGCCGGAAGAAATAGCGGCCGTCCCTACTGGCGACTACTATTCACAGTGGGCAGCAAGACAGAAAATGTTTGTAGAACAGGGGCCGCTAGGTGAAAATTGGTGGAAACAATATCAAGCCCGGTATGATGATATCATTTTTCCATACGACTCCGCCATCCTTGGCGGCCTGGACAAGATTACAATGCCCCACGCTTTTCCAATGAACATCTCGCTTGATTGGACAACACCCAGACCACGAGTTGGCACGGGCGGCGCCATGCCACAACCCGGAGCGGCGCCGGCGCACGCGCTCGCCGAACTGGACTTCCTCAAAAAAGTCCCTCTTGATCACGCATATCTATCGCGATATTCCAATCATATCGATGCCATACGATATGATTACCCCTTCATAGCCTACCCTTATCAAAACCCTGGATTCACGCAGTCCCACGTAACCCAGGAGAAAATACCAAAGGCTTATTGGACAGATTTTGAAAGTCGCCGCAGCATCAATACCAAGCCCATATATTTGGTATCTCCAACAGCGGGCCATCCGTCGGCACGCCAACTTCATGTGGATCAAAGTGTCAAAAATTCTCTCAACTTTTTAGAGTTTCTTCAAAATCTAATGGTCCACGGCTCACGATTGTATGCATATGACAGCGAGACGCAGACGGCAAATACACGCCCCCACCTGAGTCTGATCCGGAGTTATGATGCAAACAAGGAGTCGCTTCTTCAGCCAATTGAGGGTGCAGGCACCGACCTCTCTCCTACCTCTACACAACAGGATTGGATTGTCGGCGAGGCGCTTCAAAGGCTAACTGCACTCTTCCCGCAGTATCAAAGAAGCTATGGTGATATACTAAAAGGAAAGACGGCTCTTTCTCAAACCGTGGGGTTTAGAGTGAAAAAATATAGAGTCGGGGAGGATGGCGTACGGGAAACAGAGCCCGTGTCCAACTACTATATTTCAAGCGCCCAGAAGGCAACTGAACTAGCCGATACGTTTAACTTTATTGATACGCGTGTTAAATATGGCCAAAGATATCATTATGAGGTTAACGCTCTTCATATGGTATTGGGCACTAAATATCGCTTTGTAAAAATAATAGATGCTGGAGAATCCGCCATAAAAGAATATAAGATACAGGACGATATCGCCTCGGGCGAGGGACAGTGGGTTCTCCCCGGGGAAGGGAAGAAATTGTTGCGCGCCTATGGTATGAGTTTTGAGGTAGATTCTTTCCCTCATATAAAGATTATTGAATTACCTTTTGATAATAGAGAAATGAGAGTTCTTGACAGTCCGCCTATGGTCCCCGAGATTGAACCCGTACCTTATCAATATGTCGACAATAAAGTGCTTTTCCTGTTGCGCCCGGCAAGCGGATGCACAGAAGAGCCCCCCATTTTTATATTAGAAAGCGATACCGAGAAATTCCGCAAAATATACCAGAGTCAATATCCGGGGCAAAGCTTCCCGTCTCTAGAACCAGACACTGGAATCCCAGATTGGATAGCGGACTCCACCAAGGCGAAAGCACCTGGATATGGAAAGATGGCGGCGAAGGATGACGAAAAAGATAAGGATCATAGTTGGATTTGGGTGGATGCGGTACCCCTTGAGGAGTCCCTACCGCCGTTAAAATTCTGTAGCGATGATCGCATTGCCAAGTATCAAATGTTTAGGATGTCCACTCCTCCCAAAAATTATCAAGATTTTCGCAATGCTGAGAAGATACTTGATATAGAGGGAATAAGATCCTCCTCTACTGGCTATAGAGATACTCTTCAACCTAATCAAAAGTATTATTACATTTTCCGGGTGGTAGACTCCCACGGTCATTTATCTAACCCCACTCCCGTCTACGAAATAGAATTAGTTAATGAAAAGGGGACCGTTTATATTGTTACGAAAATATATGATTTTCCAAAAACCGATCTACAATTTACCAAGCCGGTAAAGCGCTTTTTATCTATTGCCCCTGCCGGCGGACAAAGAATGTTGAACGAAGAGGCCTCGGGTCTCAACACGCCTGTCAACGATAAAGGACAACTTTCAGCAATCGGCAAAAACAAAGATATTGTCCTAGGCGTTGAAAATCAGAGCTTATTTGGTCTTGGTCCCAACAAAAAAATCAAGGTGCGGCTTACATCGAAGCGCACAAATAAAAAACTTGACTTTAATTTGAACTTTAACCTCAAACACATTGAAACTGAGGTACCAGAAACAACAATGCCACAATTGTGGCCTGTTCCGTTTAATATTATCAATCCCGGCATTCTAACCTTCCCGCCGCCCGCAGACGATCCTGCCGAAGAAACCGGAGACCAGCCCCCGCTTACTGAAGAAGCGGAAGTGACACCGACGATTGCGCCGACATGCAGTGACGAGGATTAAAAACTAGTGATTTTTGAGGGATGAGGACTATTTACAAAGACCTTACTATTTATATTGAAAAAAGAGGAGTAAAAACATGGGGTTTCTTGATAATTCCGGCGACATTATTCTAGACGCAGTATTGACAGATACCGGTAGAATGCGCCTCGCGAAAGGCGATGGTACGTTTAAAATTACCAAATTTGCTCTTGGAGACGATGAGATAAATTATACACTCTATAGGAACGCAAACAATCCAAAAGGCGCTCATCCGAGCGGCAGTGCATATTATGATTTAGATATCATGCAGAGTCCCGTCCTCGAGGCCTTTACGAACGATACCTCCTTTCTCAAATCAAAACTCGTAACACTAACAAATCCCAGTTTGCTCTACTTGCCCGTGCTTAAATTGAATGAACGCACGGCAGAAAACGCGAGGAACACGGACACTGCTCAAGCTTTGAACAAGTTTGTTGTATTGGTGGACGAAGATACGGCCAAATATGTTTCCGACGGCCTTCGTCAAGAAGGAAGCCCGGCCGGGATGATTGATGGAATCACGGGAGCAGGGACCTTCGTCCGCGTAGATCAAGGACTCGACACTACCGATATTGATCCGGCGTCCCTATTAGATCCTCAACTTTATGAGTCACAGTATCTTATTGAAATAGATAGTAGATTTGGAAAAATAGTCAGCAAAACCGGAACAGCGACAGTTACTCCTTCCTTTAACGATGATAATATCGCCTCTTATTATTTAACCAACGCAACTGATGGCGCGTTTGTAACCAACAACGCCATTACTTTGAAAAAAGATGCCGCGGCACAAACCATCGCTGGCCCACGTGGATCAATACTAGAATTTAGCTTGTTAAGCTCGTTAGAATTACAACGAAGTAATGTTTTATTTACGAAAGTAGGTACTAACGACCAAACGTGGACAGATAGTGATAGCACCTCACGCAATATTAGATATATTGACACAATAATTAAAATTACAGGCTTAACAACAGGGTATAGAATAGATATTCCCATTAGATTTGTTAAATTACGATAAGGCATAAATATGGCAAACGCATTTAAACCACTTACCAATAATGATATCGCGATTACACGCACACTTTTGCACGAAGCGATCCCTCTTTCAGGAACCATTATATCCGGTACCTATGATGAGAGTGCAACGAGCACCTCGAACATTAAAAATTACGCAGCCGGGCTATTTCAGTCTGTTTATGATTATCCGTATTTAAGCTCATCGGCCAATCACGTGGTTGACATCACATTTGGCTACAATGCCAACTCCAGCCTTTCAGCTTCGGATTCTACAACGGTTACTCAGCAAGATAAAAAGATTAATATTTATAATGAATTAGCACAGGTCTTAATGGGGCATGATGCTACGGGATCCATTAAAGAATTTAAAATCCCTGGCGGAGAATATATCCGCGAGGCATACTTTTTAAGCTTCACTCGTTTATTAGTAAAAGATGAGGTCAGTAAAAATAACTTTACTATGAAGTTGGACGGGCTAGACGGCTACCGCGCCGCCTGGAGCGACCCCGGCACAGAAATGTTGCCCGATACTTATACGTTTCCTACTTCAAATAATGAGACGGTGTTTTACACCGACTCCCCCGCAGGAGAGTACTCAGTATTGTCCTGCTCGATGTCGGGCGCTGTCGGCCTTGTCTTTTATCAAGCTGGCATCGCCGTAGTGGGCACTGGCTCTATTAAAAACAATATTGGTAATGTTGTGGGTGAAACCGTAGAGGCGGTCATGACGGGATCTTCTATTTCGGGATCCGCCAACGCCTTCCGACACCAAATAAACACTATTGACTTCAACAATACTACGGAGCTTAATTCTACTCTATATTTCTGCCGAGCAAACCATAACGAGTTTAATTATAGTTCAAATCCAACTTACTTGTCCGCAAGTAAAATCCTTGTGAAAGAAGATACGGCCGATGAGCCAGTCTCTTACGTTACAACTATCGGGCTTTATTCGCCCGACAACGAGCTTTTAGCCGTTGCTAAACTTTCGGAGCCTTTGAAGAAAACCCCCACGACGGAGCTTACATTACGAGTCCGCCTAGATTATTAAGATGGTCAGCACTAAATGTCATATTACAGATTTACAAACGATGACATTTTTATTAATGGAATAGAAACACACCCAGCTAACCATTTTTATATTTATAGCGGGAGTGTTTTTTATAGAAATACTCCAAATGAAAATGCCACACTCCTTTCGGGCACTACTTTAACAAGCCCGTCTGCCTCCGTTTTAGGAACTCCGGTCGGTTCTCTTAATTTATATGAACTAAATGTCAACAGACCGGCCATACTGCAGACATGGGACCAGCAAGCTCAAACTGGAGTTAAATCACTAATTTTTCCATGGGTAGTAAAAGGAAGTGATAACATCAAGTGGAAAACTTTAGCGACGGCCTCTTACTCGGCCTTAGAATTTGGCACTGTGGTGACAGCCAGTTATAAATACCCCCTTTCCGCAAGTCTCTCGCGTGAGTTCTATCCAGAAAATCATTTAGCCAGTGCCGCCACACCAGCCGCGAGAAAGAATCTTCAGCTTGACCCTGGCACATACAACGCCTACAACACTCAAGAGGGAACTTTTGACGATGGTGGTGTCACGGTAACTAGTTCTTACATTGAGGCACTGAAAAATACCCTAGATTATTATACTCATGTAAGCGATCAGTATGCGTTTACCGCGTCTACTGTTATCCCCTTATCACCAACGCATGCCGATTATAATCTAGACACTGATTATACTTCTACGCCCCTATGGGACAAGGGGGTTCAAAAGCTTAATCTGATTAACATTCCGTCGATGTACTATGGATCCGCCATACAAAAGGGATCTGTAGATCTAAGATTTTATATCACCGGAACGCTGCAGGGAAGATGTCAAGACCTGTATCAAAATGGAAATCTTGTGGAGACTTTCGCTCGCGATCCTAATTTTGATGCAGACAACCCCAGAATCGCCGGAGTAGTACTTTATAATGAGGGGTTTGTTCTATTAACGGGAAGCTGGCCGTTGAGTCATCGCGACGCTCCCTATGAAGGTGCAGCCTTCGCGGCGAGTCCCGACACGTTGTTGGAGAATCCACGATGGATATATTGGGGAGTAGGCCTTACATCTAGTCTTAATGCTACAGGCCCCTCGGGAGAAACTTCTCAATCTGGCTCTGTGATGACATCAGATGGCAACGCACTATATGGAGACAAGTCGGGGAGATATGATTTTCCTTCTGCTAGTTTTGAGATGATATTTTCTGGTACGCACACAGTCCCCGTCATGACTATGATGACACACGCCCCTAAAGGCGAACTTTACTGGTCTAACAATCCCTCGTTTACGGCTGCTAATATCACGGGATCTCAAGGCCCGGGCCCAGCAAGCGTCCTCTTTGACTTAACCAACGGCGCGGATCTTGAGGGCGACACCGGCGCAACAGGCTTGGTAGTAACGGATACAGAGGGGAATAGTGTTACCTTTTCACTAAACAACGGAATATTATGGGTTGATAGCACTGCAACCGCCATTGGTACAGCCGGCCTCATGCCGGGCATACCAGAGGTCGCACGTTCTCGCGCCGCTCATTCGGTTTGGAGATCTTTAAAACTAGCCGCAGAGGCTGGGACTTTAAATATCGCACTGAGTCCCGACCCACGATACCTCCCGTTAGCAGGAGATCTTGGGCAGAACAATTCCAGTTTTCGTGTTTCTCAGATATCCCCCGGCACAGCAGGTAACCGCGCCATCACCGGGCAGATAATCACGGACAGCATTGTACTTCTTAAAGATGGAGCAGGAACTAGTGTGAGCGGGTTTACTGGAGGCGGCCGAGAGTGGGGGATAGTCTCTCGCACAGGATATGGTGAAGAGAATATCATTTCTGGCTCGGTACTTAAAGTTATGAGTGGTTCTACGTTTTATCAAGAAGACCCCTCATTACAAATCAAAAATATTAATAGCAGTTCTTTCCCAAATGCAACGGCAAGTTTTGAGAAAATAACATATATTTCAAAGATTGGAATTTATGACAAACAAAAGAACTTGATCGGTATCGCTAAAGTAGCGAGGCCCCTAAAGAAAGAGATTACTCAAGATTTCACATTTAAACTTAAGCTAGATCTGTGATACAATAGATAATATGATCTTAGGCCTAGACGTTTCAACATCTATAGTGGGCGCCACGGTTATAAATGATGAGGGCGACGTTATTTATTGCGAGGCGTGGGATTTAAGGAATAAAAACCACTTCCCCACCCTTTATGATAAAGCTCAGAGAGTGAAGCAAATGTTGGAGATCTTATATCAAGTAAAAAAATTCGACATTGAAGAAGTGTTCATTGAACAATCACTACAAGCATTTAGGCCCGGCTTCTCGTCTGCAAAAACTTTGTTGACATTAGCAAAATTTAATGGTATAATATCCTATATTTGTCAAAGATGTTATTTAAAGCCTCCTGAATTTATCTCTGCATCAACAGCACGTAAAGCGTGCGGAATAAAAGTTGAGAGAGGTAAAAAAGCAAAAGAAGTAGTTTTGAATTTTTTACTTGACAACGACGAAGACTTTAGTGTAGAATATACTAAGCATGGCAACCCAAAACCAGGATCATATGATAGGGCAGACAGCTATATCATAGCAAAAGCAGGATGGAAAAGCTTAAACTCTTAAGAGAAATACTTGGCAAACCTTTCATTTCTAATGATGAACGCCTTTATTATTGTCCTTATTGCAAACACCACAAACGAAAGATGTCGGTGAATGTGGAGAAGGGATATTACAAATGTTGGGTCTGCGATACACATGGTCGTAAGATCCGATGGGTAATTAAACGCTTCGGATCTTACGCACAACTCAAGGAATGGGACAAACTTTCAGGAAAAGAGAATATTCTAGAGTTTGATAAACTCTTCGAAGAAATAAAAGAAGAAAAAACAAAAAATTACTTGACATTGCCCAAAGAATTTGTTACACTAACAGGTACCAATAAAGATCTAGCCTCGATAAGAGTATTGAACTATCTTAAAAATCGTGGAATAACCCAAGAAGACATCATAAAATGGAAGATGGGTTATTGTCTCGATGGAGCATTTAGAGATAGGGTGGTCATTCCTTCGTTCAACG